>Ga0116129_1002142_pt1 | contig 10220 bp, 10 predicted proteins | sample June2015DPH_17_2_FD_89732 | JGI IMG/M metagenome (GOLD analysis project Ga0116129, IMG submission 89732) | Peatland microbial communities from SPRUCE experiment site at the Marcell Experimental Forest, Minnesota, USA - June2015DPH_17_10 | ecosystem: Environmental > Terrestrial > Soil > Wetlands...
CGGAGAAGCGAATTGTAAAAGGGGGTGTTGGAATCGTGTGTTACATCTCCAATTTTTCGTATTTAAGTGATCCATCTTTTGTGGTCATGCGGCAACGTTTCCTCAGCGAATTTGATCGCATGTGGTTTGACTGCCTTAATGGAGATAGCCGCGAGACGGGCAAATTGACTCCCGATGGCAAACCTGATCCAAGCGTGTTTTCTACGGAGCAGACGAGTGTCGGTATTCGGGTCGGTACTGTCATCGGATTGATGGTCCGTAAACAGGATCGTGAATCTTCGCCACAGATCAGCTTTCGACATTTCTGGGGAGTTGGCAAGAGAGAACAGCTTCTGACGAGTCTGAATGAGAAGGATCATTCAGAGGCATCCTATACGAGCGCAGCACCCACTGCATATAACCGATATTCGTTCCGCCCGGTGGATGTTGCCTCAGATTACCTGGGTTGGCCGAGCGTTACTGATTTGTGCGCGGAACCGCCTACTAATGGTCCGATAGAGAGAAGGGGGAACTCCTTGGTCGTCTTCGATTCCGAACGCCAAGGTCTCATTGAGTCTTTACGCCAATATCTCAATTCAAAAGTGTCGGATCTTGATATAGAACTTGCCAGTCCTGCATTCATGAAGTCGTCCGGCGAGTTCAAGGCAGAAGAAACGAGAAGCCGACTAAAGGGGGTGGTGTCCTGTGATCCCTCCAAGATCGTTCGGTATCCCTTCAAGCCCTTCGATAATCGTTTGGCGTATCTTGATAACGAGATCGCGCCTTTGTTTTCGCGACCCGCCCCTGAACTCCTGAAGACACGCGCCGTCCAGAACGCTTACTTCATTACCCGCGACACAGCCGATAAGAGTCCGGAAGGGCCTCCTTTCTACTTCTCTAATTCGATATGTGATTATGACAGCATCTCTGGCCACGCGAGACATTTTCCCGTCGTACTGGTTAAAACGCTCAAGCAGAAGAAGGATCAACAGTTTCTGGCGTTGGGCGGCGACGTGGTACAGGAGGTGGCAAATCTCTCGCCATCCGCCGAGGGCTATCTTCTTGAACTCCAGGCTGCAATTGGAACAGTAGGGTCGTACGCGCTATGGCACCACGCTCTCGCCGTTGGTTACTCCCCTTCCTATCTTTCTGAAAATGCTGATGGAGTCCGCCAGGACTGGCCTCGCATCCCGCTTCCAAAAGATAGGGCACGCCTGCTTTCTTCTGCCGGATTGGGCCGGACCATCGCTTCGCTTCTCGATTCCGATCAACAGGTCACCGGCGTGACCGCAGGAACAATACGTTCTGAGTTGAGGGCCATGGGTGTGTTGGAGTCGAGCGCCACTACACCTGTCAATCTTGAAATCACAGCGGGATGGGGACATGCCGGAAAAGACGGGGTGACCATGCCCGGCCTGGGAGTGTCAAAAGAACGCCAGTTCACGCCGAAAGAACGTGATGCGATTGAGGCTGGGGCTGCAATTATTGGATTGCCTTCGGAGGTCGCTTTCGCTCGCCTTGGAATGCGTACATGTGACGTGTATCTGAATGGGACCGCATATTGGAAGAATGTTCCATTAGAGGTTTGGGAATACCGGATTGGCGGCTATCAAGTTATCAAGAAGTGGCTCTCCTACCGGGAAGGCAAATTGCTAGGACGTGCCCTGACAGTAGAGGAGGCTGAATACATAACGGAAGTAGTGCGCCGAATTGCCGCGATTTTACTCCTTGGTCCGGCACTCGACGAAAACTACGCCGCGATCAAAGCGAACAGTTACGCGTGGCCCTCTAAGATTTTGAATGCTTGACTGTCGCATGGGGTTTGCAGTCGAATCAGTCGGTGAAATCTGATCGAGTCAGTTACCTGGGCAAGCGGCTTCACGCTGCTTTGCCACTCTCGCCACGTATTCGAATCGCCACGGCGAACCGGAGCGGGTCCTGAGGCCCCGCCGGTTTAGATTATCCGCGATAACGCGCATCGACTTGCCGCAGCGTCGAGCGTTCAGGATTTTCTTGACGATGGCCTGTTCCGTCGCATCTGGCTCGACATGTTTCTGGTCTGCGGCAAGCCGATACCCATAAGGCGCGTTACCGCAAAATTCTTGGAGATTCACCTTCTTGTGCCGCATCGCATCGCGGGTCCGCTCACCGATGGCCTCTCGTTCCCATTGGCTCACCGAAACCATGATGTTAAGCAGCAATCGTCCTGCCGCTGATCCCGTGTCCAACGCCTCGGCTACCGAGACCAACGACACGTTTCGCCGCTGGAAAAGTTCAAGCAGAACCGCCAGATCTTTGACGGACCGCGTGAGCCGGTCCAGCTTGGCCACGATCACCATATCAATGGTTCCGGTGCGTACCATTGCGAGCACCCGTTCCATTCCGGGCCGGGCGAGACTTTTGGCCGATTCCCCGGCGTCCACCACGACATCAATTAATTCAGCTCCGTGGACGGTCGCCATGGCGCGGACCTTCTCATTCTGCGCCTCTAACGACACCCCGCGATCTGCCTGTTTGTCTGTGGAAACTCGAACGTACCCTATGGCTCGCATACACAGTCCTCCCTTAAAGATGTGATCGCTTTGTGGCCGCCAGCTGATTAAACAGCACCCGGTGATCGCCGTTGGCGGCGGACGCCGGTTGCAGTAAAGGCCTTCATCAACTCTGGCCTCGTTTTCAGAAATCCAAGCCGGTGGCGCATTGTGCGGGCGATCTCCGGTACTTCATTCGGCCGTTTGAGGGCAGTAGCCTTGAGGACCGCATCGTGTCCAGCCTTGAAGTTGGATTGCGAGGCAGGCGATTTCGCTTTCTTCAGCTCAGCACCGCACCCGCACAAGCAAGTCGGGTGCTCGGTCCACGCTGCCACCTCAGCGGCCTGTGAACGGCGAGCATCCCATGCCGCCTTCATTGATTCGCTTCGATTTGATGTTGATACCATCGAATTTACCCCCTTTTTCTATTGAAAATTATCGAGGGGGTCGGGCACAAGTAAACCCTTATTTCAAAGAGGTTTACGTCAAATTTAAGAGCCGCTCTCGAATAGCCGTTCAAATAAATTCAGAAACGCTCGTGCCGCTCTCTGCGGCTGCCACGGGGTGGTGATTGAGACCGTTACGTGGGCGGGCGGGGCAGCAACGTAGTGGCCACCGGTGGCCGTCAAGTCTCGCGCCTCCACGGCCAGCATCCAATCGTCGGCCGCCTTCACGCTGGTTGGTTGCTCCGGCGCAAGACCGAACCGTTGCACTATGCAACGCTGCAATCGTGATTCTGCTGCTCGATAAGCTCGGAACTCGACCGAGTCTTTCAACGGGCGGCAAACATCTTGCAGGTAGGCCTCGCTGGCGTCATGCAGCAGTCCCCACAGCGCGTCCTCGGGTCGGTAAAGCTGGCTGACAAGTACGGAATGTTGAGCGACTGAGTAGAACTGGCGAGTGTGGCCGCCGAATCTGCATTGGTGCGCGAGGGCGTGGCCAATGTCGTCAATTCTGATGTCCTGAGCGCGTGGATCGAGAGGGTGGAATCGGAGACCGGAGTGGGTGAAAATGCAGCCGCTAGGGAGGCTGCTGTGCGAAGGCTCTTCCATAACCCCCAAAAAAACACGGCGGCAGGTTCTGACACAATGGAATTACATCTGGAACTCCCCCAGCCGATGTAAATGGTTGACAATATGGCGAACACGCTTCTGATGGTCCTCGTTGCCCTCGCCGTCGTCACGATCCTCTTGTTGCTTTACTTTCTGAAGCGCCAGGGTGATTCCTTGACGGCTCGGGATTATTCGCCGGTGTTGGCTCGACTCGATTTGCTGGATCAGCTCGTCCAACAAACCGAACGCAGCATTCGGGAAGAGTTCTCACGCCTGCGTCAGGAGATGACGCGCCACAACCAAGCTTTGCAAGTGGATTCTGCCACATCAATGAAGTTGTTGACCGAGTCGCTCTTGCGACAGCTAATAGCGCTTGGCACGGCGAACGATCAACGGATCGATTTACTGCGAAGCAGTCTGGCTGAGTCCGGAACCCGGCTGCAGGCCCAAATCGGCGAGGAGTTGGAAAGACTCCGGCATGGGCTAAGCCAGGCGACGCAGCAGGCGCGGGAAGAAACTTCGGCTGCTCTGAAGGGCGTGAGCGAATCTTTGGGCAAGAACGTATCGGAACTTACGACCAGCCAGAAGGCTCAATTGGATGAGATCCGCGTCACCGTCGAAAACCGGCTATCTGCGATGAGCGCCGACAACGAGAAACGCCTGGAGCAAATGCGCCAGACGGTGGATGAAAAACTCCAGGGTACCCTGGAAGCGCGGCTCGGTGAGTCGTTCAAACTCGTCAGCGAGCGGCTTGAGCAGGTGCATAAAGGCCTGGGTGAAATGCAGAGCCTCGCATCTGGCGTCGGCGATTTGAAACGGGTACTGACCAACGTTAAGACTCGTGGCACCTGGGGCGAGGTCCAACTGGGCGCTCTTTTAGAGCAAATTCTATCGCCAGACCAATTTGAGAAAAACGTCAGTACGACCGGTACGCAGGAGCGAGTCGATTTCGCCATTAAGTTGCCCGGACGGGACGCAGGCAAGACGTGCTGGCTACCGGTTGACGCCAAATTTCCGGTTGAAGATTATCAGCGGTTGATGGACGCCGCCGAATTAGGAGACCCGGCGGCGGTGGAAGCGGCCAGCCGCGATCTGGAGGCGACCTTAAAATTGTGCGCCCGGACGATCAATGAAAAGTACCTCCTTCCGCCGGAAACAACCGATTTCGGAATTCTGTTTTTGGCGACCGAAGGTCTCTATGCAGAGGCTTTACGCCGAGCCGGACTCGCTGAGACGTTGCAACGAGAATATCGGGTCATTTTGACCGGTCCGAATACATTCGCCGCCATCCTGAATAGCTTGCAGATCGGCTTCCGAACGCTAGTGATTCAAAAAAGGTCGAGCGAAGTGTGGGAGGCACTTGGGGCCGTCAAGACCGAGTTTGCGAAGTATACGGGCGTCTTGGCGAAGGTGAAGAAGAAATTGGAAGAGGCCAGTAACATGGTGGATCGCGCCGAGACCAGAACGCGGGTCCTTCAGCGCCACCTACGTGACGTCGAAGCTAGCCCGAACAGTTCCGTCGAGGCGTTAAACCTTCCCCCCATCGATTTCGAGCTACGTGAGCAATCCGATGCTGTAGGTCCTGCCGAAACGATCACCCCACAAGCAACGATTGACTTTATGTCAGGGTCAAGCTGACTTTGCTTTAGCCGCAGATTTTAATGTTCCTGCGTCGCCCCAAAGCTACTGATCCAACCCTATTTTAGAATTGCAGGGGCTACAAACATAGGATACGCATTCTTCAATGTTTGCTCTAAAGTTAAGCATCTTCGTCTGATCTCGGATTGTACGCTGTTCTTCGCTGAATGCAGCATCCCTCTAACGACGCTCCCAATCCATTCGTGTGCGAGGTGAGGATTGTCCAACAGTGCGACGTAATACCCAATTACATCCTTCCACCATTCGTCCCCGAGTAGGTAACGTTTGAGGGCACTCGCCTGCTTCTTGCCTGTTGGATCAACAAGATTCTTGGCGGCAAGAAATTCTTGAAATGAAAAGTGACTAAACAAAAATACGCGTCCGCTACGCACCAGCAATCCATCTTGGAGAACCTCGTCAAGTATCGCTTCTGGGTCGTCTTCAAAATGGCTTATTGACAACCGTAACGCCACCTTAATGTCCTGAAGTTCCGCTTGGCGCTGCCCCTGAGTCTGCATTTGGCCTGCCAACGTCTTAAGAAACGTTAGCTTAGTATGCGCTGCAAATTGTCCTCCTCTTTTAATGTCTTTGACCAAATCCCAACCTCCGCACAACAGATCAATACACATATCGTACAGCTCTACTTTTGTTCCTGGTAGGCGTGAGGTCTTTCGAAAAACCCCAATCAACAGCGTCGCCAAAAGGGGCACAGCCATCAATTCACGGAGTGGCTGGTGTCGGGCGAGTTCCGCATCAAATGAGCTGATACTGTCCGCGTCCTCCTTCAGCCACTTTTGAACGAATTGAGCAATTTCCGAATCGCTAAAACTACTCAATCTCACCCGTGGAAAAACAGCAAGGTAGTCGTCATACACATGGTCGCGTGCGGTCACAATCACCTGGATAGGCCAGACTAGGTGACAAGACAATGCCTGATTAATGACTGCCCTCCTCTTATCGGCATTTGCGATTTCATCGAGGCCGTCCAGGTATACTCGAATTCTCTGAAATGGTACGCCTCCCTGGTTGTCGCTGACCAATAGTTCCTTAAGGTGCTCGCTCTTTGCCAACAAATCCGTGAAGGCTTGGATTGGTCGATCTCCGATTTGATGAAGTGGTACGTAAATCGGAAGCGTGACCCCGGAAGCCTTTAGCAATTGATCAGCGTCGCGCAGGGCGTGGTATTTGCAGAAGGAGGTCTTTCCATATCCTGCTGGAGCCGTTATTAACAGTGATTGAGACAACTCAGCAAACTGAGAGAGTCGGATTTCCTTCGTGACTGTCCAAGAAGTCTTTTCAATAGCCAAAGGCGACCGGTCAGCGGCCTCAACTAGTGCACAGTGACGTGGATAGATCGGATCAAGCAAAATTTGCAACATGCTGTGTGGCATTTGCCGAACACGAACTTGATGATTGGCGAGCACAATGGTTAAAGCCGCCCAACATCGCTTTGCAAGCGCGAGAGCGTCAGGGTATCGAGTTACCATTGAAGATTCTTCTGGTCTCAGCTGAACCTCGGCCATTGCTTTGTGCGGGGTGTGTTCCTCATACTTCAGATAGAGAGTGCGATAGGCTTCCTCCCAAAGCCCAGGAAGGTTGATCGCGATATCTCGGAGGAAATGAGCGGCCGCCATCGTACTTTCTTGACCGTCAATTCCCGTCGTCCACAGTCGGGCGTTTGTCAAAAGTCCTGCCAGTATGCTCAGGTTAAAGGCGGCATCTTGGGATTCCGCAAGACTCACCTTCGAAGAAAGTAGGTCTTTGTACCAAGATAGTGTCTTAGCTTTGAGTTCGAATAGCTGCACGAGCAGTCTCTGTGGAACATAAATCTCCGTTAGTAACTGGGCCGCTGGTTCCACAATGCTGTGGCGAAGAACGAGTGCGGACATCACTGGATTCGAATCTAGCTGAAGACGAAGATCGTTTAAATAGCGGCCCAGGAAATCACCCTCGAAGGCGAGTAAATCGGGCCATGCCGATTTGAAAACATCCAGCAATTCACTCCCGCATAAGAACGTAACCTGGCCCGAGCGTTGCTGCAACCCCCCTTTTATGCTCTCGATTGCATCCGGGCTTGTTTGACGCGGAGAAATCATGAATACATGCTCCACGCGCTCGTCAACTCCCAAAGAATTCACGTATGGGGTGTCAAACGCCTGTTGAGCCTGAAAAAGAACAGTCCGAGCACCGCTTTGCGAGGCAACGTTTCCTGATATCGACGTGTTTTTGACAACACATGCGTTTAGACGTTTCCGACCAAAGGGGCCTTCATGGTAAAAGATAATATCTTTGCCCCGCTCGTTGGCCCCCTGAAGTTTCCGGACGCCCGTGATTCCCTCCAATCGACTCAAGAGTTCGACGAGATGGTCTTGAAGGTCATTCTCGCTGGGGAAGAGTGCAGAAAATTGGTCCAGCTGGCTGTTCATGGATGCGCTCTCCATCATAAGCCAAAAAGTGTTGGATCGATGCGACAGTAGCGGGATGCTGGCGATTTTCGTAAGTAGGCGGCAGGAGCACAGTCCGGCAATGCGGTCCTGCCCGGAAGAGACGGATAGGCGTGTTGTGCGTCAGTCTAAGGTCCTCGCCCAATTGTTGGAGTATGCCTCGGCGGTTTTTACTGGAGGGAGGTCAGTGTAGGGACAGGTTATTTTGATGAGGAGACAACAGCAACATGGTTGATGTGTATGGCAAATATGATGAATCGCGGCGGATTTTCGAAGTGCGCCTGAATCCAAGCGGCACCCTGGTTAAGGCCGTCGATATGGCATTCTACCAGATTCCGAGATCCAGCCGCGTGCTCGGAGTATTCAGCAGCGGCGATGAGGCTGTGGTCCAGTTCGGCTATCAATTCACCGGCGAACCGCAAGTCGAAATCGCAGTGGATCGCTGGGGCGGCATTAGAAGGACTGAACTATGATGGGCGAAATGCGTGCGCCAATTCCTGCGCTAGCGCCGGTCCGGGCCGGAATCATGTTCTGGTTCTGCCTGACGTGCGAGCGGGTTGTGGATGGAAAGTGTAGTAGGAATCACGAGGTCGCGGCGATTCCACCACCGCCCGTCGATCCCCGGATGAACTGAATGCCGCAATGGGAGGGAATCCCCTTCCATTCCCAACGGCCCCAGATCCCCATTTCCACCCCGCCGACCAGCCTCAATCAACCTGGATCTCTGGTGCAGAGAATCAGTATCCCTGCTCCGATGCGCTCTGTGGCGCTCTGGTCGTCGGGAGCCATATCTACAGCGACCCATATGCCCAAAGCGCCGGGGAAAGCCCAAGAAGGGCATTCGGGATGGTTCTCTTGGCCTGGAAACCCCTGAATGGAATCCAGGATTAACCCTCAACCCGTTTCACGACCTTGATGATATCCCCGGAGTCCGAGCCGCCGCTCCAATGCCGGATTAAAGCCGTCCGATTCAGTTCCACCCAACTGAACAGTAAGCGCAACTCGCGCTCGCTGAGAGTGGGGCCATAGCCGTTCCTGATCACACGAACCGGAGGGTCGATTGCCACGGAGAGCAACTGGTGCTGACGCCGGATTTTGGGACTGCGGGAGATTTTGATTCGGGCGTCGTGACGAGCGCCCGCCTTCGGGAACACCCACACAAGGATTGGCAACCCAGTGGAACTGGGGGATAAATTTGTCGCCCCGTATCCCCATTCGCTCAGGGTTTGCGCCATAAATCCCAGGCCACCACAGCTTGGGTATTGGGGTCAATCGGTATAACCCTTTGAAGCCGGAATCTCGGTATTACCGCAGCGCCAACCAAGCTTGTGGTGCTGTGAACCGACCGCCGTTCTGCGGGACCACCTCGGCGTCCGGGTCCAAAATGATGCTGCTGTCGAAGCTGTCGCAATACCGATAACCGAGGATCGCACCAAAGTCGGCGAGTCTCCCGCCGGTTTCGCCGTAGTGGTGACGAACCCGTTGCTGAACGGCCGCTAACCGCTCAGCGCTCGGCAGGCGCTCGAATGTTTCATCGAATTTGAGGAGTTTAATTTGGCGCTCGGCCATCGCGATCACCCACGAGTGAGCGCCATCCTGAGTCACGACCCAGCAGAATGACCGAAATCGCCGCCGTTCACGTTCCTGCTGTTCGAAAACGGCTCCCTGGCGTTCGCGCCGGTGAATCGCCTCGGTTTCGGCGAGCACCGATTGCAGCTCGGTGGAATCGGGGCGGTAGCGATCAATGATTCTGCGGAGAAGATGTTGATCGCCCCGACCGCTTGTGAGCCATTCATCCAGCCGTCGCAGCCCCTTGGAGGTGTTAGCGAATCCGATGGTCTGAACAAACTGGTGGCGGCTGAGTCCGGATTCAAGGAGGAGACGTTGGAGGAATCGACTGACGGGATAATCTGAGTGAGGCATGATGTGCTCCCTGGCGCATCATGGGCGAGATTTGGTTGACGCCTCCGTTGCCGCCCACATTGCCGGAGATTCTGGTCCCCGGCATTCCACCTTGACTCTCGCGGCAGGTTGGCAGCGCACATGGCGCATTCCTGATGCTCATGTTGAAGGACGGATGGAGAACGCTTTGGGTTTCCTGGCTGCTCATCCGGATGACCAACTGGCCCTATGGCGGCTAAAAATCCAAATGTGAGAAGGGGATCAGAAATCGTGATTGGCAAGCTGACTTCGTCAGCTTGCGCGAGCTTTCAGCTCGCTGTTTCCATTTTCATTATCATCAGAGGGTGGCTGGTTTGGATACACCGATCCTTACCGGGATCGGTTTGGTGCAACTCCTGGGCTGGTAGCCAGCCTCATCAGTCTGGTGCCGCTAACTGGAAGTCACGTTGTTCACCGGACTTTCGTCCTCTTCGGCCAACGCTGCCTGTAACGATATTGATGCGCCCGGCGTATCACCACGGCCAATTCGCGTTGTGCGAACTGGGAAATAGGTAACGGTCCGGTATTAAGGTGTCCGCATCACCGCTCGCCAAAATCACGCCCCTGACCTTAACGTCCGTCAGGATGACCAGTAGGCAGTTTCCCACCCGAGCCAACGTTGGCCCTGTAGACCA
>Ga0116129_1002144_pt1 | contig 10220 bp, 8 predicted proteins | sample June2015DPH_17_2_FD_89732 | JGI IMG/M metagenome (GOLD analysis project Ga0116129, IMG submission 89732) | Peatland microbial communities from SPRUCE experiment site at the Marcell Experimental Forest, Minnesota, USA - June2015DPH_17_10 | ecosystem: Environmental > Terrestrial > Soil > Wetlands >...
GCGACCTATATCCTCGCGCAATCGCTGGCGCAGAGCGTCTTCGACGCGGCGAAGGTCAGCGCGTTCGAATTTCTCGGCGAAGTCACAGGCGATGCGCTCGCCTCCATGGTCTGCGCCCATCCGTTCCATGCGCGCGGCTACGGGTTTGTCGTTCCCTTGCTCGACGGCGACCATGTGACGGACGACGCGGGCACCGGCTTCGTCCACACTGCGCCGGGTCACGGGCGCGAAGACTTCGAGCTCTGGACCGCGAGCACCCGGCTCCTGCAGGAGCGCGGACTCGATCCCCGTATCCCCTACACCGTCGACGAGAACGGGGCGCTCACCGACGAGGCGCCGGGCTTCGAGGGCAAGCGCGTCATCACCGACAAAGGCAGAGTCGGCGACGCCAACAAAGCGGTCATTGACGCGCTTATCGAAGCGGGCACGCTCGTCGCGCGCGGAAAACTCAAACACCAGTACCCGCACAGCTGGCGCTCGAAGACGCCGGTGATCTTTCGCAACACGCCGCAATGGTTCCTGGCGATGGATCGCCCGTTTGCCAATGCGGAAGGCGGCAAGACGTTGCGGGTTCTGGCTGTCGACGCGATCGAGCGCACGCGATGGGCGCCGCCGTCGGGCGAGAACCGGATCAAGGGCATGGTCGCGAACAAGCCCGATTGGGTGTTGTCGCGCCAGCGCGCCTGGGGCGTGCCGCTATCGATCTTCGTCCGCAAGGATGGTCACGAGATCCTGTTCGACGAAGCGGTGAACGCGAGGATCGCCGAGGCCTACGAACGGGAAGGCGCCGACGCATGGTTCGCCGAGGGCGCAAAGGAGCGCTTCCTCGGGCCGAAGCACGATGCCGCGACTTACGACAAGGTCGACGATCTCGTCGAAGTCTGGTTCGACTCGGGCTCCACCCACGCCTTCGTCCTCGAGGATCCCAAGCATTTTCCGGGATTGGCGGGCATCCGACGGACGGTCGACGGCGGCGAAGATACGGTCATGTATCTCGAGGGATCGGACCAGCATCGCGGCTGGTTTCAGTCGTCGCTTCTGGAAAGCTGCGGCACGCGCGGGCGCGCGCCATTCGATGTCGTGCTGACCCACGGCTTCACGCTCGACGAGAGCGGTCGCAAAATGTCGAAGTCGCTGGGCAACCAGACCTTCCCGCAGGACGTCATCCGCGTTTCCGGCGCGGACATCCTGCGTCTATGGGTGGCCAGCGTCGACTACACCGACGATCAGCGCATCGGCCCCGAAATCTTGAAGGCAGTCAGCGACAATTATCGCAAGTTGCGCAACACGATGCGCTGGATGCTCGGAACCCTCGCACATAGGGAACCGGGTGATACTGTCGCCTATGCGGAGATGGCCGGGCTTGAGCGGCTTATGCTGCACAAGCTTGCCGAACTCGATCTCAGGGTTCGCGAGGCTTACGAGAATTTCGATTTCGCGCGCGTAATTGCGATGCTCACCGCGTTTATGAACGCCGACCTCTCGGCCTTCTATTTCGACATTCGCAAGGACGCGCTCTACTGCGATCCGCCGTCGAGCGTCAGGCGACGCGGGTCTTTGGAGACAATCGAGCACATCTTCCGCGCCGTGACGGTCTGGCTTGCGCCGGTCCTGGTTTTCACTGCGGAGGAAGCCTGGTCGGCGCGCGACGCCGCCCACGGTTCAATTCATCTCGAGCAGTTTCCGGCCATCCCCACCGCGTGGCGGGACGATCAACTGGCCAAGACCTGGGAGACGATCCGCATGTTGCGGCTCGCCGTCACCGGCGCAATCGAGATCGCCCGCGCAGAGAAGCAGATCGGCTCGTCCCTCGAAGCCACGCCACGGGTCTATCTCAGCAACCCCGAGCACCTAAAGGCGCTAGAGGGCATCGATTTTGCCGAGGTCTGCATCACCTCGGACATCGCGGTTGAATTCGGGACGCCGATGCCCGGAACGGCCTTCCGGCTGGCCGAAGCGCCCGACGTCGGCGTCGTTGTGGAGCGCGCGCAGGGCGTCAAATGCGCGCGCTCGTGGCGCTACTTCGATTCCGCGACCGCTTCGCCCGATTTTCCCGACGTGACCCCTCGTGACGCGGAGGCGCTCCGCGAACTCAAAGATCTCGGTCGCTTGCCATGAAACCACCCGCGGTGGGCGGCGTGGTCGCGCTCGCCGTGGTGTTGGTCGACCAGATCGCAAAGGCTGGTGTTCTGGCCTATTCCGCCGGGCCCGACGTCGAGCCCAAGCCCCTCACACCGTTCCTCGATCTCGCCCTGCGCTGGAACCGGGGCATTTCGTTCAGCTTGTTCGCCCGGGATTCTGCCTCGGGGCAGATCGCGCTGGTGGCGCTGACTCTGGCGGTGACGGGCTTTCTCATTTTATGGTTGTTTCGATCCCGGTCGGCGCTTCCCGCCGTCGGCCTTGGGTTGATTATCGGCGGGGCTCTCGGCAATGCAATCGACAGGGTTGCGCACGGCGCCGTTGTCGATTATCTCGATCTGCACGCCTTTGGACGGCACTTTTTCGTCTTCAACGTCGCCGACGCCGCCATTAACATCGGGGTCGCGCTTCTGATTCTCGAGTTATTACTGGCTCCCGGCACGCCGAAAGAGTCAAAATCCAGGGAGCCCGCCTCGTAGTGCGAACTCGAGATTGGCTTGGGTGGAGATTAACGGAGTTGCAACTGTCATCGAATAGCCCGAATTCATGGCGAGATACGCCAGCGTTGAGCCGTTGCCGCAACGCTTCCGGAGGAAAAGAGGCGCCTACGATGGGCTTTGGTTTGCGGTCGGCAATTGTCGCGCTGGCGTTGACTTGCGCCAGTCTGGTCAGTTCGCCCAGTTGGGCGGGCGACGATGGCGACGCGCCTCTGTGGAAGGGGGTCAGCGGGATTTTTGCTCCGGTTGTTGGATTTACTGGCTTTGGTGGAGGGGACAAGCCGCCTCCGATCGAGTATCGCGAACACGGGAAGCTTGTCCTGCCGCCGAACAGGGATTTGCCGCCGCCCGGTTCCTCCGCAACCGCGGATCCCTCATGGCCAGTCGACCAAGAGATCCTGCGCAAGAAAGCGCTCAAGGAAGAGGGAAAGAAATCAATCGCCGGGGTGGGTGATGCGCGTCTGCGCTATACCCACGGGTTTCCGGCAAACGAACCCGTGACCATTCGTGCGGTGGATCCGGACGGACAAGCGGTAAAGTGCGAAAGCAATTGCGGATCGAGTTCATCGGTGCTAAGCAATCTGAACCCACTGAAATGGGTCGGAATGGGGGGCAAGTCGGCGACGGCCCTCGGTCCTGAGCCCGACCGCGAATGGCTAACCGACCCTCCCAAGGGTTTCCGAGCCCCGGTCGAATCGGTAGAAGGGTCTGCTAAAAACTGATCGACGGTGGCTGATGGTTTGTCGCCGCTTTTGCGAGTCGGACCCAGAATTCGAGCCTGGATCGAATCGCGGCTTGGCTATCCAAGCAAAAACCGCTACTCTGTTTGCAAAGGATTCGCCGGCAGCGCAAGTTTTCCGCCTTGGCCTTTCGCCCCGAGCCAACGCGAACTATTTGATCGCGGGAAGGGTTGCTGAAGCAACGGAACGGGGTTAGGCGAGGCGACCTGCAGCACGCCTACCGGACATAGGACGATGGTCCGAGCGCGGCACGGGGCGCCGCTGGTAAAGGGAAATTCGTACGGGATCGAGATCAATGCGATTGGTCATTGTCCCTGCGTCGGGTGTGATGAGATCAGCCCATTCGAATGACGCGAAGGCGTGAATCGTCTCTCTCCACACGAAAAATCGAGAAAGTTTGGACCGAAACCGATCGGAAGCAATGGGCTAATCGGATGGATATTGGGAAACCAAAATGAGACCAGGTCAGAATAAGAGGATGCGCGGCCGGCCGCCAAATAATAATCGGCGAGGCCCCAATCCTTTGACGCGATCCTATGAATCGAACGGACCAGACGTGAAAATACGCGGCAATGCGCATCACGTCGCGGAAAAATACCTCCAGCTTGCAAGAGACGCTCACACCGGCGGAGATCCGGTAGCGGCGGAAAATTATTTGCAACACGCCGAGCATTACTTCCGGCTTATTGCCGCTGCGCAAGCTGCACAGGCGCTCGCGCAGAGCGGTCAGCAGCGCCCGCCCGGCGAGGATGAGAATGACCTGGAGGATGACGGCGATTTCGACGCGCTGTCGGATCGTTTCGCTTCGCCCGCGGAGCGGCAGGCCGCTTATCCGCAACCGCAGCAAGGATTTCAACCTCAACCGAGCGCTGCGCCGAACGCCCCACAGCCGTTCGCCGACAGACCGGCTTACGAGCCAGAGCGCCAGGGAAACGATCGGGGAGGTTTTGCGCCCCGGCAGGACCGTCAGGGCAACCGATTTCAGGACCGTGGTCCGCGACCCGATCGCCCTTACCAAGACCGCAACGAGGGTTATCGCGACAATCGGCATGGACGCGATGGTCGTCCCCGGGATTTCCGACCCTATCGCGATCCCCAGCCCGCGCGTGAACCCGCCGCAGATGCTGTGGCGGCGCCCGGGCTTCCCTCCTTCATAACGGCGAGCCCGAGGATCAATAATCAGGATCCGGGCATGGACGCACCGTCGCCCGAGACCGTGGCTTCGCCCCCGCCCGTCGCGACGCCTGAGGTTGCTCCCGCGGGATTTGAGCAGCCGTCAGAGGGAAGCGCTTTTCCAGCCCGTGGCCGCCGCCGTCGGCTGCGGTCGCCCTACGGATTTGGCGGAGCCAGTTCAGGTGAGGGCGAGCAACCGGAGGCGACTCCGGAAATCGCCGACGACACGCCAGTTAGGGAATAATTGTTCGGCAGGAGGTCTCATCGCTTGCAATTGGGTGCGACCGCCGGTCACGCGGTGGGTGAGCCATCAGCAGAATAGGCTGCAACCTCGACGTCCCTCATGCGAGGGGCTGGGGCGGCCATCAGCGTAACGGTGTCGGGCGAAGTTGAGACGTTGAGCGTTGCATGAGACTCACGGGCCAGAAGCGTCGTGAAATAGAGCTGGATGGAATGGCCGTCGACGGGCTCGTTGGGGACGGAATTGGTGAGGAAATCGGCCGCGCTGTGCGACAATTTCGCATTGGTGCCCTTGGCTTCGACGCGAATCGCTAGGGCGTCGTCTTCGCCCGAAATGTCCACCGCGATGACCCCGCCCCGTGGCACGGCGCCCGCAGCGATCAGGCAGAGATTCAGCAATAGCTTGACGGAAGTTCGCGACGCCATTCGCCGGCCACAGTTCCATTCAAGAACCGTGCGGCCATTGGCGAAAAGCTCCCTTGCCACCTTTTCCGCGTCCCCCGTGTCGAGCAACGCGCCGAATGAACCGGCGGCGCCGAACGCCAGCCGGCAAAACTGAAGGCGTGCGGAGGCTGAGACCGCGCTCTTCTTGATGAGCTCCATGGCCACAGTGCGCATCTCTTCGTCTTCCTCGCCATCGAGCACCTCGAGGCCGTTGATGATCGCTCCGACCGGGCTGATCACGTCGTGGCATACCCGCGAGCAAAGCAGGGCGGCGAGGTCGAGTGGTGTGAGCGAGGCCATCATCAAGCGTTCGATCCTGGGTTCGATTTCAGGGCCTTGAGCCAAGGCGAAGGCACGGGGCAACGGCATTTGCCTGATTCGATTCCTGTCTATCCGATTCGCATCCCGCTTGCGATGCAGCCTCAATTGGCCCAATGCGTCATTTCGTGTCGCCATTGACTGAGATGGGAAGACAAGTTGAGTTCTGTCCTCCGGGATCCAAATCACTTCTTGCTAGACCGCGCGAGCCGCGACGAGATCGCGTTGTTTCTCGCGAAGGCCGCGCTCGCGGCCGGTCCGGCGGTGATGGAGGAATACGACCGGGGCTGCTCGGTCGCGTCGAAAGAAGACGGCAGTCCGGTGACCTCAGCCGATCAACGTGCCGAGGTGATCATCTGCGAATATCTCGCACGCCTTGCGCCGATGCCGCCGGTGTGCGCTGAAGAGTCGATGGCCGCTGGGGCGAAGGCTCAAGCCGCCGAGCGTTTCCTATTGGTCGACCCGCTCGATGGAACCCGCGAATTCCTCGCCGGCAACGGCGAGTTCACGATCAATGTCGCCCTGATCGAGCGGGGCGCTCCCGTCGCCGGCGCGGTTTACGCGCCCGCAATCGGCCGATTGTGGGTGGGCGGCGAGACGGCCTTCACGTGCGACGCGCCGGTTGGAGCGGCCTTGCCCGGCGAAGGATCGCGGCGGCGCATCAGAACTCGTAGCGCGCCAACAAGCTTGGTCGCTTTTGCAAGCCGCTCGCATCTCGACGCGGAGTCGGATGCCTTCCTCAAGAGATTGCCGATCCGAGAGACGCGATTCGCCGGTTCGTCGCTGAAATTTTGCCTCATCGCCGAGGGCCTTGGCGATGTCTATCCGCGGTTCGCGCCCACGATGGAATGGGACACGGCGGCAGGCGACGCGGTTTTACGCGCGGCCGGCGGCAGCGTTCTCGATCCTTCCGGACTGCCGCTCTCTTACGGCAAAATTCGTGACGGGTTGCGCAACGGCCCATTCATCGCCTGGGGTGACGCAATGGCAGCCAAGCGCCTGGAATATTAAAATTATCGCTCGCTGATTTGCGGGCGATAAACCGAATTTGCAATGCGGGGCCGCGCCGCCCGTTAACGTAAACCGGTGACTCCGGCGTTTTGACCATTTGTTAACCTTCGCCCTTCGAGACTGGGGGCGATCAAAACGATTGACCGATTCTCGAGGGGCCGCATGAACAACGTCATCCATTTCAGGCCTGCGAACAATCCCCGTCGCATGGCTTCGGGCAACCGTGGCGCCGCGGCTCAAATCCTGTTCTTCACAGGTGTGCGTTATCAGCGCTGGAGCGAAGATGCGCACGCTCCGCAGCTGCAGGCGCAAAACTCCGGGCGAAAGCGTGTTCAGACTGCCGAAACCGGTAGGGAACGGAAGAGCCAGCGCTGAACGCCCGACGAGAAAAACCGGAGCCTTTTTCAAGAAGCAGACGCGATTCAAGAGCCCATCAGCCCGTTCCTGACATTCCCTCCGGAACCGGAACGCGCCTCACCGCTTGCCCTTGTTCGACGATTCCGATATGAGCCGCGGCGGGACACCTCTCCCCAACGAGAGGCTTCCATCTGAAAGGATGGCTCATCATGGCTACTAATGTGCCGAGCGTTCGGCCCGTAAACCCCTGCTTTTCTTCCGGCCCATGCGCAAAGCGCCCCGGGTGGTCCCCCACAGTTCTGAGTGACGCGGCGCTCGGTCGTTCGCATCGCGCAAAGATTGGCAAAGCCAAGCTCAAGCTCGCGATCGACCTCACCCGCGAAGTCCTCGGCGTTCCCGCCGACTACCGCATCGGGATAACGCCTGGGTCCGACACCGGCGCCGTCGAGATGGCGCTCTGGACGCTTCTTGGCGCGCGTGGGGTCGATGTCCTCGCCTGGGAAAGCTTTGGCGACGGCTGGGTGACCGATGTCGTCAAGCAGCTCAAGCTTAAGGACGTCCGCACCCTCAAGGCGCCCTACGGCGAACTGCCGAACCTTGCTCAAGTCAATTTCGACAACGACGTCATTTTCACCTGGAACGGCACCACCTCCGGCGTTCGCGTGCCCAACGGCGATTGGATCGCAGGCGACCGCAAGGGCCTGACGATCTGCGACGCCACGTCGGCCGCGTTCGCCCAGGAACTCGACTGGCCGAAGCTCGATGTCGTGACGTTCTCCTGGCAGAAGGTGCTTGGCGGGGAGGCGGCGCATGGCGTCATCATCCTCAGTCCGCGTGCGGCTGATCGGCTTGAGACCTACACGCCGCCGTGGCCACTGCCGAAGCTCTTCCGCCTCGCCAAGGGTGGCAAGCTCATCGAAGGCTTTTTCGACGGCGAGACGATCAACACGCCCTCCATGTTGTGCGTTGAGGATTATCTCGACGCCTTGCAATGGGCGAAGTCGCTCGGAGGCCTGAAGGCGCTCTTCGCTCGCGCCGACGCCAACGCCAAAGCGATTGCGGACTGGGTCGAGCGCACGCATTGGATCGATTTCCTCGCCCGCGCACCTGAGACGCGTTCGAACACGAGCGTCTGTCTCAAGGTCGTGGACCCCTCGGTCGCGGCTCTGACGGCCGACGCCCAGGCTGGATTCTCCAAGGGGCTCGCGAGCTTCCTTGAGAAGGAAAGGGTTGCGTTGGATATCGGCGCTTACCGCGACGCGCCGGCCGGCTTGCGCATCTGGTGCGGCGCGACGGTCGAAACGGCCGATGTCGAGGCGCTGACGCACTGGCTCGACCACGCGTTCGTCCTCGAGAAGAGCAAGCTCGCCAAAGCGGCGTGAGACTTTGTCACCTCCGCGAAAGCGGGGGTCCATGGCCGTGCCGCCGTCATGCCTCAATGCCAGCTTTCGCGGGCATTGACAGCGGAGACACGGCGCTTCCCTTCCATCGCGCGGCTCTGCCGCCATTCCGGGACAACGAACATGACTCCCCGCGTTCTCATTTCCGATAAGCTCTCCCCCGCCGCCGTCGCGATCTTCAAGGAGCGTGGCGTCGAGGTCGACGTCAAACCGGGTCTCGACAAGGAGGAACTCGCCAAGATCATTGGCGATTATGACGGGCTCGCCATTCGCTCCAACACGAAAGTCACGGCTAAGCTACTTGAGCGCGCGATGAAGCTGAAGGTTGTCGGCCGCGCGGGCATCGGCGTCGACAATGTCGACATTCCCGCAGCGACCGCTCGCGGCGTGATCGTGATGAACACGCCGTTCGGCAATTCGATCACCACTGCTGAGCACGCGATCGCGCTGATGTTCGCGCTCGCCCGACAAATCCCAAGCGCGGACGTCTCGACCCAGGCGGGCAAGTGGGAAAAGAACCGCTTTATGGGCGTCGAGCTGACCGGCAAGACGCTCGGGATCATTGGTTGCGGAAACATCGGCGCCATCGTCGCCTCGCGCGGCGTTGGTTTGAGAATGCGGGTCGTCGCCTTTGATCCGTTTCTCAGCGCTGAGCGCGCCCAGGAGCTCGGCGTTGAAAAGCTCGAACTTGACGACCTCCTGGCGCGCGCCGATTTCATCACCCTGCACACGCCCCTGACGGCGCAGACGCGCAACATCCTCTCGGCGGAAAATCTGGCGAAGACGAAGCCGGGCGTTCGCATCATCAATTGCGCCCGTGGCGGCCTTGTCGACGAGGCCGCGCTGCGCGCCGCGCTCGACAGCGGTCACGTCGCGGGCGCGGCCTTCGATGTCTTCATCGAGGAGCCGGCGAACGCCAACCCGCTATTCGGCCATGCGAACTTTATCGCGACGCCTCATCTCGGCGCTTCCACGAACGAAGCGCAGGAAAACGTGGCGCTGCAGGTCGCCGAGCAAATGTCGGACTATCTGACGCGCGGCGCGATTTCGAACGCGATCAACTTTCCCTCGATTACGGCCGAAGAGGCGCCGAAGCTCAAGCCGTTTATTGCCCTGGCGGAGGGTCTCGGCTCATTCGCCGGCCAGCTGACGCAAGCGCCGATCCAGAAGGTCACGCTCACTTACGAGGGCGCGGTCGCGGAGCTCAAGATCAAGGCGTTGACGTCCGCGGCGATCGCCGGGCTCCTGCGACCCTCGCTGGTCGACATCAATGTCGTGTCGGCGCCCGCGGTCGCCGCGCAGCGCGGCATCGTCATCGAGGAGATGACCCGCGCCGCGGATGGCGATTACGAAAGCTTCATCACGCTGACCGTCGAGACGGCGCAGCAAACCCGGGCGATTGGGGGGACCGTTTTCCAGGACGGCAAGCCGCGCATCCTCTCGATCAAAGGGATCAAGGTCGACGCTGAATTCACGCCCTCGATGATCTATGTCACCAACGAGGACAAGCCGGGCTTCATCGGCCGCTTCGCCGGCCTCCTTGGGGACGCAGGCGTCAATATTGCGACCTTTGCGCTTGGGCGCGACAAACAGGGAGGCTCGGCGATCGCGCTTGTTTCGATCGACGGGACCGCGCCTGCTGATGTCGTCGCGAAAGTGAGTAAGATCGACGGCGTGCGTCAGGTCGCAGCTTTGCGCTTCTGAGTGTATTCCTTCCTTCTCCCTCCGGGAGAAGGTGGCGCTATAGGAGGTCGAGAGACGCCCGTCTTTCGACAGGCTCCGGCGTCGGATGAGGGCAGCGCCCATGAGCGATGATGCAGACAAGCGGACGCCGGCAAACGAGCCAGCCGGTCCTCGAGTGGATGCTCGCCTTCTCGAGATCCTGGTTTGCCCGGTGACGC
>Ga0116129_1002145_pt1 | contig 10220 bp, 7 predicted proteins | sample June2015DPH_17_2_FD_89732 | JGI IMG/M metagenome (GOLD analysis project Ga0116129, IMG submission 89732) | Peatland microbial communities from SPRUCE experiment site at the Marcell Experimental Forest, Minnesota, USA - June2015DPH_17_10 | ecosystem: Environmental > Terrestrial > Soil > Wetlands >...
CTTCAGCATGGGCGGACGCTTGCCGGCAAGCGCGCCGTGGTGCTCGCCGGATCCGGTCCCGTCGGTCAGCGCGCCGCCGTACTACTGGCTCGTGAGGGCGCCAACGTCGCGATTACCGGCCGCAAGCGTGCCGGCGTTGAAGCGGCTTGCCATGCAATCAACGCCCGCTTCGGCATCATGGTGGAAGGCATCGAGGCCCCAAGCCATGCCGACCGCGCGGCGGCCACTCAGGGCGCGCACATCGTGCTCGCGACCGGCGCATCCGGTGTGACACTGTTGGAAGCGCATCAGTGGCAGAACAGCCCCTCGCTGGAGCTGATTGCCGATGCCAATGCCTCGCCGCCGGCGGGCATCGAAGGCGTGGGCTCGAGCGATCGCGGTACCTCGAGCCACGGCAAGATTCTATTCGGCGCCTTAGGTGTAGGCGCGCTGAAGCTGGCGGTGCATCGCGCCTGCATCGCGCGACTGTTCGAGCAAAACGACGTGGTGCTGGACGCGGAGGAGATTTACGCCATGGCCAAGGGAATGGTTCCTTCATGATTACCGAGCGTCCCGTCGACACTTTTCTCGATGAACTGGCGAGCGGCGCACCCACGCCCGGCGGAGGCAGTGCCGCCGCGATCATGGGTGCCATGGGGGCGGCGCTCATCTCCATGGTCTGCAACGTCACCATCGGCAAGAAAGGACACGAGTCCGTCGAGACCGAGATGGCCTCGGTGCGCGACGAATCCGAGAAACTGCGGACGCGCTTGACCGCGATGGTGGCCGAGGACGTCGCCGCTTTCGACGGGCTGATGGCGGCATACCGGATGCCCAAGAACACGGAAGACGATAAATCACGGCGCGCCACAGCGATTCAATTCAGCTTGCGTGCGGCGACGGAGACGCCTCTGGCATGCGCGCGTGCCTGTGCGCAGGTGGTGGCCCTGTCGAGACGCGCCGCCGAGAAAGGCTATGCCGGCGTCATCAGCGATGCCGGGGTGGGCGTGCTGGCCGCCCATTCGGCACTGCGCAGCGCAGCGCTCAATGTCTACATCAATGCGCCCTCGCTCAAGGATCGCGTCTTTGCCGCCGCGGCGACCGGCGAATTGGAAAAGCTGGCCGCGGATTGCGCCCGCGAAAGCGAACTCGTGTTTGACCTGGTACGTAGCCGCCTCGGTTAAAGCACGCGGCCACAGGTCTACCCTGAAATCTCGATTTGGTGTCGAGAACGACGCGCATTAAGCGCGCTTGGGCGCAGCCGCCCTACCCCGATTTTCCGCCCAATTGCCTGCCCGCCTCTGAATCCCCGATTCCTTGACATCCTTTTGTCAGGCTAGTACCTTTATATTACAAGGTAGCTTTATACACATGACACCCGATCAAAAATTCGGCCCGCTGCGAAAGGGTCTGCTGGAATTCCTCATCCTGCAGATCATCTCCGCGGACAAGGTGTACGTGGCCGACATGATGAAGCGCCTGCAAGACACGGACTTCGCGACGCAGGAAGGCACGCTGTATCCGCTGCTCAGCAAGATGCGCCGCGAGGAATTCGTGGACTATGAATGGCAGGAATCCGACTCCGGGCCGCCTCGGAAGTACTACAAGCTGACCGCCAAGGGAAAGTCGCAATTGGCGGAGTTCAAGAACTATTGGGCTTACCTCAACACAACAATCAACCAATTGGGTCGCTGAACATGAACACCGTCATCATCATCAATCTCAACGGTAACGCCTTTCATCTCGAAGAGCCTGGGTTTCAGGCCTTGCGGGCTTATCTGGAGCGCGCTCAAGGGCAGCTCAAGGACAATCCCGACAAAGCGGAGATCATGGCGGACTTGGAGCAAGCGATCGCGGACAAGTGCGCCCATTTTTTGCGGCCGCATAAGAACGTGCTGACCGCGACAGAAATCGACGCGGTGCTGAAGGAAATGGGGCCGGTACAGACGGACGGTGAGGCGCCCGCCGGCACCGCAGCGTCCGAACAGGCCGACACGCGAACCGGGAGCGCGCCTGCCGCCCCAAAGAGGCTCTATCAAATCAGGCAAGGCGCGATGCTGAGCGGCGTATGCGTAGGTTTAGCCGCATATTTCGACATCGACGTGACCATCGTTCGAATCCTGTTCGTGGCGCTGACGCTGCTCACCGGCGGCCTCTGGGTATTGGCATACGTGGCGATGATGCTGGTGGTTCCCTTTGCGAACACCGGGGAAGAACATGCCGCCGCGGCGGGTGCGCCTTTCAACGCTCAGGAAGTGATCGATCGGGCGAAGAAGCATTACGGCGAATTCAAGGACGGCAAAGAGTGGCGCCGCCACTGGCGCCAGCAACGGCGCGAATGGCGGCGCAAGTGGCACGAGGGCGCGTATTGGTGGGGGCATAATCTGCAGCGCAATGTGCACACGTTCAGCACGGGTGCGGGCTACGGCAGCCACTTGGGGGCGACGCTGCTGATTCCCTTTCTCGCCGTCCTCAATGCGCTGCTTTTTTGTCTGTGGGTCGCCGCGATCGTCTCACTTGCCACCACCGGTGGGATCTTCGGTTGGGCGGTGGCCGGCTCAGTTCCCTTATGGGCTGCCATTTTGATCCTGATGTTCGTCTACAGCGTCATTGCGCGGCCGCTGCGCCACGCGCGCAAAGCCATTTACTTCAGCACCAGCGGCTATCACTATCTCTGGTTCGCGGCTTGGTATGAAATCCTGTCGGTGGGCGTTTTGATCGTGGTTTGCTGGTTCGCCTACACCCACGTGCCTCCGGTGCATGACTTCTTTCAGCACTTTGCTCAAAACTGGTCCACGATGTGGAACAACGTCATCGACTCATTCCACCACACCGCTTCCTCTTCCCGCACGTCTTCCGCCGCCCACACGTCTTCCGCCTCCTGGCTCAACGCATGTTTGTCCGCCGCCGGCGCCGCCGCCAGCAGCGCGTTTCTGGCGTTGCGAGGCTAGTGATATTCTGCTCCCTGGGATTTGCATCAACGGGAGAGCAGGCATGTCCGGCAGACTGAATGGCAAGGTGGCCGTCATTACGGGAGGCACCAGCGGCATCGGCGAGGCCACTGCCCGCCGCTTCGTCGCCGAGGGGGCGCGCGTCGTCATCGCGGGCCGCTCTGAAGAGCGCGGCAATGCGCTGGCCGGCGAACTGGGAGAGCAGGCATTCTTCTTCCGCGCCGATGTGACACATGAGGCGGAGGTCGCCGCGCTCATCGACGCGGCGGTCGCTCGGTTCGGACAGGTCGATTGTCTCTTCAATAACGCCGGCGCGGCGGCGCCCGGTGAAATCGACACCATCACCGAGCAGCAGTTTGACTACGGCATGAAGCTGCTGGTCGGCAGCGTCATGTTCGGCATCAAGCACGCCGCTCGCGTCATGCAATCACGCGGCGGCGCCATCATCAACAATTCGAGCATCGCTGCACACCGTCTGGGTCAGGGAGGTGCTCTATATTCTGCGGCGAAGGCGGCGGTGAGCCACATCACACGCATCGCGGGCGCGAAGCTCGGTCCCAATGGCATTCGGGTCAACGCGATTTCACCGGGCGCAATAGCCACACCCATTTTCTGGGGAGGATCGGCGAAAGCGCAGACCTTGAGTGCCGAGGATAACGCGCGAAAGCTGGCCAAACTGACAGGCAATCTGGCACGGGCAACTCCCCTGCCGCGCTCCGGCGTCGCGAACGACATCGCCTACGCCGCGGTGTTCCTGGCCAGCGATGAGGGCAGCTTCATCAATGCGCACGACCTGGTCGTCGATGGCGGCCGAATCGCACAGTTCTTCGAGCGTTCGCAGCCCGGTACTTAGGCAAAGCCTAAGGCGACCCATGTTTAACCGGCTGCTCATCGCCAATCGCGGCGAAATCGCGATCCGGATCGCGCGCACGGCCTCGGAGCTCGGCATTCCCAGCGTCACGGTCTACGCGCCGGAGGACACCGCCTCGTTGCACGTCCGAGCAGGCGACGAAGCGCTGGCCCTGACGGGTGCCGGACCCGCGGCCTATTTGGACGGTCCACAGATTCTGCGCTTTGCGCTCGAAGCAGGCTGCGATGCCATTCATCCCGGCTATGGTTTCCTGAGCGAGAATTCCGCTTTCGCCCGGCTGTGCAACAATGCCGGCGTGGTTTTCGTGGGCCCTGCGCCCGAGACCCTGGAACTGCTGGGCGATAAGGTGCAAGCGCGTGCGCTGGCAAAGCGCATGGGCGCGCCGGTGTTGCCAGGATCGCACGGCACCGTCACGCTGGAGCAGGCAGAAAGCTTCCTCGCATGCCTCGCGCCGGGCGGCGCGGTCATGCTGAAGGCACGCGCCGGGGGCGGCGGCCGCGGTATGCGCGAGGTGCGCCGACTCGAGGACATGGCGCCCGCCTATGAACGCTGTCGTTCGGAAGCACTGCAGGCCTTCGGCGATGGCGATCTTTACGTAGAACAGTTTTTCCCGCGTGCCCGCCATGTCGAGGTGCAAATCCTCGGCGACGGTACCGACGTGGTGCATTTGTGGGACCGCGAATGCAGCGTGCAGCGCCAGCGTCAAAAACTCATCGAAATCGCGCCGGCAGTCGGTATTGGGAGCGATCTGCGCGCCGAATTGTGGGCGCTGGCGATCACACTGGCAAAGTCGGTGAAGTACCGCGGTCTTGGGACCGTGGAATTCCTGGTCGATCAATCCCCGGGCAGTGCCACGCCGTTCGCCTTTATCGAAGCCAATCCGCGCTTGCAAGTCGAACACACGGTGACCGAGGCCATCACGGGCCTTGACCTGGTTGGCCTCCAAATCAAAGTGGCTGCCGGCAACTCGCTCTCCCAAATGGGACTGCGCCAGTCCGAGATCCCCGCGCCGCGCGGGATCGCCGTTCAGTCGCGCATCAATCTGGAGACGATGCGTGTCGACGGTACGGCGCGGCCGACCGGGGGAACCCTGTCGGTGTACGAACCGGCATCGGGGCCGGGCATTCGAGTCGATGGCTTCGCGTGTACGGGCTATCGCACGACGTCGAAGTTCGATTCGCTGCTGGCAAAATTGGTCGTGCATGCCGGCGAAGGCGGTTTGGCCGCCGCCGCACGCAAGGCCGAACGCGCCTTGTCGGAGTTTCGCATTGCCGGTGTGGCGACGAACATTCCCTTCCTGCGCGCACTGCTCAAGCTACCGGCCCTTGCCCATGGCGAGATTCATACCGGTTTCATCGAGGAGCACGCGAAGGCTCTTTGCCTGGCGGCTGCCGCGCTGACCCCGGCGGCGGCATTGCCGGAGGTGGGGCCGGGTGGCGAGGGCATGACCCCCCTGCCTTCGCCCTTGCAAGGAACCGTCATCGACATTGTGTCCGCCGTGGATGCCGCGGTGCGCGCCGGTGATCCTGTCTTGGTCATGGAATCCATGAAAATGGAGCATGTGATTACCGCGCCCGTGAGCGGCGTGGTGCGCGCATTGAATGTCGCGCGCGGGGATACGGTGCCTGAAGGCCGCACGCTGGCATTCATCGAACCCGGGGATTTCGCCGCTGCCGCCCCGTCGAGTGCCGCCGACATCGATCTGGATTTCATTCGGCCGGATCTTGCGGCGGTCATCGAACGCCATCGCGGCGCATTGGATGCGCAGCGGCCGCAGGCGGTGGCGCGGCGGCGCAAAACCGGACAGCGCACCGCGCGAGAAAATGTCGACGACTTGCTGGATCCGAATTCCTTCATCGAGTACGGCAGGTTGGTGGTCGCGGCGCGGCGCAAGCGCCATTCGCTGGAGAAACTCATCGAAGAGACGCCGGCCGACGGCATGGTCATGGGATTGGGCCGTGTGAACGGCAAGCACTTCGGCGACGAAGCCGCCCGTTGCGCGGTGATGGCCTACGACTACACCGTGCTGGCCGGTACACAGGGTGCCTACAACCACCGCAAGATGGATCGGCTGATCGAGTCGGCTGAACGCTGGCGCTTGCCCACGGTATTTTTCTGCGAAGGCGGCGGCGGCCGGCCCGGCGACACCGAAGGCGGCGGCTACGTGCGGGGCTTTGAACTTTGGGCTCGGATGTCCGCCGTGGCGCCTTTGATCGGCATTACCTCGGGGCGTTGTTTCGCCGGCAACGCCTCCGTGCTCGGCTGCTGCGATGTCATCATTGCCACCAAGGGTTCGAACATCGGCATGGGCGGACCGGCGATGATCGAAGGGGGCGGACTGGGGATTTTCCGGCCCGAAGAAATCGGACCGGTTGAGGTGCAGCAGCCCAATGGCGTCATCGATATCCTCGCCGAGGATGAAGCGGACGCCGTGGAGCTCGCGAAGAAGTACCTGGCCTATTTTCAGGGCCCCTTGAGCGCATGGGACTGCGCTGATCAGCGCCAGCTGCGAAGGGCCATTCCGGAGAACCGCGTGCGTGTCTATGACATGCGTCAACTCATCGAAACATTGGCGGACACAGGTTCCGTGCTGGAGCTACGGCCCAAGTTCGGCACTACCATGATCGCCGCGTTGCTGCGCATCGAGGGCCGGCCGATGGGCGTCATCGCCAACGACCCCAAGGTTCTGGGGGGCGCCATCGACTCGGATGGGGCGGATAAGGCCGCGCGCTTCCTACAGGTCTGCGAGGCATTCGACGTTCCCGTGCTGTCTTTGTCCGATACGCCCGGCATGATGGTGGGACCCGAGGTTGAAAAGACCGCACTGGTACGCCATTGCTCACGGCTGTTCATCATTGGCGCGAATTTGACCGTTCCCATGTTCAGCGTGGTCCTGCGCAAGAGCTACGGACTGGGAGCGCTCGCCATGACCGGCGGCAGCTATCCGGCCTCTGTGTTTGCAGTCGCGTGGCCGACGGGAGAATTTGGCGGCATGGGTCTGGAAGGTGCGGTGAAGCTGGGCTATCGGAAGGAACTGGCGGCCATCACCGATCCTGCCGAACGCAAGGCTAAGTTCGACGAAATGGTCGCCGCGGCCTATGAGCATGGCAAGGCGTTGAACCAGGCGGCGACCTATCACATCGACGACGTCATCGATCCTGCCGACACCCGCCGCTGGATCATCGCCGGACTGCGCTCGGTGCCGCCGGTGCCGCCACGCACCGAGAAGAAGCTTCGTTGGATCGATGCGTGGTAGCGCGGCGCTGCATCGTTCAAGGTGGCGCTATCACTTTAACCGTGTACTCGGTCTCCATGTATCTTCCCTTGGGTCCAATGCCTAACACGGCAAACTGGTCGGTGCCCACAAAGTCTTTGGCGGACGTATAAACGACTTCAATGCCGGGGCTTTTGTTGCGATTGCATTCGTGGCCGGGACTCGAGGATGGAAAATTCGTGTACCCGTCCGCCTTGACGAATGCCACGGCACCGTGAGCCGGCGCGGTTTTTACTTGAGTTTGTACGAACCCATCTGACGTGCAATCAGGATTGACGGCGTAATAAAATCCCACGTGTTGCGCTACGCCCGATATCGCACCGCGCGCGAGAGATTTGGGCAAACTGGTCTGGCCCTGCGGGGTAAAGTTAAAGTTGAGCTGTACCTGCGCTGGAGGATTTTTCGGCGGCGGCGAGGCCGCGCATCCGCTGACGAATCCAGCGAAAGTCGTCAGTGCGAGAATCCCCAGTTTTGGAGTCATTGCCGCTCCCTCGGTCAAGCTTAATCTTTGTTTCATTAAGACAGAGCCTTTCTGCCAATGCAAGTCCCGCGGGCAGCAGCCGCAACTGAGGATATATCACGACGCGCTGATATTTCGCCTGGTCAATAATTCATCAGTTCGACATAAGCGGTTGAATGACGGTGACGTTTTGATGACAAGTCCCCGCTTATGCACAGGGTTATCAACCGTGATTGGGGACGGAAGTGTAAGAAGCCTCACGGAAACGAAGAAGCAGTTCCCGTGAAGCTTCTTACACTTCCTGACGGGGACTCGAACCGATAAGCATCACGTGGCTACCGGCGGGTGTTGGACGACAACGGCCATTCCGAACCGATCAACATCACGGTGCCGAGGTACTAGCCGAAGGGGCCTCGCGGTGGCGGTGGAGGCGGAGGCGGCGTCCATGAACCGGCCGCGATCTTGCCGCCCTTGGCGGACACCGCCAATTCGATGATTTTGTCGGTGACGTTGGGTTCGTAGCCTTCCGTGTGGCCCTTTTGCATTTTGACCACGTCCGCGACGATGCGGCCATCCTTGCAATTGGGAAACACATAAACCAGCGCGCGCCCCGATTTCGGGTAGTGGCCCCAGCCGTCGGAACCGGGATCTTGTCGGGTGGCATCCCACACATAGCCCGGCTTGGGATCGATCACTTCCGGCAGTTCCTCGCGCTTGCCGCAGCCGAACTTGTCGGCAATCGGTGAGGTATCTGCCGGTATCGACTCATTCTCGCCGTTCGAGAAAATGAAGGAATAATCGCAGGCTCCTCCGGGCGGACCCGCCGGAGTCTGCGGTAGACGCGGCGGCGGCGGCGGCGTCACTGTACCGCCGCTCTTGTACACCGGCGTGCCGCCGACGAAACCGCGGTTCGCCGCGGTCACCGCTCCTACCCGCCCGCCGGACAAACTGATGCGGACATCGACTTTGTCTTTGAAGTAGTCGGTGCAAACCAGGCGGCTGCTGGTGAATCCGCCCTGGCTGTGGCCCGCCAGAATGAAATGTTGCACGTTCTCTTTGCCTACCGTGGCGACGACAAGATCGACGATGTTGTGCAGATACTCGTCATCGGCATCGCTCCAGTATCGAACCGGCGAGCCCGGAGTGATGACGATGAGCTTGTACTTATCCTTCACGTCCATGGCCGGAAAATAATTTCGCTGCCAATTGGCGTAAGAACCATATCCATGCAGACTCAGCACGATGTTCACCTTGTCGCCGGGCTTGTAGTCGGACGGACAATCCAGGAAAAAAGTGCGGCGCGTTTTCAGCTCGACGCTATCGCCGGGTTGAGTCATCGTCGGACCCGAACAATCGGTATCGGGGCAGTGGTACGCCGGGGGCGCCGCGCAATTCACGCCGAGCAGGGTGTGGGCTTGCTGGGCCAAGCTTAAACCTGAGGCGAAGACCCCGAAGAACATCAAGGCTCGGAGTATTTGAGTTGTTGGCCGCCGCAACGTCTTCATGGTCGTCCCCGCTTGGTTGATTTCGACCAAAGTATAATTAATATATTGGGATTATACTATTACACCGTCCCTCTGCACCGTACCTCGGATTCACGCCGAAGGACATCAGGCGCAACGTCAGGCTATTGCCATTGCGCCGCTTCGGTTTGCTTCTGCCGGTAAATCGGCCGAACGATGAGCAGCAAGGCAATGGCCGCTACGGCGGAACAGATCACGACGATCACCAGGCTGTAGCGAATTTTTGCCGGATCGTGAAACACATGCTCATTCACGAACGGCACCAGTGTCGGCCCGACGCCCAGTCCCAAGGCGTTGACGACGAATAAATAGACCGCCGAGATTTGCGCACGGTATTGATTGGGCGTGACCTGGTTGATGGCCATCGGGCCGACGCCGTTATACGCGTTGAAGGCAATGCCGGAAACGAAGACAGCGGCCCAAATCAGCGGCACCGTAGGCATGAAGGGGGGCAGACCGCCGAGCAGTGCGATGCCGCAGGCCGAAATCAGGGCGACGATGATCGGCGCATCCCTCTTGCCCTGCCGGGTCAGGCGGTCGCATAGCAGCCCCGCCAAGAGCATGCCGGTCGAGTTCATGAGAATGAAGGAAACGCCCAGGACTTTGCCGACCTGCGACGCCGTGACGGCATAGGCGCGGATCAAGGCGGTCGGGAGCCACGCCCCGGCGCAGTAACCGCACATGGCCAGCAGCGCGAGCGCAACGAAATACAAGCCGTAGAATTTTCTATTCGACCATACGTAGCTTAAGACCTCGCTCAGCGGCGGCTTTGAAACCGCAGCCGCCGGCTCAGCCGCCGATCCCCTTCGCAACATGCCGCGGCGTGCCGGTTCGCGAAACGTCAACATCAGTAGCGGCAGCACAATGCCCGGTGCGCCGGTGACGATGAACACCATTTGCCAGGCGCGTATCTCGCCCAGCAACGGCAGGTTATAGGTGGCCCCGGCATGGGAAACGGCGGCTACGACGATGCCCCCGACCAGAAAGGCGGTGCCGGCGCCGATGGTGATGCCGACGTTGTACACGCTAAAGGCAGTGCCCAGCTTGGAACGCGGAAAGCTGTCGGTAATGATGGAATAGGCCGCGGGTGACAGAGCCGCCTCGCCGACGCCCACACCCACGCGCGCCAGGAACAGCTGGGCGGCCGTGCGCGCCATGCCGC
>Ga0116129_1002146_pt1 | contig 10215 bp, 7 predicted proteins | sample June2015DPH_17_2_FD_89732 | JGI IMG/M metagenome (GOLD analysis project Ga0116129, IMG submission 89732) | Peatland microbial communities from SPRUCE experiment site at the Marcell Experimental Forest, Minnesota, USA - June2015DPH_17_10 | ecosystem: Environmental > Terrestrial > Soil > Wetlands >...
CAACACAAATCCGTGCATTGCCGACCAGAACTCCAGCGCCGCGTAGAAGGCCTCGTCGCCGTCAAGGCCGTATGAAGACAACACCGCGATCACCGGTGCCGCCGCACCCCTGGTCGCAGCGGTGTACTCGGGGTCATCGCCGCCCAGCGGCATCCGGGTGAACGCCGAGTACCGGCCGGGGTGATGATGGGCATAGCTGCGGTAGGCACCGGCCATGACCAGCACCGCGTCGTCACGGGCGCGACCCTCACCGACCCTGTTGAGCATGTTGATGATGTCGTCGATGACCCGAATCCGCACCGCTCGGCGCAGGTCTTCCAGGCTGTCGACGTGGTTGTACAGCGACGGTCCCTTGGTCCCGAGCTGTGTCGCCAGCGCGTTGATGGTCAGCGAATCCCAGCCCTCCCGGTCCAGAAAAGTCAGCGCGCCATCGACGATGCCGCCGCGGCTCAGCTTGGCCGGACGCGCCCCGGATTTCCCGGCACGCTGGCGCCCACCCGCTGACGGCGGTTCCGGCTGAGCTGTCATGGCAATCGCCCTTCGGTGGACTTCAGGGTGAACTAATGACTCTAGTTGACAGGGGCGCAAAAGACGTGCGTCATACGCGGTGTCCTAGCCCCCAAGTAATTGCCGAATAAGTCTGCCGTCGAGCAGGTGGATGCACGTAGTCTTCTTCAAGGCTCAGTCGAGCAGATTCACCCGTCATGAGGGGGGCCCGCAGTGAATTGGACAACCGTCGCCGGGTCACTTGCAACATGTCTCACCACCATCGCAGCCGCGGCAGCCGCCCCACCACCGACCGCGGACGCCAAGAACGGCGACACTCACGTCGTAGGGGAGGGTATCGAGCGGACGCTGGACTGCAACGATGCGACCCTGATCGTCGATGGCACGAGAAACAGCGTCAACGCGAAGGGGAACTGCTGGGCAGTGACGATGATGGGCTCGTCCAACACCGTTGTCGCCGACGGGGTCACGCACGACATCACCGTGTACGGCTGGGACCAGACGGTGTTCTATCACAACGGTGCGCCGTTCATCTGGGACCGCGGCCGCGAACTGGGCATGACCAACCGGCTGCAGCAGGTACCCGGCTGAAGCAGCGCGATTTCAACTCCACTGACCACCAACGCCACGCCTGACCAAGCGAAATCGAGGACCCATGCGCGCCCACATCACTGACCGCTCGTCCAGACCGGCCGCCCTCGCCGTGGCGCTGACCCTCATGCCGGTAGCTATCGGGCTGGCCGCCGGCTGCAGTTCAACGGCGAACCCCCCTGCAGGTTCGTCAACCTCCACCACCGCTGCGACAACGACAAGCGGCGCGGCCGCGCCGACGACATCGACCAGCGGGTCCACAACCGCGTCAGTCGAAATCGGGAACACGCTGAACTACGGGTCGGTCGCGACCACTGCCACGATTGACTGCGCAAACGGCAAATCGCTGAACGTGGCCGGCTCGAACAACACGCTGACCGTCACCGGCAGCTGCAAGACGGTGTCCGTCAGCGGCGCGAACAACAAGATCAACTTCGACAAGGTCGACGACCGGATCACGGTGTTGGGACTCGACAATACGATTACCTACAAAGACGGTGACCCGAAAGTTGACAACATCGGCTCGGGAAACACCATCAACAAGGGCAGCTGACCGGCTAACCCGCCTGGGCGCCATGGCGGCCGGCACCTGCGGCGAACCGTCCGGCACCGTCCCTGGCCTCAGCGGCGACGCGGTGCATACTGGCGAACTCGACATTGAGCGCATCGGATTCCGACAATCCCCACTGGTGCAGCGCCGACCGTCGATCTGATTGCATGCACTGCTGCGGCAGTGCGGCCAGTTGAGCGGCCAGTTCCTCGGCCGCCTTTCGGGCCTGGCCTTTGGGCACGACTCGATTGGCCAACCCGATCGCCAATGCTTCATCGGCCGCCACCGCGCGGCCGGTGAGAATCATGTCCATCGCGCGGCTTTGCCCGATCAGCCGAGGCAACCGCACGGTGCCGCCATCGATGAGCGGCACCCCCCACCGCCGGCAGAACACCCCGAACACAGCGTCTTCCTCGGCCACCCGCAGATCACACCAGATGGCCAACTCCAGACCACCGGCAACGGCGTAGCCGCTGACCGCGGCGATCACAGGTTTGGACAGCACCATTCGCGTCGGCCCCATCGGCCCGGGGCCCGTGCGGTGCACGGCATTGGCCTCGGGCGTGCCGAAAGCCTTCAAATCGGCTCCGGCGCAGAAGGTTCCGCCGTCACCCCACAGCACGGCCACTGACGCGGCGTCGTCGCGGTCGAATTCATCGAACGCCACATACAGCGCCGCCGCTGTCGGGCCGTTGACGGCGTTGCGCGCCGCGCGCCGGTCGATGATCACCGTGGTCACTGGGCCTTTGCGCTCTACACGCACCGGACCGCTCATGTCGCCTCCAGGAGTTGGGTTGTGTCGCGTCGCTCCGTCAGTTCAGTGGCGAAGTCGTGGTAGGCGGCGCGCAGCGAGGCCCCAGGCCAATCAGCGGGGAGCAGTTCGGCGGGCAGCATCGGGTCGGTGAGCAAGTGGCGCACCATCGCCGCGGCCACCACAAACCGACCTGGAACGTCACAGGCCTCAGCCATCTCATTGAGAAGCCGGTGGCCGGTTTCTGCCCACGAAGGCAGGTCCCACAGCTGGCCGGCCAGCTCAGCAGAAGCGTTGTCGCGTGCTTTCAGTACCCGTACCCGGTCGCGGACATCGGGATCCAGATCCAGATCGAGGTTGTCTGGCCGCATCCACACCCCTTCGCGTAGTTCACCGAAGCGCAGGTCGTGCATGGTGTTTCGCAGTGTCGCCCGGGTGCGGGCATCAGTGCCAACGCTGGTGACGATCAGCATGATCCAGTCTTTGCCCGAGGCTCGTACCCGCGGGCGCATGGCTTCGTCCTGGCGCCGCTGGCGGGCCAGCAACCGATCCGAGAGCCGGTAGCCGTCGGCGGATCGGATCAGATCGCCGGCGCCGACCATACGGGTCAGCGCGACCCGCAACGTCGTCTCCTTAATGCCGAAGTCAGCTGTCAGCCTGATCAATTCGCTGGCGCTGGCCCACGCCGGATGGAGGCCGAGCAGCACGCTGAGCACTACTGACCGGGCCGTCATGTTCGGCATCGTTTACACCTGTTCTAGACCGGAGAAGCCCGGCGGCCGTAGTCGCCGAACGGCTCGTCACGATGCCGTACCGCCTCGCGGAAGCCGTGCTCAACCGAGTCCGCGACAAAGGCGTGCCCCTCGGGCGTGTGCCGGGCAACACCGTCGAACACGGTGCTGACCATCCTGCTGGTGGCCACACCCTGTTGCAGCAGAGCGGAATTGAGCGCGAGCTTGACCATGATCAGCTGATTGACCGGCACCGCCGCGATCCGCTGTACCAGTCGCTCGGTGCGCTCATCGAGGTCTTTCGGGTCCGGAGCCTCGACGGCAAGGCCCCATTCGGCGGCTTGCGCGCCGGTGATGCTATCGCCAGTGAACAGCAGGCGCTTGGCACGTTGGTCGCCAAGCCGATGCGCCCACAAACCTGCCGCCGGAACGCCCCACACCCGCGTCGGCGGGTAGCCGATTTTGGCATCGGCGGCAGCGATCACCTGGTCGGCGTGTAGCGCGATGTCGGTACCGCCGGCCACGCAGTACCCGTGGATCTTGACCACTGTCGGCTTGTCGGCGTGCATCAGGCTGGAGAACCCGCGCACGAACCGGCTCATCATCTGGTAGTCGATCACCGGGTCCCACGGCTGATTGGGCAGGTGGTTGATCCCCTGAGTCTTACCGTCCAGCACCGTGCCCTGGTAGGCGCCTTTAAGGCCCGCGTCGCCGACCGAGCCGGTGCGGTCGGCGTAGGCAGACAGATCGAAGCCCGCGCAGAAGCCCTCGCCGCGACCGGACACCAGAATGACGTGCACATCAGGGTCAAGGTCGGCTCGCTCCACCAAGGCCGAGAGCTCCAGCGGAGTGTCCGCTACGATCGCGTTGCCCTTCTCCGGCCGGTTGAAGGTGATCCGCGCAACCCGGTCGGTGACCTCATAGGTCATCGTTTTCAGGTTGTCGAAGTCGACTGGCCTGATCGCGTGAGTCATCGTTTGTACTCAGCCCTTTGCTCAGCCTTTTACTAAGGCTCGCTCGAGAATGGGTGCGAGATCCAGCCCGGCCGGCATGGTGCCGAACGCCCCGCCCCACTGGCCACCGAGCCGGGTGGCGAGAAACGCCTCGGCGACGGCGGGATGGCCGTAGCGAACCAGCAGCGATCCCTGCAGCGCCAGGCAGATGTCCTCGGCGACCTTGCGGGCGCGGTACTGGATGGTGTCAAGGTCGGCCAGCTGCGGACCCAGCTTCTCGACGTGGCTGTCCAGCCGGGGATCGTGACCCGCGCTCTCGCCCAGCTCGGCGAACAGCACCTCGACGCACTCGGGACGAGTTGCCATGGCGCGCAACGTATCCAGCGCACTGACATTGCCCGAACCCTCCCAGATGCCCATCAACGGTGCCTCGCGGTACAGCCGCGGCATCCCGGATTCCTCCACATAGCCGTTGCCGCCCAGGCATTCCAGCGCTTCGGCGGCATGCGGGGTGGCGCGCTTGCAAACCCAGTACTTGCTGGCCGCCAGGCCAATGCGGCGCAGCAGTGCCGCTGTTTGGTCTCCGCGCACCGCGCTGTCGGTGGCACCGGCCATCCGCATGGCGACCATCGTGGCGGCCTCTGCCTCTACCGCCAGGTCCGCCAGTACGTTACGCATGAGCGGTTGGTCAATCAGATAGGCGCCGAACGCCTTTCGGTGCTGGGCGTGGTGGATGGCACGGATCAGGCCGGTGCGCATGCTGGTCGCGCTGCCCAGGGCGCAGTCCAGCCTGGTGAGGTTGACCATCTCGATGATCGTTGGGACACCCCGGCCCTCCTCACCCACCAACCACGCGGTGGCCCCGTCGTATTCGACCTCGCTCGAGGCGTTGGCGTGGTTGCCGAGCTTGTCCTTGAGCCGTTGCAGGAACATCCGGTTGCGGGTGCCGTCTGGGAGCAGCCGCGGCAGCAAGAAGCACGAAAGCCCGCCCGGCGCCTGCGCGAGCACTAGGAAGATGTCACACATCGGCGCCGAAGTGAACCACTTGTGACCGGTCAGGCTGTAAGTGCCGTCGGCGTTCCGGGTCGCCTGGGTGGTGCCTGCGCGCACATCGGATCCGCCCTGCTTCTCCGTCATCGACATGCCCGCGGTGATACCGGCTTTGGTGGTGGCCAGCTTGAGTTCCGGGTCGTACTCGCGACTGGTCAGCAATGGCTCATAGACGGCTGCCAACTCAGGATTGAACCGCAGCGCCGGCACGACGGCGTATGTCATCGAGATCGGGCAGACGTGGCCCGGCTCGACCGTCCATGCCGAGGTCTTGGCGGCCCGCACCACGTGCGCGCCCGGCCGCTCGTCGGCCCACGGCGCGGCGTGCATGCCGTGGGCGATCGCCGTGCGCATCAGCTCGTGGTAGGCCGGGTCGTACTGCACCTCGTCCACCCGGTGCCCGTACCGGTCGTGGGTATGCAGGATGGGCCGGTTGCGGTCGGCGAGCTCACCCCACCGCCAGGCCTCGCGGCTGGCCGAAATCGCCCCAACTTCGTTCACCTCATCCAGGCCCCATTGCCCGCCCTCGCGGATCAGGGCCTCGACGAGTACCGGAGACGTCGCGGGGTTGTAGTCCTGCAGATCGGGGACCTGGTTGGTGACGACATGGGTATCTGACATGCCACCAATATTACAGTTTTCCGACAATCGCACAAGACGTGTAACACCCATGTTGATGCGGGGCGACTCGACCCAGAATGGTGTCGACGGTAGGCCCGGCACACGGTTCTGACGTCAGCCGCTGGTCTTTTCTCGAAGGAACGCGATGTCGTCTTTACGGCCCTGGTCGGCGGTTTCGCAGATAACCGGCGCGTCCGCGGCTTTGACTGCCGCTACCAGCAACTCGGTATCGATCTGTCCGCTGCCGAGGTTGGCGTGACGGTCGCGACCCGAGCCCGCTTCGTCCTTCGAATCGTTGCAGTGCACCAGGTCGATCCGGCCGGTGATGGCCTTGATGCGATCTACGGCATGGACCAGCGCCTCTCCTGCCGCCCATGCGTGGCAGGTGTCCAGACAGAAGCCAATTCCGGCGTCGCCGATGACATCCCAGAGCCGGGCGATGGTATCGAAGTGGCGGGCCATCGCGTGATCGCCGCCCGCCGTGTTCTCTAGGTACACCGGAACCTGGGTCTCCAGTTGGTCGAGCGCTTTGCGCCAGCGCTGGAAACCCTCGCCGAGGTCGTTGTCGTCGGCGACGTGGCCCCCGTGCACGATCACCGCGGCAGCGCCGATGTCGGCCGCCGCATCACACGTCTGCTGCAGGATCTTGCGCGACGGAATCCGCACCCGATTGTTCGCCGACGCGACGTTGATCAGGTAGGGCGAGTGGACGTAAATGGGCAGGGCGGCGGCTTTGAGCACAGCGGCGTCCTCGCGTGGCTTAGGCGCCTTCCAGCTCTGCGGGTTGCCGAGGAAAATCTGCACTACGTCAGCGCCCTCGGCCTCCGCTGCGGCCAGTGGATCCTGTGGGCTGACATGCGAACCGATGAGCACGTGGTCGAGTTTAGTGCGGCGAGCAGACGGAGAATCACACTGCGGGAGCCCACAGCGTGCGACTCTGCGTCTGCTCGGCATAGAAATGAGCCCCCGCACGAGGCGAGGGCTCATTTCCTGACTGACTAGCGGTAGTCTTACCGATAATCCGAGTAGCCGTAGTCGTCCAGCGGAACTGCAGCACCGGTGGCTTGGCCGAAGTCCGGGCTGTAGTACTGATCCTCGTAGGACGGGATCGTGTACGCCGCGGCGCGGGCCTCCTCGGTGGGCTGCACCTGGATGTTGCGGTAGCGGTTGATCCCGGTACCGGCCGGGATCAGCTTGCCGATGATCACGTTCTCCTTCAGACCTTGCAGCTTGTCGCTGCGGCAGTTGATCGCCGCATCGGTCAGCACTCGCGTGGTCTCCTGGAACGACGCCGCCGACAGCCACGAGTCGGTGGCCAGCGACGCCTTCGTGATACCCATCAGCACCGGACGGCCGGCTGCGGGCTCGCCGCCCTCGGCCACCACCCGGCGGTTCGCTGCCTCGAACTCGGCACGGTCGATCAGCGAGCCGGGCAAGAACTCCGTTGAGCCCGAATCGATGATGGTCACCCGGCGCAGCATCTGCCGGACGATCACCTCGATGTGCTTGTCGTGGATCGACACGCCCTGAGCGCGGTAGACCTCCTGGGTCTCCCGGACCAGGTGGATCTGCACCTGGCGGGGGCCTTGCACCCGCAGCACCTCGTGCGGGTCGGCGGAGCCTTCCATCAGCTGCTGGCCCACCTCGACGTGGTCACCGTCGGAGAGCACCCGCTCGGAACCGTCGTCGTGCTTGAACACCCGCAGCCGTTGCCGCTTGGAGAGCTTGTCGTAGACCACTTCCTCGCCCCCGTCGTCGGGAACGACGGTGATCTTGTAGAAGCGCTCGCCCTCTTCGAGACGAACCCGCCCGGTGACGTCGGCGATCGGCGCCTTGCCACGCGGCACCCGGGCCTCGAACAGCTCCTGCACACGTGGCAGACCGCCGGTGATGTCCTCACCGACGCCACCCTGGTGGAAGGTCCGCATGGTCAGCTGCGTGCCGGGCTCACCGATGGACTGGGCCGCAACGATACCTACTGCTTCGCCGATGTCGACCAGCTTGCCGGTGGCCATGGAGCGGCCGTAGCAGGTCGCGCAGACACCGGTGCCGGTGGTGCATGTGAGCACTGAGCGCACCTTGATCTGCGTGATGCCCGCAGCCAGTAGGGCGTCGATCGACGGGTCACCGAGGTCTTCACCACGCGCGACGACGACGTTGCCGGCCTCGTCGACCGCGTCGGCGCCCAGAGTCCGCGCGTACGCCGATGTCTCGATGTACGGGTCGCGGATCAGCGTGCCGTCAGGCTGGCGTTCGGCCAGCTCGACGATGATGCCACGCTCGGTCTGGCAGTCGTGCTCGCGGACGATGACGTCCTGCGACACGTCCACCAGACGACGGGTTAGGTACCCCGAGTCGGCGGTACGCAATGCGGTGTCCGCCAGACCCTTTCGAGCGCCGTGGGTGTTGATGAAGTACTCCAGCACGGTCAGGCCTTCGCGGAACGACGACTTGACCGGCCGCGGGATGAACTCACCCTTGGGGTTGGTCACCAGACCCTTCATGCCAGCCAGTGTTCGGGTCTGGGTGAAGTTACCGGTCGCACCCGAATCGACGATCGTGATGATCGGGTTGTCGCTGGGGTAGTGCTCCCGCAGCGCCTTACCAACCTCGTCGGTGGCTTCCTTCCAGATCTCCACGAGTGCCTCGTTGCGCTCGTCGTGGTTCAAAGCGCCACGCTGGAACTGCTTTTCGACCTTGTCGGCTCGATCTTCGTAGAAGTCGAGGATCTCCTTCTTTCGCGGCGGAACCAACACGTCAGCCATCGAGACAGTGACGCCGCTTCGGGTCGCCCAGTAGAAGCCGGTGTCCTTGAGCTTGTCGACGGTCTGTGCGACCACGATCATCGGGTAGCGCTCAGCCAGATCGTTGATGATCGCAGCCTGCACCTTCTTGTGCATCTGCTTGTTGACGAATGGATAGCCCAGCGGCAGCAGCTCGTTGAACAACACCCGGCCCAGCGTCGTATCGGCCATCCACGAATCGCCCGGCTGCCAACCGTTCTCGCCGAACCGCTCGCTCTCGATCTCGGCGGGTGGACGCAGCTGGGTCAGCCGCACCTTGATCTTGGCCCGTACCGAGAGCACACCGCGGTCAGCCGCCATGATCGCTTCGGCCGGCGAGGAGTACACGCCCGTCTCCGGACGATCCTCGGCAGCCGGCCGGTATTCGCCGGTGTCGTCGTCGACCTCGGTGGTCAGGAAGTACAGCCCGGTCACCATGTCCAATCGCGGCATAGCCAGTGGGCGGCCGGACGCGGGCGACAGGATGTTGTTGGACGACAGCATCAGAATGCGGGCCTCAGCCTGCGCCTCAGCACTCAGCGGCAGGTGCACCGCCATCTGGTCACCGTCGAAGTCGGCGTTGAACGCCTCACACACCAACGGGTGCAGCTGAATAGCCTTACCTTCCACCAGCATTGGCTCGAAAGCCTGAATGCCCAACCGGTGCAGGGTAGGTGCGCGGTTCAGCAGCACCGGGTGCTCGGCGATGACCTCTTCGAGCACATCCCACACCTGAGGACGCTGACGCTCCACCATTCGCTTGGCGCTCTTGATGTTTTGCGCGTGGTTGAGGTCGACGAGCCGCTTCATCACGAAAGGCTTGAACAGCTCGAGCGCCATCAGCTTGGGCAGACCGCACTGGTGCAGCTTGAGCTGCGGGCCGACCACGATGACCGAACGCCCCGAGTAGTCGACGCGCTTACCCAGCAGGTTCTGGCGGAACCGGCCCTGCTTGCCCTTGAGCAGATCCGACAGCGACTTGAGCGGACGGTTGCCCGGCCCGGTAACGGGCCGGCCCCGACGACCGTTGTCGAACAGCGCGTCCACGGACTCTTGCAGCATCCGCTTCTCGTTGTTGACGATGATCTCGGGAGCGCCCAGATCGATGAGCCTCTTGAGCCGGTTGTTGCGGTTGATCACCCGGCGGTAGAGGTCGTTGAGGTCGCTGGTGGCGAACCGGCCACCGTCGAGCTGCACCATCGGCCGCAGCTCCGGTGGGATAACCGGGACGGCGTCCAGCACCATGCCCATCGGCGAGTTGCCCGACTGCTGGAAAGCAGCGACCACCTTCAGTCGCTTCAGCGCACGAAGCTTCTTCTGCCCCTTGCCGTTTCGGATGACGTCACGCAGTATCTCGGCCTCGGCGTCGATGTCGAAGTTCTCGATCAGCTTCTGAATCGACTCCGCACCCATGGCGCCGGTGAAGTACTCGCCGTAGCGGTCGACGATTTCGCGGTAGAGGTTCTCGTCGACGATCAGCTGCTTGGGAGCCAGCTTGGTGAAGGTGCTCCAGATGTCCTCCAGCCGGTCCAGCTCACGCTGGGCGCGGTCGCGGATCTGACGCATCTCCCGCTCGCCTCCGTCCCGAACTTTGCGCCGGGCGTCGGCTTTCGCGCCTTCGGCCTCCAGCTCGGCCAGGTCGGCCTCCAGCTTCTGCGCACGGGCCTCCAGTTCGGCG
>Ga0116129_1002147_pt1 | contig 10214 bp, 13 predicted proteins | sample June2015DPH_17_2_FD_89732 | JGI IMG/M metagenome (GOLD analysis project Ga0116129, IMG submission 89732) | Peatland microbial communities from SPRUCE experiment site at the Marcell Experimental Forest, Minnesota, USA - June2015DPH_17_10 | ecosystem: Environmental > Terrestrial > Soil > Wetlands...
CAGAAAGCCTCGCACCGAGTGCTGCTGCCAGCCTGTGGCCTTGATCATCGCCGCAATCGTCGTCCCGCTTGGTGATCGCAGCATCGCGATGATGCGAGACTGCTTGGAGCCCGGATCGGATTTCCGAGCATCAGCATCGCTGGGGATCGAGGGCTTTGCGGCAGGTGCGCGCGGTGCCGGTGACGCAGCTGGTCGCTTCTTGGCAGTCTTTGACATTGAGATCCTCCGTTCGATTCAAGGCGGCGTTGCGCCGCACCACCGAAGCCCCGCCTCGGCGATGGAGCCGGCGGGGCAGGATCCCAGAGCCCGTCAGAGCCCAAAACTGGCCACAGTACCGCTCTGTTTGCGAAGGAATGCCAGTCCTTTCCGAATCATTTTATTGCTGATTTCGGGCATATTTGAGCATCCGTGATCCGAGTAACGGATTTCTACTCCGTGGGTTGCAGGTTCGAATCCTGCTGGGATCGCCACTACTTTTGCCGATAAAATAAGGGTTTCTTGTTAGGTTCGGCTTCGTTCTTTGCCCAAAACCGTGTTGCAAGTGTTGCGATCGGCTACGAACAATTTCAAGCAGTTACAAGGATCACCAATTACTCCGCGCAACACGGCGGTCCTTTTTCCGTTCTCAAAAAGACGCCGGGCGAGAGTCAGTGCGCGCCCTCACCTCTTCACGTCCGGATGCACCCAAAATATTCGGTCAATCCGGCTCAAAACAGTCCCCTCTCTAAATCCGAAGTTAGTGGAAGTCGGCTGGTTTCAAACTCTATCTCTCCCTTCAGGGAGATGCTCATGCGCAGCGCCGTCATCTTTTTCGTTTTGCTGTTATTATCGCTGCCGAGCGCAGCAAGCGCCGCCCCGCTTTCTCTTTATGGCCCGTTCGACCAGAAGCACTACGGAACGCGCTCTGAGCCGGCCTCCTCACCCGAATATGGCGCTCTCTCGGGCTGCGGGAGGGGCCGCTACCACGATCCGGAAACTTACCAGTGCAAAGGACCGGCAGATCCGCGGATACCCCCTTCAGAAGAAGGTTGGTGAACCGCCCACCTTGCGCCGGCGTCGACGTCGCGGAACCTGCCGCACCCGATGGGAATTGTCCCTTTGGCCGGCGTTTAGTCTCAACCACTGCGCCGGCCTGCGCGGCCCGCCGGCGTCTCCGATCGCATGGGCTCTCCGGCGGCCGCTGCCCTGAACGCCCCAGTAATATCTCAGCCATACGGCACACGGGGACAGCATATGCCGAACTCGGGCCCTGTCCCTGTGCTCTCTACCTGGCTTTACGCGAGTCTTTCCTGTGGCGCTCTCCGTTCAACTCCGTGAGATCGTTGGCCGAGATCAAGGGCGATTACTGTCAAGCAGAATGTCCATGTCGCGTAGCGCCGGGCGCCTCAACGACGCCGCGCTGGCGAATCCTGAATGGCCTCGCTCATTCTCCAATTGACTAAATTTATGCCGGTTCACAGTGCCGCTGCGTAATGATTAACGCCAATATACGGCACGGCGAGAAACTTTCTATGGTCGTGCGCGCGTTAGCTCCTAGAACACGATGGACGAACGCGCATGAAAAGTCTCGGACTCTATCGACAAATGGAAGACATCTACCGCCTTAGAGCGTTGGTCGACGAGATCAATCGTGAGCAATGGATTGCGGAATCAAGGAAATGGCGTGAACGCGCCGAACTGGAAATCGAGTCGTATCTTCGGGCGCGCTATATAGTTCGCGAAGCGACGACCGTGCATTAAGCCAGCGCTTGTTTCTTTGCCAGTGCCCATGGGCGCCGCCTATTTTATTCCGCCGATTGGTGTGTCACCCCCTCTCGTTCGTGATCAACTCAAATATCACCATTTTTTAGTGGGGTGCAATTCGCTATCGGTCTCGTCTATTCATAGGCTCGCTCGGGACATTGATTTGAATCCCTACACCGTCGTGAACGGCCAACGTAGCCGCAACGGTTGCGGCTTCTAAAGCAGCTTCTTTTGATCCGTAATTCCCGCCGAGCGTTACGCCGTCGCAATATACCGACCAGCCTGATGGTGCCTTGACGATATTATAAATCGATTGTGTCATCGATTCTCACGTCAACTTGCGGCGTCCTCATTTCACGTCTGTGGTTAGGGATCAACCGGGCGATGCCCATTTGAAACTACCGGTCAATCGACCGAATGCTCGCCCGCGCTTCCTACCGACGATCTCCGTCGCGCGGATGACATCAAAAGATGTTCGATTGGCTGGCGCAGTTAGAACCGCTTCAAGCGCGATGTCTCTTTGATTGTTCCGGATGAAGCGCACCCTTTTGGGTCTCCAAAACAGCGATCATCTCTTTAGCCCGATCAACTGTTAGCTCATCGGTTATCGAGCGCGATATTCTTCGATACCGGTCAATAGTTTTGTCGATCTCGATGCAGTTCTCACACATGCCTGACCCTCTCCGGGTTATCACCCAAGGCCACCTGCTTATCACTGCCCTGCAATTTTGTTTCACTTCACGGCGGCATTTTTGCGATCACCGACCGTTGCCACACTGGATCAGCGCCGCGCCCCGTCCGCGCGTTCGCGTGCCGGTCGATAGACATTCATTGCACCTGCCAAATTCGGGACGCACCATGGGGCCGCGCTGCTTAGAAGTGACGTGAACAGTGGCAAATGATGAAATAATAGACGATTGAAGCGTCTTCAAAAGATCGAGCTTAGGGTCGTGCGGCGAGGTATTCGACATGCACGGCCCCGACGAAGTATTTGTGCATGTTCCTCACATTACGGCGGCAGAACGCGCCGGGCCCGTAGCGGTACGATTAGCGGAAAACCGCAGCAGTCATGGTTGATGGCAAGGCGAAAGTTCGCGAAACGCGCCGAGAAGGTCGCAAGCGCAACCGCAAAGTCAAATCTGACCCGTCATTGATCGGACTAACATCATGACGAATTCAAAACACGAGTCGGGTTTTCGCAAAAATTCGACACTACTCCGGGGAGTTGCAGCAAGTCGTATCATCCGACCTTGGAAAAGCGCGTTCATCAGCGACGTTTTCTTCGGCAGCCTTTCAACTCGGTCTACTCGTCGCTGGCACGATGATATTGCGCGACCGGGCAAAATACTTTTGAAGTTTCATTTCGATAGACTTCACGTTCATGGTCAACCGCCAACGAAGCTCCGCCCGATCTACGGGCGGCCCTTAGCTTGCTGGCGGGCATGTTCGGCGCTTATCTTCGCGCCTCTGGTCGTAAAAGCCAGGTGATTGTTCGGGGACGACGGAAGCGCGCATCTGTGATCGCCTCACCCCCGTTCAGAACTGCCGGATAACAAATAGCGTATCGCCAAGCTCGGGCCGTTGCCGTTTTCGGGACCATCTACGACGACATCGCCTGCTTTCATTTCTTCTCTCATCACGTCGCAGCATTGCTGCATTTGATGCTTGGGGGCGGGACGCCCGCCAACCGCTGCAAGTAGTTCGCCTGAATTGACAATGAGTTGTTCCGCGCCGCGCTCTATCGCTCTCTCGATTTGCGCGCGTAGCTCTTGCTGAAAGTCGCGTGATGCCATCGCTGCCCCCCTTCGGATGAGAAAGACTCGCCGTCCGGGAAGGGCTTTGAGGCGAGGCTTTTACTTTTGTCGTTTTAAAGCCGCGCGCTTGATGGGAGACACAAGCGGATTGCAGATGATCCGACATTCTAAAAGGACTCTATGACTTGAGCCGTTATCCGACAGACACTTTCGTTAACTGTTGGTTAAATATTGTGACCACTAGGCATTTGTTAATTATCGAAGAGCAGATTGGGCCAATTCCGCCCATTTTTTTGTTGCCCATATGAAGCCCAAACATTTCGAGCGAGAAGTTCGAAGAGCCCGTCATCTTTCGGCGAGGATCATGGTCGAGGGTCGCACGCATTGCGAATGCCAAGTTCTGGATATCTCAAAACATGGCGCGAAGGTCATGGTTGACTCCGTTGTCCCGGATCGTTTCGAACTGGCGTTTTTCGAAGGCGGGCAACGTCGGGTTTGCGAAGTCGCTTGGCGGCGCGTCAAGATGATGGGCGTCAAGTTCATCTTTTGAATCATGCGACGAACGACGGATCGGCCTTGCGCATCCGCTACGAGCCATGAGAACATTAATGTCCAGCAGGGACCACAGCACGGTTCGACGCCATGACGCCTGAAGAAGCACTTAACAGCATTTTAAAGCTCGTTGAGGGATCAGACGAGCTTGAAGATGCTCACGCGCTGCAAATCCTTTTGCAGAGCATCAAGACATTGGCTGAGAAGGAATTGGGGCGCTCGAATTGACGCTCCGGTTTCACGTTCACGCTTTTGCTTATTGCGGTGGCATGTCTATGCGGTTCGACAGCGTTCGCAGACAATCTCACGGGGCATCCATAAAATAAGGCCCCAGATTTCTCCGGGGCCTTTTGCTCTCGCGAGGTACATCCGCTGCGCGAAAGAATGTCAGTTACTTGCTGCCGCTTTTCGGAGCAGCCAAGTAATCGGCGCCGGAACCCATGTTGTCTTGACCCGAGGGTGTCATCGTGCCGCTTTTGGCACCGCTACGCGTGCTCGACCCTGTCGTCACCCCTTTTTCATGTTGCGTTTTCTTGCCGGAGCTAGCGCCGGGACTGACGGTTCCTTCACTGGACGCGCCGGGCGCGGTTTGGGTTTGAGCAGACGCAATGAGCGTCGTACCGAAGAGCGACATAGCGACAAGAGCAGAGATTGCAAGTTTGGATCGCATAAGAAGGTCTCCCCAAAGGTTACGGGATGCCAACAGCAATTGGACGCGCTTTGCGCAGACCCTATGTTCGGACGGTGGCGGATGTTTGGAAAGTGACGGAGAGAGACGGATTAGTGGAAAGCGGCGTTCGAACGAAACAGCTATTCCGGCGTTACCCGGCATGAGCAAGTTTTTCCTGGCCATCATCGTCGTAGCGCTCGGCACGCTTGTCGGGCTATTCGCATTTACAGCCCTCACACTATAGGGCCGCCTCATTCGGCTGAGAGTAAGAGAACGTCCACAATGAAAAAGCCCGCCAGAATGGAAGTTGTACGCCGCGCCTATGAACTTTGGGAGAAGGCCGGAAAACCGGAGGGCCGAGATCAGGAATTTTATCATCAAGCGGAGCGGGAATTGGAGGAGAAATCTGAAGACCCCGAAACTCCTGAAGGCTTTTAGGTCATCAACGGTAACACGGCCGATTCAATCGCCAAGACGGCTTCGCGCTTCTCTTCGAACATGTGCCAGCGCCGCCCGAATTAACTTGCGGTCCTTTCCGGCCAAGCGCAGCCTGAAGGTATCACCGGCACTGCTTTGCCCGTAGGCGCCGGTGGCTGAGAGTGTTGCGCTCCCGCCTGCATGGTCATGGAGCGGCGCAATGCCCCATCGGAAGAATTTCCTACTAAGCGATCTCGACCAACGTACCCAAGTGGACATTGAGGCGGTGCTAGAACTTGTGTGCCGCGAGCTGCCTGTGCCTGTCGTAAATCAAATCCGAACATATTGGTGGTGCAGCCCGCCCAGGACCGGGCGGCAAAGAACGGCCCCGACCAGTTGGACGGCGCGGATCGGGCGCAGTCATGGCAGAAGGCGACTTCGCAAAACAAACCAGACCACCGCACTCTGCCGGGTTACCGGTGTAGGTCGATCCGGCACCACCACTTCTCTTCTGCGGTCGGCGGGATATTTTTGCGCAGGCCCGCACCTACTCTAGCCGTCCTTCTCTGCCTCCAGCGGGATTGACCCATGGGCCTAGCACAGCGCCAACAGCCTGTTCCGAAAACCCCTCCAAAAAGGAGGGCTCAGAAACCCAACAAAACAAGGAGTGGCTTGGCAAAATCAGACTGTTCCAAAACCACTGGTCTTCGGAACACCCTGTGTCTCTAGCGTCGGTGATTTGCGGGGTCTCGCGCCGGTCGCAAAAACTGGCCCCAGCGCGCGGTGGAGGCAGCCGTTCGAGGGCTTGCGGTTTATAGCCTGGCGCCTAAGTTTTGCTAAGCGCAGTCACAACTCGCTCGAAGACCGGGCTTGAACTCGCGCAACAGAATGCTTTCCCATGAAAGAGTACAGAGGATATCGAATTGAGCCGTACGAGCCGACGCCCAGTCGATGGCGCGCACGGATCAGTCGCCTCGACGGCAAAAAGCTTAGGACGACCGTTCCCCCGACCGAGCAAGGGTTCCTCGATACCATGGATGCGGTATCGTACGGACATGCGGTGGATCTCGCAAAGCAAGCGATCGATGGCGGTGGAATGGACTGAAAGCCAAGGGCACTCGTCAAGAGGCGCGAGCGGCCTCGGCGTCGCATTCGTCGGCGCGCTTTGTCGGCGCATCGTTAGTCGGGGCGTAGACCCGCGATCGCTGATCAGCAGTCCGGGAGCGCGGGACCGAAGCCCCAGGCCTGAATTTGCGAGAAACACGCCAAGGGTACCGCTAAGCATTGGCTTAGCGCAAAGCAGGAGGGCTGTCGTCATGCCCATCGGGCTATTTAAAACAGCAGATCAGTCGGTTCAGGTTGACTACGATGGCATTTCGATTCCGGTAACTAGGTCGAAATACGAGAAGGCTGGCTACAAGCCACCTTTCGACGAGCTGCCCCTTGAAGCCGAATATCTGGCCACAAGAGAGAAGCAGGACAATGCCAAGACGCCCTAAGCTTCTCGAGATCGACGAGTAAGGCCGCCTCAGTTGGTGAATCGCCCAGCTTCGCTTGCGCCGGCATCCATTCGATGATGATTGCGCCCGGCGGATAGCCGTGGCTGATATTAGGTAAACATGAAATGTCGGACCGGCTTGTCAGGGACGCTACCGTATTCGGCATTGCCTCTGGTCAGCGCTGGATGCTGATTGCGCTGGGCCTCATCGCATCGGGATTATTATGACATGGCAGATAGACAGATAGGCCGGCCTCAGTCGGTGCCACGCGTTAACCGGCCTGTTTCGACCCTCAGCGGCCGGTTTTGAAAACGACAGTGGCCCTAATTTAAAATTCGGCTGGAACTTAAATCCCAAGCTAGCCGTTCCCGGCGAACATCTTAACGGGAGTGACAAATGATCCCAGCAAAGACCACGATCAGCGTTGCGGTCATTCTTTGGCTTTCCGCTGCATCGCCAGCCTCTGCTCAGCAAGATAAGGCAAGCGCAGGCGGCGAGCTTTTCGACAAAGTCCAGTCCGAGTTTGCTGCGGCCTATAATCGCAGTGACATAGACGCAATGGCCACGGCATTTTCCGAAGACGCCATACGTGTCACGCCAAGTGGCATTTTTCAGGGCCGAGCGGCTATCCGCAATACTTTGCAAAATGCCCTGAGCATGGGGCTTCACGATTATTCAGTGCGTCGGATCGTGTCGCGATCATACGGTGCATTCGTTTTCAACGCTGGCGAGTGGCAAGCAAAGCTGGGAGATCGGCCGTTCCACGGCTCTTACACCGCCATCCTCGGTCGCGAAGGTGATCAAGTCAAAATACTGGAAGAAACAGTCACCATAGATGCTCCTGATAAGTAAGGCCGCCTCAGTTGGCGGCCCCGCCCAACGCGAGCCGTATCAATCTCTAAAGGCGTGAGCCATTAGAAAACCTATGCCCGATATAACTACCATTGCTGCGATGGACCCAACCATAAACGACCTCCTGCGCGATCGCCCTCAGTAGTCAAAGGACGACCCGTTCGCACTGTCAAAGAATTTCATCGAGCTATTTAAGTTCGACTCGCGACTGAGGATTTTCGGCAACAAGGCTGTTGCGTCGCGGCAACTAAACTTATGTTCCTGCTTCGGAACCGCGCATTTTGATTTACCGCGGGCGCAACGTGGTCTTAGCTCTGTTCACCGGGGCTGGGTGCATTTCATAGCCATCAATTTTCGAACCCGGCTAGCCGCAGCGCGAAAATGCCTGCGGCTTTTTAATCGCCAATGTCTAGCCTCTCGACGTTAGCGCTGATCAGGTTCGCGCGAATTCAGACCAAATCGACGCTCACAGCCTTGCTCTTCCCCGACTTCGCATCGATGCCGATTTCGAAGGTCACCGCTTTGCCAACAGTGATTTCATCGCCTTCGCAGCGCGGTGACGTGAAAGAAAACGTCGTCGCCGCCGTCGTCTGGCTTGATGAAGCCGAAGCCTCTTTCCTCGCTATACATCTTGATCTTGCCGCGCATGGTGCCGACCTGGCATTTTTCGAATTGTCTCATTTTAGCGTTCGCCTTGCGAAGCGCGCTCAATAACGGTCAGGTTATTGAAACAGTTGGAGACGCAGCCGCGTATTTTGGGACGCTATCGGCCGACCAGTTGGGGCAACATCATTGGAAAGTGGCAGTGAGGTTGCTCGATAACGCTTTGAACCAACCTACGTACCTCAGGACTGCTACAATGTCCCTTCAAACTGCGCTGTTGCTCGACGTGATTCTGGCCTCGCCGCTGGCTGTGGGCGGCAATTTAACCGCCGGTGTGACAGCTGTTCTACCTTACCGCCGTATGACGACAAACTCAAGGTCGCACACAGACTTGGCTCCTCCCGGCCAAGGACTACTGGGAGCCGTCTTGAGGGTCAGACGGCTCTTTTTCTTTTGCCCTTGCCTCGTTGAACTCCCTCACCGCTTCCATTGCATCTTTGTGCTTTGCATCGGCGGCTTGCTTATCTTCAGCCGCGTCTTTTTCCTCACGGTCCAGGTGCTTTTCGGCCCAGGCCGCTTTCTTCTCACGCGCCTCTTTTTCCCGACGGCCGCGGCAACGGCACCGGCACGATCTGCGCGACCGTCGACGGCCGTCCGCTCAACACCACCACGCGGTCCGCCAGGAAGATCGCCTCCTCCACGTCATGCGTGACCAGCACGGCGGTAAAGCCTCTCGCCTGCCACAAATCGAGAACCAGCGACTGCAGCTCCATGCGCGTGAGCGCATCGACGGCGCTGAAGGGCTCATCGAGCAGCAACACATCGGGCTCGGCGGCCAGAGCGCGGGCGATCGCAACCCGCTGCTGCATCCCGCCCGACAGCTGCCAGGGATATTTGTCCTCAAAGCCGTCGAGACCCACTTGCCGCAAATACTGCAGGCACTGCTCGCGCTGCCGGGAACGCTGCGCACGCGGCGTCGCTTCGAGCGGGAACATCACATTCTGCAGCACGGTGCGCCAGGCGAACAGCGACTTGGAATATTGCTGGAACAGATAGACCAGGCGCGCCGGCGGCGCCGTCACCGCCGCGCCATCCATCACCACCTCGCCTGTGGTCGGCGGTGCCAAGCCGGCGGCGATCCGCAGCAAAGTGGATTTGCCGCATCCGGACGGACCGACGATGACCACGAATTCCTTGGCCGCGACATCGAACGAAATGCCGTCGAGCGCGAGCGTCTGTTCGCGGTCCCGCGCATCGCCATAACTCTTGCGCACATCCCTCAGGGATAGCCGCGGGCGCACCGTCATGACAGGCTTTGGTAGACGGTTCTACCACCGACGATGGTCCGGCGAACCGTGATGTCCTTCAGCGCCTCTTCCGGCACCGTCAGCGGATCGTGCGAGAGGATGGCGAGATCGGCGAGCTTGCCGGGCTCGATCGAGCCGGTCTTGTTTTCGGAAAACGAATACCAGGAAGCCGAGCTGGTATAGAGCCGCAGCGCCTCCTCGCGCGAGATCGCCTGGCCAGCGCCGTAGACCGTGCCGTTGGTGTCCTTGCGCGTCACCATGATGTACATGTTGATGAACGGATTGAGCGGGTTGATCGGATAGTCCGTCCCCTGCGCCACCGCGTCCATGCCCATATGGTCGATCATCCACCGCACCGGGATCGCGCGGTCGGCGGTTTCCCGGCCGAGATAGCGGGCGATGGTCGAGGCCTTGTCCCACAGGAATGCGCTTTGGGTATCGACGCGCACGCCGAGCGCTTTCGCCCGCGCCATCTGGTCCGGCAGCATCAGGCTGCCGTGAATGACGATGAAGCGGCGATCACGAATGGATGTCTCCTTGTCGGCATGGGCATAGGCGTCGAGGATCTTGTCGATCGCGCCGTCTCCGACTGCGTGGGTGCCGACCCGCCAGCCGTAGCGGTTGGCGATCGCCACCATCTGGTTTAAGCGCTGCTGCGACACCACGACAGTGCCGTGATAGTCGGGATCGTCGGGATAGCCGTCCCGCATGTCGGCGGTTCGCAGCGTCATGCCGCCGTCAACCTGCATCTTCAGGCCGGAATAGCTCAGCCAGTCGTCGCCGAAATCCGACATTGCGCCGATCCTGGCGAGGAACG
>Ga0116129_1002148_pt1 | contig 10206 bp, 7 predicted proteins | sample June2015DPH_17_2_FD_89732 | JGI IMG/M metagenome (GOLD analysis project Ga0116129, IMG submission 89732) | Peatland microbial communities from SPRUCE experiment site at the Marcell Experimental Forest, Minnesota, USA - June2015DPH_17_10 | ecosystem: Environmental > Terrestrial > Soil > Wetlands >...
CCCGGTGAGCGCGTATTGGACCAGGAATTTCACCGTGTCTTGTCGGTAATCCGGCGCGTTCACCAACTGGATGTAGTCATACGTCGTATCGGTGTAGCGATATTCGACCCCAATCGTGGTGTGCGCCCCCACCGCATAGTCGGCGCCGAAGATGCCGGACGTGCTGCGTGTATCGTTCAATTTGGCCGCCGGATCGCTGAGCGTGTCGTCCTCCTCCATAACGCCGGCGAATATTCCCCAGCGCGGACCGACCTGGTACCGAATCGAGCCAAAGTACTGCGTGGTGTCGACCAAATCCTTCGCGTAAATCGTAGTATTGGCGAATCCCAACATAGACCTACTGAAATCGGCGCCGATCTGGCCACCCAGTTGGCTTCCCAGCTGCCAGTTCCAAATCAGCTTGCCTGTCCCGCCGACGTTGTCCAATTCGTGATTGTCGACATATTCGTTGTCATCGACGCGCACATCCACATCGACCACCTGCTTGCCGATATCCACCTGGCCATCGACACCCGCCGAGCCGGTGTTCAAGAAGTCGGACCGATGAGCATTGGGACCAGCGGTTTCGAGGAAGTAGGCTTGGTTATTGGACGGCAGCCTAAAGACGTTGCTGTCGTACGAAATCTGATCGGCGACGAAGAACTTGAAACCGGGCATGTCCGCCGCGGCAATGGCACCGGGGTCCGTTGACGGCAGCGCAACCGCCGCATCCAGCGCGTCGCCGGTCGGCGGCAGGACTGGCGTTTGTTGCGCTTGCGCAGCACCGATCGAGACGATCGCAGCCACGATTGCGGCGGGCAAACGGCATTTGGCGCTCAGTAGCAGCTGCCGCGGTACATCCGATCGGCTGGGCGCAAGCACGCGCATGCTAATCGGCCTGGACATTTTTGGTCGTGGCTTGGTCAATGGAAACTCGCCCCTTGAATTGATTGCCTTGAATTTTAATATCGGCGGACTGGGTGACGTAAATTGCGACATCCGCAAGCCGCGGGTCGCCATAAGACTTGAGATCGATGTTTCTCATGGTATTGTTCGACACGATGGCATCTTGCGACGATGCAATAAAAATGCCGATCCCAGGTACATCCGTAATAAGATTGTCGTCGATGCGATAGTGCTCATTCACCGCACCCATGTAGCTCCGCACGTTGGTCGCGTACGTCATGATAGCCGCGGGAAACTGCTGCGTCCCGAGGTACAGCGCATAGTCTCCCCGGTTCGTGTTTGAGATGGTGTTCTTCGTCACCAGCACATCGTCTATCGGCGGGCCCTCGGAATAACTGCCGTTAAACTCGGCTGCCAGCTGAATGCCCGATGAACTCGTTCCCGATATCTTGTTATTGGCGATCAAACCCTTGCCGCCGCGCACCACGATTCCTCTGTTCTTGTTGTCGTGGAAACTGCAATTGCGTATGACGTAATTGCCGCTGTTGATGCGCTGCGAGATTACGAATAATTTGGTGTCCGGAGGCAGCTCTGGTTTGGCGGCCAGAGTGATCAACGTGGTTCCGCTGTTATTCCTTTGAACGTTGCGTATACGTGACTTCGCAATCAGCGCCAATGTGGTCGCGTCCCTGACATCCAGTACGTCTCCGGCAACGGACGGGTCCGATTCCGATATTTCGAGCTTCTGGGTATCCTCTTTGAATCGCCGGGCCTCCACCATTCTTCCCCTGATGTTCATGCCATCATCGGCCTCGAAACCCACATCGGAGTCTTCTATGAGAATGTCGCCCTGAGTGGCTATGAAATTGATCGCGTCCGAGGCAGTCGATATCAGACGGGGTTGCTCGGAACTCGACAATAAGTTGTCGGGTTTCCGGGTAATCGATACTCTTTGGAGGTGGAATCCGCTTCCGGCATTTATGACCGCGATGCCGCTTCCGGGTGATGTATATATCGCTACGTCTTTGATCGTGATATCGGAGCTGCCGTTGTCGATCAAAAGCGCCGCCAAATTATTGCTCCTCAAAGTCGCTACCATGGAGCTGTTCGCCGGGATGGCGTCGATGGCGTTATCCTTTGGCAACGCAAAACGTTGGTTGCCCACGTACTTGGCGCAGCGGATGGGATTCTCGGGGCAGCCCAGCATGCGATCGTAACTGGGGCGATTGGAGTCGAAGTAACGACGCCCGGAAACCTCGAACTGAAACAAGGTTGTAAATTCGGGCACCTCGTCTTTATCGATAGGATAGGCATTGGCGACGACGAAATAGTTGGCACTGCCGCCGCCGGTCGGGTCGGCTTCGCGGGTCAGGGTCCCCGGATACGCGAGAATCGGCGCCCAGTCGATGCTGATGCCCTGCATGAGCACTCGGCTGCTGTGACTGATGCGAATCCCTGCCCTGATTTTCACGTCGGCGAAATCGATTTCGGCGCCGTTCCCTTCGATCGTAAGGTCGCTGAAATCCGCCAGATTGATGACTGCATCATTCAGCGAAATCCCATCCTTCGCCTTGACCTGATAAACCCGCTTCGGAATGACGAGCCGCGATCCGTGCACCGACTTTAGTTTTGCGATCGCGTTCCTGAACAGCTCCCAGTCGTTGCCTGCGTTAGCTTTTACGTCCGCGTCATCGAGACTCACCGTGGAGGCAGACGTCGGACTCTTCGGTACATGAATCCTCCCTGCCACCTCCTCACCCAAGCGCGACGGGTCGTCCAACGCATACGCGCTCTTGCCAGGCAGACACGCCGCGCCGGCCAACCCGATCATCAGCAGCACGGCGCGGGCGCCGGTCCGGCGCATCAGCGCCCGCGGCCGGCACGGCGCGCATGAGCGGTTGTCTAGTTCATATCGGTAAATCATTTCGCTTGGAACCTCACATTGGCGACGTGGCTAGGCGACGACGGGTTGCAGCGCGGTCACCAGCGAAGAGCACGCGGCGTCGATCGTAAATAATTTGGCGAAGGCGTTGCGCGCGCGCGTACCATAAGCCGCGCGGTCGTCGGGAGTCAGACTCAAATACCTTCGCAGATTCCTCTCCGTACCCTCCAGCGTATCTTCCTCGACCATGCCCACTTTCTCCGCATCTATCTCGCGCCAGATGTTGATGTTCTTCGAGATGAGCACAGGCAACCCGCAAGCCAGCGCCTCCACCACCGCAATGCCAAAATTTTCCTGGTGCGAGGGCAGCACGAACGCTTCACTGCTGTAGAACGCACTCCACTTGGCCGCCCCGGAGAGCATACCTGTCCACGTGATGTGCGGCGACACTCCCAGCCGGGCGGCAAGGTCTTTCAGGTCGCGCACGAACGCATCTTCTCCGGAACCCGCGATGGCCAGATGCAACGACGGCTCCAGATCACGCACGCGCGCAAACGCTTCGATGAGCAGGTCGCAACCCTTCTTCTGGTGGATGCGGCTGAGGAAGAGCAGCACTCGCCGACCGCGAAGTTCCGGAAAGGTCGATAGAAATTCCTCGCGGGCGGAACGCTGATCTTGCGGGGGAACCGCCGTGCCAAATTTCACCACTCGCTCGGTGACCCGATACAACCAAAACGATTCGCGCGCCAGGAGTCGTTCCTCTTCGCACGTGAACAAGACCGCTCGGGCATCCCGCAAGGCCGGATAAACGCCCCAGGGCCAATACAACCACTTCTTCAAATGCTTGAGCGGGAAGGCTCGCTTGAACCATGGATCCAGCATGCCGTGGGCAAAAACGTAGTAAGGGGTCGAGCTCTTGCGCAATGCCAGCCATGCTCCGAAGCAATTGAATTGCCAGATGCCATTCACGATGACGGCGTCATAGCGGCTCGCGTTGGTTCGGAGCCAACCCACCAGTTTATTGCTGAACAAATACCTCCCACGCGTCGGACCGAGCGCATAAATCCGCGTCGGAAATTCTCGAAGGAATTCCTCGTCCGGGGAATCGAGAGAGATCACCTCGACGACGTGGCCCTGCGCGATCAGGACGCGCGCCGTCTGAGTTACCGCCTCCACGGGTCCACCGCTGCTCGGATCAGCCGACGGTAGAATTTGCAATATTTTCACTGAGCCCTCTCGAGGAACCAAGGTCCACGGTTCGTGAACGACTTCAGTACACGAAGTAGCCATTCTGTTCGCAGTACGCATCGGCTGTCGTGGTCTCGCCAATTCGGAAGGATGCAACGTCCTGTTCGGCTGATTCTGGAGTTCTCAGCGTTGTATTGATCCGGCTGCGAGTGTCGCACATAAGTTAAGTTCCCTGTCCGCCTAGGCCGTAACCGAATTGTGATGTAGCACGCATGACTGGGCAAGTATTGTGCAGGGCAAGCGCGCCACGCGGCGAAGCGGCCGTCATTCGCGTAAAATTTACATTACTGACGTCACACCTGCACTCACGACACCCGCCACCGTCCTTGCGATCTAAGCCGATCATACTGCCGCTTGATGCGGCGAAAAATTGCCCCGACGCTATGATGCTTGAGCAATTCAACGTACGAGAAGAAGCGCATATTTATCAGAGGAGAATACATTCGACCGCGCGCAGCGCCCCGGCTATTCGCCAAGATGAATTCTTCGATGTCCCGCCGAATACGGATTTTAAAATCGCTCCAGAACTCTGTGCATTCATTCTGCAGCGAGACCAGCCTGTCCGGACGTTTAAGGAGCGAATCCATCAGAGCCGCCGCATCAGACCACGACGCGATCGTTGGAATCGGATGCTGGCCCAAAATACTTTTGTAGTAGTCCAAAAAGAACCGCTTTTCGACAATTGGAATGGACCCCGCTTCCAGAGCCTCATACATTCTGTACGAACCGATATTTACATTTCCCATGGGTGCGGGAGAGAAGACTGAATTCTCCATTACCTCGTAATATTTCTCCGTGTCCAGTACCGCCTTCGGCCGTTTCGAATCGCCCGGTAAATAAATACTGCCGGTCCCCAAAATGAAGAATGGCGAATGTGGAAGCAACGCAGATAACACTTCCGGACGCGTTGACTTGTTCATTTCGCCGACCATGCTCCAGATGTATGGGCGTTCGAGTGCGCTTTTCGCAGGGGAGGTCGATGGCCTCTTCGTCCGGTACCCGTTCGGAATATCGAAAACTCGAAGCCTATTGAACTTGCTGCTGTAATGATCCCTGAATACACCTTTGAAATTCAAATAGCGCTCATACCCACCACGATAGGTTTCATCGAGCGCATGCACCAGAAACGCGTTTTTCCCGGCAAACTTGCGGTAGTAGCCCTCGTCATACCTGTTGATGAACGCGTCAATTAGTATTGCGTTATCCAAAACAACCTCGTGCTCCCCGTCAAAGACGTGATCAGATATGAATGGGCCGAAGAGTTCATTGATCCATTCAAATTGTGACGGCGTTTTGGATTGCCAGATGACTGTAAACTTACCCATTGACGAAATTCCTAGCCGTGAAACGTAAGCGAGCCGCGGGCCTTATCAATTCGGGGACCAACATTTCCTCACCAAAATCCGCCATGGTCAGATGCAAAAAAGAGCCCAGCGCAGGCACGCGCGTATGCCCCGAGGCGACGATTTACGTGTGTAACTACGATCAGACAAATTCAACGAATCGATGGGATCCCTAACGTAGGTGCACCGCTGGTTGATACCGGGTGGGACCCGGGGGTGGTATCCACGCGCTTCCCGCCGGGGGACAACACTCTTGCGATTGCCTGGACTACGCAATATATGACAATCATCTGCAAGAAGTATCGCAGCACCAGCGAAGCGATGAGGTCGAATCCATCCGCCGAAATCCCGTAAACAAAGAACCGCCACGTATTCATCATCAGCAATGCCGTGCCAAACGATCGTTCGTTGCTCGACCTTACCGTCAGCAAGTCCATGATGACAAACAAAATCCAGCAAATCACGGCATAAACAAACGGAAACAAGACTCCAAATAGCACGGCGCCCTGGGCGAATACCGAACCGGTTTTGTAGCCGCTCAAAGGAAGACCTTTCGCCAAATAGACCAAGAAATCTCCGTTGGATGCAGTCAATCCCGTGCCTTTTTGACCTTTATCAAGTTTCAGGTCCAGCAATTTTATGATCGGACCCGGAAGTAAGAACCATAGAGATTGATCGGTCAGTTCCCACAATCGATTTTTGCTATCTTCCGTGGTCAGCATTCCGGCAAAATGCAATGCATTATCGTGAAATTTTGTCTCTACGAATCGCGCCATCATCGGATTGGATAAATAGTGTTCGTCATAGGGAGCAAAGCGGGAATCCGCTTTCTCCTGCTCCCGGGCAGCAGCAATGAGGTTGGGATGTCTCAGGATGTTGATGGTCTTGGCTATCATAACGTCCGCCGGAACCTTCCCCCGGGCCACATGAGCAATTCCCATGGCTGTCGTCAGGTACGACATGGGTCCCGAGATCACGAGCGCTACGGCTGCGACAGCCATAAGCCTGGACAACAGCTTCCATCGCAAGGGCTCGTCGGACCGCATCCCAATGAGTAAATAGTTCAACGCAACCATTACCACGCCGGAAAATATCATCAGCCGAATATTGCGCGCGATCGCGAGAGCTACGATTGCGGCGACGTGAACGGCCAGAATGGGCCAATGAATGCGCGGATTACAGTACGACGGGCCAATTTTTCCCGAATAGATGGGAATCAAGAATGGCGCCCAGCACAGAAAATTAAACCCGTCGCCTACCTTGCCCAATGGGGGCGGGAAGCTTGAAACATAGTAACTAGCAAACCCTATGAATGCCATCAGCCACAAAGTGCCGACCGGCGGCGTTCGATATAGACCCGCTTTGTCGAGGAGTCCGCGAAAAAACTGCCGCTCGGGTCTCGATCGATTGAACAGGCAATACACGAAGTGCACCAGCATCGCGATGCATTGATAGAAGGCCAGTATTGAAAAAGTGTGAATCGGATCGTAGAGGGAGCTGACCAACGGCGTCCAAGAAGCCGTTTGCGCAAGCAGTGCACCAAGCTGGGTGGTCAAGGAAAAGCCCACGATGGCAAATGTTGAAACCGGTTGAACCTCCAGCGCATCAGTCCAACCAAGGTAGGCGAGCAGAACGACCGATGAAGAAAAAACAATACAGCACGACGCGATATTCTTAGTCGATGGACCAATCGCGCATTGGAGCAACAGCGCGATGAAAGCGAGTGCAAACAATGTCCAAAGAATCGCGCGCCTAACCGTCATCGGAACTCACACGCATTCCCAAAAGCGCCAGTATCCAATTGAATTCATATGACCAGGCTGATTTTTTGTATTGTCTGTTTACTGCCATAAGCTTCACTCACAACACGCCGAGCCATAGTATTGGCAACCATCGCCATGGCCAATTCACTGGCTATCAGCACCCACACTACGGCAACCAAGGAAAATGTCTTTCCGACAATCCAAGCGGCGATTACCGACACCGCGGTTATCACGATCAAAAAAATCGCCATCCTCGTGTGACGATTGATTGACAGAAGAAACACTCGGGGAACGTGCCAAATGCTCGAGACTGCGGCATACAGCAACATGGAAAACAATAGCGATGGCTGGTAGGGAATCCTGCCGTGCGTCCAAGCGGCCAGCAGCTTCGGCGCCCACAGCGCAATTGCAACCGGAATTCCGAACGCTATTATCGCGCTGACGCGATTGGATCTGTGAAACAAGGTCCTGAGGCTTGCCATATTCGCAGCGCCATAGAGGCGCGACATCTCCGGTCCAACCGCCGTGCTCAGCGTACTGGTTGCTTGGACCGAAACTCTGGCCATGGTCCGATACGTATTGAAGATTGCCGCACTAACGGTTCCAAATACCCCCCCGACCAAGAGCGTGAAACCCTGAAAGCTCAAGGCGTTCACCAGTGGGAAAACCATGAACATGGCGGCGGGTTTGATCATTGCACGAACTTCTGCGAGGCTCGCGAGCCGCACCCCCCAACGAATTTCCGCCGTGGAATAAATGGCGTAAGCGATGCTCAAGCAGACGCCTATGACACGCGCCGCCAACATACCCAGCGCAACCGAAATAAAAGTTCCGCTCCACCACAGTCCAATCATCCCGCCGATCACCTCCGCAAGCCTGATCGATTGACCCAGTGCCGTACCCAACCCATATCTGCCGGTGGAACGAAACACTGCCTCCACCAATCCGTTGAAGAATGCCAGCAGCACCACTGCAATCAGCAGGCCGAGCGTTACCTTGTATTCCGGATGGTCAAGCAGCGGGAAGTTTACGAAGTACAGAACTGCAACCGTTAACAGAAGAAAAGACAAACACGTAACCAGCATGAATACGAGAGCGCTTTGGAAGGTGCAATTCGCGTGCTGCAGGTTCCCCCGCCCGATGTCCATCGTCATCTTGTTGCCCGCTGCGGTCAACATACCGACGTCGGCCATTGTGAAATAAGTGGGGACAGCGGAAAGCAACAGCCACGTGCCATATTGCGCGACGTCCCAATAACGCAGATAAATGGGCAGTGCCAGCACTTGCACGCCGATGGTGATTGCCTGCCCATACGCGTTGGCGCCGACACCGGCGGCTATTCGCTTCTTGATACTAATGATCGCTCCACTGGCCTATTACGGCATCGAGCCAATAATTGGCAGGCGCAACCGGCGGGCGCCGACATGCCTGCCGCTAATAGTCCGTCAACACACTGCCGATCACGTTGACGCCGGTCTCCGTGAAGTTGTGCATCGTCGCAGTCATTTGCTGCGACCGCGAAAAATTACGCCGTGCCAGCATGATCGCCGCCCCGGCGCGTGACGCGAGAATCTGCGCGTCCGCGCTTTCCGTTGCCGCTGGCGTGTCCAAAACCACGACGCTGAACTGCTCGGAGAAATGATCGAGGATGACGTTGAATACCGGGCGCTCCAGCAGCTCTTGAGGATTGGGAGGCAGAATTCCCGCCGGCACCACGAACAAGCGCAATTGCGGATGGATTCTGCGTGCAATCTCCCTGCCCGCCCGCCCGGTCAACAGGGCCGACAGACCGACTGAATTGTCTATGTTGAATAATCGGTGCTGGGAAGGTTGCCGCATGTCCGCATCGATGAGCAATGTCCGCTCGCCGAGTTGCGCAAACATGGTCGCGAGATTGGCGGCAATCCAACTTCGCCCTTCATGCCGAGCCGGACTTGTGATCGCGATTATTTTTCGCGATGCAGCGTCCAGCCAGCGCAGGTTGATCTGACTTCGCAAGGCGCGCATTGGCTCGAGAAAGGGGCTTTGCGGCAGGTACGCCGCCACGACGTCCGCCGAAACTCCGCCTTCACCGCCGCACGCAAGGATGGGATAATTGAATTGAAACCCCAGCGCCGTGTCTATGTCGTTTTGCGTTATCAGCTTCAGATGCAGCGCGGCTTCGCCGAATCGCATGTTGCTGGCGCGCGCAAAACGTTGCACTCGTTCCACATCATCCACGCTCAAGAAACCCTGCTCAACGAGAATGGTGCCGAACGCACGGCTGCGGTCAGGCGCCGGCGTTCCTTTACTAATGAGCTTCTCGGCTGTTTTATTCATACGGATGCGATCTTTTGATGCCTCATGTGGCTAGTTGCTGCAAGCGCGCTGTCTGGCTGCGCGACGCCAGCCGCAGAAGGGGCGTCGCCGAACCAATGTGCCCGAGCAACGGCACGCCGAGAAGCTCGGTCATGTCTTCCGCTTCGCGCACCAGCGGCTGCCTGACCTCCAGGATCAGCACCGAGCCCAGACCCGCTACTATTCCCAGGAACATACCAAGCAGTAGATTGATGAGACCTTTCGGACTCGACTTCTTCAACGGCGCTACGGCCGCCGTCAGCTGTACCACATTGCTTTGTCGTGCAAAGCTCTCTAAATCGCTTTGCGCACGATGTTGCGTGACCGCGTCGAGATCCCTTTGCGCGGTGGTAACATCACTCTCCAGGTCCGCAACCAGGTCGTGCTGGTGCCTGAGCTCGAGCACTTTCTCCTTTTGAGCTTCCAAGGCCTTGCGAAGGTCGCTTTCGCGGCGCAGATTGACTTGCGTATTGTTGCCCAAGGAGGCGGCTATTCTCGCGGTCTCCTGGGCGATCCGGCGCTTCAGCGAGGCAATCTCGGCCTCAGCGGCTTGATAATCCGGGTGATTCTTACCGAGCCGTGCGGCAATATCAGGCTCCTTGGACTCCGCATCCGCAAGCGAACTCTTCAGATCACCGATTACGGTGCTCTGCAACACTTCAGGTATCGAATCGACGTCGCCACTGACCTGTCGCTGACGTGATTGGCTGTCCTGCAATTCACCCTGAACAGTCACCAGCTGAGTCGA
>Ga0116129_1002149_pt1 | contig 10204 bp, 9 predicted proteins | sample June2015DPH_17_2_FD_89732 | JGI IMG/M metagenome (GOLD analysis project Ga0116129, IMG submission 89732) | Peatland microbial communities from SPRUCE experiment site at the Marcell Experimental Forest, Minnesota, USA - June2015DPH_17_10 | ecosystem: Environmental > Terrestrial > Soil > Wetlands >...
GAGGATGTCGTCGAGCGCGGTTCCCAGCCGCACGACCCGGCCGCGCAAGTCGAGGGGCGCGACTTCGAACGGCAGGATGGTGTCGTCCGCCGCGTCATCGGCCGGGGCGCGCGATGGGACCGCGATGCCGGTCATTGCGAACCCGTATCGAGACACCAGGCCAGGATGCCCTTCTGGGCATGCAGGCGGTTTTCGGCTTCATCGAATACCACCGATTGCGGCCCGTCGATCACGTTGTCGGTCACCTCCTCGCCGCGATGGGCCGGGAGGCAATGCATGAACAGCGCGTCGGGCTTCGCCCGCGCCATCAGCCTGGCGTTGACCTGATAAGGTTTGAGCAGGTTGTGACGGCGCGCGCCATTGCGGTCGCCCATCGACACCCAGGTGTCGGTGACGATGCAGTCGGCCGCCTTTACGGCCCGCTCGGGGTCGTGGCCGATCCGGATTTCGGCGCCGGAGGATTTGACCCAATCGGTGAGCGGCTTCTTCGGCGCAAGCTCGGGCGGCGTCGCCACCGCAAGTTCGAAGTCGAATTGCCGCGCCGCGTGCATCCACGACGCCAGCACGTTGTTGGCATCGCCCGTCCATGCCACCTTGCGGCCGCGGATCGAGCCGCGATGCTCCTCGAACGTCATGACGTCAGCCATGATCTGACACGGATGGGAGAGCCGCGTCAGCCCGTTGATCACCGGGACGGTGGCATGTTCGGCCAACTCGAGCAGCATCCGGTGATCGAGCGCACGGATCATGATGGCGTCCACATAGCGCGACAGCACGCGCGCGGTGTCGGCGATGGTCTCGCCGCGGCCAAGCTGCATTTCCTGGCCGGTCAGCACCACGGTATCGCCGCCGAGTTGTCGCATGGCGACGTCGAAAGATACCCGCGTGCGGGTGGAAGGTTTGTCGAAGATCATCGCCAGCATCTTGCCCGCAATAGGATGCTCCGCGCGGCGCCGCCCACGCTTCTTCATGGAACGGCTGTCGGCGATGATGGCGCGTAGCGTGTCCGGCGCGATGTCGATAAGATCGAGAAAGTGACGAGGCGGAGCACTCACGACTTCACCTCGGCCGCCTTCTTCTCGCGCCGTGCCTGTTCGAGGCGCCCGGCGGCGCGATCGATGCGTTCGACCGCGTCGGCAATATCGGTTTCTTCGATGATCAGCGGCGGCAGCAGGCGAACCACATTGTCGCCCGCCGCGACCGCGAGCAGGTTCTCGGCCCGCAGGGCATCGACGAGTTCGCCGTTTGGCCCGACCGCCGCGAGGCCGAGCAGCAGGCCTTCGCCGCGCACGTCCGCGACGACGCCGGGGTGGCGATCCCGGATCTCGGCGAGCCGCTGGCGGAACAGGATCGCGCTTCTTTGCACCTTGTCGAGAAAGCCTGGCGCCAGAACGACGTCGAGCACTGCGTTGCCGACCGCCATCGCGAGCGGATTGGCCCCGAAAGTCGAACCGTGCGTGCCGGCCGTCATGCCCTTGCCGGCTTCCGCGGTGGTCAGGCAGGCGCCGAGCGGAAAACCGCCGCCGATCGCCTTGGCGATGCCCATCACGTCGGGCGCCACCCCGTGGCGCTGATGGGCGAAGAGGCTGCCGGTGCGGCCGACGCCGGTCTGTACCTCGTCGAGGGCGAGCAGCAGGCCGTGCTGGTCGCACAGCTCACGCAAGCTGCGCAGGAACGGCGTCGGCACCACTCGCACGCCGCCCTCGCCCTGGATCGGCTCGATCAGAATCCCAGCGGTCTCCGGTCCGATCGCCGCCTTGACGGCGTTAAGGTCGCCGAACGGCAACTGGTCGAAGCCCTCGACCGGTGGGCCGAAGCCCTCAAGATATTTCTTCTGCCCGCCGGCCGCGAGCGTCGCCAGGGTCCGGCCATGGAAGGCGCCTTCGAACGTGATGATGCGATGCCGCTCCGGGTGCCCCGATGCATATTGATACTTGCGCACCGCCTTGATGACGCACTCCATGGCCTCGGCGCCGGAGTTGCAGAAAAACACCAGGTCGGCGAAGGTCTCGGCGCATAGGCGCTCGGCCAGCCGCTCGGCCTCCGGAATGCGGAACAGGTTCGACACGTGCCAGACCTTGTGGGCCTGCGCCGTCAACGCCCCGATGAGGTGCGGGTGCGCGTGGCCCAGCGCGTTGACCGCGACGCCGCCGGTAAAATCGAGATAGCGCTCGCCATTGGTGGCATAGAGCCATGGCCCCTCGCCCCGTTCGAAGGCAAGATCGACACGCGCATAGGTCGGCAATAGGTGCGAGGTCACGACGTGGCTCGTTCGTCAGTTCGTCCGTTTTTTCGACGGATTGGGCGGAAAATGAAATGTGCCGCCTCTCTGGGCGGCACAAAACACATTGTATTGCGGACGCAACGGCTGTCAACACGATGCTGGACACGCCTGCGTGTGGCGGCTGATGGCGTTTCGGGCCTCGCGGGTTGGAGCCGGGACGCGAGGGCGGTGCACCAAACGACGCGGCGACGTCGGTGCGCGGGTGTGTGATGAGCCGTTTTACGGCCGCTTTCATCGATCTGTTGTGGATGACTCAATCCGGCGGGCCACCAACGCGTGGAACATGTGGACGAGCCCATGGTGAGACTCTTGCGCGCGAGTCACGCCATATAGTAGCGTCAAGGCGCGTTGATACGATATCTCGTGCGGCGGACAGTCTTCTAAGTCTTTTTGGAGCAAGCGTTCCCGACGGCCGGTTTTCGACTGGCCGATGGGCGCCGAGGGATTCTGCCAATCCGCTGCTCCGCCGCCGCTCCAGGCAAAGGATGATAGTCATGAACTGGACTGACGATCGGGTGGAACTCCTCAAGAAGCTTTGGAGCGACGGATTGTCGGCAAGCCAGATTGCGGGAGAGCTCGGCGGCATCTCGCGCAACTCGGTGATCGGCAAGGTGCATCGGCTCGGCCTGTCCGGGCGGGCCAAGAGCCCGTCGACCTCGGTGCCGCGCCAGCGCAAGCCGCGCACCCACGGGCACATGATGCGCATTTCGCGGCCCGGCATCCGCGGCAATAACGCGCTCGCGCCGGTGCACGCCTACGATACCGAGATCGAGCCCGAACCCGAATTGATCGAGAACATCATTCCGATCGGACAGCGCTGCTCGATTCTCGATCTCACGGAGTGCAAGTGCCGCTGGCCGATCGGCGATCCGAGCTCGCCCGACTTCTTTTTCTGCGGCGGCAAGAGCATGGATGGCCTGCCCTATTGCGGCTACCACTCCCGCGTCGCCTACCAGCCGGCCTCCGATCGCCGCCGCGACAAGCGCATGGTACGGGGCTGACGTCCGCGCCGTCAGGGGGCATCGTCACGCCGTCTTGACGAAGCGGTCGTTGAGGGCGTAGCCGGCGCCGCGAACGGTGCGGATCGGGTCGGTCGCGCGTCCGCGGTTGAGCGCCTTGCGCAGGCGGCCGACATGAACGTCGACGGTGCGCTCGTCGATATAGACGTCGCGACCCCAGACGCGGTCGAGCAGCTGCTCGCGCGAGAAAACCCGGCCCGGATTCTCCATTAGGAACTCAAGCAGGCGGAACTCGGTGGGTCCGAGCGGAACGTCGCGGCCTGCGCGTGCCACCCGCTTCTTCTCGCGATCCAGCTCGATGTCGCCGGCCGCCAGCACACCGGCGACGCGCTCCGGCTTGGCGCGCCGCAGCAGGGCGCGGATGCGGGCCAGCAATTCCGGCACCGAAAACGGCTTGACGATGTAGTCGTCCGCGCCGGTCGCGAGCCCGCGCACGCGCTCCGTCTCTTCACCGCGCGCCGTGAGCATGATGATCGGCAAGGCCTGGGTCTCCGGGCGGGCGCGCAGGCGGCGGATCAACTCGATGCCGGACAGGCCCGGGATCATCCAGTCGATGACCGCGAGATCCGGCGTGCTTTCCTTGAGTTTGAGATCGGCCTCGTCGCCACGGACCGCGGACTCGACGGCGTAGCCCTCCGCCTCGAGATTGTAACGCAGCAGCAGCGTCAGGGGCTCTTCGTCCTCGATGATCAGGATGCGCGCCGTCATTGTTTCCTCTCGCGCGGGTCAAACCGCATAATTCAGTTCTTGTAGGGGACGTTCGTAGTGCTGGTGTTGTCGCCCTTCGGGCGCTCGTCGGGCAGCGCACGGCCTTCGACCATGTAGTGAATGGTCTCGGCGATGTTGGTGGCGTGATCGCCCATGCGTTCGATGTTCTTGGCTACGAACAGCAGATGGATGCACACGCTGATGTTGCGCGGATCCTCCATCATGTAGGTGAGGAGTTCGCGGAACAGCGAATTGTTGACGGCGTCGACTTCCTCGTCGCCCCGCCACACCTGCAGCGCCTTTATGACGTCGCGTCTCGCATAGGCGTCGAGCACATCCTTGATCTGGGTGAGGACGAGCTCGGTCATGTGCTCGACGCCGCGCATGACCTTCTGCAGGTTCAATTCATTGTCGAGAACCTCGACCCGCTTGGCGATGTTCTTGGCAAGATCGCCGATCCTTTCCAGGTCGTTGGAGACGCGAAGCGCACTGACGACGTCGCGCAGGTCCACCGCCATCGGCTGGCGGCGCGCGATGGTGAGTATGGCCTTTTCCTCGATATCGCGTTGCAGATTGTCTATCTTGACGTCGGCTGCGATGACGCTTTGGGACAACGCGGCGTCGCGCCGGTTCAGCGCGTCCACCGCATCGCCGATCTGGCGCTCCGCAAAGCCGCCCATCTCTGCGATCATACGCGCCAATTCCTGCAGATCGGCGTCGAACGCCTTGGTCGTATGCTCCGTCATCATGGCCATGGGCGCATGCGCTCCTTCCTGCTTGGCTTTTTGCCGTTCACTTTCGCCTCCGGACTGTTCGCGGCTCAGCCAAAGCGGCCGGTGATGTAGTCCTGGGTGCGCCGGTCGGCCGGCGTGGTGAACATTTTGCTTGTATTGTCGAACTCGACCAGTTCGCCGAGATACATGAATGCCGTGTAATCGGATACGCGGGCTGCCTGTTGCATGTTGTGGGTGACGATCGCGATGGTGTAGTCGTCCTTGAGCTCGTCGATCAGCTCCTCGATCTTGGCGGTGGAGATCGGATCTAGCGCCGAGCACGGCTCATCGAGCAGGATGACCTCGGGTTTTACCGCGATGGTGCGGGCGATGCACAAGCGCTGCTGCTGGCCGCCCGACAGGCTCAGCCCGTTGGCGTGCAGCTTGTCCTTGACCTCGTCCCAGATCGCAGCCCGCCGCAGCGCCGATTGAACCCGCTCTTCGATTTCCGCGCGCGGCAGGTTCTCGAACAGGCGAACACCGAACGCGATATTTTCGTGAATCGACATCGGAAACGGCGTCGGCTTCTGGAAAACCATGCCGATGCGGGCGCGCAGCAGGTTGAGATCCTGGCCGGGGTTCAGGATGTTTTTGCCGTCCAGCAACACTTCGCCTTCCGCGCGCTGGTTGGGATAGAGGTCGTAGATACGGTTGAGTATGCGCAGTAGCGTCGATTTTCCGCAGCCCGACGGCCCGATGAAGGCCGTCACCTTGCGATCGTAAAGCGGAACGTTGACGGCTTTGAGCGCCTTGTTGCTCCCGTAATAGAAGCTCAGATTCCGGACCAGCACTTTTTCGGTCAGCTTGGCGGACGCTTGGGCCGGCCGATCGATCACGGTCGGGACTGGAGGCTGCGTCGTGTTACCCATGCCGGCCATTGAATTCATGACGATTTCCTCGACGCCGTAAGTGCGCGCGCCGTAATGCTCAGCGCCAGCACCGCAAAAGTGATGATCAGCGCGCCGATCCAGGCAAGCTTCTGCCAGTCCGCGTAGGGGCTCAGGGCAAACTGGAAAATGACGACCGGAAGGCTGGAGATCGGGCCGTTAAGATCGGCGCTGAAGAACTGGTTGTTGAGCGCCGTGAAGAGCAGGGGCGCGGTTTCCCCGCTGATGCGGGCAACTGCCAGCAGCACGCCGGTGATGATGCCGGCACGCGCGGCCCGATAGGAGACGTGGCCGATGACATGGAAACGCGGCATGCCGAGGGCGGTTGCGGCTTCCCGCAGCTCGGTGGGAACGAGCGACAGCATGTCCTCGGTGGTGCGCACCACGACGGGTATCACGATGACGGCGAGTGCCACCGCGCCGGCCCATCCGGAGAAGTGCCCCATCGGGGCGACCAGGATTTCGTAGATAAACAGGCCGACCACGATGGAAGGCGCGCTCAACAGGATGTCGTTGATAAACCTCACCACCATGGTGAGCTTGGCGTATTTCCCATATTCCGCCATGTAGGTGCCGGCCATGATGCCGATCGGGGTGCCGATTGCGATGGCGAGGACCGTCAGCATCAGGCTGCCGACAATCGGATTGAGCAAGCCGCCATCGGAGCCGGGGGGCGGCGTCATTTCGGTGAATACCGCGAGCGAGAGGCCGCTCAGCCCCTGGTAGACAAGCGTGCCGAGGATCAGGACGAGCCAACCGAGCCCGATCCCGGTGGCACAGATCGACAATCCGAGGACGATGCGATTGCGGAACCGACGACGTGCGTAGAGGTCCATCGTAATCACCCGATACGCCGTTCGATTCGCATCAGCATCAATCGCGCGGCAGCAAGCACGATGAATGTGATGATGAACAGGATCAGGCCGAGGGCGATCAGCGCGGAGGTGTAGAGATCGCCCACCGCCTCGGTGAATTCATTCGCGATGGTCGCCGAAATCGTGGTGCCGGGCGCGAGGATCGATGCCGAGACCTTGTGGGCATTGCCGATGACAAAGGTGACCGCCATGGTTTCGCCGAGCGCACGGCCAAGCCCGAGCATGATCCCGCCGATGACGCCGACCCGCGCGTAAGGAAGCACCACGTGGCGAACGACCTCCCACGTCGTGCAGCCGACCCCATAGGCGGCCTCCTTCAACACCGGCGGCACCGCCTCAAAGACGTCGCGCGAGATGGACGTGACGAACGGCAAAACCATTATCGCAAGGATCAGCCCGGCCGTGAGCATGCCGATGCCGTAGGGCGGACCTTCAAACAAGCTGGAGAGCACCGGAACGTTGCCGAACAGGTCGATGAGGAACGGCTGCATGGTGCGCTGCAGGAACGGGGCGAACACGAACAGGCCCCAGATGCCGTAGATGATGCTTGGGATTCCGGCGAGCAACTCGATCGCGATGCCGATCGGCCGCCGCAGCCATAAGGGGCACAGCTCGGTGAGAAACAGCGAAATCAACAGCCCGAGCGGCACCGCGATCAACATGGCGATGAACGAAGTCACCAGCGTGCCGTAGATGGGCGCGAAGGCGCCGAACTTTTCAGTGACGGGGTTCCATCGCTCCTCGGTCAGGAAATCGAAGCCGAAGGCTTGCAGGGCCGGCAGCGAACCTTGGATCAACGCGACGATGACCCCGCTCAAAATCACCAACACCAGAACGGCGGCGGCGCGGGTGACGTGGCGAAACAGATGGTCGCTCAATCGCAGTCGACCGAGAATCTTCGTGCGCGATATTGCGGACGAAGCTTCAACGCCGCCCGACAACGCTAGGTCGACCACCTTTTGGCCTCCGGGCTCATGCATTTTTCGGCTCTCTTCGGTCGCGTGGCCAGCCCTGAGGGGACCACTCAACTGACCCCGGCACCATTGCACAAGGCGGGGCCGCCGAACTTCATGTGGACAAACACACGACAAGGCGGAAAGGCGCTGACGGCACCTTTCCGTGCTGATTGGGACGATCTCAGTGAGAGACCGCGAACAGCGGCTTGCCGCCCGCGTCCGTTATCTCCTTGGCCCACACGCTCTGGATCGAGCCCACCACTTTGGTCGGCATCGGCACGAAATCGAGGTCTTCGGCCATCTTGCTGCCCTTGACGTAGGCCCAGGCGAAGAACTTGAGGGCTTCGCCGGCGGCGGCAGGATCGTGAGGCTGCTTGTGAATGAGGATGAAGGTCGCGGCGGTCATCGGCCATGATTCCGCGCCGGATTGATTGCTGAGGATGACGCCGTAGCCGGGCACCGAATTCCAATCCGCATTGGCCGCGGCGGCCTGGAATGTCTCCGCCGTCGGCGCAACCGTCTTGCCGTCTTTGTTGATCATCTTGGTGAAGGTCAGCTTGTTCTGTTTGGCGTAGGCGTATTCCACGTAGCCGATCGAGCCCTTGGTCTGGGCCACGTTGTTGGCGACGCCTTCGTTGCCCTTGGCACCGATGCCGACCGGCCATTCGACCGCCGTGGCGGACCCGACTTTAGACTTCCAGTCCGGGCTCACTTTGCCGAGATAATCGGTGAAATTGAATGTGGTGCCCGAACCATCCGACCGGTGTACGACGACGATCGCCTGGTGCGGCAGCGTCACCCCGGCATTGAGCGCCTTGATCGCCTCATCGTCCCAGGACTTGATCTGGCCGAGGTAAATCTTGGCGATGGTGGGACCGTCGATGACGAGCGTGCCGCCGCTGATGCCGTCAAGATTGACGACCGGAACAATGCCGCCCATGACCATCGGGAACTGGACAAGGCCGTTCTTGTCGAGGTCGGCGCCCGACAGCGGCGCGTCGGTCGCACCGAATACAACCGTCTTGGCCTCGATCTGCTTGATGCCGCCGCCCGAGCCGATCGACTGATAATTGAGGCCGATGCCGGTCTCCTTTTTATAAGCGTCCGCCCACTTGGCGTAGATCGGATACGGGAAGGTCGCGCCGGCGCCCGAGATGTCGCCGGCGGACGCCGTAACGGTCGAGGCGGCCGCAAGCGCGGCGATGCCAAAGATAGTTTGTGAAACGGTTCGGAAAATCTTCACGTGGCTGCTCCATCAATTGCGCCGAAATCGAAGTGGCCCGGACCCTATGGCCCGGCGCCATCCGTCGAGCGGCTTCGCTGATTTCGTGTGCGGAGTTTGCTGCAGGCACCGCATTCCTGAATGCGGCAAACCCAGATACTGCATTGCGGTTACCGTGCACCGGCCGTCAGCTTGACCTTAACGTCCGACCCGCCTTTGGCCGGGGGCCAAGCGAGGCAATCCTTAGGCCGCCGAGGTCATTATTATATGTCACTATGATGACAATGACGTGACAATATAACCTAATGATTTATTTGGTAATATTAGCAGTTTCCGGGGCCCTGAGGAGCGGCAACCTGACGGTGAAATTAGCCCCGGCGCCGGGTGTACTTTCAATCGCCAGACGGCCGCGGTGACGGTTGAGAATATGCTTGACCAGCGCCAAACCGAGACCCGTGCCGCCCTGAGCGCGGCTCTCTCCAATATCGACGCGGTAGAAGCGCTCGGTGAGGCGCGGGAGGTGCTCGGGTGCAATGCCGGGGCCGTAATCGCGGACCGACACGATGGCGTCGCGGGCCTCGCCGGCGGCGGGCTCGCGTGCCAGCGTGATGTCGACGCGCTTGCCGGGCGCGCCGTATTTCAGTGCATTCTCGATCAGGTTTTCGAATACCCGGATGATTTCGTCGCGGTCGCCCGGCACGATCAGCGGGCCTGCCGGCCCGGCGATCCCGACTTCGACCTCACGCTCGCGGGCGAGCGGCGACAGTCCGTCGGCGACCTGGCGAACGATCATGATGAGATCGACGGGATTGTCCGGATGGATGTGGGCCTTCTGCTCGATGCGGGACAACGACAACAGGTCGTCGATGAGGCGCGCCATGCGGGTCGCCTGTTCCTTCATGATGGCGAGAAAGCGGTCTCGCGACGGCGTATCGTTGCGCGCCGGGCCTTGAAGGGTTTCGATGAAGCCGGACAGCGAGGCGAGCGGCGTGCGCAACTCGTGGCTGGCATTGGCGACGAAGTCGGCCCGCATTTCCTCGACGCGGCGCAACGGCGTGAGATCGCGGAGCGTCAGAAGCACGAACTTGCGATCGTCCTTCGCGCTCTCGCCGGGCAACACCAACGGCGCGATGGTGGCCTCCCACCACCGGTCCGTAGGCACGCGCTCAAAGAATTCCGTGCGGCGAACCTGGCGGCTCGTCGCCACCGCCCGAATGGCTTCGAGCACGTCGGGCACCCGCAACGCGAACGAGATCGGCTCGCCGCGCAAGATGCCCGGCGTGATCTCTTGCACGTTGCCGTTGAAGGCGGCCACAAGGCCTTCGGGGGTCAGCGCGATCGCCGGGTCCGGCAGTCCGGAGATCACCGCCTCGACCAGGCGGTCGGCGATTGCCGGCATGGCATTCTTGCCATAGAGGGAGGCCGCATCGCCGCCCGGCAAGGCGGCCTCCCGCACCAGCGCAGCGAGCGCGATGGCGGC
>Ga0116129_1002150_pt1 | contig 10203 bp, 7 predicted proteins | sample June2015DPH_17_2_FD_89732 | JGI IMG/M metagenome (GOLD analysis project Ga0116129, IMG submission 89732) | Peatland microbial communities from SPRUCE experiment site at the Marcell Experimental Forest, Minnesota, USA - June2015DPH_17_10 | ecosystem: Environmental > Terrestrial > Soil > Wetlands >...
GACTTCGGATTGCGCCAGCCCCTGCACCGCGACGCCGAGCCGCGCCTCGTTCATCATCACGAACATGCCCTGCATGCCCTTGTTTTCCTCGCCGATCAGCCAGCCGGTGGCCTCGTCGTAATTCATCACGCAGGTGGAATTACCGTGAATGCCCATCTTGTGCTCGATCGAACCGCAGGACACGCCATTGCGCGCGCCGAGCGACCCGTCGGCATTGACCAGCACCTTCGGTACCACGAACAGCGACACGCCCTTGATGCCGCCAGGCGCGCCCTCGATGCGGGCGAGCACCAGATGAATGATGTTTTCGGTGAGGTCGTGCTCGCCGGCGGAAATGAAAATCTTGGTGCCGGTGATCTTGTAACTGCCGTCGGCCTGCTTGACGGCCTTGGTGCGCAGCAGGCCGAGATCGGTGCCGCATTGCGGCTCGGTGAGGTTCATGGTGCCGGTCCATTCGCCGGCCACCATCTTCGGCACGAACATCGCCTTCTGCTCGGGCTTGCCATGCACGATGAGGGCCGCGGTAGCGCCCATGGTCAGGCCGCCATACATCGAAAACGCCATATTCGCCGAGCTCTGGAATTCGGTGACGGTCTGGGACAACGTCACCGGCAGGCCCTGCCCGCCATATTCCACCGGCGCCGACAGCCCGAGCCAGCCGCCTTCGGCCACCTGCTTGAAGGCTTCCTTGAAGCCCTTCGGGGTGGCCACGCTGCCGTCGTCATGGCGGGTACAGCCCTCGAGATCGCCGGTGCGATTGAGCGGCTGCAGCACCTGTTCGCTGAGTTTGGCGGCCTCGGCCAAAACCGCCTCCCGCACATCGGCGGAGGCGTCGCTAAAGCCGGGAAGATTGTCGTAGCGGTCGATCTGGAACACGTCGTTGAGCAGGAAACCAACGTCCTCCAAAGGCGCTTTGTAGATCGGCATCGTATCCTCCCGGCTGATTTGCTCGGTTTAAGGGAGACTTTGCAGCCCAGCAATCGCTTAGTTCAGAAATGGCACCTTTGTCGCGAATCATCGGGACGTGACCTGCCAGCCGCGCGAGATATCCCGCTCGATCACCGTGGTGCGCAGCCCGAACGGGTCGGGCGTCACCCCGCGTATCCAGAGTTCGATACGGGCGACGTCGATCGCAACGAATATGGCGTTCGATCCATCCGGCCCACCCGGAAAAAAGGCGTCGTAGGCTGACGTCCAGCGTCGGCGGATCTCGGATTTATCCTCGACAAGACTGGCTTTGCCGGCGAGCGCGACAAAGGCGTCATCGGGATCGTGCTGGAAGATGACGGAAACATGTCGGGCGCGACGCATGTCGGCCACCTTGGCCGAGCGCCCATCGGTGATAAAGCGGGGCGTCCATTCGTCCTCGCCGGCGTCGCGCGGCAGCCGTCCCATTGGCCGGGTCCTGAAATCCGCCTTGTCAGGGGCTGTGATCAGCCAGCAATAGCGCACCGTTCTGATTTTCTCGGCGGCAGCGGCAAGCAGCCCGTTCGCGTCGACGGCATTGTCCGCAAGCGACATTGTCGACTCCCTCGGCTGGTCGTCCCTGGACTCAGCTCTTTGCGCCGGTGGTGGCCAGCTGCCTGCCCATCGCCTGGTGCAACGCGTTGATCGCCTTCAGTGGCCGGACCATCACCTTGAAGTGGTTGATCCGGCCTTCTGAATTCCAGTCGATGATATCGACGGCGTTGATCGTCACACCATCTAGCTCGGTCATGAGCTCCAGTACGGCGGATCGCTCACCGAACCAGCGGTTGACAAAGCGGCCCTGCGGGCTTTTCAGCACTTTGACCGCTGCGATCAAATAGGCCTTGGTGATGGCGCGGCCGAGCTGCGGCGTATGCACGATCGGAGATTCGAACACCACGTCGTCGGCCAGCAAATCGTCGAGCAGGTCGAAGTCGCCGCTTTCGGCTACATGTTCCCAGCGCTCGCTTGCCAATTGGGTCATTCTCGTCTCCCTGTCGGTATCGCGGTTTCCCGCGGTCAGACCGCTGTTGGTTTCCGGCGGGCAGGTATCGAGCTGATGGCGGCGCTGGCAGGCGCCGGCAGGGACTGCAACGCCTCCTGACACCATTCGATACAGCCCTGCTCGTAGCGCAGGCCCATCCGAAGCCCGAGCAGCCGGCCGGTTTGCGACAGGCTCATGGCGTCGGCGGAAAAATGTCGCTTCAGAATCATCTGAAACCGGTGAAGGCGATCGGTGTGCAGATCCAGCCGTTGCGCCAGTTGTGTCCGCAGCGCGCCGATATCGACATGCTCGAGCGCATAGAGGCGGACCAGCAGATCGTCCTTGATCGGTGCTGGCGCACTTGGCCTTTGCGACCAGGTCTTCAGGGTGGCGAGGCCGGATTGCGTGATGGTGTAGATGAGCTTGTTGGGCCGACCGCTCTGGATGACTTCGCGGACCTCGACCTGCCCCTTTTCCTTCAGGCGAGCAAGCTCACGGTAGATCTGTTGGTGGTCCGCGGTCCAAAAGAACCCGATCGATGCATCGAACGACTTCGCCAGATCGTAGCCTGACATCGGTTGTTCGGTGAGAAGCACGAGGATGGCGTCTGAAAGGGCCATGGCTTGCTCCTGGCAGCAATCCCAGCATATGCGTGAAAGTGCCTATGCGTCAAGTTGAATATAGAGGTTTTTGATGGCGCGCACCCACAGCGGCGCCCAGGCGCCTTCTCGAAACGCCCTTCGGCTGCACCGAACCCGTCGTGCCGGATCGATAAAAGCGGTCGACGGAGCCGACTAAAGACAGCCAATTTCGCCCGCCAGATCAACTTTCAAGGCCCGAAAACCGATTCCTTAACTCGTTCTTTACCGTAACACGAAAAAGTCGCTTCCAGCGGCAGACGACCTGCGCGGAATTCGATTGTCTCATCTCCGGGGACGCGCGGGGAAGCTGAAGGCGCAGGTGTCGCGCCGTAGTCGGAACCGGACGGAAGCATGAATTCGCGCGTATCGTGGAGTATTGAGGGCATCGATCCATCCGTCCGCGAGAGGGCCGAGGCCGCCGCGCGCCGCGCCGGCATGCCGCTGAGCGACTGGCTCAACTCCACCATCGGTGATTTCGCCCCTCCGAATTTCCGCAGCCCGGCGGAGCAGCGGCCGGCGTATCTGAGCCAGGAGACGCGGGACGTCGCGGACATTCATCAGCGACTCGATTCGATCACCCGCCAGATCGAACAGATCTCGCGGCCGACGCCGCGCAAGGATGCGCCGCGCGGTGACGCTGCCCGCGGCGAACCGGGCGTCGCCCGGCAATTGAACGATGCCATTTCGCGGTTGGATGCGAGGCTGTCGCAGATCTCAAATCCAGCGCCGGCGAGACAGGCCCAGCTTCAGAACACGCAGCGCCAGACCGATCTGGTCGAGCGCGCGGCAGAGCCAGCCTATCGCCCCTCGCCCCCGCTGAACCCGGCCTCACTCGACTTTGCGATCGCAGAAATCGCTGCCCGCCAGAACGAACTCGACAATGCTGCGCCACGGCCGATGCCGCCGCGCAATGCGCCGCCGATCGCGCCCGAGCCGACAGTGCCCGGGTCGACAGTGCCCGGGCCGATAGCGCCTGCCTTGCCGGCGGGCCCGGATTTTTCCACGCTGGAACGTCATCTCTTCAAGATCACCAGCCAGATCGAAGCCCTGCAGCACCCGGGCGGGATCGAGCAATCGATCGCCGCGTTCCGCGGCGAACTGACGGAAATTCGTCACGCCATCACCGAGGCGATGCCGCGCCGGGCGATCGAATCGATCGAGAACGAAATCCGCTCGCTGTCCCGCCGCATCGACGACACCCGCCAGAGCGGCATCGACGAAAAGGCCCTGGCCGGCATCGAACGCGCGCTGGGCGAAATTCGCGAAGTGCTGCGCTCGCTGACGCCCGCCGAGCAACTGGCCGGCTACGACGAGGCGATCCGCAATCTCGGCGCCAAGCTCGACCTGATCCTGCGCGCCAGCGACGACCCCTCAACCATCCACCAGCTCGAAGGCGCCATCGCCGCGCTTCGCGCCATCGTCTCCAATGTCGCCTCCAACGACGCCTTGGCGCGCCTTAGCGACGACGTGCACACGCTGTCGTCCAAGGTCGATCAGCTGACCCGCTCCGGGGATAACAGCGATTCGTTCGCGATCCTCGAACAGCGTATCGCCGCGCTGACCTCGACGCTGGAAAGCCGCGAGCGGCCGGCTCCAAGCGAGAGCGCGGAGCATCTTGAAGGCGCGCTGCGGGCGCTATCCGACCGCCTCGACCGCATGCCGGTCGGCAATGACAGCGCATCCGCATTCGCCCATCTCGAGCAGCGCGTGTCTTATCTGCTCGAACGCCTCGAAACCACCACCGATCCCCGCGCCGGCAATCTCGGACGGGTCGAGGACGGGCTGCAGGACATTCTGCGCCATCTCGAAAACCAGCAGGCGAGCTTTGCCGCTTTGACCGAGAGCAGCCGCGGCGTGGCCGAACCGCGGGACGGCGGCCTGCTCGATATCGTCAAGCGCGAATTGTCCGACATCCGTTCCAGCCAGTCGGAGACCGACCGCCACACCCAGGATTCCCTCGAAGCCGTTCACAACACGCTCGGCCATGTGGTCGATCGGCTGGCCATGATCGAAGGCGACCTGCGCGCGGTTCGGGCCCCTCCGCTTGCGCCGCAGCCGGAGGCGCCGCCAGTTCCGCCGCTGCCGCCGCAGGCAGCCGCGCCTCGCGTCGCGATGCCCCCGCAACCGAAACCCGAATTGCCAAATCCCGCGGCGGCAGAGCAGCATTTCGCCGCGGCGCCGCGGGAATTCCGCGCCGCCGAGCCGCCGATGCCGCCGCTCGTGGCGATGCCACCGCGTGCCATCAGTGAAGTTCCGGAACCGCATTCGGCGCTGTCGCGCGTCGTGATCGAGCCGGACCTGCCGCCCGATCACCCGCTCGAGCCGGGAACGCGACCGACGGGGCGGGCAGCTTCGCCATCGGAACGGATCGCGGCTTCGGAAAGCGCGATCAGCGAAATACCGGCGAGCAAACCCGAGCAAGCCAGCAGTTCGAATTTCATCGCCGCCGCGCGCCGTGCGGCCCAGGCGGCCCAGGCGGCCGCCGCCCAGCCTGCCGGTGACAAGGCCGCCCGCGCCGCGCTGAAGGCCAGGGCCGGCCACGCCACCCGGGAAAAGTCCAAGGAACCATCGACCATTACCTCCAAGATTCGCTCGCTGCTGGTCGGCGCCAGCGTGGTCGTGATCGTGCTCGGAACCTTCAAGCTGGCGATGACGCTGCTCGACAGCGGCAGCGCGCCGCCGCTGCCTGCGACGGAGAATTCGAGCGAGCCGTCGGCTCTCGTCCAACCGCCCGCCGATGACAGCGCCAAGCCGGCCTTGCCCGCGCCGGCGATGCCGTCGATGACCTCGCCGATCCCGATCGGCAAGCAATCGCTCAACATCCCGAACGGCTCCGACGGCACTGCCTCGGTGGCGATCCCGCAGACCATTTCAACGACCGCCTCGCCGATATCCGACAGCGATATCACCGGCACGATTCAGCAGCAGCCGACGGCGCCGGCCGGTGGCAAATTCACACTGGTGCAGGTGCCGCCGACCGAAAGATTGCCGGACGCGATCGGCGGACCGGTGCTGCGCGCTGCCGCGCTGAAGGGCGACGCTTCCGCGGCTTACGAGATCGGCGTGCGCTACGCCGAGGGCAAGGGCGTTGCGCCGAATTTGGACGAGGCCGCCAAATGGTACGACCGCGCGGCGCGAGCCGGCGTGGTGCCGGCGATCTTCAGGTTGGGTACCTTCTACGAGAAGGGCCTGAGCGTGAAAAAGGACGCCGACATTGCGCGCCGCTACTACATGCAGGCGGCCGAACACGGAAACGCCAAGGCCATGCATAATCTGGCCGTGCTCGACGCCGATGGCGGCGGCAACGGCGCCGATTACAGGAACGCGGCGCAATGGTTCCGCAAGGCGGCCGATCGCGGCGTCGCGGATAGCCAGTACAATCTCGGCATCCTCTATGCCCGCGGCATCGGCGTCGAACAGAACCTTGCCGAATCCTTCAAATGGTTCAGCCTGGCGGCAGCGCAGGGCGACGCCGACTCGGGCCGCAAACGCGACGATATCGCGAAACGGCTCGACGCCCAGTCGCTTGCGGCGGCAAAACTCGCTATCCAGACCTTCACGCCGGAATCCCAGCCGGACGACGCCGTCAACGTGGCGGCTCCTGCCGGCGGATGGGACAGCGCGCCGGCGCAGGCCACCGCGGCAAAACCGGCTTCGACCAAGCGCGCCTCCCGTTAATCCGAATTATTCGCCACATCGGAAGTCGCCGCGCCGCGCCAAAAAGCGGCCTGCTCGCCGATTCTTTAGTCCCTCCCGGAAGCGATTTCGGCTATGCAAAGAGGCGGCGATCAGGGCCCCACTCACGCCTGGTCCGCACGGAATTCCACTTTGCCCGAACAGGCCCGAGAAACCATGCCGTGAGCGGTTTCGGCCCTCAAGGCTAATTCCGAAGCAAGCGCGTGCAGCTTTACCTTCCGATCGCCGACGTTCCGGTCAATATCTTCCTCATCCTGGCGATGGGCGCGGCGGTCGGCTTCGTGTCCGGCATGTTCGGAATCGGCGGCGGGTTTCTGATGACGCCGCTCCTGATTTTCATCGGCGTCGCGCCCGCGGTCGCGGTCGCCTCCGTCGCCAGTCATATCGCAGCCTCGTCGTTTTCTGGCGCGCTGACCTACTGGCGCCGGCGCGCCATCGATCCGGCGCTGGCGCTGGTGCTGCTCTGCGGCGGCTGCATCGGCACCGCACTTGGGGTCTGGACCTTCACGCTGCTGCGCTCGCTGGGCCAGCTCGATCTCCTGATCGCGGTGTCTTACGTGATATTGCTCACCGCCGTCGGCGGATTGATGTTCTGGGAAGGGCTGCGCTCGCTCATGCGTATCAGGCGCGGCGTGGTGACATCGATGCGCCGCTCGGGCAGCCATGGCTGGATTCACGGCCTGCCGCTGAAGATGCGTTTCAAGCGTTCCAAAATCTACCTGTCGGTGATCCCGGTTGTTGTCGTCGGCCTCTTGATCGGGTTTATCGGCGCGGTGATGGGCATCGGCGGCGGTTTCATCCTGGTCCCGATCATGATCTACCTGCTACGGGTGCCGACCTCCACCGTGATCGGCACCTCCATGGTGCTGACGCTGGTCACCATGCTGTTCGCCACAATGCTGCACGCGATGACCAACCATCTGGTCGATGCCGTGCTGGCGCTGATCCTGATGATCGGCGGCGTCACCGGCGCGCAGTTCGGCGCCCGCGCCGGTCAGAGGATTCGCAGCGAACATCTGCGGCTGCTGCTTGGGCTTTTGATTCTGGCGGTCGGCATCCGTTTCGCGATCGAACTGGTGATCCGTCCCGACGATCTCTTCACCATCCGGGAAATCGGAGACGCCGGATGATCGCGCGCAGCTCACTCGCCGCGGTCGGCGTTACGCTGGTTTTGGGCGCGGCGTTCGCCGTTCAGCCTGCGCGCGCCGAACGGCTGATCGTATCGGTCTCGAACCAACGGGTGACGGTGACGTCCAGCTATTCCGGCGAAGAACTGGTGTTGTTCGGCTCGGTCGAAAAGGACGTCGCCACGCCGGCGAGCCACACCAGCTACGATCTGGTGGTGACCGTCAGCGGCCCGCGCGCCGACATGGTGACGCGCCGCAAGGAGCGCAGGTTCGGAATCTGGGTCAACAACGACTACCGGCAGTTCGTGCAGGTGCCGACCTATCTCGCCTTTTTTTCCAACCGGCCGTTCGACGCCATCGCCTCGCCGGAAGTCGAGCGGCGGCAGCAGCTCGGCCTCAACAATGTCCTGCTGACCCAGCGCGTCGGGTCTGACTATGCCGACGTGGTGCCGAACGACGCGTTCCGCAGCGCCTTCGTGCGGCTGCGTTCCGAACAGGGCCTCTATCGCGAGGCGACCTCCGCGGTGACATTCCTGACGCCGACGCTGTTCCGCACCGGCATCCCGCTGCCGGCCGAAGTGCCGATCGGCACCTATGACGTCGAAATAAAGCTGTTTTCCGATGGCGCACTGGTGACGCATACTGAAACCACGTTCGAAATCGTCAAGGTCGGTTTCGAACAGTTCGTCGCCACCTCTGCCCGCCAGAACGGCTTTGCCTATGGGCTGGCGACGGCGCTCATGGCGCTGATGGCCGGCTGGATGGCCTCGATCGTGTTCCGCAGGGATTAGAAACGAACCGCAGTCTCGCCGCCAAGGCAATGCGCCCCCTCTTCCGCTTGCGGGCCCGCAAGCGGGAGAGACAAGAAGAGCGGAACTCCAATTCCTCAGGATTCCGATGCTCAATAGCAGCGCGACGCCGCGATCGGGTGCAGCCTGACGTCGCCGAGCACATGCGCCGTCAGGTCCTGGCTTCGGAATATTTTCGAAAAAGCCGCGTCGCGGATGCTGAGGCCGCCGGTATAGGCGCCGAACGCCGGCAGCACAGCACGTTCACCGTCGCAGGCAAAACAGCGCCGCTCCATCGAGCGGCCGCGGGTGGCCACGCGCGCTTTCGGATGCAGATGACCGGCGATCTCGCCGGCAGCACCGGTCGGTTGATGACGAAACGCGATTTCGCCAACCGCAACTTCGCCGGCGACCACGCCGCCGAGATCGGAAGGGAGCGCGGGATCGTGATTGCCCGAAATCCATATCCAGTCGCGCCGCCCCTGCAAGCTCGCGATGGCGTCGCGGTCGGACGCCGACAGCCGGCGATCGGCGTTGCGGTCGTGAAAACTGTCGCCTAGCGCAATCACCATGCGCGGGTCGTGCCGCGCGATCACGGCAGCAAGCCGGCCGAGCGTTGCCGCCGTGTCATAGGGCGGCAGCAGCACCCCGCGCTCAGCAAAACTGGAGCCTTTTTCCAGATGCAGGTCGGAGACGACGAGCAGGCTCTGTTCTTCCCAGAACAGCGCGCCGGAGAGATCGGCAATCAGAGCGACGCCCGCGACATGCATGGTGCCGGTGCGCGCAGCCGATGGTTGTTCCGGGGATCGCGGGCGCGCCGTCACGGTCTATCCTGTCGCCTCTTTGACCAGATCGTCCGCCGCTTCCGCCAGCAACTGGTCAGATGCCTCGCCATAGACCTGTTCGCGTCCGATTTCCAGCATCACCGGCACCGCCAACGGCGAAACCCGCTGCAGTTCCTTGTGGATGATTCGTCCCCTTATTCGCAACAGCATGTCGCTGAGCCGGCGCAGATCGAGCAGCCCGGTGGCGGCGTCGGCGCGCGCGGCGCGCAGCAGCAGGTGATCCGGCTGATGCTTGCGCAGCACATCGTAGATCAGGTCGGTCGAGAACAGCACCTGTCGCCTGGTTTTTTCCTCGCCGGTGAACCGCCGCGCGATCAATCCGGAAATCACAGCGCAACTGCGGAAGGTGCGTTTCATCAGCGCCGACTCCGCAAGCCATGCCTCGAGGTCGTCGCCTAGCATATCCGGATCGAACAGCGCGTCGAGATCGAGCCGGCCTTGCCTGATCATGAACGACATGTCGCCGAGCCCCCAGACGGCCAGCGCGTATTCATTGGCGACAAATCCGAGCGGCCGCGCCCGCGCGCGTTCCATCCGGCGCGTCAAGAGCATGCCGAGCGTCTGATGCGCCAGCCGTCCCTCGAACGGATAGCACACCAGATAATGCTTGTTGGCGCGCGGAAAGGTCTCCACCAGCAGTTCGCGCACGCCGGGGACGCGCGAAATATCCCGTTGCAGCGACAGCCAGTCGCGCACCTGATCCGGCAAGGCATTCCAGGCGCGCTTGTCGTCAAGCAATTTGCGGACCCGCTCGGCCAGATAAGTCGAGAGCGGAAACTTGCCGCCCATGTAGGACGGCACTTTTGCATCCTTGTCATTGGCGCGGGAGACATACACCTGGTCCTCAGCTAACGCCTCGTAGCGCACGACTTCGCCGCCGAACACAAAGGTGTCGCCGATCACCAGTCCCTCAATGAAATATTCCTCGATTTCGCCCAGCAGCCGCCCGCCACGCCCCACCGCACCGGTCGATCCCGAACCGCCGGCGCGCGAGCGCACCAGGCGAACCCTGAGCATGGCCTCTTCGACGATGGTGCCGACGTTGAGGCGATAACTTTGCCGCACCCGCGGATTGGTGACGCGCCAGCGTCCGGACTTGTCCTGCTTGAGACGCGCGAAACGCTCATAGGTCTTCAGCGCATAGCCGCCGGTGGC
>Ga0116129_1002151_pt1 | contig 10198 bp, 8 predicted proteins | sample June2015DPH_17_2_FD_89732 | JGI IMG/M metagenome (GOLD analysis project Ga0116129, IMG submission 89732) | Peatland microbial communities from SPRUCE experiment site at the Marcell Experimental Forest, Minnesota, USA - June2015DPH_17_10 | ecosystem: Environmental > Terrestrial > Soil > Wetlands >...
CAGCGGGTCGCGGTTCCGAAGGTGCTCGAAGGCCTCGGCCAGAAGCCGCACGGCCTGTTGCGTATCGCGGCATGAGATCTCCTGTTCGGCTACCGGTGTTGGGCCAGTCAGCCCGCGGCCCAGCTTTTCGATATCTGCCAGCGCTTCCTCGACCGTCATTCCTATTGCCCTCCTCGCCACAGAGCATGGGCGTTTGCACCGCATACTAAAGTGATTGGTAAGACAAGCGAAATCGCTGCCGGCTAGCGCATCAAGCCCTTACGCACCCACTCTGCCCCCGATGTTATTGGGGCTTAAGACCTAACGAACCGGCCCGCCCGGGTCCGTGTCAGGCCCCTCGCAGACTTGCAGGGGCCCGGTTGATTCCGCTTCTGCACATCGACTACGCGATCCGCGGTCGCAAGCGCGTTTCCCGTTCCTCATCCGCAAATCCACCTCAAATGGAATTCCGGTTTCGATCCCTCGTTCGGCATTTTGAGGCGTTTCCGATTCAATGCGATCATTCGAACGCGATCCGACGGACGAGACGTGACGCAACTCGGTCCGGAGGTCTTTCAGACACTAGCATCAGTCGTGGAGCACAGTGCCTATGGATGGACACGGTCTCTCCATTCGCCCTCTCAGATTGGCCACGAATCGATGTGCTGAATTAGCAGTTCTGAATCTGAATAGCCGCACGCCGCCCGATGCGCCGCAAGATATATCGACAGGCGACCGACGAGGATGGAGGCCGTCGCGACGAAAACCGCAGGATTTGGTCTATTTTTCTATCGATTACTTCGTGATCAATGCGAGCTTGCCCAGGTAGTGATCATTGAGCGCGCGTTGAGCGTCGGCGGCTTGATCTAGAGTGAATGTTCGGGCGACTTTGACTTCGAACGGACCGGCGTCGATAAGGCGGTTGACCTTGTCTAAGGGTGGCGGGTTATATTCGCCGTCGTATTTTTGGAGTTTAATGCCAGCACGTTCTTTGGGAACGGGTTGGACACCGGTGGGATAGGCGACGCGTCCACCTGTTCGTAGGGCGGCTAAAGATTTTTCAGCTGCTTCACCACCCGTCGTTAGGAGCACGGCATCAAGACCGTCGGGTGCGAATTGGCGCGCGGCAGCGAGCACGTCTTCCTTATATCCATCCACAACCTTGTCCGCGCCAAGACCGCGCACAAAGGCAACACCATCATCGCCCGAGGCCACGGCCAGTACGCGCGCGCCCATGCGCTTGGCGAATTGCACGGCCAAGTGACCAATGCCGCCGCTGGCGCCAAAGATCAATAGGGACTCCCCATTTTTTAAGCCCAGCGTTGTATCAAGACCTGCAAGAGCCGTGACAGCATCAACGGCCATGGCAGCGGCTTGTGGCATGGTGAGTTTTCCCGGGATGAGAGCTAAACTGGTTTCTTTCACAGCAGCATACTCCGCATAAAATCCGCCCTTCGGATTCAGAAAGGAAATTCCGTAAACGCGGTCCCCTTTTTTGAACCGCCTCACTTGGGGTCCCACGGCCTTAACAGTGCCGGCGCCATCGGATCCCAATACAAGTGGAAACACGGGCTTGATATTGAACTCTTTCGCAAATCCGCCTTCCCGTTCAAAGGGATCCCAAACGCCGACGCCAGCGGCTTCCACATGAACCAACACTTCATCGGCGCCAACGTCCGGGATGGGAAGCTCCTGAGTTTCTAACGTTTCAATTCCACCAAATCGATCAATCGCCACAGCCTTCATTGTCTTACTGAGTGTTTGAGTCATCGAAATCCTCCTTATCCAATAATAGGACCGATTCAACAGACAAACGGTTACGAATCGGGCGGTCGGGCGCTTTCTCTTAGATGCGACGCTGAGCGCACTGGTTCGCGCCAAGCGTCTCTGAAGTTATCGCTGTCGATTGATGCCAACTGGCCCCACAAGTGTTAGTGCCGTACCGGCAAGTCGGCATCGCAACCGGAATGCCGGCGCGAGCACAGGTCTCCCACGAATCGAAGTCGCAAGCGCGTTTCTCGTTCCTAACTAACCGGCGAACTGCCAGAACGCAACTTGGGTCAGTGTAGCCGCTTTTCGGAATGCCGGTTTCACGGCCGCGTACTTATCGGTCCAATCGAAAAAAGTGCAGCAATTCCTTAAACAAACTCTGCTTCTCGACCGGACTGTCGCGGAAGGTAAGCTTACCGGGAACGATCAGCTCGACGTGAGTGCCCGAACTTGTGGAGTCGAAATGCAGCTTCGCACCTATGCGTTCGGCCCGCTCCCGCATTCCCCTGACTCCAAAGTGCCCATCCTGCCCTCTGGCGACGCGTTCCTGGTCGAAGCCTATGCCGTTGTCTCTCACCACCACGGTAAGATCCCGCGTGTAGGTCAGCTCAACGTTGAGTTCGGTCCCTCGCGAGTGCGAGCAGGCGTTGCGCATCGCCTCATAAACAATGCGATACACCTCGTCTCGAACAATCGGATGCATTTCGCGAACTGTCCCGTTCACGGTCAGCGCGAACGTCATGGAGCTCCTCAGGATACAATCCTGGCCTGCGCGCTCCAGCGCCTCCGCCAAATCGTTCCGTTGGGTAGCGGAAGATCGAAGGGCGGTCAGGGCGGCTCGACCTTCCTCGGTCGCTTGGGAAAGGCAGCTGGAGACGCGCTCCAAAGCCTGATATAGGCGGGTCGCGTCATGACGATTATCCAGCCCGGCGTCGGCAACCATCTTGCTTCCGTGGATTGTCTGGATCAAGGTGTCGTGAAGATCGCGCGCCAGGCGGGTCCTTTCGGTGACGCGTTCATCCAGACGGGCATTCATTTCGGCAGTGAGCCTGCGCATTCGAAGATGGTACGCGGCGGCCAGGAGCAATCCGAACATCCCAACCAGCATGAAGCGAAACAGCTTCGTCTCGTAGTAATAGGGCATCTGGGTGATGTTGTAGACGATGCCCGTCCGGTCCCATACTCCATCGCTGTTGCAGGCGCGGATATGGAACTTGTGAGTACCGGCCGGAAAGCTCGGGTAGATCGCGCCGGCGTTTGCGTCGGCATCCAACCAGTCCTGGTCGACATCGTCCAGACGGTACTGCATGTGGATCTTTTCCGGTGAGGCCAGCTCGATGACGCCAAAATGCAGCTCGACGTGGTGCGGGCCCGGTGGCAAAATCAGTTCACGGCCTGGGGGCTGCATAGTTCGCCCCACCGTAATCTGCTCCATATAAATTGCCGGCTTCCGATTGTTGCGCGGCATCCGCGAGAGGTCAAGCATGGTTAGCCCTTGTAGCGTTGCGGCCCACAATTTACCGTCGCTGGTGACGGCCAAATCGGGGAGGCTGCTGCTGCACTCCGTCGACATCAACCCGTCGCCGCGGCTGAAATGCGCATAGTCTATGGGCGCATCACGATCGTGCTCCCAGCGCTGAAGGGCGTCCGGCGCGGCTCGGGAAACGCCATCTCCGCAGAACCATAGGTCTCCCTGGTATGGCATCATTCCCGACACATTGAGATGGTTGGTGACACCGATCAGCCTATCTCCGTCAATTCGAAAAATCCCTAACGGTGACGCGGTCGCATAGAGCCCTCCGAAGGCGTCCTCCCCCAGAATTTTGTAATCGTGAGCGCCCGGGGCTTGGGCGATGGCCACGAAACGGTCGCCGGCCAACCGATCGATTCCGGTGGGCGTGGCAGCCCAAATAACGCCGTGCCGATCCTGGTACAGATTGCCTGGGTGGGTGCTCGACAGCCCGTCGGCAGCGGTGTAGTTCCGGAAGTGTCCGTCCTGCATATGGCTGATGCCGTCCGGGGTGACAAGCCAGAGCGTTCCGTCGCGTGCGGCCAGGATGCTCAGTACGATGTCCGAAGGTAGCCCCTCAGGTTTTGAGAATTGAGTGAAACGGCCATCGCGAAAACGGAAAAGGCCGCCACCATAGGTTCCCACCCAAACGTCGTTGTTACGGTCTGCGGCGACAGCAAATACGCAGGCGTTCGATAGGCCATCCTTATGGCTGTATGTTCGGAAGCCATGTCCCTCGAACAGGGCAAGACCACCGCAATTGCTGCCTATCCAAAGCTTGCCTCCGCCAGCGTCGAGAACGGTCATAATCGCATTGCTATAGAGACCGAGATCGTCGTCACCTGTGAACATCCGCGCGATACGATTCTTGAGCCGGACCAGTCCGTCTCCGTTTGTGCCGAGCCACAAATCGCCGTCGCCGTCGGCATAGATGTACCTTGCGTGAACACCCGGCACAGGCTCGTAACCGGTACCGGCAACCCGGTACAGCCCACCGGCCAGATTCAACCAGACATTGCCTTGAGGGTCTTCATAGGCGCGGTATGCGTTGAGCGCTGCATGAAGACCGTAAGGTTGGAACCGTTCAATCGAGCCATTGATCTCGCGGGCGACACCCGCGGCAGTGCAGTACCAGCGCGCGCCGGCGTGGTCCTCCATAACGTGAAAGATCTGATTCGCGGATACGCCTAAGCGGGTGGCAATATCCCTGTGCTCGACCAACCGCAGGCCGTCCCACTCGATGAACCCGTCCGAGGTGACCATCAGCAGCCGTCCGTTGGACGCTCTTTCGATCCGGGAAACCGACACATCCGGAAGGACGGTCGAGAGCACACCCTGATCGAGCCGATAAAGCCCCCGACCAGTGCCCGCCCACAGGACCCCATCGCCGCTGAACTGTAGAGCCGTGATCGTGTCACCGGGCCCGGCGCCCGCATGGTAAACCCTCGCGGGCAGCCGGCCGAACTGATCGAGCGAGGCACTCGGAATGCGTAACACACCGGTGTTTGTGCCAGCCCACAGATCGCCATCAGGCCCCTCGGCTAATGCCTGCGAGAGTCCTTCCGTCGGCGTCTGCGGCGACAACTCGATGGTAGTGAAATGCCTCCCGTCAAACCGGGCGAGCCCCTCTCGGGTCCCGACCCACAAAAAGCCATTTCGCGTTTGCAAAATGACATTCACAATACTTGACGGAAGGCCGTCTTCCTTTGCAAAGTGGGTTTGCAGGTAGCTGCCGACAGCTTGGGTGGGGTCGAGCGCCAGCGCCTGGCCTGCAAGGCCGCCGATAATCAGCATGCTCACCCGTAGAATAGGCGACATCAGATTTGCATCATGCCGCGGCGAACGGCAAGGGTTACCGCGTGCGTGCGGTCGTTGGCTCCCAGCTTGTCGAGAATGTTTTTGATATGGAAATTGACCGTCGCTTCCGAAATCTCCAATTTCTCGGCGATATCCTTGTTCCGTTGGCCATCTCGAATCAGTTCCAGCACTTCTAGTTCGCGGGGCGTGAGGTCATCTTCCCCCTGGTGTTGCGCGAGACTGGCCGCCACTTCCGCCGGAATGTGCCGCTGCCCGGAGTGTACCTTCCGAATAACGGCGAAAAGTTCATTTTTGGGCGTGCTCTTTAGCAGGTAACCCGCCGCTCCGGCCCGTAAAGCGCGCTGGATTTCCGCGCCGCTGTCCGAAGTGGTCAGCATGAGGATCCGAGCCCGCGGAAATTCGCCTCGAATCGCGACCAGCGCATCGGTGCCGTTAATACCAGGAAGCCGGAGATCCATCAGCGTGACGTCGGGTTGATGAGACCGGAACAGTTCCATGGCCTCTTCGCCGTTTGACGCCTGCGCGACGAGAAGCATATCCGGTTGGGAGGCGATCAATGTACTCAGCCCCTCGCGGACTACCGGATGATCCTCCACGCTGAGAATGCGGATCGGCTTATCGGATGTCACGGCTGCACCTCTCCGGGCAGGGGCAGATAATCGCACGCGATTAGGCGATGCGCTCCGGCACGAACCATCCATTTTATAACCTGCCTCCCTTTCCTGCGGCCGGAGTCCTCCGCTCACAGTTTATCGGGGAGCCGAAGCCTCGCGACACCCCAAATCTGGTAGTCCCGCGCCCTGGAGTTTTCGATAGGTTCCCAAGGCCGACGATGCCTCTTCGGGAAGCCGCAGCCCGCACGAATTCTTCCCCTGCCAAAAACTATAGGATGCGCGCCTAGGGTATTTGGTGTTTCGCGACAGATGCGATTTGGTTCAAGATTTTGGTGTGGTGCAGTTGGTATCGGCTGGAGGGATCTCGGTCGATGCTTCTCGATCGGTAGTTGGTTCGAAGGATTCATTGAAACAAAAACTGGAGAGGAGAATAGTCATGAACATGAAGAAGTTTCACGGGCTTGTAACACTCGCAGCGCTCCTGGGCGCAGCTCTGCTGATGGAGAGGACTCTGAAAGTTGCCGCGGCGGCGCCGCCGGCCGGCATTAAGAATGTCGTTTTGGTCCACGGCGCCTTCGCCGATGGCTCCGGCTGGGAAGCCGTCGCGAAGATCCTTGAGAAGGATGGCTACACGGTGTCGGTAGCGCAGCCCCCCGAGACCTCCTACGCCGAGGACATCAAATACGCGAAGGCGGCTGTCAACGCCATGAATGGGCCGGTGGTCATTGTCGGCCACAGTTATGGCGGGTCCATCATCACCGAGGCCGGCAACGATCCGAAGGTTTCGGCACTGGTTTATATCGCCGCCTTTGCGCTTGATGGCGGTGAGAGCTGTGCGTCGATCGAACAGGCCCTGCCGCAGGCCTCCAAAGCATTCAAGCCGGACAGCAACGGCAACTGGTGGATAGAACCGGAGCATTTCGCGGCCGACTTCGCGGCGGACGTTCCGCCGGCTGTGTCCCACTATATGGCCCAATCGCAGGTGCCGATCTCCACCGACTCGTTCACCCATAAGGTCACGGCGCCCGCCTGGAAGACCAAGCCCACCTGGTACATGGTGGCCACCGCGGACCGGTCGATCAATCCGGACCAGGAGCGCATGATGGCGAAGCGCGCCAATGCCAAGACGGTCGAAGTGAATGCCAGCCATGTGGCCTACATGTCTCACCCAAAGGAAACAGCCAGGCTCATCGAAGAGGCTGCCACCTCCGCACCCGTCAACCGGTAGCCAACAGGTCTTTACAGTCAAGTGACAAGCACGTTCTACGCACCGGTAGGAGCGGTTTGGTGCGAAGGCGTTCGACATCGAAAATCAAACGGTCCGAGTGGATCTTAACTACAAAGGAGAATAGTCATGAAAGAGCAAATTAAGAACGTGGTCTTGGTGCATGGTGCCTTCGCCGACGGCTCCGGCTGGGAAGCCGTCGCTAACATCCTTAAGAACGACGGGTACAAGGTGTCGGTGGTGCAGCACCCGGAGACCTCGTATGCCGAGGACCAAAAGTACACGAAGGCGGCCATCGACGCCATGGGCGGGCCAGTGGTTCTGGTGGGCCACAGCTATGGCGGGTCCGTCATCACTGAAGCCGGCAATCATCCAAACGTTGCGGCGCTTGTCTATATTGCCGCATTCGCGCTCGATGAGGGTGAGAGCTGCGCCACGATCGAGCAAGCCCTACCGCAAGCCTCCAAGGCGTTCAAGCCGGACAGCAATGGCAACTGGTGGATAGAACAGGAACATTTCGCGGCCGACTTCGCGGCGGACGTTCCGAAGGATAAGGCGGCGTTCATGGCTGTGTCGCAGGTGCCGATATCCACCGACGCGTTCACCCACGCAGTCACGTCACCCGCGTGGAAGACCAAGCCCACATGGTACATGGTGGCGACCGCAGACCGGTCGATCAATCCGGAGCAGGAGCGCATGATGGCGAAGCGCGCCAATGCCAAAACGGTCGAAGTAAATTCGAGCCATGTGGCCTACATGTCTCACCCGAAGGAAACAGCCAAGCTCATTGAAGAGGCTGCCACCTCCGCGCCAGTCAATCGATAGCCTGTAGTTTTGATTTAGGCCTTCGTTAGCCGAGGGCGTGTCCGCCATGCTGAGCCCGACACGCCCGAAAGTAGGACAGCCAAAATTAAAGTCATCGTCTGAGGAGACTGGGTTGCCCGGCGAGGTCAGTCCCTGACAAACTCCCTTGCTGGGCAGATCGCGGAAGCGGCGGCCTGGAGCGGTGAAGCCAGAGGAAAACGAACATGCAAACTCAACAAGTCAACGTGCAACGGTGGAGCATCACCACACAGAAGCCCTTTGACGCCGTTGTCGCAGCGGTGGAAGAGGCGATCGGCAGGCCGAATATGATTGAATTCGTTGCAAAGATGCGCGGTGCAACCAGCTACGAGGAAATGTGCGACGTCGTTCATGACAGCATAACCGAGACCGGGCTCATGGAGTTCATGCGGCTCGATCACGGCGCGGTTCTGGCGAAGGCTGGGGTAGACGGCGATCCGAAGAGCGTCCGCCTGATCATGGGCAATCCTCTCATCATGCAATCAATGGCCCGGCTGGTCCCAGACGCAGGATCTTATGCGCCCGTGACTGTGCTTATCGATCAGCGCCCGGACGGTGTGCACCTGAGTTACGACGAGATAGCGAGCTTCCTCGCCCCGTATGGGAATGCCGAAGTCCTGAAGATCGCGCGCGACCTGGATGCGAAGGTTGAGGGGGTGCTTGAGGGCGCAAGTTGATTGGGTAAGGTAGCGGCTTATTCTTGACGAGATCGGCGGCTGCCAAAATTAAAGTCATCGTCTGAGGAGAATACAAATGAAGGATCGTATCACCATAGAAGGCCGGGACGGTGCGTTTGCCGCCTATATTGCGCGGCCGAAGGCCTTGCGGGCTCCCGCGGTCGTCGTTCTGCAGGAATTGTTCGGGGTCAACGCCGACATCCGCAAGACCTGCGACGAACTGGCCGGACAAGGCTTCATTGCGGTCGCTCCCGACCTGTTTTGGCGTCAGGAGCCAGGCGTCGATCTCAACCACTGGTCCGATGCGGAGTGGAAAAAGGGATTAGCCCTATACGCCGCCTATGACCGGAACAAAGGCGTTCTCGACATTGTCGATACCGCTCACGCAGCCGGCCAAATGGACGGCGCCTCAGGCAAGGTCGGCGTGATGGGCTTCTGCCTCGGCGGCCTGATGGCCTTTCTAACTGCAGCGCGGGCAAAAATAGATGCTGCCGTAGCCTATCACGGCGGGGATACGGAAAAGTACCTCGACGAAGCCGGCGGAATTACCGCGCCGATGCTGATGCACCTCGCTGAAGAGGACGAATTTATTTCCAAAGAGGCGCAGGCAAAAATAAAAGCTGCACTCGCAGACAAGCCGAATGTGGAGATCTATAGTTATCCCGGGTGCAATCACGCCTTCGCGCGTCACACTGGCACGCACTACAACGCCGCAGCGGCAGCCACGGCGAACGGGAGAAGCTGGCAATTTCTTAGAGATCGCCTGAGCTGACTGTACGCAGAACAACGATCATGTTTCCACCATGGGACAAGATTGGCTGCCCCACTGGGGTCTCACCAGGAATATTTGCGGGAGATTGTTCGATGAAACGTCGAGAAACTAAAAGAACGTAGGAGAATTCATGTCCGCGCAAGCTCAGAGTCGCGTTTTCGACCTTAGAACAGCAGCATCGGAAGAGAGCAGTGGCATCGTCGGGGAAAGGCGAGGGCTGCGCCGGATACTGGACTTGGTCCGCACGGTGGCGCCCACCGACACAGCGGTTTTGATTACGGGGGAAACCGGAACCGGCAAAGAGTTGATTGCGCGGGCCATTCATCAACACAGCCTGCGGAGCCGCGGTCCCTTCTTAAAGGTCAACTGCGCGGCAATTCCGGCCGGCCTTCTCGAAAACGAATTGTTCGGTCACGAACGCGGCGCCTTCACGGGGGCTTTCACGCAGACCGACGGCCGTTTTCAGCTTGCCGACCAAGGGACGATGTTTCTCGACGAGATTGGCGATTTGCCCCTCGAATTGCAACCTAAACTATTGCGCGTTTCGCAGGAACAGGAATTCGAAAGGCTAGGCGGCAGCCGTACCATCCGGGTCAACGTCCGAATTGTCGCGGCCACCAACGTCAATTTAGTGGAGATGGTCGTGGAGCGGCGGTTCCGCGCCGATTTGTTCTACCGGCTCAACGTGTTCCCCATCGCTCTCCCTCCTCTGCGGGAGCGTTTCGAAGATATCCCGGAGCTTGTTTGGCGCTTCGTTCAAACGTTCGCCGGACGGATGAACAAAGTAATCAATGTGATTTCCGACGAGGTCATGGAGATCATTCGGACTCACAATTGGCCAGGCAATGTTCGGGAACTGCAGAATTTTGTGTCGGCGGCGGCGAAAATGGGTACCAGTTTAGCGGTTGAGATGGAGCCAGTGGTGAGGTTACGGTCTGGCCTCGGTTAAGGCAGAAATAGGGGAGCAGCTGACTGCTTCCTCTCTCAGGC
>Ga0116129_1002152_pt1 | contig 10197 bp, 11 predicted proteins | sample June2015DPH_17_2_FD_89732 | JGI IMG/M metagenome (GOLD analysis project Ga0116129, IMG submission 89732) | Peatland microbial communities from SPRUCE experiment site at the Marcell Experimental Forest, Minnesota, USA - June2015DPH_17_10 | ecosystem: Environmental > Terrestrial > Soil > Wetlands...
CACGTGGAGGTTGTCATCGGCCCGTCTCACCTCGGGGCCGAACACCATGGCGAGGACCAGGGCCACCGAGAGAAAAACGCTGGCGGCAAAGGCGAGCGGCGCCAGCCTCGGCGACTTGAGCGAGGTCTTCGAATCAGCGCGCAGGCGGGCCGCGGCCAGCACCGACCGGTCCAGCGCCTGCGGGGGCACCGGCGCCGGCTCTCGTTGGTATTGATGCGAGAGCGCGCTCGCACCGCGCAAGTATTCATCGAGTTCGTCAGACGGGTGATCGTCAGGCATAAGTTCGCAACGGCAGCGCGTCGGGTTCTTGCATCGGGCTCAAGGATTTTTTCAGTTTGCGAATGGCGTAGCGCAGCCGGCTCTTCGCCGTTTCTACCGGCACGTCCGTGACGCGTGCGATCTCCTCGACCGTCAAGCCGGTTTCCTCGCGCAATAAAAATGCTTCACGCTGCTCCTGCGGCAGCGCTGCGACAGCGGCGAGCAGCGCCGATTGCTGTTCCAGGAATTCCGCCACTTTGTCGGGCCGCTGATATTCGGGAACTTCGGGCTCGCGCAATGCCGTGCCGAGCTCATGCGACTCGCGGCCGTGCGTGGGAGTGACGCCGCGCAGATTCGGATCGCGCCGGAAAAAATCGATCGCGCAGTTGTGCGCAATGTGAAATAAAAATGTCGCGAATTTCGCGCGCGGCTCGTAGCGCGTCCGCATCGCCACCAAGCGCGACCACACTTCTTGGAATAGGTCGGCAGCGGCTCCGGCATTGCGCACGTGGCGCAGCAGGTATCGATACAAAGGGCCCTTGTGACGCGCGTAGAGCGTGCTAAACGCGGTGACGTCGCCATCGCGGTAACGCAGCATCAGCCGGGCGTCATCGTCCAAAGAATCCATCGCCGCAGCATACGTGGCCCCATGGCCCGGGGCAAAACTCGCCGGCCTTCCCTCGATTTATGTTGGCGCCGGCAACTTATTTTTGGGGCGCATTCCATATCGTTTGCAAAAACAATGGGTTAAAGAGGGGAAAATCGATGCGAAAGTGCTTGCATGTAGTGGTGTTGTATATTACTATATCACCAAGTCACCGAAACACCGCGGTGACGGACAGAACTGAAACCGAAAGACAGGAGACGATCATGAACACTTCAATCTCAACCAAACTGGCGGCCCTTGCTCTGGCTTTGATGGTCAACAGCGTGATCATGGGCGGCGTCGCCTACTTGTTCAACGCGCAGCTCCAGACCTCGACGACCTTGACGGCATTGGCCAGCAACGTCGCACCCTCGGCGCATGCCGGCTGATCAATAGGCGCCCGGCGCTCTGGTAGATTACCGTGCTATATGTCCCCTACACGCAGGGCCGGCACATCGAGCGAGAAATGGACCCGAACTGGAACGACAACCAACCTATCTATCGCCAACTGCGCGATCGAATGGTCGCCCTGATTCTAGAGGGCGCGCTGAAAGAGGGCGATCCGTTGCCCTCCGTGAGGGCGGTGGCTGCCGATTACCGTCTCAATCCGCTCACCGTGCTCAAAGGCTATCAGCAGCTGGTCGATGAAAATTTGGTCGAAAAACGCCGCGGTCGCGGCATGTATGTCAGCGACGGCGCTCGCCGGCTACTGCTCGCCGGAGAGCGCGAACGGTTCCTGAACGAGGAATGGCCGCAAATTCTCGCCATCATCAATCGGCTTGGCTTTTCCTCCGAAGAGCTGTTTGCGCAGACACCGGCGATCACCCACCCCGCGCCACCGCCCCGCGGCAGCTTACCCACGGAAGAATGAGACTCATATGGCCCCGCTCATTGAAGCTCGAGATCTGACAAAAAAATACGGCGCTCACGTGGCGCTGGATCGCGCCAACCTCAATGTCGAGGCCGGCCGCATCGTCGGTCTCATCGGTCCCAACGGTGCCGGTAAAACCAGCGCGTTGCGGGCCATATTGGGCCTGACGAATTACGAAGGTCACCTCACGGTACTGGGCCGCGAGCCGTTTCGCGACCGCACCGCGCTCATGAACGATTGCTGCTTCATCGCCGACGTCGCGGTGCTGCCGTCCTGGCTGCGCGTCGACCAGGCGATCGATTTCGTGGCGGGCGTGCACCCGCGATTTCGCCGCGACCGCGCCACGGCATTTCTGGCCAAGACGCAAATCGGCGGCAATCGCCGGATGCGGGAATTGTCCAAGGGAATGAAAACGCAGGTTCATCTGGCGTTGACGATGGCGATCGACGCAAAATTGCTGGTGCTGGATGAGCCCACGCTGGGGCTCGATATTCTGGCGCGCCGTGCTTTCTACGACGCGCTGGTCAACGACTACATGGACGAGACGCGAACCATTCTGATCACCACGCATCAGGTGGAAGAAGTGGAAAATCTGCTCACCGATATCATCTTCATCGACAAGGGCCGCATCGTGCTGGACTCCTCCCTGGAGGATGTCGCCACCCGCTTCGCCGCCGTGGCGGTGACGGCCGATCGCCTCGATGCGGCGCGCGCCGAAAAGCCGTTCTACGAACGCCAGAGTCTCGGCAAGGTGGTGCTGTACTTCGACAACGTCGATGCCGGCAAGTTGGCGCCATTCGGCGAGATGCACACGCCGAGCGTGTCCGATTTATTCGTCGCCAAGCTTTCCGGGGGTGCAGCATGAACACCAGTACGTGGCTCATTCGCCGAGAATTCTGGGAAAATCGGGCCATCTGGATGATTCCGGCCGTCTTTGGCGCGCTGCTGATCCTCGGCGCCTTGTTCGGCCAGGTCAGCCTCCCCAGGCTCACAACGCCGGAACAAATGCACGAAGCCGCCGCGGCGTACCAGGTGATCGTGGGCGCCATGTTCTATGTGGTGATGTCCGTGTATGCAACTTGGTACCTGCTCGACTGCCTGTATGCGGACCGCCGGGACCGCAGCATCCTGTTCTGGAAGTCGCTGCCGATATCCGACGCCAAGACCGTCCTCAGCAAGCTGGTCGTCGGCATGGTGCTGGTGCCGCTGGTATATTTCGCGGCCGCCGATACCACCGCGCTGATCGCGGCGTTCATCCTGTCGATCCGCGCGAGGGCATCGATCGGCAGCGCGCTGTGGCAGCCGGATGTCTGGTGGCAAATTCAAGTCCTGTGGGTGTATTGCATCGTTACCACCGCCATCTGGTACTTGCCGATCGCCGGCTGGCTGATGTTGGTGTCGGCCTGGGCCAAGCGCGCCGTGATGCTGTGGGCCATACTGCCGCCGCTGGTGGCCTACATTCTGGAGCGGGCGTTTCTCGGCACGCAGGTGATTGGCCATGCGCTCGCGGTCCGCTTGGCGGGACTGCCGTACGTGGCATTCAACGGCGCCAAGCATGTGTGGACGGAAGGCAAGGGCGTTGTGGATAATGAGGGTGTTCCGGTCAGCGTTTGGCATCTCATCAACCCCAGTGGATTTTTCACCAGTGCGGAAACATGGATAGGCGCCGCAGTGGGGATTGCCTTGATCGTCGGGGCCATCCAGCTTCGGACACGCCGCACGGAGATGTAGTGCGGCAGATCGGCGGCAGGCGCGCCGCCGACGCAGGCTAGGGTGCGCGCCCCGACATTGCTTTCTTTCTTGGGCTTCGCCGCCAAAGCAGTGCAAAATAGCGTCCAGGGTATCGTTTATCTGGAAGGGCGCTCATGTACAAGACAAAGATCGATCTATCCGAGAAGCTTCGCCGCAACGTCATCGTCATTTTGAACGATCGACTGGCATATGCCATTGATCTGCAATCCCAGATCAAGCAGGCGCACTGGAACGTCAAGGGTCCTAACTTCATCGCTCTGCACGAGTTGTTCGACAAGCTTTCAGACGTGGTGCTGGAGCAGATCGACGAGATCGCGGAGCGCGTCACCAGCCTGGGCGGCACGGCGGAGGGCACGGTCGCCGTGGCGGCCAAGCGCAGCAAACTGAAGAACTACCCCTTGAGCATCACCGCGGGCAAGGACCATCTCTTCTATCTGTCGACGCAGATGTCGGTGTACGGCAAGGCCGTGCGCGAGGCGATCACCGACACCGATGAGCTGGGAGATGCGGATAGCGCGGATCTCTTTACGGGGATTTCGCGCGATGTCGACAAGTACCTGTGGTTCCTCGAGGCCCATTTGCAAGAGAAGGCCTGATATGAGCGAACCGGCGGTCTCCACGGACCCGGACTTGAGCGCTGCGTTCGCCACGCTGCAGGGCTTGTTGACCAGCGGCGAAACGCTCGAAGCCTGGGCAGCCCAGCGCCGCATCTATGCACTCACCCATCGGCGCCTCTGCATCGCCGCCACCAGCGGACGATTCATTTCCCTCACCCGGCGGCTATTCGGCGGTTATGATTCGGCCGATATTCGCTGGCAGGACCTGAAGGAAACGCGCATCAGCGCCGGGATCATCGCCGCGGACCTGACGCTGGTCGCGCAGAGCAGTTCCGACCTCAACCTTGGCGCCGAGGTGAACCGGATCTGGACCTTCGAAGGTCTGAACAAAGATCAAGCGCAGGCCATGTATCGCATCTGCCAGCAGCACGATCAGGTATGGCGCGAAAAGCGCCGCGTGCGCGAACTGGAGGAGCTGCGCGCCAAGTCCGGCGGCGTGCAGATCAGCGGCGCATCCGCGGGCTACGCGAGTACGGATGCCGCGGGCGCGGAATCCGAACCGACGCGCCGCCTGCGTCAGGCGCGCGAAATGCTCGACGCCAGGCTCATCAGCGATTCGGAATTCGAATCCATCAAGGCAAAGATCGTTTCGGGGCTGTAGGGCCGGGTGAGCCTGAGGTCGATGTCGGTTCTTGGGCAAAGTCTCGATCGACATAGGCGCGAATTCGCCGGCGTGCTTCCCCGGAAACGGGAGTTTGTTCGAGCAATGCCAGCAAACGATCGTGCGACACGATTCCTCGAGCAGCAAGTTCGCGATTAAAAATAATATCCTTCTCTCGACGCGCCACGTATTTCGCAATCGCGAGATCATGGGGATCCAAACACAATCCCGCCACGCCGCCGGTATCGCCCGCAGGCAAATTCACCAACCGGGACTTCCAGCCTTTGGGAAGTATCGCCGTAGTTTCATCAACGGGGTCTGCGTAATAGCCGAACTGTTCATGAAACTTGGAATCCTGACCTATGACATTCAACCATTCCGTGCGCGAAGCGTCGCGCTTGGCGATGAGATCCACTTCGGCAGATCGTACGATGTCGTCCGGCAATTCGGGGTGCATTCCGTGCAGAGATTGGCTGCCGATGATGATGAATTGCTTTTCGCCCGTGATTCGGCCGGCAGCGCGCAGAACATGATCAACTTGCTGCTTCTTCATTCAGCTTTCTCACGTCTTCGCGCGACAGCATGCCGACGTAGGGCGGCGACTGGCGCATTTGATTGGAGCGCTCGTCTCGGCCCAGCATCAGCGCGAACAATTCACCGTCGCCGGCAAGTTCGAGCAATTTCTTCCACTCATCGTAGGCGGAATTCCATACCCCGTTTGCCTTCCAACGATGCAAATTGCCAAGACCGTGCGCACGAATGTGCTGTGCCGTAAATCGCGACACGACAGCGCCAGCCAGGCGACGCTTGTGCTCGTCCAATTGCTCCGTAGAAAATCCGCCGCGCGCTTCCGGACGAATACCGCGGTCCGTGAGATCCAAGTGATCACCTTCGTGGATGCCCCACGCGTCAAGGGTCGGCTTCGGGAGGATAACTCCCAGTGAGTTTCCGATACGCCGAATGACCAATTTCATCCGGAAATTATAACGCGTTATAACAGCGCTTTCAAGGTTGGCCCATCATGGCCGCCCTCGCGATCAAGTCCCCGCGACTAACGCTCCATCGAGCCCAAATCAGCCCAACAAGTACGCAAAATAGCTGTTGCGCAGCCGGTTCACAGGGTCCGTGCGCTGGCGCAGCGCGCGGAACAACTTGGCGCGTTCGCCGAAGGATTTCGCGATATGTTCCGGCTGCAGGGCGCGCGTTTGATTGAAGGTGGGCGTGCCGCCATGCGAAGAGGCGAAATCATTGAAGTCGATGAGGAAGTCATCCCAGCCCTGCTCGCCGCTCGAGGAAGGCTCCAGCGTGAACATCGGTCCTAAATAGCTCACGCTGAACAGCGAGCCGCGATCCTGATGCAGCTTGGCAGCGCCGCTCACGACGTTGCCGCGGTAGCGATGCTGCTTGTAGTAGGACTTGCAGAATGCGAAATAGGCGCCGAGCAATTTCGGGTAGTCGGCTTGCGGGAAAGCCCACAGGCTGTAGGTATGACGGGCCTTCCAGGCTTCCTTCGGCATGTCCCGCATCCATTCGTGCGAATACATCATCACATCCCGGCTGCCGCCGCTCAAAGCGCGATGCATGCCCGAGAGCACGGCGGCGCGCAGGCCGGGTGCGGCCAATACGCTGCCCACCGTCGAGCCGAAGGCGGGCAGTACATTGCGCATCACCGACTGTTTGATTTGCCAGATGCCGGAGCGAGTGATCGCTGCGGATTCATCCGGCGTGCGGCGCTCGACGATGATCCGATCGTGGAAAGGCGAAACATGCAGGCGCAGCGCGCCCGAGGCATTGATCAGGCTCAAATACCGCGAGTTGAAATCCTTCAGCGTCAGTACCTGATAGTCGATCTTGACGGGGGTCATGGGACGCACGCGCACGACGACCTCGTGCACGATCCCTAACAGGCCGAAGCTCGAACGCAGCACGCGCATCAAATCGCGCTCGCGATCCGTCACGGTCATTTGCTTGCCCTGCGGGGTGATCATTTTCACCTCGGCAATGCACGACGACAACTGCGCCATGCCGTCGGCGTAAGAAGCCTGCGGCAGGGTGGTCACCGCCATGGCACCCAGGGAAATCTGGCCCATTTCGGGCGTCAACGGCAGCTCCTGTCCGCGTTCCGCGAGCGCTTTGACCAAGGTGCTCACGCGCACCCCCGCCTGCGCCCGGACGCTGTTCTCCCCAAACTCCAGGATCTTGTCGAGCCCCGTGGTATCCACCGTGGTCCCCCCGTCCCCGCCCACACAACGGGTCTGCGAATAGTCGGCACCGACCATTCGAATGGGGCTGGGATAACTCTTGGGTTTGGACAAAAGGCTCGGCAGGTCTTCGAAGCGCTTCAAGCGCAGGACGAGCCGCGGCCGGCGATAGAGGCCCGATGAATCGGCGCCTCGCGGATCAATGACTTTATTAACCATGTGCTTCCCCCCGGAAGACTGCATAACGCTTAAGTAAGCTGGCTGTCGGGGGGCACAAAACCTGGCGGTTCTGTATGCGCTTTCGCGCTTCGAGATTCACTGGCGACCCCGCTATCGTCAGGCCTCCTCGAAGGAAGCCCCTTAGACCGGTGGTTTTGCGTCCCCACCTTTCGGCGGGTTTGCCCTTAAACAGCTGGCTTACTATGCGATGCAATCCCGAGCTTTGTAAAGAGGTATTTCCACCGTCGGCCGAAGGCAGCCCAACCGGGCATTCAGCCCATCAGAAGCAGGGTTTCGGCATGCTCGACGGCCTCCGGGGTGCCGTAGACCACCACCACATCGCCCTCCTTGAAGACCGTATCGGGCCCCGGCTCGCGCCCCACGATGCCGTCCCGGCGGACCGCGTTGACCGTTGCCTGCGAGCCGCGCAAGTTGAGGTCCGTGATGGTGCGCCCCACCGCCCAGGCATGGGGCGGCAGGATGACGCTGTGCAGCTCCTCGCGAAAGGCGTGGGACTCGTCCAGCTGTTCGGCGCCGACGGCACGAAAATATTGGCGCAGCATTTGATAGCGATGGCTGCGAATGTCATTCACGGTGCGAATCACGCGCCCGACGGGGAGCTTCATCAACAGCAACAGGTGAGACAGCAGCATCAGGCTGGCCTCAAAAGTTTCCGGCACCACCTCGGTTGCGCCGGCTGCCTGCAATTGCTCGAGCTTGGTGTCGTCCTGCGTGCGCACCAGGATGGGCACGTCGGTGCGCAATTCGCGCACCGATCTTAAGATGCGCAGCGCCACATCCGGATTGGCGAACGTGATCACGACCACGCTGGCATGCGCCACGCCGACATTCTCCAGCACTTTGACTTGGGCAGCGTCGCCGTACACCACCGGGTCGCCGACCTGGCGGCCGGTGCGGATGCGGTGCGCGTCGACGTCGAGTGCGATGTACTCGAAGCCGGTCTGTTCCAATACGCGCGCGATGTTCTGCCCAACCCGGCCGAAGCCGCAGATCACCACGTGCTCCCGTTCCGCGGCGGCCAGGGTGATGCGTTCGTGACGCATGGCCTCGGTTTGCGGGTTGCCGGACTCGCGCAAAATAATGCGTGTGATGCGCCGATTGTGGCGGATGATCAGGGGCGACAGGACCATGCTCAAGACGGTGGCAGCCAACAGCGGCTGCACGAGGCTCGGGTCGAGCAACTCCCGTCTCAGCAGCAGAATCAGCAATGCGAATCCGAACTCCCCGCCCTGCGCGACGACCACGCCCGTGCGCAAGGACTTGAACCAGCTGTCCGTGGCCGGCTCGGCGACCACGGCAACCACGGCGGCCTTGAGCAGCAGCATGGCGAGCAGAATCGCCGTCACCACGGGCAAATCCCGCAGCAGCAAGCCGACATCCAGCAGCATGCCGACGGTGATGAAGAACAGCCCCAGCAGCACTTCTCGGTACGAGCGAATAGTCGCTTCGATCTGATGCCGAAATTCGGTTTCAGCCAGCATCATGCCGGCGAGAAATGCGCCGAGGGCGAGCGATAGCCCCGCCGCGTGGGTGGCCCACGACGAAGCCAGGACGGCGAGCAGCACCGCCAGCGAGAACAGTTCCGCCGAGCGCACCGAGGCGATCAGGAGAAACAAGGGCCTCAGCAGCCATCGACCGGCCGCCAACACCATCAGCAGCGCGAGTGCGGCGATGCCGATCGCGCTCAAGATGTGCGATGCATCGGCAGCGCGTCCTCCTCCGCCCAGCGCCGACACCAAGGCCAGGAGCAGCGGAAAACTCAAATCCTGAAACAGGCAGATGGCGACGGCCAGCCGGCCGTGGGTGCGGTTGTTCTCGGATTGTTCCGTGAGCTGCGCGATGATGATGGCGGTGGAGGACATGGCGAGGGCGCCGCCGATGACCACGGCGACGGCCGGGGCGACGTCGAAGATCAACACCGCGGCCGCTGCGATGATGCCCGTCGTGATGAGGACCTGCGCGCCGCCGACGCCCAGCACCTCCCAGCGCATCGCCACCAAACGCGGCAGCGAGAATTCCAATCCCAGCGTAAAGACCAGAAACACGACGCCGAAGTCCGCGAGGAGTTGCGTGGTCTCATTGTCCGCCGCGAGTGCGAGCGCATGCGGACCCAACAGCATGCCCACGGCCAGATATCCCAAAATGGCGGGCAACGCCAATTTACGCACAGCCGCGACGACACACACCGACGCCGTGAGCAGTATCAGGATCTGTAACAGCGGATCGTTATGCCCCATTGCCTGCTAGCATATCGCTATGAGTGCAGCCATGACGGTTCCATTGTCGCTCTCTCGTGCCGGCGACGGCTGGTTACTGCGGCTGAGCGGCGACTGGTCCTTGACGGCGATGCCGGGCATCGAAGCCGAGCTGAAAACTTTGCCCGGCCTCGAGGGCGGGGTGACATGCGACTGGACGCAGGCACGAGCACCGGGCATCAGCCCGGTGTGGGCACTGTTGCAGCGGTTGGCCGAGCTCCGCGCCGGCGGGCACGCGGACATTCGCCACACCGGCGATCCGCCGCACTTCTTGGATCTTCTGCAAAAGCTGCATGTCGACCGCATCGCTGCGCACGCCCAAGCGCCGCCGGCCAGCCTCGAGCGCCTTGTCGGCAAGCTTGGCCGATGGGCCGTTTTGCAAGGCTGGCATGGGCGCGGGGTGATCGTCTTTCTCGGACGCATCGCCACGGTCGTGCGCGAGGCGTTTTCCCGGCCGCGGGCGCTGCGGGTTTCATCGCTGGCACGGCATATCTATGAAACCGGCATCACCGCCATTCCGATCGTCTCGCTCATTGCATTTCTGATCAGCGTCATCGTCGCCTATCTCGGTGCGCAGCAGCTGTCGCGTTTCGGCGCGGACATATTCGTGGTGGACCTGGTGACGATTGCAGTGCTGCGCGAAATGGGGGTGCTGTTGACGGCCATCATCGTCGCCGGCCGTTCCGGCAGCGCTTTCGCGGCGGAGATCGGTGTGATGCAGCTCAACGAGGAAACCGATGCGCTGCGCGCCATGGG
>Ga0116129_1002154_pt1 | contig 10189 bp, 5 predicted proteins | sample June2015DPH_17_2_FD_89732 | JGI IMG/M metagenome (GOLD analysis project Ga0116129, IMG submission 89732) | Peatland microbial communities from SPRUCE experiment site at the Marcell Experimental Forest, Minnesota, USA - June2015DPH_17_10 | ecosystem: Environmental > Terrestrial > Soil > Wetlands >...
AAGTACATCCTGAAACGGGCGCCGCCCAGATCGTCGAGATACGAGAAACGGTCAGGGAGATTACGAAGGTCATCGAAAAGCAGGTGAAACCACCGTTGTTCGGTGGCTTTGAGGCTGAGTACCTCTTTGCACTCGGGATCCCCACGGAGTGGCTGGACGCCGTGCGTCTCGTGTCCGAAGACAACTTCGACGCGCTGATCGGGCATCTGCCGGACGAAGCGGTTGAGCGGCTATTGGACTTGGCGGCCGGCAAGCCGGTGCCTCGCCCGGTTCCAATAAAGGGCGTTACGGACGTGACGGCGCTTCTCCACCCAGACGCGCAGCGGCGGTTCCGCGTGATCGACAACCAACAGGAATTGCGGCAAGCTCTCGATTTTCCATGGGATCAGTGGATTGTGTTCCTTCACCCGACGCAGCGGGCTGTCGTCGAGAGATCGTTCAACGGGCCGGCTCGTGTGACGGGATCGGCCGGGACCGGGAAATCAGTGGTCGCCCTTCATCGGGCAGCTTGGCTGGCCCGGCAGAATCCGAAGGCTAGGATACTGTTGACCACCTTCTCGAAGACACTGGCGACACGACTTGCTCAGAATGCGGACATCCTCCTGGGCAAATCTTCCGAGCGCGCGCAGATCGAGGTCGAACACCTCCACAAGGTAGCGCGGGACCTTTGGGTCAAGAAGAAAGGCGGCCCCTTCCTCGCCGTCACTGCGAAACGCCTGGCCGTGCTTATCGAAGCGGCCCAGGCCATGGTAGGCGGCGCGACAAAGTTCTCGACGAGTTTCCTTCGCAACGAGTTCGAAACCGTTGTTGATCCGACCGGCATCACGACTTGGGAGCAGTACAAGAGCGCATCACGGACCAATCGGGGAACGCCGCTTGGTGCGCGCCAGAAGCTGACCATTTGGCACGTGTTCGACAATCTTCTTCAGTTGCTTGCGAAAGAGAACCTCATCACCTGGAATTCATTGTGCTACCAAGCAGCGCAATCGACGGGTTCTGTCTATGATCACGTGATTGCCGATGAGGTTCAGGACTTTGGGCCGGCGGAACTGCGGTTCGTGCGAGCATTGGTCGCGCAGGGAAAGAATGACGTTCTCCTTTGCGGAGATTCCGGCCAGCGAATCTACAAATCGAGATCGTCGCTCTTGAGTTGCGGCCTGGACGTGCGCGGCCGTTCCTCGCAATTGAAGATCAACTATCGAACGACGCAGCAGATCCGGCGATTTGCAGACTCCCTTTTCGCTCCTTCGGAGGCCGACGCCGACGGTGACCCGTTGACACGCGATGCTGTCTCCATCCTCAACGGTCCGACACCCCGAGTGGCTGCGTTCGGCTCGATCGCCGATGAGATCTCCGGCTTGGCCGACTGGCTGGAGTCGCGGCTCAGTGAGGGGGTTAAGCCTAAGGAGATCGCTATCTTCGGCCGGACGGAAGTTGTGCTTCATGATCGAGCGGAACCAGCCCTGGAAGCAGCCGGCGTCAAAGGCCAACTCCTCAATGACGATGATCCTGCCGATGAAGATCGCGTGTCCCTAGGCACCATGCATCGTGCGAAGGGGCTGGAGTTTAAGGCCGTTGCGATCGTCGGATGCGACCTGGGACTACTGCCGCTGCGTTCAGTCCTTGACGGTTTCACCGACCCTGTCGAGCGTGAACTGTTCGTCGAGCAAGAGCGAAATCTTCTGTACGTCGCGTTGACCCGCGCGAGGGAGAGCGTGCTCGTTAGTCATACCGGCCGATCAAGCGCACTTCTCGACAAGGTCAGTGCCTGAGGCAGGATCAGTTCCCGCCTTGTTTCTTGATCTCTCGATCGGCATAGAGTCATCCAGGCTCTCGCATCTGCAAGGCTTCCCTTCCCATCCATCCGCGGGCCGTCGGTACGCCCTTCGTGCGAGGCCACCAAACGTTAGTCTCCTCACAATCGGAGGCGCAGGGTGGTGTAATAGGACGTTGGAATCGACTATGGACGTCTTCGGTATCCGCGAGCGCCTGATTGCTGGGTATTCGTCGTACGTTCGGAGCTTTATCAATATCCGTGAGCCCGGCGTTCGAGGGCACGTCGAGCGGAACCTGGATGGCATCCTCGACACCTTCCCTATCGTCCGCCGCACGGACGAGTCCCGCTGGGGCGAATACCGCAACCGCCGTGTAATCCTGGACATCTACGAAGCCATGGCTGAAGCCCAGCGATCGGGCCAGTCCTACGCCACCCGCCTCGACCCGCCACCTGCCTCCCCACTGATAGCCCACCCGCCAAGATCTGTTGAAGGAGAGACACCATGAACCCGCTGCGACAGCTTGGGCTCGTCGTCCAACCGGACGCGGCGCATCCGTTGTCGAGCCTGTTCCACCGCTTGAGCCGCATCATCCGGGACGATCAGGAATTCGCGACACTGCCATCCAACACGCCAGTACGAGACGCCATCCATTTCATGCAAGAGAAGGGCTTCTCGCAGATACCCATGCGAGAAGGGCGCGATATCGTCGGCGTATTCTCCTACCGTTCGTTCGCAGTGCAATCCCTCAAGTTCAATGATCCGAAGACCCCGCCATCCGATTTGACCATCGGCGATTTTGCCGAGGACCTCCCGTTTGTCGCACCCGGCGACCCATTCGACGAGGTGATCGACAAACTTGACCGCTATGACGCACTGTTGTTGGGTACCCCTAACAACACGGTGGCGATCATCACCGCCATGGATATCCTGAGATATCTCTACGGCGCCACAAGTCCGTACGTCCTAGTAGCGGAAATTGAGCTCGCAATCCGAGCCCTGATGAGCCGCAGTCTGGATGGCCGCAGCCCCATCGAAAGTTTCGCTCGCTGCCTAAAGAACAAGTACGGCGACAAGGTCCCGGACAAGCTGGAAGATCTGACCTTCGACGACTATCAGGTCGTGATCACATCCAGCGACAACTGGGCCAGCTTCAAAGATGCCTTTGGCTCGACCCCGGCGATCGTTCGGACGAAACTTTCCTGTACCCGCGACCTTCGGAATGCGCTGTTTCACTTCCGCCGCGGCATTACGATTGAAGAGTTCCAGGAACTTGCGGAAACGCGGACCTGGCTCCTGCGCCGCAGCCGAATTCTGGAAGGACAAGAAGGAGGCGCCAGGGTATGAGACAGGAAATTGAGGCCCTGCAGCGGACCTTCACCGAGGCGTTCCTCTCTCCGAGCAGCGCGCGGTTGCACTTGCTGCTCGCACCGGTTGGTGCAGGGAAAGGCTACACGGGGGCACAAATCGTGTCGCAACTGGGTCGCGACAATCCTGGTGTACGGGTCCTCGTCCTGGCACCGCGTGTTCTTGCGGCGCAATGGGCGGATCGGCTTACATCCCGGTCGGGCGGCATTCGCGTGGCTTTTGTCGACCGCGGCAAGTTGGTCGAGATGCAGGACGCAGCGGGCCCCGGTCAAAGTCCATGGCCGAAAGCAGGTGTCGTTGTCCTCGGTATCGAATTCGCCGTCCATCGGGATGTGACCGAGTTGCTTGCTAGCCGCCCGTGGGATCTGATCGTCTACGATGAGGCACACAATCTGGGAGTTTCTCGGAGGGCGTTGCTGCGGAACCTCTTGGCCGCAGAGAGCCATCCGCGGCTACTGATGTTGAGCAGCGTCCCGATGCCAAATCTGGCAGATCTGTGTGTAGATGCAGTGACCGTCACTGACTGGAGGCAAGCCGTCGCCACGGCAAAAGGGCAGATAAACGAACTGACGTTCGCGTTGTCTGCTGGTGAACGAAGGTTCTTCGAGCACTTGCGGGGCTTCCTGGCCCGGTGGCGCAGCAGCAGGGAGAAAGACATGCGGCCGGATGTGCTTACTCGGGCCGCCCTTTCATCTCTGCCAGCGCTGGAGCATGCTCTGTCACGCTGCGCGTCGGCAAGCCAGATCCTCGATGTTGCTGATTCCGACGAAGATCGACACGATTTTCCGGCAACCTCAACCGATCAGCAAAGCGATGTCCAGGCGCTTCTCGGGGAGCTGAACGAAATTGACAGCGACAGCAAGCTCGATGTTTTGGACGCATGGTTAGTGAGGTATCGTTTACGCCAGCCTGATCGGCCGGTTTGCATCTACAGCCGCTTCAAAGGAACGGTTCAATACATCAAGACCGCGTTGCAGGAGCATCATCCTCGAATCGTAACGCTGACCGGCGATATGACTGAGGACGAAAGACGCAGGGCACTCGGTGAGTTCCACGAAAATCGTGGTCTGTTGGTCACCAGCCTAGTCGCTGTACAGGGCCTGGAGTTCACGGCTGGTTCGGTCGTTTTCTATGACTCGGATTGGAACGAGGAATCCATGGCGATAGCCTTGGCACGCATTCGACCGCCTGAGACAACTACGCTCGATATTGTGCGTCTCCGGGCGCAGGACGCCGTGCCATTGGACGGTTAGCCGCAGCCGCGAATGAACCCACTCTCAACGGCGAGGACCATATGCTCATAACCATTCAGGACTGCAAGCAGATTACCCGCATCCCGCACCGCGCCGACTTCGAGGCGTGGAAGTGTGGCATTATCGATGCCCAGTACGATGCGATTTGCGATGAGATCAACCACCGCATCGAAGGCCATGAAGTGAATACTGCAGGTTGGATTCCCGGAAGCCAACTGGGAGGATACACCATTTCAGGCGATCTACGAGCTGGCGTGCGGGTTCGATCAGGACGCCTCAGGGCGTTTCTTCGGACTGATTGTTTGGGACGTCCTGATGCGGCATCCGCAGACGTGGTCGTTCGGCCGCTACGAGAAAGATGGCGTGCCCATTCAGAGCATGACTTATTTCCGGGTTGACGCCAGATGAAACCAGCCCTGATTTGGAAAGGTGAATTCTGATGGAGAACTCTCTTCCGTTCGTTTGGCAGCCCACCGCCTGCATTCCTGAGCCGTCTCCGTGGATTCAGTTGGTCGGCTCTACGTCCATTCTGGCTGTCGTGTCGGACCTGGATCGGGACGGCATCGAGACGCTCCAGACCTTTCTGAGCGAAAGCCACGACTGTTCGGTGCGTTTGGTCGTAGTTCTATACCCGGCCTGTCCAACAACAGATCGAGTGCTGGATCAGCTACTCGATAGTTCCCAGCAGCTTAATGGCAAGCTCCAGTGCGCGCTTCTGCCCGACGGCCCCATAACGACCGCGACGCGTACCACCGTGCTGCTGGCGCCCTCCACCACAGCACGTTCAGCGCGCCTGTGGGTCGGGAACTCGGGAAACTTCGGCATTGCCTCCAGAACTGCGAGCCGGCTGCACGTGATCTCCGAACCAGAACCGCTGTTACAGGATCGCTGGCTTGGTTGGTTTGCCGGCCTCTGGGAAGCGTCCGCGCCATTAACGGCGACCACTGTCCGTATCCCGCGGCTCTCGTGGCCGAAAGGTGACGCGGAAGCTGGGATCCTGTGGGAGGAATATGCGCGGCTTTGCCGGGAGTTGGGTGGCGTGTTTCCCCAGCCCGAACAGGAGCAGGTAAAGACTCCGGAACAACAACAGGCGGCCGAGCAACGCAACGAAGCGGCGGTCAAGAAGCTCTGCGAAGAGCTGGAGATCCGGAAGCCTGATCCCCTGGCGACTCGCCTTGCCGAGTTCTACAAGAAGGGGAGGTTGGTTACCGTGGACAAGACCGGCCGCGTGCCGCCGCTCAAGGTTCCAGTCAACACACGGCTACTTGGTGTCGAGGCGGAGAAGACTTTCGGATCGGCTACGCGCCGGATCGATGTGAAGATCGAGATTCTTGACGATGCCGCATCCAAGGAGATCGACGAACAACGAAACGTCTCCAAGATTCTTCAAAGATTCAGCTTCCCCCTCGCGGACGGCGCCCGGTGGGTTCCTTCGACCGCTAGGCCATTACTCGACAGCCAGATCGCTCGTATCGAAGCGAAGGTGCAAAAGCGGGTCCGGGAGTTGGTTGGATCGGACGCCGGCGAGTTTGCCGTCGGCAGACGTCAGAAAATCCGCGAAGCCTTGGATGGCGTCTACAAGGAGTTCAACGTTGGGGGGAAAGTAGGTGATGATGTGGTGGAGACCATCATCGGCCACGCTGCAGAAAGACTCGAGAAAGCTCTGGGCGCAAGATTCCTACCACAGCTTTCTTACAACGAAGTCTGGTTTGATCCGTCGCCGGCATCGGTCCACGATTCGCCGTGGCCGCAAGCTCGCAACATCCTGACGTCCGTCGCGACATATTTTCGCAAGGCTGTTACCAACCAGTTTTTCTTCCTTGGCAGCGAAGTAACCGAAGAAGAACTCCTGACGGCGATGGACGTGTGTGGCGACTGGATCGCCAAGGACCCATGGCGTCCTGCCACCAAGACGCGTGCCAAGACTGAATTGAAACGTTTGGAAGAAATCGGAGCGAGCGGGCTGGATGCCAGGGACCAATGCCAGGAAATACTGGCGATTATTGAAGGCAAACCCACCCAGCCGAGGACCGATGCCTGACACCGCGGTTGATAGGAAGTACCATAGCCTTGATTGTTTAGGACCCATTCAGTTTCGTTTCAATTCGGCAGGTTTGCTTTTCTTTAGGTGATTCTATGGCAGAGTTAATTCAGTTCGGGAAATTCGTCACGGCTTCGGAACGCGAGGCAGCTACTCGCCTCAAGGACTTGCCAGCCAGTTGGACGGTCATCTGCAATAAAGAAGTCGTGACGCCCGCGGGTGATACTTACGAGGTCGATTTCGTTATCATTGGCGAGCATGTAATCTTTGTCATCGATGAAAAATCATGGTCGGGCGACATCTACGGCAACGAGAATGTCTGGGTGCTGCCGGGTGGGGAACCGCGTCGTAGTCCGCTTCAAAAAATCGGTCATGTCGGGCGACAGTTGGCGGGGGTGTTGCGCGGGCGCGTACCGTATCTGCACGAGTACGCCCAAAAGACCCGCTTCGTCGTCGATATGATCCTTCTTTCAGCCCCCAGTTGCCAACTACGAGTGGCGGACCCTCGGATTGGCACGCACGTGGTCCGGTTGCAGGATGCTTTAGAGGAACTGCCGCGGATCGATAACGAGAATCAGGCCCTCCACTTGAATGCTGCGGGGCCAGCGATCCGCACGTATCTCACGGATCTAAGAAATCGCCCCCAGTTTCCCCAGAAGATCAACGCCTTCACGGTTCTGGAGGTTCTGCCTGGTGGACGAGGTCACAGGGACTTCCTGGTTCAGCACGCTTCTGCCGGACGGAGACTTCTCAAACTCTACGAATTGGACCCGGTTGAACAGCCACGTGAGTTTGTCCTCCGCGAGTATAACGCCGTCCATCGAGCCGCCGTCGACGGAACGTCGCCGGACGTGGATCCATATTTCTTCTGGAATGAAGACCGATATTTGGCGATCCCGTTTCGCCTTCCGGAAGGTTCTGCATTGCGCACGCCGGCCGATCCCGTTCTGTTGCAGACCCCGGAATATGCCCTTGAACTGGCAGATATGGCTTTTAAACAGCTCTCTATTCTTCACAAAAGCGGGATGGTTCATAGACGCTTGGACCCGGAGTCGATCTATGCAAACAGGATCGTCGGAGCGTCCAAAGTCCAGTTCTTCAACTTCATGTTCGCCCATATCGACAATCGGCAGAGCATTGCCACAGAACTGGACCAGTTGGAAAAGGACAACGTCTACCTATCGCCGGAATGCCGCATCGGATTCGCCCTTGGGGGGCAGGAAAGTGACGTTTACGGCCTCGCGCTTTCGTTGTGCAGCCACTTGTGCAATCTAGACCCGAGCAAGGAAGAAGCTGACACCACAGTTGAGGATTGGGTTGAAACCTCTTTGCGAAGCCGGGTAGGGGCCTGGCCCACCGATATCGCCGACGCGTTCGTGTCTTTGTTGCGCGAGTGTGGCGCACCGGAGCCCCGTTCGCGCCCAACGTCCAAAGAACTACAGAATGGTCTGCAGAAGCTAAGGGAGGCATGGAAGGATCTGCGCGCCCCGGCCAATCCTAGGCCCCAAACTTTTGGTGGTGGGCAATATCGCCTTGTCAGAATTCTAGGCGAGGGTGCAACCGCCGTGACCTACCTGGTGGAGGACATCACGTACGGCGGCGAGTTTGTGCTCAAGCGCATAAAGAATATCGCAGCGGTACAGCGCTATGCCAAAGCGGAGTTCAACGCGCTGAAAGACCTTTTTCATCCACACCTGCCGCGAATCTACGATGTTCGCCAGCCCCAAGAGGATTTTCATCTCAAACTCGAATACATCCCTGGCTCGGAACTCACGTACTGCATGGATCAATTCCTGCATCGGCCCGACCGCGTTTTGCACCTTGCCGACGCTCTGTTAGGGGCGTTGGGATACCTGGAAGAGCATGGGATTTCGCATCGAGACATCGCGCCGAAGAATATTATCGTTCCCGACGAAGACCAGGGCCGCATTTGCCTGATCGATTTCGGATTGGCCAAGTTCCGTGAAGACATGCGCCAGAGCGCAGTGGGGACGCCGCTGTATCGTGACCCTCAGGTTGAAAGCAAGGGCTGGACCAACGCGTCGGACCTCTATTCGGTCGCCGTGGTGTTGTACGAGTCGCTAACGGGGCAATTGCCGTTCGTTTACGAAGACGGCATTCCAAAGAAGAGTGTTCCCCGACCGCTACCGGTCAACGAGCAAGCTGCTTGCGGGTCTGCACTGCTCGCGTGTCTGCGCCGGGCGGCCGGGCTAAACGGCGAATTGTACCCCAGTGCGTCAGCTTTCCTGAACGCTTTGCAGGACGCGGCAATTACTCCAGAGGTGCCGGCAACAGTGGATGGAACGGAGGTGAGTCTGGAGTGGGTTCACCAATTGCGCGGACTGTATCGAAACAGCGCAACCGGCAATGCTGACAACCGCGGCCTAGACAGCATCTTCGCCAGAGACACCTATATACCCACCCTTCTGGACCATCGTCTTTTGCCTGACATCGTTGCAGGAAAGCGGCAACTCGTGTTCCTCACAGGAAACCCCGGTGACGGCAAAACGGCATTTCTCGAAATGGTTCGCGACGAATTGAAGCGGGTGAGGGCTGCCTCGATTGCCGAAGATCGTTACGGTTGGATCCTGGAAGTGAGCGGTCGTAGGTTCGAAGCGATCTATGATGCATCGGAGTCGCGCGGAGACCAGAGTTCCGAGGAAATCCTTTCTAGGTCGTTCGCTCCGTTCAGAGGGAACACCGAACCCGATTGGGCTCTGCTACCAGTATTACTGGTCGCCATCAATGATGGCCGATTGCACGAATTCTTTGAAACGCATCGAACAGAATTCGGATGGTTGGCTGGCGAAATCGACCGACTGATTTTCGGCATTGGGGTGCCTGACGAACGGATAGCAGTCGTAGATTTGAAGAGGCGAGCCTTAGTGCAGTTGCCCGGTAAGCCTGCGAGTTTGTTCTCCCAAATGCTCGGTTCTCTGGTAAGTCAGGGTCACTGGGATGCGTGCGGCGGCTGTACGGCACGATTGGATTGCCCGATCAAGTTCAACGCGGACAGTCTTCGGGATTCGGGCATCGTGGAGCAAGTCGAGAGGATCTTCCTCATTCAGCACTGGCGCCGCACCCGGCGCGCCACAATCCGTGACGTCAGGTCGGCGCTGGCGTATTTCATAACGGGCAACTTGGCATGTGAGGATGTCCACGAGATTCGAAGGTCGGGCAAGAGGAACCACGAATGGCCGCTCCGTTCCTACTTCCACGCCGTCTTTAACGCACATCACGAGAACGACGAAATGCTGTGTGACTTGGCGGCCATGGATCCGGCTCAGCGGGTGAACCCGCGTCTGGATCGGTTCCTTCATTTTCACCGCAATGCAGAGAAATGGCGATCGGTGCTCCGCTATTTCCGGCCATTGTCGGGTCGAATTCCCTTCGAGGAGGCCGTATCGCCGGAGGTGTTTGGTCCCCACTGGCATGGGGTGGTCAAACGCCGGCTCTATTTTGAGGGCGATGATGCCGAACTACAGAACGACAAATGGGAACTGCCGCCACGTGGTCAACTCCTCCCGTACTTGTATCTTGACGATTTTGTCAAGGCACTCACCGCTGAACATACTCCGGGCGACGTGCTTGAGCGGCTTCTGGCCGGCATATCACGATCAGAAGGAATCACCCGGCATGCGGCGGGCGGCAAGCTGTCCGTGGCGCTCGCGCGAAACCTGGAGCAAGAGCTTACAGTGATTAAGCAATTCGAGCCGGAAAACTTCCGTTGCCGCGTGCTCTTTCACGAAGGC
>Ga0116129_1002155_pt1 | contig 10189 bp, 7 predicted proteins | sample June2015DPH_17_2_FD_89732 | JGI IMG/M metagenome (GOLD analysis project Ga0116129, IMG submission 89732) | Peatland microbial communities from SPRUCE experiment site at the Marcell Experimental Forest, Minnesota, USA - June2015DPH_17_10 | ecosystem: Environmental > Terrestrial > Soil > Wetlands >...
AGCGCGAGCAGGCTCGTGATGTCGCCGCGCTCGATCTCGTTGATCCAGGCCGACAGCACCTTCGGCTGGCTGATGTTGCGCGGCAGGAACAACAGGTCGTGGATCGGCAGCGCCTTCGCAAAATCCAGCACGGCCGCTTCATCGGCGCGCGTCATCAGATGGAATTCGATCTCGCCGGCTTCGATGGTCACCCGGCGCGGATAGGAACGTGTCTCACTCATATCGATCTCTCGCAGAGCCATGAATCGAGTTTGGGCCAGAGCCGCCGAACGGCATTGGGGCCGGCAACCAGGCTGACATGGCCGCCCTTGAGGACCACCTCCTCCTTGTCAGCCGAGCCGATTTTCGCAATCAGGGGCTTCGCCGCCTCATAGGGAACGATGTGATCATGCTCGGCGACCGCGTGCAGGATCGGCACCTTGATATTGGCGATGTCGGCCTTCCGCCCGCCGACCGTCATGGTGTCGTTGTAGAGCTTGTTGTCCCACATCAGGTCCTTGGTGATGGCGCGGAAATATTCGCCCGCCAAGGGCAGCGTATCGGTCGCCCAGCGGTCAAACATCCGGTACGACTTCACGAACTCGTCGTTCCAGATATTTTCCCATAACTGTATCTGGCTTGCCGTGCGCGAGGCCGGACGCAACATTTCGAACGAGGAAAGTATCATCTCCGGCGGCACATTGCCGATGCTGTCGACGAGATGATCGACGTCGAAATAGCGGCGATCGGAGAAATTCTGAAACAGCTTCATTCCCCGGAAATCGACCGGCGTGGTGAAGCAAATCAGGTTTTTCATCGGTCCGTCGGCAAAGATCGAACCGTAAAGCAGCGATAACACGCCGCCGAAACAGTAGCCGATCACGGTGACATCGTTCTCGCCGGAATCGTGCTGCACCTGACGCACGCAATCCGGAATGAAGTCGAGGACGTAGTCCTCCATCCGCAGACTTTTCTCTTCGGGCTTCGGCGCGGTCCAGTCCAGCATGTAGACGTCGTAGCCGCGCTTCAGGAGAAACTCGATGAAGCTCTGGCCCGGTACCATGTCGAGGATGTAGCCGCGGTTGGTCGTCGCCATCACGACCAGGATCGGCACGCGGTAGATTTCATCTGCGACCGGCCGATAGTGATAGAGATTCATCGTGCCGCGGGTACTGAGAATGTCCTTTGGCGTCGATCCGAGCGACGGCCCCGATGTCGAGATATATTCGACGCCCTTGATGCTGCGCTGGATCGCGCGCTGAACCTCGGACTGGATCCGCTCCGGGATCGAAGCAAGGCCGAAACCTGCCGGATCAGGAGCGGAGGCCGCTTTCATTTTGGCTCTCCGCCCGCAGGCGGCGGCCGTTTGGTGCGCGGCGGCCGCGGGGTAGCGGAAAAGCCGGCGGAGGGACCAGCCGCATTGCCCTGCATTTGATGCAGCATGGCCTTGATCTCATTGAGCTGGCCTTCGATCGATTGCAGCCGCTCGGCCATGCCGACCATCTGGGACCGGCTCGGCAGGTTCATCGAGAGAAGGTATTTCTCCATGAGCTCGCCGAGCTGCTTTTGCGCACCGGCCGTCGCTCCACCCACCTGATTGACGACCTTGCTGAACTCTGGCGAAGCCATGGCCTGATTGGCGAAGGCGTTAAATCCCTTCTCCATCTCGCCGATCATATTTTGCCACAGCGCGACCGGGTCGTTGCTCTTGTCTGCCATCTGCATTCTCCAGCATGACCGCGACTTCAACGTCGGTTACGTCGATAAAATCGGGCGGCCTTATTCCGTGAAACGGGAAAGCCGCCTCAATGATCCTGGTGGTCCAATTCTAACATTTGCATCCCTTCGCAGCGACCACTTTTGGAAATGTTAGAATTAAAAGGACCACTAGCAAATGTATGTTTCCAGTGGAGTTTCGGATTTGACGTTCGCGTTGCGAAATTGCGGCCGAGTCTGTCGCGAACGTCAAATCCACTCCGCTGGTCATACCACACCGTTGTGTGAAACTGGTCAACCGCACGCCGTCAACTTAATGCTGGGCGGCGGCTTCTGCAGCGCGAAAAAGCATGTCATAAAATGCATCAAAAAATTGCTTCCCAAACATGCGAAAAGGAAACGCCAAGGTGAACCCGTCCGCCCACCAGCCGCCGCAGATGGCGCGCGCCAACGGTATCGAGCTCTGCTACGAGACCTTCGGCGATCCGGCCGCAGAACCGCTGATCCTGATCATGGGTCTGGGTGCCCAGATGATTCATTGGGACGACGATTTCTGCCGGCAACTCGCCGCGCGCGGCTTCTACGTAATCCGCTTTGACAATCGTGACATCGGCCAGTCCAGCCGACTCTCCGGCGGCAAGCCCTTGACGGCGTTTGAGCTACTCAAACTGCGTTTGTTGAAAATTCCGGTGAAGGCACCCTACCGGCTGCGTGACATGGCGGAAGATACCGTCGGCCTGATGGACACGCTCGGCATCGCCTCGGCCCATCTGGTCGGCGCTTCCATGGGCGGCATGATTGCGCAAGAGATCGCGATTTCGTTTCCACAGAGGGTGCGTTCGCTCACCTCCATCATGTCCACCACCGGCAACCCAAAAATTCCCGGGCCGACGCGCGAGGCTGCGGCGATCCTGATGGCGCCGCCCCCGAAGTCACGGGAGGAGTTTCTCGAACGTTACGCCAAGACCTGGAAAGTCCTGCGCGCGGGCTCCTTCCCCGAAGACGAGGCGCTTGATCGCGGGCGAGCCGAGCGCACCTTCGCCCGCGGCCTCAATCCTGCCGGCGCCGGGCGCCAGCTCCGCGCCATTCTCGCCTCCGGCAGCCGCAAGGAGCGGCTTCACAACGTGAAGACGCCGACGCTTGTCATTCACGGCACCGTCGATCCCCTCGTGCACCCAGCGGGGGGCAAGGACACCGCGGCTTCCATTCCTGGCGCGAAACTGATCATGATCGAGCACATGGGCCACGCACTGCCCATTCCGATGTGGCCGCAGATCATTGACGCCATCGACAAGCATGCGCATGCGGCGTCCGCTACAATGCATTGAGAGCGAGGAGAGCGCGCTATGAAACTGGAAGGCGGATGCTATTGCGGAGAGGTGCGTTACATCGCCGAAGGCGAGCCGATGCTGAAAGCGCAATGCCATTGTCGGGAGTGCCAGTACATTTCGGGCGGTGCACCCAACATGTTCATGCTGATGCCGATCGGCGGCTTCAGCTACGCCAAGGGAACACCCAAGAAATTCACCCGCAGCGACCTTGAAGGCGCCGTGACCCGTGAATTCTGCACCGAATGTGGAACCCATTTGATCACGCGGCGGCCTGGGTTACCCGCGGTCGTCCTCAAGATCGGCACGCTTGACGATCCCGAGCTTTACGGCGCTCCAAAGATCGCGATCTACACCTGCGACAAGCAGGAGTTCCACATGATTCCCGAGGGAATGCCGAGCTTCGAACGCCTGCCGCCCAGATAGAGGCTCCCGCCTTGTGAGCTAGCTTGCCCGTGCAAACCGACACTTCACTTCCCTCTCCCCTTGCGGGAGAGGGTGCCTGAGCGAAGCGGAGGGGAAGACCGGTGTTCGCGGGGACGACATTGGAGGTTATCTACCCGCCGACCCAGACGTCGAGCACGTAGCGGTTTTTCGTACCGAGTTCGTCGATCCAGCGCTGACCACTTTCCGCATCCGCGCCGCTGCGCTCGCGGTAGATCGCGACCAGCATCGCCTTGACGTCCGGCTCCATCCTGCTGCCGTCGCCGCAGACGTAAATGATCGCGCCTGCCTCGATCAGCGCCCATACGCGGTCCTTCTCGGCCGCGATCAGATTCTGCACATAGGTCTTCGGGCCATCGCCGCGTGAGAATGCGGTGTGCAGTTCGGTGATGCCATTCGCCGCAGAGGCCTTCAGCTCGTCGGCATAGAGATAATCCTGCTCGGGATGGCGGCAGCCGAAGAACAGCATCGCCGGACCAAGCGTAGCGCCCTTGGCCTTCAGCGCGGCGCGCTCCTGCAGGAAGCCGCGGAATGGCGCAAGCCCCGTGCCGGGCCCGATCATGATGATCGGCACACTCGGATCCGCCGGCAACCGGAAGCCCGCTTTGGTTTCGCGCAACGTGGCATGGATGGTGTCGCCGGCGCGCCGCCGGGCCAGATAGTTGGAACAAACACCCTTGTAGATGCCGCGCCCTGAACTGGCGGGCGCTTCGACCACGCCGACGGTCACGCTGCATCGCTCGGGATCGGTCGAGGGCGACGACGAAATCGAGTAATAGCGCGGGGCCAGCAGCGACAGCATTTCAAGATAGATGTGAAACGGCAGCTCGCAAGCCGGATGTTCCTCCAGCAGATCGAACACCGATTTGCGCTTGTCGAACACCTCGTTTCGGTAACGTTCGAGGGAGGCCTCGTCGTCGACGGCCAAAGCCGCAAGCCTGGGCTTGGTGAGCGGGCAGCGCGTGTGCTCGGACATGAGCTGGATTTGCTTGCGGGTCGCAACCTGCTGCAATTCGACAAACTCCGTCAGCAGGCGCCCGACCGATACGGCATCGCCCACGGGCAGCTGCGCGCGGCGGCCTTCCGCGACTTGCAGGCGGATCTGGTCGGCCGGCAGGAATCCGAAACGGCGCGCGACCGCGTCCACCAGTGTCGGATCGTTGCGCGGCACGACGCTCAAATGATCGCCGACGCGGTAGGCCGCATTCGGCGGCAATTGGACCTCGATGTGCCGGGTCGAGCGCTCCGACGGATCGGCGCCAGCCTTGTTCTGCAGTTCGCTGTTCGCGAGCACCTTCATCCGCACCGCGCCGCCCTGCGTCACGATGGTGTTGACGGCAGCCGGCGCGACCGGCTCGATCGCATACAGTGGCTCGTCCTCAGCGGTGCGGGTGAAATTCCAGTCGATCCCGAATTCCTTCGTCGCAATCTGGGCGGCGGCCGGAAACCATTTCTGGAACTGGCCGTCGAGATCGCTCCTCGCATCGCCCTCGCCGCGCTGATACACCGCACGCGCGCCATGCACCGTTAGCTGCTCGTCAATGAAGCGCGGAATCGACTGATAGGTCGCGGCCCAATCGCTGTTGCCGCAGCCAAACACCGCATATCGCACCTTGGCGAAGGCGTCCTTCGGCAGATCGCCGCCGAGCCATTTGACGAATTGCGTGGCGTTGTCGGGTGCAGCGCCATTATAGGAAGCGCAAATGATCAGGACGCCGCCCTCCTCCGGCAGCTTGCCGACATAATCATCGAGAGGGCCGAGCGTGGTCTTGAAGCCATTCACCTCGGCGAGATCGGCCATTCTGGTCCCGAGTTCCTCGGCGGTGCCGAGATTGGAGCCGTACAGCACCAGCATCGGCGTATTGTGAACCGGGCGCGTCCGTGGCGCCGCCGTTTTGGCAACCATCGCGGTCGAGGAGACATTGCCGGCGAAGGCGCCGCGTTCCCTGTCCTCGCGCGGGCGCACCTTGATCTTGAAACCTTCAGGCTTGATCGTCAGCGTTTCCTTCAGATGCATCTGGTAGCGATGCACATCCATCAGCTTGAAGCGCTGCAGGATCATGCCGATCGCCAGCGCGGCCTCATGCATCGCAAAGCCGCGGCCGATACAGGCCCGCTGACCGTTGCCGAACGGCTTCCAGGCGTTCACGGGACGTGCGGCTTCGGCCTCGCGCGAAAAATTCTCCGGATCGAATACATCCGGATTGTGTCCCCACACCGAGGGATCGCGATGCAGCGCCAGCGCGAGCACCGTGATGAAGGTGTTCTTCTTGAGCTTGTATTTGCCGCCGACGATCTCATCGTTCAGCGGCGAAATACCGTAGGCCGGCGCCGGCGGCCACATCCGTAAGGACTCTTTGAGGATCTGCGTGATGTAAGTCAGTTGCGTCACCTGCTGATAGGTCGCCCTCGCGTTGAGGTCGGCCCCAAGCACGCGATCGACCTCTTCATAGGCCTTCTTCAGTACCTCGGGGTGTTTCAGGAGCGCATAGATCGTGCAGGACAGTAATCCGCTCGTGGTTTCGTGCCCTGCAATCAGGAAGGTGTTGATCTGGTAGCGGATGTTGACGTCGTCGAGCTGGGTGCCGGTGGCGCGGTCGACCCCGGTCATCATGGCGGCCAGCATGTCTTTCTTGTCGTCGGCGGCCGCGGCATTCCTGCGCCGTTCCGCAACGATCTCGTCCACCATCTTGTTCATGAATTCGACGTCGCTTGAAAGGTCGCGACGCCGCTTCTGCATCCAGAGATTTTCCAGCGGCAGCCCGCGGATCATCATGATGGTTTCGAGCGACCTTACCAGCGACTCGACGAAGGGATGGTAGTCGCGCCGGTAGAATGAATTGAATCGATAATCGAACCCGCATAGCCCGATGGTATCGAGCGTCAGCGCGGTCATGTCGTGGACCACGTCGATTTCATCATCGGCGTTCAGCCGCTCCCATTTCTTCACGAGCTGCTCGGCGATATCGACCATGCTCGGGTGATAGGATTGCATGGCGCGGTTGCCGAACGGCTGCATCAGGATGTTATGCGCCTTGCTCCAGTTCGGCTCGGTCGTATCAGCCGTAAACAGGCCATCGCCCGCGATCGCGCGCACCCGCCGCAACGGCCCGCGCACCGCCTTGTCGAACCGCTTCTCGTCGCTGAGTTCGTCGACAAGGTCATGGCCGGAGACAATGACGATCGGCGCGCCCATCATGTCGAGCCAGAAAATCGGTCCCAGCTCCTTGGCGAGCCGCGCCAGATTCTGCACCGGCGCGGTCGAATCCAGCGACAGCATGTTGCCGACCACGGGCTTTGTAGGCGGGTGCGGGATTGGACCCAATCTGTTCTTCGACGTCATCGTCTAGTTATTCCCTAGCTCACGTCGTCATCGCGAGAAGCGGAGCGACGAAGCGATCCAGACTGACTTCGAGAATCTGGATTGCTTCGCTTCGCTCGCAATGACGAACCTATCCAAATCGCTTTCGCCGCCATTCGATCAGCTTGGCGCTGACCTCTTCCGGCTTTTCCTGTTGCGTCCAGTGTCCGCTGTCGCGGACCAGGTATTTTTCTAGATCAGGCGCCAGCTTTTCCATGCCGTCGGCAGCCGAGGGCGGCAGCACCGCATCGTTCTCCGCCATGATCATCAATGCCGGCACACGGACCGTATGATCCAGTTCCGAAGAGCGCTGCCAATTACGCGACATATTCCGGTACCAGTTGATGCCGCCGGTGAAACCGGTCCTGGCAAAGGTCTCGACGAAGACCTGTTTTTCTTCCGCCGACAGGATCGGCGTGCGCGGATCGTATTTCGCGTCATAGGCCGCAATCATCTGCGGAAACGCCAGGTTGATCTTGGACGAAGCGCCGACACCCGCGGTCGGTGCTTCGCCTGGCGCGTCGTCCTTGCGCGGCGGCGGTTTGCGCATGAAGGCATCGAAAGTCTGCTCCACACGGGCGCCGAAAATCTTGTCGGGCTCGCGCGCAGGGTCCTGGAACTGGATAATATACATGCTGTCGCCGAAGCGCTTGCGCAGCAGCTCGATCGGGTCGGCCGGTGCGCGGTCAGTGTGCGGTGTGTTGACGCCGACGACGCCGGCAACACGGTCGCGATGTCGAAGCGCCATCTGCCAGACGACAAATCCACCCCAATCGTGACCGACAAAGATCGCTTTGTTGATTTTCAAGTGATCGAGCAAGCCAACGAGATCACCGGTCAAATGCTCCAGGTCATACGCCTCGATTGGCTCCGGCCGATCGGTCGCGCCGTAGCCGCGCTGGTCCGGGGCGATCACGCGAATGCCGGCCTCGCTCAGCGCCTTGATCTGATGACGCCAGGAGAACGCAATCTCCGGCCAGCCGTGACACAGGATGACCGGAGGATGGTCGGTTTTCGGGCCTGCTTCGTAAAAGCCCATCCGAATCCCGTTGGTCTGTGCAAATTGCAGCGGGGGCATTTCAATCATGGCTCTTCCCTACTCGGCAGCGCCTTTGACGTCGGCAGGCGGCGGCGCAAAGGCGGCCTCAAGTGCGGCGAATTCGTCCGGCACCATCGCGCACAGCACCTCGACATGCGGAATGATATTGGCGCCGGCGATAAAGCCGAAATCGAGCTGATTGCGGTAGCTTTGCACGGTGATGTTGAGTGCAAGCCCGTGGGTCGAGATCGATACCGGGAAAATGTGCAAAAGCTCTGCGCCAGCCGCATAAAGCGTCTGACGCGGTCCGGGTACGTTCGATACCGTGATGTTGGCAGCCGGCGGCAGCACATCCGACAGGCTGGAGCGGCTATAAAGCAGCGCGAGAATCTGCACCAGGATCGGCGCACCCAGCATCGACACGTTCGACATTTGCGGCATCAAGGCGCGCAAGGGATGCGACATCTCCTTGGACTTGGTGGATTGCGCGATGATCGTCTCCAGCCGCGTCTTCGGGTCTTCGACGTTGGTCGCGATCGAGCAGATCATGCCGAACACCTGGTTGTTGGCGTCCGTATTTCCCTCTTCGCGCAGCGAGATCGGGACCCCCGCCGTCATCGATTTCGACGGCAGCGCACCGCGATCGAGGAGATAGCGCCGGACCACGCCACTGGAGATCGCCAACACGACGTCGTTGAGCTTGCCGCCGGATACTTTCGCAACCGCCTTGGCACGGGACAGCGGAATGGAGACGCCGGCAAAGCTGCGCTCGGACGATATCTGCTTGTTGAGGATGGTCGGCGGCGACATCATGCCGGCCAGGCTGTCGCGCGATTTCGGATCGGTGATCTTGCCGACTACTTCCGAGACGCTCTTGAGCAAGGCGGGAACATTGCCGGCGAATTTCACCGCGTTCTCGATCTGGAACATCGCGTTATCGAACAGGATCGAACCGAGATCGCTCTTGCCGGAACGCGGCAGTTCGAGGCCCTTGGCAGCAGCCGAGGCATCGAACGGCTGACGCCAGAGTTGCTGATAGGAATCGAGAAGATTGGCGGCGATGTCACGCGGCTCCTGCCCGACCTTGGCGCGCTCCGTCGGCGGTTCGATTTCGCGAGGGACCGGCGTCAGATCGTAGATCATGTTGGTCAGCGCAGCACCGGCGCCGCCGTCGATGCAGGCATGGTGCATCTTGGAATAAAGCCCGATCTCGTTGTCCTTCATGCCCTCGAAGACGTAAAATTCCCAGAGCGGACGCGCGCGGTTGAGCAGTTTGGCATGCATCCAGCCGACGATGCGCTCCAGCGTCGCGCGATCGTGCGGCGCCGGCAGGCTGCCACGGAAAATGTGACGGTCGATATCGAACTGGTCGTCCTCGACCCATGACGGATGGTCGATGTCGAGCGGCGCTTTTTCCAGGCGCGCTTTAAGGATCGGCGCGACGTGCAAGCGCGAGGCGATCATCGCCTTGAAGTCTTCGAAGAAGTCGCCCTTGTAATCCTCCGGCAGACGGAAGATCGCCATGCTGCCGACATGCATCGGCATTTCCGGCGTTTCCAGATACAGAAACGACGCGTCCATGGCCGACAGTTTCCTGGCGTCGCTCATAGGCTCCTCCCGCGAACAGTGACGCTGGCACCTTGGATGGTGCTTTTAGTTTTTTTGGCGTTGAGACGATCCCGTCGACTTCGGGACCTCTGTCAGGATTGTGCCCGCTCTCGCGGCGCATATGCAATGGCAAAGGGCCCCGATCGGTCAAATTGGCTGAATTGACCTTCGTGCTGGGCCAGGCGGTCGGCGACCGCCCACAATACCGCCGGATTAACGCCAAGCCCCACATGGCTGGCGAGGTACACTTCAACATTCTCGGCGGTTGCCGACGGGCGCAGCAGGCAGGTCTGCCAGTTCACCACGCCGTCCGCGCGCGAAAAAATCGACGTCGTCGGAACCGGCAGGTCACCGGCGAGCGCAGCAAGAAATTCCGGATCGCCGCCGACCACCTCACCCGACAGCGCTTCGTAGAGCCGCGTCGCATTCGTGGCCCGCACATCATTTGCAAAGGGGCTTCCCAGCGTCACGACATAGCGCACCATGTCCGGCGCGGTAAGCGCGAGGTCACGCGCATAGACGCCGCCAAGACTCCAGCCGACGATGCTGACCTTGCGGCCAGAGCCGGCGTGGATTTCGGCAAGCCGATCACGCAATGCCGCGCGCACGCGCGAGAGACCGCCGATGTTTCGGCCCATCTGCCAGGCATGGGCATCGTATCCGAGTTCGGCCAAATAGCGGCGCATCGGCGCCATCGAGAGGTCGCTGGCGAGA
>Ga0116129_1002156_pt1 | contig 10181 bp, 10 predicted proteins | sample June2015DPH_17_2_FD_89732 | JGI IMG/M metagenome (GOLD analysis project Ga0116129, IMG submission 89732) | Peatland microbial communities from SPRUCE experiment site at the Marcell Experimental Forest, Minnesota, USA - June2015DPH_17_10 | ecosystem: Environmental > Terrestrial > Soil > Wetlands...
ACCGGTCGACCTTGGTGGGATCCTTGCCGGAGAAGGCGCCACCGCCATGGGGGGCCGCGCCGCCATAGGTATCGACGATGATCTTGCGGCCGGTGAGGCCGCAGTCGCCATCGGGGCCGCCGATCACGAACTTACCGGTTGGGTTGACGTGCCACGCCGTATGCTTGGTGATCCAGCCCTGAGGCAGCGCCTTGCGGGCATAAGGCTCCACGATCGCCTGGATGTCGTGAGAAGATAGACTCTCGTCGTAATGCTGCGTCGACACCACGATCTGGGTCGCCTCGATCGGCTTGCCGTCCTCGTAGCGGATCGTCACCTGGCTCTTGGCGTCGGGCCCCAGAGCCCGGGTCTCGCCGGACCGACGCGCATCTGACATCATCTTGAGGATTTTGTGCGCATAATAGATCGGCGCCGGCATCAACTCCGGGGTTTCCCGGCACGCATAACCGAACATGATGCCCTGGTCGCCGGCACCCTCGTCCTTGTTGCCGGCGGAATCGACGCCCTGGGCGATGTCGGCCGATTGCGCATGCAGAAGCACTTCGATCGAGGCATTCTCCCAGTGAAAGCCGGCCTGCTCGTAGCCGATATCCTTGATGGCGAGGCGGGCGATGTGGGCGACGTAGTCGCGGGTGATGGCGGACGGGCCCCGGGTCTCACCGGCGATTACCACGCGATTGGTGGTGGCGAGCGTTTCGCATGCGACCCGCACCTGACGCGGGTCCCAGCCGTGCTGCGGCGCGGCCTTGAAGAACGCGTCGACGACCTCGTCAGAAATGCGATCGCACACCTTATCGGGATGGCCTTCGGAAACCGATTCACTTGTGAACAGATAGCTCGCCCGCGACAAGATGGATCTCCCCAGCGCTCGGTGCGACGCGAACCGTTCGCGTCGTCGCCTCCGGAGCCGTGTTCTTGCAGCGGCGCCGCGTGCGGTCAAGGTGTGGGCAGGTTGGGCGCGCGCCCGGTCGGCCAAGTGGGCCGCGCTACGGGGTCTTTTCTTCCTCGCCGGCGATCTGTTGAACGAGATCGACGATCCGACGGCGCAGCTTGGCATCCGGAATGCGCATGAAGGCCTTGGTCAGCGACAGGCCGTCCGAAGTGGCGAGGAATTCGGAGACATAGGCCGGCGACGGCGCCTCCGCCATGCCTTCCGGTCCGGGAGTACCGGCGAGATGCGGCGCCCCCTCGAAGAAAAAGGCGACAGGCACCTGAAGAATATGGGAAATCTGCTGCAACCGGCTCGCCCCGATTCGGTTCGTACCCTTTTCGTATTTCTGCACCTGTTGAAACGTAAGCCCGAGCGCGTCGCCGAGCTTTTCCTGGCTCATCCCAAGCATCATTCGACGCATACGGACCCGGCTGCCCACATGTTTATCAATGGGGTTGGGAGCCTTCTTGGCCATTATTTCTTTCTCCTGTGTTCTCCCACAACACGGTGGGCGTCATGCACCCGGACTGCACACTTCGCAATCCCGGCGCATGTTGTGCGAGGTGCGCTGTTAAAACACAAATATAATTAAGGTAAAACAGGAATTTAGATGCATTTTAGCGAGATGCATTGCATTTTTCGGCAATTCAACCAGCTTAAAGTCCGTGCAATTTATTCGCGTACTTGCACAATCTACTATTTCTGTAAGCGAACCGCGCAACTCACGAATATTGTCGCAAATACTACTATTAAGAACATAATATCACAGATGCGCGCGTAAATTGTGACAGTTGTGGGTTGCGGCAGGGGCGTGTCCAGTACTCCTTCTTGCCCAAGCGGCAGCGACCCGATGATGCGTCCAAACGGGTCGACGACGGCGGAAATCCCATCATTGGCGGCGCGCACCAGCGGCAATCCTTCCTCGATGGCGCGAACCCTCGCCTCCTGGAAATGCTGGTAGGGTCCGGGGCTCAACCCGAACCAAGCATCGTTGGTGACGTTCACCAGCCAACCCGGCCGTTCGCCTTTCGGCACCGCTTCGCCCGGAAAAATGATCTCGTAGCAGATCAGCGGCAAGAAATCGGGCGCGCCCGCAACCGCGATCTTGCGGCGGCGTTCGCCGGCCACAAACCCGCCTTGCACCTTGGTGAGCTGCTGCAGTCCGAGGCGTTCCAGCGCATCCTGAAATGGAAGGAATTCACCGAACGGCACGAGGTGCAGCTTGTCGTAACGGGCCAGGATCGTTCCGTTGTGGTCGATTACATAAACCGAGTTGTAGGCATGCAGCCCGCTGCGGCCCGGCGCTTGCTCGGCCAAGCTCGCGGCGCCGGTGATCAGCACCGTGTCGGGCGCCAGCATATTGGCGATGGCGGCAACGGCGTCGGGCTCGCGGGTGAGGAAGAACGGAAACGCGGATTCCGGCCAGATGAGATGGGTGATGTCGCGCAGCCCGTTGCCACCGGCGCCGCCCCCGCTCTCCGACAGAGCGACGTAGCGGCTCATGATCTCCGCTTTGGCGTTGTAATTGAATCTCTCGTCCTGCGGGATGTTCGGCTGCATGAGCCGCAGGCGCACGCCCGCCACCATCTCGGTCGGATTGCGCGCGAGCCTGATGCCCCCAAAGGCCGCAAGCGCAGCCAGCGCGATGACGGCCAACAGCACCGGCATCAAAGGCCGCCGCGTCTCCCCGGACGCATCCGCCAGCGTCGCCGGGCTCGCGAACACCGCAATCGCAATGAAGGTAAGGCCCCAGATGCCGAACAGGGAAGCGCTCTCGGCAAGCGGCAGCGGGGTCGTCAGCGCATAGCCGAAGGTGTTCCACGGAAACCCGGTCAGCATGTGGCCGCGCAGCCACTCGGCCGCCGAAAGCGCCCCCGCGAGCGTCATGATCCGCCACGCGCCCGCCGTCCACAATACGCGCGCCAAAGCGAGCCCGAAGCCGGTGAACAGCGCAAGCCCGGCCGGCAATAGCGTGACGGCGAAGGGCAGCAACCAGCCAAATATCTTGGCATCAACCAGGAAGGCGTTGCCGATCCAATAGAGCCCGGCGAGAAAATATCCGAAGCCGAACCACCAGCCGATCGCGAAGCCCGCCGCGATGCCGCCCCAGCGTGTCGCAGCGGCGCCGTCGAGGAGCCAGACCAGGAGCGGGAAAGTCACGAACATCGCCGGCCAGAAATTGATCGGCGCCATCGCCAGCGTCGATGCCGCGCCGGCCAGGAATGCGATCAGCGCCCGACGCCAACCCCAGGCCAGAACGACCGGTTGGGCAATGCTGAACCAATTCACGGCTTCGATATCGCTGCGACCGGCGGCGGCTCATGTTCGGGCGCGGGCTGGACGGGCGCCTGATCGTTCTTCTCGCCCGGTGGCGGCGGAACGGACGGACGGCCCGCTGCCTCCGGGCGCCGGGCTGCGACCCGCTCATGGCCGCGCCGCTGCTGCCGGCGCGGATAGATGCGCACCCGCTTCACCCGCCGCGGATCGGCATCGAGGATTTCGATCTCGAACTCGCCCGGGCCTGGCACCAACTCACCACGCACCGGCACCCGGCCAATCAGTGTGACGATGTAGCCCGCGATGGTGTCGACCTCCTCGGTCGCGGCGCCGACGTCGAATTCGGTGCCCATCACCTTTACGGCGTCTTCGAGGCTGGCACGGCCGACCGCGACGAACGATCCATCCGGCTGCCGGATCACGGTGTGCTCGGTCGCCTCGTCGTGTTCATCCTCGATGTCGCCGACGATCTCCTCGACGATATCCTCGATCGACGCGAGCCCGTCGGTACCGCCGTACTCGTCGATCACCAACGCCAGGTGAATGCGGGTCGCCTGCATCTTGGCGAGCAGATCGATCGCCGGCATCGACGGCGGCACAAACAGAATGGTGCGGATGATCTTGGCCGCCGACAACGCCATCGCGAGGTCGATGGCGGCGAAATCGAGACCGGCCGGCAGCGGGGCGGCGCGCGCCGCGTTGGCCTCGGGACTGACGGTGGCACGCGCCGTCATGAAGCCGATCAGGTCGCGGATATGGACCATTCCGACCGGCTCATCGAGTGTATCGTTGTAAACCACGAGGCGGGAATGGGCGGCGTTCTCGAACACCTTGACGAGTTCGCCGAGCGGAATGTCCTGCTGCACCGCCACGATGTCGCCGCGGGGCACCATGAGATCGTCGAGACGACGCTCGCGCAAGCTCAGGATGTTCTTGAGCATCCGGCTTTCTTCGGGCGAGAAGCCGGTCTCGGCGGCGGCGCCGTCGAGCAGCACCTTCAGGTCGGAGCGGATCGAGGTGGGGCTCCAGCCGAACACCGCACGCATGATGCGGTTGATCCACGACTCGCGATTGTCGCGCGCAAGCCCGTTGGAGCGCCGCGCCAGCCCCGGGAAATCGCGCTGCCCGCTTTTGGCGGGAGCCGAATCGATCGTCATGCGCGCGTCGCTTTCAGCCATGGCAATTGTTCAGATTTCGGCGTCGCGTGACGCATAGGGATCGGCAACTCCGATCCGTCCGAGGATATCGCGCTCAAGCCGTTCCATGCGTTCGGCCTCGGCTTCCACGGTATGATCGTATCCCAAAAGATGGAGAAATCCATGGACCGCAAGGTGGGCGAGATGGTCCGCGACCGCCTTGCCCTGCTCGACAGCCTCGCGGGCGACCGTTTCATACGCAATCGCGATATCCCCGATCGGTGCCATGAGTGGCGTCATGGGCGGCGCGCCGTCGGAGGCTCCGCGCCGTACCAGCGGCGGCGCCGGAAACGACAACACGTTGGTCGGCCGCGACTGGCCGCGCCAGCGCGCATTGAGGTCCGCAATGGCGGCGTCGTCGCAAAGCAGGACGGAGAGCTCGCCGCCGCGATGGTGCATCATCACGTCTTCGTCCGCCGCGAACGCAATCGCGCGGCGCACGATGCCCTCGGCGTCAGGCAGCGCGTCCCACAACGGTGATTCGACCAGGACATCGATCGCCGGCGCGGTTTCCGCCTCGGCTGGTGGATAAGGCGTCATGACGATCCGCCCGGCTTTGCGGAGGCGCGTGCGGCGGCCGTTGCCCTGTCATAGGCGGCGACGATCTTCCCCACCAGTTCATGCCTGACCACATCCTCGTTGGTGAAGACGACGCGACCGATGCCCTCGACGTCGGCGAGCAGCCGCACCGCCTCGGCAAGACCCGAGGTCTGGCCGGCCGGCAGGTCGACTTGGCTGGGATCGCCGGTGACGATCATGCGGCTGTTCTCGCCGAGCCGGGTCAGGAACATCTTCATTTGCATCGACGTGGTGTTCTGCGCCTCATCCAGGATCACGGCCGCGTTCGCGAGCGTACGGCCGCGCATGAAGGCGAGTGGCGCGATCTCGATCTCGTTGGTCTGCAGCGCGCGCTCGACGATGCGGGCGTCCATGAGGTCGAACAAGGCATCGTAGATCGGGCGCAGATAGGGATCGACCTTCTCGCGCATGTCGCCGGGCAGGAAGCCAAGCCGCTCGCCGGCCTCGACGGCGGGCCGCGACAGGATGATGCGATCGACCTCCTTGCGCTCGAACAGCGCGATGGCGTGGGCGACCGCAAGCCAGGTCTTGCCGGTGCCGGCGGGGCCGACCCCGAACACCAGCGTATTGCGGCGCAGCGCCCTGATATAGGCATCCTGCCCCGGCGTGCGCGCCCGCATCGGGCGCTTGCGCAGGTTGATCTCCTCGAAACTCGTCCGCGCGGCGCCGGCGTCGAAGTCGAACAGCGAGCCCTGGGCGATGGCGAGGCGGATCGCGCCCTCGACATCGCCGGTCGAGAGTTCGTGACCGCGCTTGAGTTCCTCATAGAGCCCTTCGAGAACCCGACGCGCCTGCTCGCAGGCGTCACGCGACCCCGCGATGGTGACCTGGTTGCCGCGCTGCTCCGCCACCACGCCGAGGCGGCGCTCGATCAGGGCGAGGTTCTGTCCGTATTGCCCGAACAGCGCTGAAGCCAGCCGGTTATCGTCGAATGCCACCACGATCTGCGTTGCGGCATCAGGCGGAACCGGGCTCGCCATCAGGGATCCGGCGTCGGGTGCACGTCGTGCCAACGAGTCAACCTCCGATGCCGACCAATGCCGGCTGCTGAATTCGTCCCAGCGATGGCTCCGGCCCGGCACACAATGCACCGAACAGGCTGTTCGATCCGACGCCGGTGATTCTCACGCTAGCGATTTCGCCGATCAACGGTGACGGGGCCATGACGTTGACGGGCTGCAGATAGGGTGAGCGCCCAACCAGCTGGCCCGCAAGCCGTCCCGGTTTTTCGAACAGCACGTCGAAACTCCGGCCGGCGCAGGCCGCGTTGAAGGCGGTCTGGTGGCGATCGATCCGGTCCTGGAGGCGGGCGAGGCGTTCGACCTTCGCCTCCTCGGCGACCTGGTCGTCCCGTGCGGCAGCCGGCGTGCCGGGGCGCGGCGAATATTTGAACGAGAACGCGCCCACAAAACCGACCTCGTCCACGATGCGCAGCGTGTCGCGGAAATCCTCTTCGGTCTCGCCCGGGAAGCCGACGATGAAATCGGACGTCAGTGCAATGTCGGGCCGCACGGCGCGCAACCGTTCCACCACCGCGAGGTAATCGGCGCGGCTGTGGCGGCGGTTCATGGCGGCAAGGATACGATCCGACCCCGACTGCACCGGCAGATGAAGCTGAGGCATCAGGGCGGCAATATCGCCATGGGCCGCGATCAGGCTCTCGTCCATGTCGCCCGGATGACTCGTGGTGTAGCGCAGCCGCACCACGCCCGGCACAGCTGCGACGCGGCGCAAGAGGTCGCCGAGCGTCGCGGACCGCCCGCCATCGCCGTTGCCGTGATAGGCGTTGACGTTCTGGCCGATCAGGGTGATTTCCCGCACCCCCGCCACGGCGAGGCGCTCGACCTCGGCCACGATCTTGGCGACCGGCCGCGATGCCTCGGCGCCGCGCGTATAGGGGACGACGCAGAAGGTGCAGAACTTGTCGCAGCCCTCCTGGACGGTGACGAAGGCGGCGACGCCGCGGGCGCGGGTCGCGGGCGCGGGCGCCGGCACGAGATGATCGAACTTGTCCTCGGCCGGGAATTCGGTGTCGATCGCCTTTGTGCCGCGCTCGGCCTCGGCCAGCAGCGCCGGCAGCCGGTGGTAGCTCTGCGGCCCGACCACGATATCGACCACCGGGGCCCGCCGCACGATCTCCTCGCCTTCGGCCTGGGCGACGCAGCCCGCCACCGCGACGGTGAGGTTGCGGCCGTCACGTTGCGCCTGCTGCTTGAGCTTCCTGATGCGGCCAAGCTCCGAATAGACCTTCTCGGCTGCTTTTTCCCGGATGTGACAGGTGTTGAGGATGATGAGATCGGCATCTTCCGGGGTCGCGGCCTCGCCATACCCGTCGCGCGTCAGGAGATCAGTCATACGATGAGAATCGTAGACGTTCATCTGACAGCCATAGGATTTGACGTAAACTTTGCGCAACCTTTTGGAATTCCTAACGATTTTATTTAGCCGCGGCGCGCCGCCGACCTTCATATAGGTCATAAAGGGTTTCGCGCAAAAAAGGAATTGCCTCGCGCAGGAGGCTGAGTCCGGAATCGGCAAGGGCCTGCCCATTCGTGCCGCACGAAACGTTATGTCCGCCTTATCGAATTACCGCATGGCACGGCCCTGGTGAGCGAACCCAAGGGCTGTTTGTGATCCGTTGGACTAGCCACCGTTGTTTTTTTGCCCCGCGTTGTACGCTTGACGTATTACTAATCACGGCATAGATAAGTGAGATATGATCACGTCGTTTCGCGACCGCGCCACCGAGCGCCTCTGGATGGGCGCGTTCGTAAAGCGATTCAGCGGTATTGAGAGGCAGGCGCTGCGAAAACTCGACATGTTGCAATAGGCGCGCGACCTCAATGACCTGCGCGCGCCCCCGGCGAACCGACTCGAATCGCTGCAGGGAGAACCTCGCGGGCAGTACTCAATCCGCATCAATGATCAATGGCGCATCTGCTTCATTTGGACCACGGAGGGTCCGGCCAATGTCGAAATCGTCGATTACCACTAAGGGGGTTGCAACTCCCAATCGCGTGACGACCCACCCCGGGGAAGTGCTCAGCGAGGAATTTCTCGGTCCCCTCGGTATGTCGGCGAACGCGCTTGCGATTGCGCTGCGCGTACCGGCCACGCGCATTGGCGCAATCATCAAGGGCGAGCGGTCAGTGACGGCGGACACGGCCTTGCGCCTTGCGCGCTTCTTTGGCACCAGCCCTGAATTCTGGGTGAACATGCAGGCGATGCACGATCTGACAAAGGCTCGGCGTGACAGTGGCGAAACGATCGAGCGCGACGTGCGGCCGCGAGCGGCCTGATAGCGACGGCTCTACGATGCTTTCACCGCCGACGCCGGACGGCCGCGTAGTGCCGCGACCGTAAGGGTCCGGACCTTCTGCTCCAGGCGCCGTGCTACCGCCTTGCGGTCGGACATTTCGTCATAGGCGACAGGCTCGCCCCAGCTCAGCGTCACGTCGATGGCGCCGCGCGCCACCAGGTGCCGCAGATGGGGCCACAGCGACATACCCCCATACCACGCCACCGCATTACGGCTCTGCCGCCCAAACGGCAGCCCGAGCATCGCCGTATAGGCAACCGACAAGGGCTGGATCCACACCGGCCCGTCGTGCCCGTCCTCCGCGAGGGCGTCGCCGGCGGAGCCGATCAGGGCGGTCCGGAAGGCAAGCACCCGATTGCCGTCGCTCGATGTCCCTTCCCCGAACAGCACCACCGGATCGCCCTCGGCGAGCCGCCGCGCGATGGCGCTGTTCACGTCCGCGGTCTTGTGCCGTCGCATGCGGTCGACAAATACCGAGCGTTGCAACCGCGCCAGCAACCCGAACACCGGCCACGTCGCGACCTCCTGCTTGGCGACGAAAACCACGGGCAAGGCCGCCGTAATCACGCAAATGTCGAGCCAGGACACGTGATTCGAAACGATCAGCAGCGGCCGCTCGTCGATGCGCCGGCCGACCATCGTGATGCGGACGCCGAGCACCCGGCACACGATGCCATGATAGAGGCCCGGAATACGCCGCCGCAGCGGCCATCCCAGGCGCACCGCCAGCCATTGAAACGGCAGCAGCACAAGCGTGACGACGGCAATCACCCCGATGGAGAACACCAAGCGTACCATCGGCCCTCCGGCTGTCGCCTCACACGAGGTCGCGGCGAAGCACCAAAGCGGCACCCGGCTCCGCGCCGGCTTCGGCGTAATAGCTGTTGCGGCGGCCGACCTCGCCGAACCCGAACCCGGCATAAAGGCGACGGGCCGCGGTATTGCGTTCGTCGACCTCGAGAAACAGCGCATTGACCCCGTAGCCGACAAGCCGGCGCAAATGGACGTCCATGAGCTTGCGGCCGACCCCGTGACGGCGTTCGCTTATCGCCACCGCAATCGAGAGGATTTCGGCCTGGTCGGCGGCAAGCCGCGACAGCACGAATCCGGCGAGGCGCGACCCCGCCATGGCCCGGTCGGCGACGACATTAGGCTCGATCAGCAGGCGCTCGAATTCCTCCGCGCTCCAGCCGCGCGCAAACGCATCAGCGTGCAACGTCGCAAACTGCGCCGCATCCTCGGCGCCCGCCGGCGATAGCGCAGGCTCCAGGCGGCCGAACATCCATTCGAGCCAAGCAAACGGAGAGATCAGAACGAAGGGGGGAATCATCGCCGCGGCAGAATACCCGCCTCCTGGGGCCGCGCATCCGGTTCGCGCAGATAAAGCGGCTTCAGGGCCACGGAGGTATCGGGCGTCGCCGCACCCAGCCGCGCGATCCAGGCGATGTCGGGCGCCCGCACCGGGCTCACCACCAGCGGGCGGCGCTCATTGTCGGGCCACGCGGATTCGATGAGGCGCGCCGCATTGCCGACGATCCGCGTCGGGCTCGCCATCGCGGCCCGGATGGCATCGCGCACATGGGCAAGCCGCGGCGGCACCAGGCTGCGTCCGCCTGGACCGAACAACTGCATGTAGACATGGGAATGCCGCGCATCGACGACGGCGAGCAGCGGTTTGGATTCGTCGGCATCGAAGAATGGCGCCGCGAGCGCCGCCAGCGTCGTCAATCCGACCGCCGGCTTGCCGGTCGCGAGCGCGATCCCGCGGGCGGCGGCGACGCCAACGCGCAGGCCGGTGAAACTGCCCGGCCCGACCGTGACGGCAATGCGATCCAGTTCGGCGAATTCGACGCCCGCCGCGCTCATCACGGCCGCAATG
>Ga0116129_1002157_pt1 | contig 10176 bp, 6 predicted proteins | sample June2015DPH_17_2_FD_89732 | JGI IMG/M metagenome (GOLD analysis project Ga0116129, IMG submission 89732) | Peatland microbial communities from SPRUCE experiment site at the Marcell Experimental Forest, Minnesota, USA - June2015DPH_17_10 | ecosystem: Environmental > Terrestrial > Soil > Wetlands >...
AGAATCATGATGGCGAGAATGACTCCGGCGGCTAGAAAACCGAGCCCGGTCGGGTTGTCATCGCTGAACAACCCCGTCCATCCCAGCAGGCTTACCAGCCAGGGATTTACATGATCGCGCAACAGCGGCACCAACTTAAACACCGCCCAAAGTCCGTAGATCACGCTGGGAATCGCCGCCAGCAGTTCGGTGACAAAGGCCAGCGGCGCGCGCAGCCAGCGTGGACACATCTCGGTCAGATACACCGCGAGGCCAATGGCCAGCGGAACCGCAATCAGCAGCGCCAGCACGGAAGACACCAGCGTGCCAAACACGAAGGGCAAGGCGCTGAAATGACCGTGGTTCGGATCCCAATATTGGGTCTGCTTGCTTTGCGGGTCGACAAAGGACTTAAAGAAGAATCCGAAGCCGAACTGGCTCCAGGCGAGGTGCGAGCGCACGATCAGCTCGGTCGCAATCAGCACCACGATGGCAAAGATGCTCAGCGCACAGAGCACCATCAGCCAGTGGAAGCCGCGGTCGGCAAGGGCCGAGTTACCCCGTCCGACGAGGAACCGCCGAATCGCCGAGGCTTCAGCCGCAACCAGCTTTCCATTGGGCTGGCCGGTAGCAGAAATCGGCTCGGACTGTCTCGCAGATTGGGAGATGCGAATCTCAGGCACTGGGGCGCTCACCTCAATCAGGCTACCGGGTTGATATGAATAGTAGGTTACAACACTGCTAAATCAAGCGCATACAAACCGAGATCTGCCTGTCCAGGGGACCGATGTACCCTATTTTCACCGATGGCTCGATGGCTCGGGTCTCGCTTCGGACTCCTCGCGCCGGGGCGGGAATCTCTGCCCCGGAAGGTCGATTCAGAGCAACGATCCCGCGAAGCGATCCGATCAACCCTAGCCCTCAACCTCTGCCCATTGTACGAATTAATCTGAAGGTGTGACCCGACGGAAGGTCGCCTCAGAAAGGGAGCGATCCATGCGCCTGTTCTTCGCTTTTCTTTTGCTTGCTGCCTCGGCCCTGCCCCTCCAAGCCCGATCCGCCGCGCCGCCTGACCCGCCCCATCGCGACTGGCATGCCGGCTGGATCACGCACCCCACCGCGCCCCTGCGCGAGCCCGTGGTCCTGCATTTCCGCCGCGCCCTCACGCTGGCCGCCGTCCCAGCTTCCTACCTCGTCCGCGTCAGCGCCGACAACCGCTTCATCCTTTACGTCAACGGCCACCGCGCCGGTGACGGACCTGCCCGCGGCGACCTGACCCATTGGCGCTATGAGCGCTTCGATCTGGCCCCGCTGCTCAAACCAGGCGAAAACCTCATTACCGCCACCGTCTGGAACTGGGGCGTCTACGCACCCATCGCCCAGTTCACTGACCGCACCGCCTTCCTGCTCGAAAGCGAAGCCACGGGCGAGACCTCGATCAGCACAGGTGACCCCAAGTCCGGATCCTGGCAGGTCGAACTCGAGCACGGCCAGCAGCCGCTCGGCCGCGACAGGGTCACCGTGAAGGCCTACATGGCCTCCGGTCCCGGCGAACAGGTCAACGCCGACCGCTACGACTGGGCATGGAATTCCCCGGCGCCGTCTGACGGCTCCTCACCAGGGGCCTCACCAGGGGCCTGGGGAGCGGCCGCGTCTCCGATGCGCGACAGCATCTATGCGGGCGTGAACCGGGCCCACTCCGCGGACTCGGTCGGCGATAACCCCTGGGGCCTGATTCCCGACGAGCTTCCGCCCATGGAGTACGCCCCCACTTCAACCGGCGAGCCGGTCCGCACCAGCACGCCTGCGCTGCGCCGGTTCCCGTCCGCTCAGGTGACGGTGCCGGCCAACGCTCACGTCCAAATCCTGATCGACCGCAAGACGCTCACTACCGCTTACCCGCAGCTAACCGTCTCCGGCGGCAAGGGCGCCGAGATCACTCTCACCTACGCTGAAGCCCTCTACGATCAAAACGGCCACAAAGGCGACCGCAACGATGTCGGCGATCGCAAAGCCATCGGCATCACCGACAGCTTTCTGCCTGACGGCGGCCCTGGTCGCACCTTCGAGCCGCTATGGTGGCGCACCTGGCGCTATCTCGAGCTCGACATCCGCACTGGCGCCGATCCGGTCACGCTCGATTCGCTCAAAGCCCAGTTCACGGCCTATCCCTTTGAGGAGCGCGCCGTCTTCGCCGCCCCAGCCGCGACTCCGGACCCGGATCTGAAAGCAATCTGGGACATCAGCTGGCGCACCGCGCGCCTCGACGCCCATGAAACCTACATGGACACGCCCTACTACGAGCAGTTGCAATACGTTGGCGACACGCGCATCCAGGCGCTGATCTCCTACGCAGTGGCCAATGACGATCGCCTCGCCCGCCAGGCACTGCGCGCTTTTGACGCCTCGCGCATTGCCGAGGGCATCACGCGCAGCCGCTATCCCAGTTCCCTGCCACAAAACATCCCCACTTTCTCCCTGCTCTACATCGGCATGCTGCACGACTACTGGATGTATCGCCCCGACCAGGATAGTCTGACGCGCGCGCTGGTTCCCGGAACCCGCACCATCCTCAACTGGTTCGCCACCTACGAGCAGCCCGATTTCCTGTTGCGCGAGGTGCCGTGGTGGAGCTTCATTGACTGGGTTCCTACCGGCGAAATTCCCACCTATGACGCGCAGGGAGAGTCCTGCGTGACCACCTTGGAATATCTGGGAGCTCTGAGGGATGCCGCTGAGCTTGAACGCGCCTTCGGCGATCCGGGGAATGGAACGCGCTACCAGGACCGGGCCGACCGCATCCGCAGCGGCCTTTATCAGAAATGCTGGTCCGAATCGCGCGGGCTGCTGGCAGACACGCCGGACCAGAAGAGCTTCAGCCAGCAAGCCAACATTCTGGGCGTTCTATACGACGTGATTCCCCGGGATCATCAGCCCCAGGTGCTCAAGCAGATGATCGCCATCGAGCCCGGTACCACGCCCAACGGTGTCCTCAGCGCGTCCTACTACTTCCGCTTCTACCTGGCGCGAGCCCTCGATCATGCCGGCATCGCAGACGACTATCTGGCCTCCATCGGCCCATGGCGCAGGCTGCTGCCGCTCAACTTCAGCACCTGGCCGGAGATCCCCGGCGACACGCGCTCGGACTCCCACGCATGGAGCGCCCACCCCGCATATGACTTTTTGACTCTGGTCGCCGGCATCAAGCCCGCCAGCCCGGGCTTCTCGACCGTCACCGTCGCTCCCCATCTCGGCCCCCTGCCTTCGCTCACTGCAACCTATCCGCATCCGCAAGGCGCAATTAAGGTCGAATATCAGCGTCAGGGCACAGGCTTGAACGCCACCATCACCCTGCCTGGCACACTCACCGGCAGCTTCGAATACAACGGGAAGACAACCTCGCTCAAACCAGGGGTGAACAGGATCTCAGCCCCATAACGAAACCCCCATGCTTTTTTTAAATTCCCCGGAAAGGGGCATGGGCTTTGCGGGGCTCGGGCCGGACTGGGCGTCAGGGTTTCAAAAGGCGCGACGGGCTGAGAAACAGTTTCCCGCACCGGATCAAACGTGTTACAACTCCAACATGGCAAAGGGAAAGACCTCTCCTCCTCCCGGGCATGTGAACCTGAGACTGCTTGCCGAGCACCTGAAGCTTTCCCAGACCACGGTCTCTCTGGTTCTGAACAACTCGCCCTCAGCCAAATCCATTCCGCAGGAGACGCGCGACCGCGTCACCGAAGCAGCAGAGCGATTGAATTATCGCCCCAACTACTTCGCCCGCTCGCTGCGCCAAAGCAAGTCCATGAGCGTAGGCGTACTGGCTCCAGACCTGAGCGAGGGCTACTTCACCCGCGTGATGAGCGGCGTGGTCGAGGAGTTGACCGCTGCCCACTACTTCTACTTCACCGCCTGCCACGACTGGAAGCGGGAACTGATTGAAATGTATCCGCGCATGCTGGTCGAGCGCGCCGTCGACGGCTTTCTTCTGCTCAATACCCCCGCCGAAGCCATCGAATTTTCCGTCCCCGTCGTGGCCATCTCCGCGCACAGCCCCATTGAGAACGTGACCAACATCGTGCTCGATCACCACCTCGCCGTCGAGCAGGCGCTCAACCATCTCTACGCGCTCGGGCATCGCCGCATCGCCTTCATGCGCGGGCCCCGCGCCATTCCCGATTCCGAGTATCGCTGGGAAGGCATCCAGATGGTGGCGCGCGAGATCAACCTCAAGATCGATCCGGCTCTGGTCATCCGCATCGACTCCGCCGGCTGGTCCATGAAAGCCGGCTACCACCCCATGGCACCGGAAATCGGCTACAAGCCCACGCAGAGCCTGCTTGAGAAGACCCGCGACTTCACGGCCATCTTCTGCTTCAATGACATTGCCGCCATCGGCGCCATCCGCGCTCTAAAAGACGCCGGCCTCGCGGTACCCGGCGACGTCTCGGTGGTAGGCTTCGACGACATTCTGTCCGCCGCCTACTTCACGCCGTCGCTCACGACCGTCCGCCAGCCGTTGACCGAAATGGGCAAGCGCGGCGCCCAGATGCTGCTCGAGCGCATCGCCAACCGTGATTCTGAGTACCCTTCGGAAATCGTCATGGCTCCCGAGCTGGTGGTGCGAGAGTCCACCGGGCCAGCTCTGAGACTCGGCTCGATCTGAACACCGGTTTTTGAAGTTCGAGATACATCTGCCATCCTCAACGGGGGGAGACAACTTTCCTATCCCGCTGGTTTAATTGGAGACAAAATGGCAGCTTTTTGCTGGCAAAACCTGTGCTGGGAAACCGTTGTCGGTGGCGGAGACAGATGGGGCCATTTTGGCAGGATTGTGGCGGTGCTTCGGCTGGCAGCGACCACTTCCGGCATCTCCCCGCGCAGCGGGCCGGATGATTCGCTTGTTGACCTTTCCTTCGAGCGGTAACTCGCCTAAGGTCAAGCCGCCGGCGCACCAACCTGCCAGCCCGGTGATGTTTCCGCTGTCACCAACCAGTGGCAGTGTGGTTCTTGTGGTCCGCCATTTTGGCCCCTTCGCGCACTGGCGCCAGCAATCCGTCGAATTTCAGCCAATTTGGCGGCCAGAGGTCCCCTGGACGCCTGGAGACGGGGTGCGTCGCCCCTTCTTCTGAAGGCGAATCTGCGCCCACCCTCTATGAATTAAACACAAATGCGCGAACATGAAGCAAAGAGCGCTGCCATTGTTCCTCAGGAAGCTTCTCTCCAACCCGGACGAATGCATACTTCGTCTGGCCCCCATCGAGCAGCAACGTGTTCGAGTCGTCAGTAAGTTGAAGTTTGGTTGACAGCCATGGTGCAGTCGTAAGGACAATATTTCGGCTCTTGCCGGATTGCTCCTCTACGCCGAGATTGCTGGACCCTGACTCAAACTCAATTTGAGATTCATCACCCATTTGCGAGATACACGCGGACCCCAGTTGTTCTGAGACAGAGTGGCCGGTGTAATCGCGAATCCATGCTGTCGAGCCAGCATCTGTCTTGATCCGCCGGCGAATGACTTCCGTTCCATCGTCGAGCGCTTTCTTCTCACCGGTGACCATGGCTTCGGCCTTGCTCTCTGCTCCGAAGAGTACCTCCATCAATATTTGGCCGACCGATGCCAGGAACTGATTGGCAAAGCGAAGGTTCGTGAGGATCACCATGCCGATGCGGTGCTCCGGCACGAAGAACATATCCGCAGTAAAGCCACGCGTATTGCCCCCATGGCCAATCTCCACCAAGCCCTGTCGGTCCTTGAGGAACAATCCCATTCCATAGCTGCTCTTCCCGTCGATTTTGATGCCCGAACGACGGCGCGCCAGCAGATTCTCAGCTGAGATGGCGAGGACTCCTTTGCTCGCAATCCCGATCTCTCAGAATGCCCTCCTACAATCCAGTGCATGATTTAGAATGAAACACTGTTTCCAGCATGAGGGGGCCCACTTGAAATCTGTGCCATGTTACTTGCTTGGTCTGATCCTGCCCTGTCTGTTATTCGGGCAAGCGAAGCATACGCCAACGTTCGATGAGGCATTGAGCCTGAAGATGATCAGCTCGGCAAAGATCTCCCCGGATGGACGGTTCGTGGTCTACCAGATGCGCGAGACAAATTGGAAGGATAATGCCTACGTGTCGCAGTTGTGGGTGGTGAACCTGACCACCGGGGGCGCTTTTCAGCTGACCAGGGGAAAGAAGTCGGCCGACGAGGCGGAATGGTCACCGGACGGACACTGGCTGGCATTCATCACGGAGCGCGAATCGTCGGCGATTGAGTTACTCCCGTCTGAAAAGAAGGAGGAAAAGACGGTCGACAAGCCTGCCGAAAAGACAGATGAGAAGAAAGAGGAAGGCAAGGATGCCGAGGCAGGGGGCAAAAAGCCCGCAGACCATCAGATCTGGATGATCTCACCTGAAGGCGGGGAAGCCTGGCAACTGACAAAATCAGAGACGGACGTGGAGAGTTTTCACTGGTCAAAAGACGGCAAGTGGATCGCATTCACCGCCAATCCGCAGGAACTGAAGGCCAGCAAGGACCGAAAGGAGAAGTACAGCGATTTTGAAGTGTATGAAAAGGACTACCAGCAGAAACAGTTATGGGTTGTGGATTTAGGAGCGGCGGCAAGGAGTTATCTGCCGACTGCGGCCAAACAGGTCACGACCGATTTGGCTCTGAATATCAATTCATTTGCCTGGTCGCCGGATTCGACGAAGATTGCCTTCAGTGCAACGAAGAATCCGCTGTTGGCCTTCAGCGGCGACGAGGATATTTATCTGCTCCAGCTGGGGCAGAGTAACAGCGTGAAGAAAATCGTGGCGCTGCCGGGCCCGGATGGTTCGCCACTGTTTTCCCCGGACGGAAGACAACTGGCGTTTTCCACATCACTGGCAGAGCCATACTATTTCTACGCCAACAAGCATCTCGCAGTAGTCGACCTGGCGACGGTCGCGGCGGAACCAGCGACAACGACGACTCAGGTACGGGATCTGACAGCCAAGTTCGATGAGGATGCGCAGCCAATTGATTGGGGACCTGACGGAGTTTATTTCGCCGGTGACGAGAAAACCAATGCTCACGTGTTTCGTGTGAATCCGCTGTCTCTGGAGATTCAACGCGTGACGTCCCCCGATACTGTGCAGATCGAGGATGCGTCCTTCACTCATGAGTTCAAGACGATGGCGTTTATTACCGAAGACAAGACGCATATGAGGGAGTTGTATGTGTCGGCAGTATCCCCGTTTGCGCCCAGAAAACTCACCGATATTACCGCGCAGGTGGAAAACTGGAAACTGGGCACGGTGGATATGGTTTCCTGGAAGAGTCAAGATGGGGCAATTATTGAAGGAATTCTGCACAAGCCGGCTGACTATGATCCAACAAGAAAATATCCGCTGCTGGTTATGATTCACGGGGGGCCAACAGGCACGTCACGTCCGACGTTATCACCCAGTTCCTACGCCTATCCGGTGCAGGCGTTCCTCGCCAAGGGAGCGCTGGTGCTGGAGCCGAACTACCGGGGCAGCGCGGGATATGGTGCCGCATTCCGCGCCCTGAACGTGCGCAACCTGGGAGTGGGAGATATGTGGGATGTGATGAGCGGCGTAGATTCGCTCATCGCCGAGGGGATCGTGGACCCGAACAGGCTGGGCGCGATGGGGTGGTCAGAGGGGGGGTATATCTCTGCCTTCTTGACCACGCACACAGATCGCTTTAAAGCAATTTCAGTGGGAGCGGGCATCAGCGACTGGATGACGTATTACGCAAACACGGATATTACGCCGTTCGCGCCGCAATATCTGCACGCTACGCCGTGGGATGATCCTGAGGTGTACGCGAAGACGTCGCCAATTACCACCATCAAGCAAGCCAAGACGCCCACGCTGATTCAGCAGGGCAGCAACGACAAGCGGGTGCCGGTTCCCGACAGCTTCGAGTTGTTTCAAGGGTTGCAGGATCGAGGCGTCCCGGCGCGGTTGATTTTGTATACGGGATTCGGGCACGGAGTGAACAAACCAAAATCTCAGCGGGCACTGCTGCAGGCAAATCTAGACTGGTTCAGCTTCTACATTTGGAATGAGCCCTATCCCAAGGATTCGCCGCTCTATGGGTCGAGCGAAGTGGAAGCAGGCAAATAGGACAACAAAACTGTTGATTGCGGGAAATCCTCGGTTTTTTTTCGAGTGATGCGCCGCCTGGCTGCATGGCTGGCTGCTGAATAACCGCCGGTCAGTACAGCCCCTCATTCACGCCGAAGGGTAAAAGCGAAGCCCCCAAACTGAAGGGGCATCGATTTAGAAGCAGGTTCACACAATTGTGGATTACTTCTGCCTTGTCGGCTTGTGCGCAGATTTCCTCTCTGCTGCGGACTTGCTGGTCTGCAAATGTCGGATCTTCCTTCTCGTGTACCGTGTTTGCCCTTGTCTTCACAGTTGCCTTGTCGAGCTCACAACCGTCCCTCACAACCGTCTCTCAAACCTCCCTAGAGCGCAGATCGGGCGCGGTTCTACCTAATGTCCGCTTTCTGCGGGAGCTAGTGGATGGACTCCTTCACTCAAATCCCTTCGTCTCGTCCCACATAAACTTTGAGTGGCCTTTTGAACTATAAAGACATTTGAGCACGCATCATCTCCTCGACCTGCCTTACGGTTGCGTCATTTATCTGGGGCGTCGTCTCATAAACGAGTGGTTGCCATTCCGCGACGATGTTTTGCAAAGGCTGAGATTCAGCGATGGCCGCGTCTGCCCGTGCGATTAACACTACAAACAAATTGTGAAGAACAGCCGGAATGAGGGACGCTCCGAGAGCGCTGCGCTACACTAACTGTCTCGTTGGTACAAATTATCGGGCAGCCCAGGGTTGCCAATTGGTCCAACCCGCAAAAGATTGAAGTCTTCTAATGAGTGGTCGCTTCTTATAGCCTCGGTCGTGCAACCAGTCTGAGAAATCATCAACATGGTTGGCGGCATGGCCTCGATTGAGTCGTTTCGGTGTAAGGGATGCACTTACATGGCCTGTGAGGATGTGACCTTGCCCCTCGAAAACGTACCCCTTATCGAGCTGCTTTAATAGCGAAAGGGAAACGAAGATGAGAAACGGGCAACGAGGCAGGTACACACTGGAGTTCAAGCGGGAGGCGGTGCGACGGGTGGAGTCTGGCCAGAGCACTGCCGCAGCAGCACGCGATCTTGGGGTGGTAGAGCAAACACTGTTCAACTGGGTCAAAGCTCATCGTGCGGGGAAGTTGAAAGAGGTCAGCGGCAAGGCCGGGGTTACGGCCGAGCAAATGGAGATCAGCCGTTTGCGAGCCGAGCTGGCGCATCCACGCAGCCGCAAAAACCGCCCGCGAACCCCGTCATGCTGGCCAGCTGAGCATCGTCGTCATCCCCGGCTCCGGAGAGCACTGCCTCTTGACCGCTTTTTCGACGACCAACGCCCACAAGCCCTAGAGACCCCAACTTCGCCTGTTCATCGCTAAACTCTTGGGAATGAAATCGTCATCCTGAGCCGGAGGAGGTCCCGGGGGGAGTAGGCGGATCGGTCGGCGGTCGGCCGGGTGGATTCGTCAGGCTCTCCATGCCGGAAGCCGCCCCGCAATCACCCGCAGAACGATTGAAACCATCGGCTGAGATACACCTGCGCGTGCGCCTCGCCGCAATAGTGCCGCGCGCCCGGCGCCTGGGCTGATTCCTTGGTCCACTTAAAGATCGTCAACTGCGTGTTGCTGCAATGAATCACAATCCACCGCACCGGGTGATCGCTCTCTTCTCCGCAAATCTCACATCGATAAATCGTGTCGATCATCCGTTAGCTCCTTTACTCCCGCAATCTGATCTCTGCTGCCCGAAAAACTGATCTCTTCCTACTGACCTTTTGCGCGCTACTCCAGCATCTGCAAATCCAACGGCTCCACAATCATGCAGTCCATGGTGCGAATACTATCAAGGGCCCGCTTCAACGTCGAGTTGCGGCACGGTTCCACCGTTACCACAAACGGCAAGGCCTCTTGCGGGCAGCCCGGCTTCTGCATGATGGCGCGAATGTTGATCCTCTCTTTGGCCAGCGCGCCGGTAATCTCCGCCACGATCCCCGGGCGGTCCATCACCATGAAACGAATGTAGTGCGGAACCTCGAACTCCCCGCTCACCGCTGCCGGCGTCGACCCAACCTCCACTCGCTGCGAACCATGCGCCAGCGCCAGCAG
>Ga0116129_1002159_pt1 | contig 10167 bp, 7 predicted proteins | sample June2015DPH_17_2_FD_89732 | JGI IMG/M metagenome (GOLD analysis project Ga0116129, IMG submission 89732) | Peatland microbial communities from SPRUCE experiment site at the Marcell Experimental Forest, Minnesota, USA - June2015DPH_17_10 | ecosystem: Environmental > Terrestrial > Soil > Wetlands >...
ATCCGGAGCCGGTTTGGGGGATGTCAGGAATTCCCGGTCGGCCGCGACGCGATTCTCCAGAAAGCTCATGACGGCTTTGACACGCCGGATGTGCAACAGGTCCTCGTGAACCGAGAGCCAGATATCCCGGACCGAAAAATAGTTCGGCAGAACGGGACGGAGATCCTTGTTATGAACCGCGACGTAGGAGGGAAGCATCCCGATCCCCAATCCGCTGGAGACGGCAAAGAATTGAGATACCAGGCTGGTGCTCTTGAACACCAAATGGGCCGGCCTGAGAATGTCGGAGAGCCAGCGGTTTTCCTTGATGTGGATGTGCTCGTCGATGAAATCGATGAAGCCATGGCTGTCGAGGTCTTTGAGATCGGCCGGCTTCGGATGCCGCTGCAGATACCCGCTTGAGGCATACAGAAAGACCTTGAACTCGCCGATCTTCTTAACCGAGAGGCGTTTGCCCTTGGGTCTGAAAAAACTGATGAAGATATCGAACTCGCGACGGGTCATGTCCAGCAACCGCGTATCGGTGATGAGCTCGGCCTGGATCGAAGGATAGGTCTTGTTGAAGTCGGCCATGCACTTTGTCAGATACATGCTGCCGATGCCTTCCATGCTCGCGATCCGAACGGCGCCGAAGGCATCGGCCTTTTCCGAGCCGGCGATCGTGTCAACGATCGCATTGGCGTTGTTTTCCATCCCTTCCGCGAATTGCAAAAGTCGAAAACCGGCTTCCGTCAGCGAAAACCCGGCCTTGCTTCGCTTGAACAGCGTTGTGTCCAGGCTGCGTTCGAGTTCCCGGATACGGCGGCTGACCGTGGTGTGGTCGACGTTGAGCTTTTCACCGGCGCGCGCCAGGTTGCGGGTCCTCGCCACCTCAAGGAAGTAGAGGATGTCGTCCCAATTGTATCTGAGCGCGAGCGCGGACTTCAGCACGAGGTTTTTTCCAATCAGCTCAATCAAATCCTTCGATTTGTCGCCACCGGACCGTTTCTGTCGAGCATCGGGTCAGGCCGCAATGATCGGGGCATAGGTTTCGACCAACCGGTTAGCGAACATGTCGACCTTCGGGATCATGAGTTTCTGCCGGCAAACCGCGAGATCAATGTGCTTGGGCATGACCACGCCGTGCTTGAGAACGCGTGGCGCGACGACGTTGATATCCCAAAGCGGAAAACCGGTCGGCGGTATGACGACGCTGCCGCCGGGATAGGGAGAGTCGGTCCGGTTCGCCAGCACGACTGCCACGCGGTTGTCTTCGGCCCGTGGAATGGCCAAAAGCTCGCGCTCAAACGGTTCACGAAGCGAAGCCGGCCAAAGAATGATGTCGGCGGCCGATATGCCGAGGCACCGCGACGTCTCCGGAAAAACCGCATCGTAGCCGGACATGACGCCAATCCGGCCGAACGGCGTTTCGAAGACCGGATAGTCGTCGCCGGCCTTCGCCCATTCGCGCTCCTCGGCGGTGAGATGGGTTTTCCGGTATCGGCCGATTTCCGCTCCCTCGGGGCCTACCAGGAATGTAGTGACATAAAGTCCGGCAGCGGCGCGCTCGACGCTCGGCACGGCGATCAGACATTGATACCTGGAAGCGATGGAAGCGACTTTCGAAAGCAGGGCCGGCGTCCGCTCGGCGATGGCAGCGGCTTCGGCTGCCGTCGGGATCGCCGAAGCACCAAACGCGTATTCCGGCAGCACAAGCACTTTCACTCCGAGCTTCGCCGCGTGATCGAGCATGTCGAGCACGTCGCCAACTGGGCAGTCGCTGGTGACATGCATCTGGACGGCAGCAACCTTGGCCACAGATTTTGCCGGAACGAGCGGCTTCTCGGCGACGCGATAGACGGGCGTCTTCTCGTAAGGCAATGCCATGACACCGTAGGTCTCGGGACGGCGGTCGGCGATCTTGTCGTTCGCCGCATAGATCGACTTGTCGGATGCGGCATCGAGATCGACGTCGGCCACAGCCATTCCGTGGGTGTCGTAGGGCACCTTGGAAAGCACGCGTCCCTTCGGATCCACGATCATGCTGCCGCCGGGATAATAGATGGAACGCTCGTAGCCGGCCTTGGTGGCGGCCACCAGCCAAACACCGTTTTCGTAGCTGCGCGCCGGTCCCCACATATCGGCTTGATCCATGGCGAAGAAATTCGCCATGTCCACGATGACTTCGGCTCCCTGCAGCGCCATCGCGCGAAAGATTTCCGGAATTCGGCCATCGAAACAGATCAGGAGTCCGATGCGGCCTAGATCGGTATCGACCACCGGACAGCCCCTCTCACCAAACGCGAACCAGTTCTGGTCGTGGGTCGCGAGGAACTGCTTGTGGTAATGGCAGACGATCTCGCCCTTCCGGCCGAACATGACGCCGGTGTTGAAAATCTTCTCCTTGGCCGGGTCCCATTCGGTGACGCCGCTCGCGATGTAGATGCCGTGCTTGTTTGCCAACGCCGATAGGGCCGTTACGAATGGGCCATCGGCCATGGTTTCAGCAAGCGCCCGGCAGTGTTCGGGAGAATCGAATAAATAACCCGTGTCCATGCATTCCGGAAAAACGACGAGCTCGGCCCCCTGCCTCACCGCATCTTCGACGAATTGCGTCGCAAGCGCGATGTTATGATCGTAGTCGCCGAGACGCGCTAGCGTTTGCACCGCTGCGGCACGAAAGCGACGCTTCTTCATCCTGGTCTCCATATGTCGTCGGTTATTCTCTAGGCCTCTAATCTCGTTTGACCTCGCGCCAGAAGCGGTCGAGGCAATGTCGTTTCAGCGCAATGAACCCTTCTCCCGTGGTCACGTCCAGATCGCGCGGCCAGGGAAGCTCGACGTCGACAACTTCCGCAACGCGCGTCGGCCGGCGCGTCAGCAGCACCACCTGATCGGCCAGCTGAATTGCCTCTTCCAGATCGTGCGACACGAGCAACGTCGTGGTCCTTCGCTTCATGAAAATGTTTTGCAGACGCTCACGCATGAACAGCGTCATTTCGTAGTCAAGCGCCGAGAACGGCTCGTCGAGAAACAGAACTTCCGGCTCCGTGACCAGGGCCCGCAGAATCGAGACCATCTGCTGCTGGCCTCCCGACAAGGTGTAGGGATAGGCGTTCAAATCAAAGGCAACGTCAAAGTCCGCAAGCAGCTTCTCGACGCGCCGGGCGCGCTCCTTCTGCGGCACTTCCAAAACCTTGAGTGGATAGTGGATGTTGTCGATCGCACGTGCCCACGGAAACAACGCCTCGCGATAGTTCTGAAAGACATAGGATATCTTGGTGTCGCGGATCGTCTGGCCGTCATAGAGCACCTCGCCCGCATCCATGGGCAGCAGGCCGGAAATCATGTTGATGAACGTGCTCTTGCCGCATCCGTTCGGCCCGAAAATCGAAATGAATTTTCCCATCGGAAGATCGATGGAGAAATCCTCATAGACCGTAGTGCCGTGGAATTTCTTGGCGAGGCCCCGAACGGTCAGATGGGCCTGCCTCGGCTTTTGTTGCTCCGATGACATTTCGTCTTCGGCGGCTGCCGGCGGCCGATCAGCAAGAATAGGTACGATCGTTCCCATCGCCGCCCGATCAGTTGCCGAAATCGGATTTTGCAAGGATTTTGCTGTGCACGTCCATCGGGCCGCTCATCACCCCTTCCTTGATGAATACGTCGACCAATGCCTGATAGGATTTCAAATCAGTCTCGTTGAGGTCCTTGAAACCGCGCAAATAAGGTTGCGCCAGGAATTCGAGTTGGTCTTCCCTGATGGGCGTGTACTTGGTGAGGATCGGTCTGTATTTGGCGAAGTCCGCATTCGCCAGAACGGTGGCCTCGTCGATCACCGCGACAACCTTGCGGGCAACTTCGGGCCGTTCCTTCAGGAACTTGGTGGTCATGATGGCGGCGCCCGAATAGAAGGGATCGGCGATGACCCGCGCGACGGGGTTGGTCATCGCACGGACGGCTTTGCCCGACGCTACCGCAATAGATCCCACAGGCTCCAGCGACAGCGTCGCGTCGGCGGTGCCTCCGACGACGGCGGCGACCTGCATGGCAACAGCGAGATCGACAAGCTTGACATCCTTGTCCGGATCGAGGCCTGCGGACCTGATCATGTACTTGGAAATGGTCCGCCACTGAATTCCCGGCAAATGACCGAGCGTTTTGCCCTTGAGGTCGGCGAAGCTCTTGATCGGACTATCCGGCTTCACGATCAGACCGTCGTTAATCCGATTGACGGCGACGCCGCCGCCCTGCAAGCCGAACACCTTCAGCTTTCCGGGAAATTTGGACTCCGCAATCATCGCGATGCCGGCTGCTGCGCCGGGCGGTCCAAAATCAGCCCGCTCCGCGATCAACGCGTCGATGATCTGGTTTGGCGATTCCATCTTCGTTGAGACGATTTCGATACAGGCTTTCTCGAACAGCTTTTCCTCAAGCGCAACGTAATAGGCGGTCGTCTGCATGATCGGCAGCCAGACGGCCGTCACCTGGTCCATCTTGTCGCAGGCAGCTTGAGCTCCCGACGAGCAGAGCAACAACCCGGCGGCCGCCGCAAAAGTGCCTGTCCTGCGCATGGTGTCTCCCTTGTTCGAAGAGCTATTTGCCCGACCAATGAACCAGTGAGCGTTCGACCAGCAACAGCGCGAGGTTGAGCCCATAGCCCATCGCGCCGGCGATCAGGATCGAACCGTACATGTCCGTCAGCGAATACGAGATCTGCGCGTCGATGATCCGATGGCCGATGCCGTCGGTGGCACCGATGAACATCTCCGCGACAATGATCACGACGAGCGCAAGCGAGACCGCCGTTCTCAATCCGACAAAGATTTGCGGCAGCGTCTCGAAGAAGATCACATCCCTGAAAATGCGCAGCGACGAGGCGCCCATGGAGCGAGCCGCAAGGATCCGGGTCTGCCGCGCATTCATCACACCGTAAGCGACGTTGAAAACGATCACGAGCCAGGCGGCGAAGGCCGCAACCGCGATCTTGGCGAAGTCGCCCAATCCGAACAGCAGCAGGAACAGCGGAAACATGGCGGTCGCCGGCGTGGAGCGGAAGAAGTCGATCAGAAATTCGAGCGAGCGATAAATCGCAGCTTTTGCGCCGAGTACGATACCGATCGGAACGCCTACGACGACTGCGATCAGGATGGAATAGGCAACGCGCACGGTGGTGTGCACGAAGTCGGCCGTCATCTTGCCGGAAACAATGCTGGCGCCCGTGTCGCGCAGGGTATCGAAAGGTGACGGCAAAAGATCCTTATTGATGAGCTGTCCTTTGTAGGCCACCCACCAGAATGCGATCAGCAACGCAGGCCCGACCGCGAGTTCTATAACGCGCTTGACTCTTGGATGTTGGAGCACATCAAGGACGGGCCGCATAGCGATCCTCGTGCAGCGCATTCGATTGAGGTTTGCCCGATCGGCGGTCAAATTCTTTGCATCGGGCGGCGAAATGGCAATGTCGAATTCTGCAACGTTTCGTGCGGAAATGCATATTAAAACTTGTTTTTGTGCTAATATATTCGCAGGCCTGCATGATTAAATAATGTGCAATCGCCCTGTCATAGCGGCGCATCCGATAGACGCAGCGCTATTGTCACGCTGCGCTGCAATTGGCTTAACTTGAATCACCCGTTGGCCGAGACCCAAGAAGAGAGCGTGCATGAGCAAGTGGCGGAGGATCGTCGCCGCGGCGTTGAGCCTGGGCTTTGCCACATGGATCCCGTTCATCACACCAGCGCAAGCCGAAGTGGCCGCGACCAAGATCAGGTTCACGCTCGACTGGAAGATCCAGGGCCTTCATGCCTGGTTTTACTGGGCCAAGGCAAAGGGCTACTTCAAGGCCGAAAATCTCGATGTCAGCATCGATCAGGGCGAAGGCGCAGCCGCGACGGTGACCCGCATCATGTCCGGCGCCTATGATGCAGGGTTCGGCGACATCAATGCGATCATTCAGAACGCAGCGACACGACCTGCGGAAACGCCGATCATGGTCTACATGATCTACAGCAAGGCGCCGTTCGCGCTGCTTACCAAGGCCAGCGGCCCCCTCAAGTCACTGAAAGATCTCACAGGGACAAAAATCGGCGCGCCCGCGGGCGCTGCGGCGCTCAAGCTGCTACCGGTCCTCGCCAAAAATAGCCAGATCGACTATGCGAGCCTCAACATCACGCAGGTCGCGCCAAACCTGCAAGAGCAGATGCTGCTACAAGGTCAGGTCGACGCAGTCGCCGTATTCAGCGCCACCAGCTATATGAACCTGGTGTCGCTCAGGCTCGATCCTGACAAAGATTTTCGCTGGTCCTTCTACGCCGATCACGGACTCGATCTATACTCGAACGGCGTCATGGTCTCGCCAAGACTGGCAAGAGAAAATCCAGAGGCCGTCAAGGGTCTCTTAAGAGCGATCAACCGCGCCATTCACGAGACCATCAACGATCCGCAAGCGGCGATCGATCTTCTGGCGGTGGAAGAGCCGTTGCTCAAGAAGGATATCGAGCAGTGCCGGCTTACCTATGTCTGGAAATCGCTGATCGACACGCCCGAAGCCCGGCAACTCGGGATTGGCGACGTGAGCGACGAGCGGCTGAAATCCTCGATCGCCATCGTCTCCACCTCTTTTGAATTGCCGCGGCAGCCGGACGCGGCGCGAATTTTCGATCATGGCTTTCTGCCGCCCAAGGCCGATCGATTGCCTCCGGCCATCAATCACTGAAAAAAGCGAGACTTAAGATGCGCCAGATCGACTGCGCCTATTTGCTCACCGGAGCAGGCGTTCAGAACCATCAAACGATCGAAGTCGACGGCGACCGGATCCATTCGGTCCGCGCCTGCACTCAGGCGTCAAAACCGCGTCTTCTCGCCATGCCGGCACTCGTCAATGCCCATGATCACGGCCGCGCGGTTCGCACCTCCTCGATCGATGCCAGCGGCAAGCCGCTGGAGGCCTGGCTGCAATATCTGGCGCTGTTTCCCTCTGTCGATCCCTATCTCGCTGCGGCCGTCTCGCTCGGCAACAGCGCGCTCGGTGGTTCCGGTGTCGTCATGATGCATTACACACGCGCGCAGGGTTTTACAGATTTGCCGACCGAAGTTGCCGAAGTGGCGCGCGCGGCGCGCGATGTCGGGGTACGCGTTGGGTTTGCGGTATCCATGAAGGACCGCAATCCGATCGGCTACGGGCCGCCCGAGCCGCTGCTTGACGCCCTTCCGCAAGACGCCCGCGACGAAATCATCCGCCGCTTCGTCCGCCCGCCGCTCGCGCCGAATGACTACATCAAGCTCGTCGAAGATGTCGCCGCAGCGGCCGACAGTCCCACCTTCAACGTGCAATACGGACCCAACGGCGTGCAATGGTGCAGCGATGCGCTGCTGGAGGCCGTTGCCGATGCTTCAGCCTTGTCCGGGCGGCGGATTCACATGCATCTGCTGGAGACGCGCTATCAGCGCGGCTATCTCGATCAGCTCTATGGCGGCGACGTCGTCAAATTCCTCGATTCAATCGGCCTGCTCTCCCCGCGCCTGACATTGGCGCACTGTGTCTGGACCAGGCCCGACGAACTGGAACTGCTGGCTGCGCGCGGCGTGACGATCTCCACCAATTCGAGCTCGAATTTGAAGCTGCGCTCGGGGGTCGCACCGGTCGCAAAGATGTTCAGCTGCGGTTGCCGCGTGGCGATGGGAATTGATGGGGGCGCGCTCGATGACGACGACGATATGTTGCGCGAGCTTCGTCTCACCCATCTTCTGCATCTCGGCTCAGGATTCACTCCGAAGGTGAACGAGAACGATATGCTGTCCGCCGCTGCGGCAACCGGCCGCCTGTCGGTCACCAATTCCACGGATGGCGGCGACATTGCGCCCGGCGCGACCGCCGATCTTCTGCTGCTGGACTATGACGCGCTCGATGACGACAGGATTCGCGACGACATCGATCCGGTAAACCTGATTTTCGCACGGGCGACCGCGCGCCACATCCACGAGCTTATCGTCGCCGGACGCACCGTCGTGAGAGACGGCCGCGTACTCGGCATCGATCTGGAAGCCGCCCGCCGGGAAGTCGTGCTCCGCATGCGCGCGGGCCAGCCTGCCATGGCGTCCTTTGCGACGGCGCTGTCGCATCTTGATCGCGCCGTCAGTGAGCATATGGAGCGCCAGTTCAGCTGCTCGTAAGGCGGGGCATACTCGCGCACAAGACTCATCAGAAGGGCCGGGCCCAGCTCATGCTTCTTTCGTTCGACGTTTTCGGCACCCTCATCAACGTACGGGAGAGTTCGTATGATGCGTTTGTATCGATCCTCAGCGAATGTAACCGATCGGACGTCGACGTGCGTGCGTTCTGGGAATATTGGGAGGAAAGAAACATTTCCCACTATTGGGAGATCTATCGGCCGTACAAGGAAATCTGTGCGCTATCGCTCGGTGAGGCGTTCGCTCGCTTTGGCGTTTCGGGCGACCCGGCTGCGATTTCCCGCTACTTCGAAGCGTTCGCCAAATTCCAGCTCTATCCGGATGTCCTTTCCACGCTCGAAACTTTGAGCCGGCGCCATCGGCTGGCGATTGTCTCCAATATCGACAATGATCTTCTGGCAGCCACGCCGCTACAGCGCGAATTCGATCTCGTCTGCACGGCTGAGAAGGCGCGCGGCTACAAGCCGGACGGCACCCTCTTCCGCTATCTCCTGGAGCACGCCGGAGTTCCCTTGAATCAGATCCTGCATTCCGGGCAGTCGCAATTCACGGACATGGTCGGCGGAAAGCCGCTTGGGCTGACCATCGCGTGGATCAACCGACGCAACGTCCAGCTCGCGCCATCCGTGCCAAAGCCCGATTTCATTTTTCCGGACATTGCATCGCTCACTCCGCTGATCGAACGCATGGCATAGCGGCCGGAAGCCGGGTTCGAAAACCCCGCCATTCGAGCGCTCGTTCAACCCATTCCACGCAAAATCAGCAACCACGCGGCGGAGCGGCGAGAGCCCTATCGCGTTCGGCTTGTAGAAATGTCACTAATATGTCAGACATATGCAAAAATGGATATTCCAGGGAGGATTTCATGAGCACTTTGACGACAGGCGGCTCGATCGAATTTCCCCGATCAGTGACCGGCAGCTCCACAGGTGCGGCGCAGACGGCTGCGATCGCTGCGCGGCTGGAACGGCTGCCGCTGACGTCCTACCAGCGCGGCCTGTTTGCGATCATCGCCACCGCCTGGTTCTTTGACAGCATGGATCTCGGGGCGCTGACCTTTGTACTGGGCCCGATCCGGCAGAGCTTTGGGCTCTCGGCTTCCGAAACCGGCTTGCTTTCAAGCGCGAGCTTTCTCGGTATGTTTCTTGGCGCGGCGTCCGCGGGGCTCCTCGCCGATCGCTTTGGACGCACGCGGGTGTTTCAGGTCAGCATGATCTTCTGGGGACTCGGCAGCATCCTTTGCGGTCTGTCGCCGACGGTACAAACCCTGGCCGCCGCCCGCATCCTGCTCGGTTTCGGCATGGGCATGGAATTTCCGGTCGCGCAATCGATGGTCTCGGAGATGATCCCCGCCGGGCGGCGTGGCAGATACATTGCGCTCCTGGAGGGCTTCTGGCCGCTCGGCTTCATCTGCTCGGGCCTGCTCAGTTTCGCGGTGCTTTCGGTCGCCGACTGGCACTGGGTCTTCATTTTGCAAGGCATCCCTGCGATCTTCGTCCTGATCGTACGTCGCTACGTGCCGGAGTCGCCGCGCTGGCTTGCAAGCCACGGCGATGCGGCAGGCGCCGAGTGCGTGATGTCGGAGATCGAGGCCAAGGTCTCGCAGCGGCTTGGCGGAGCCACCTTGCCCGCGCCCGCCCCCGAACAGGTTGAACTGCGCGCGTCGCAAGGGTTGTCGACGCTTTTCTCGGCCGGCTATGGACGCCGAACCGTCATGCTGTGGTGCCTGTGGTTCTTCGCGCTGCTCGGCTTCTACGGCCTCACGACCTGGCTCGGCGCGCTGCTCCAGGCCAAAGGTTTTCCAGTCACCAAGTCGGTCTACTATACGATCCTGATCTCGCTCGCGGGCATTCCCGGCTTTTTGACCGCAGCCTGGATGATCGAGGCGCTGGGACGCAAGCCGACATTGATCGCAACCCTGCTTGGCGCGGCGATCTCCTGTTACTTCTATGGTGGCGCAACCGACCAGACCCAATTGATCGTTGCCGGCCTTTG
>Ga0116129_1002160_pt1 | contig 10166 bp, 7 predicted proteins | sample June2015DPH_17_2_FD_89732 | JGI IMG/M metagenome (GOLD analysis project Ga0116129, IMG submission 89732) | Peatland microbial communities from SPRUCE experiment site at the Marcell Experimental Forest, Minnesota, USA - June2015DPH_17_10 | ecosystem: Environmental > Terrestrial > Soil > Wetlands >...
AGATCCTTGAGCGCGCCTGTGAGCCCTTTTTCACCACCAAGAAGCACGGCAAGGGCACGGGCCTCGGGCTCTCCATGGTCTATGGATTCGTAAAACAGTCCGGCGGCGTCGTCCGCATCTACAGTGAGCTCGGGCATGGCACCACGATCTCCTTTTATCTGCCCATTCCCGCGGATCAATTGCCAGCAGTTCCGGTTGACGCCATCGGGCCCCGCTATGAAAAGTTGGGCGGTACCGTGCTCGTCGTGGACGACGAACTGGATATCCTCGAGGTCGCCGTCGCCTATCTCGATGAAATGGGCATCACGACCTTTCAGGCCCATGACGGGGCTAGCGCGCTCGAGATCATCGCCCAGCATCGCGAGATTGACTTGATGATCACGGATATCGTTATGGCCGGTGGAATGAACGGTGCCGTTCTTGCGAAAAAGGCCCGCCTTGTGTGTCCGCACCTCAGAATTATTTTCACCTCCGGATTTCCCGCCGAGGCCCTGAAAGAAAAAGCCGTCTCCCTGATTGAAGGCCCATTATTGCGCAAGCCCTATCAGCGGACCGAGTTCACCGCCATGGTTCACACCGCTATGATTCACAGCGCCATGGTTCACAACGCCATCGAAGCCGACAGCGCCCAGCCGCCAGGGCTGATCACCCCGGTTCAGCCTGATCATGGCCAACCGTTAAGCCGGCGGCTCCTTGAAGAGAACGAACGCAACCTAGCAGCCAGGCAAAAAATCCTCGTCATCGACGACGATCAGGACATCGGCGAACTCGTCTCTGCCGCGGCCGAGGCCATGGGCTGCGAATGCACCGTGACCACCAAAGCCGCGACGTTCCTTGAAAAGCTCGCCCCCGATACGACTCTGGTCCTGCTCGATCTGATGATGCCCGGCATGGATGGCATTGAGTTGCTCAGGCTTCTCGCCGAGCGCAATTGCAAGGCCGATATCGTTCTCATTAGCGGTGTTGGCAAGCGAACCATCGAGTCAGCTGGACAACTCGGGGAGATCCTCGGCCTTTCGATCGTGGGTCATCTTCAGAAGCCGTTCCCGATGGCAGAGCTCAAGAAGCTCCTGCAAAGACTTCCGGGGTTCGAAGCGCCGCCAATTGTCCAATCCAGTCCGCGGGCCCTGATTCTCAAAGAAGAACTGCAGCTTGCAGTCGATAACGATGAGTTCGTCGTTTACTATCAGCCGCAAATCGATATTGCGACCGGACACATCTCTGGCGTTGAAGCCTTGGTGCGATGGCAGCATCCGAAGCATGGGCTCATTTTTCCCGATCTCTTTGTTGGCCTGATGGAGCAGTTCGGCCTCATCGACGAGCTTGGCTGGATCGTCGCCAATCAAGGGATGCGCGACATTGGTAAATTCTCGAATTCGGATGGAAGAGCCGTTTCGCTCTCATTAAACGTTTCGGCGAAATCCCTCGACAACCTGAACTTCCCGGACACGCTTGTATCGATTGCCGCAAAGCACGGTGTATCGCCCGCAGACCTTACCATAGAAATCACCGAAAGCGGCCTGATCAAGGAACTCTCGAAAACACTGGACATTCTAACCAGGCTGCGGATGAAACAAGTGAAACTGTCCATCGACGATTTTGGCACAGGCTACGCCATGCTACAGCAAATTAAGAACATCCCGGCGACCGAACTCAAGATCGACAGGTCCTTCGTCCAGGAGATGATATGCAAACCGAGAGACCTCATCATGGTGCAGAGGACCATCGAAATGGCCCACGACCTTGGTATGCATGTGATTGCCGAAGGCGTGGAAACCGAGGAGCAATTAGAAATCCTCCGCTCAAATGGCTGCGACATAGCCCAGGGATACCTGTTCAGCCACCCCATCCCCGCAAAAGAAATGGTGAACTGGCTGCACGCGTATCGCAGCCGTCTCTTGCCTTCAGACTAGCGGGCTCATCCGAGGATGAACGCGATGATCGACCCGGTCAGCTTCCCTCTGATCTTCTCGTCTGTTGCTCTTGAAGGCATCGGAGACGGGTCGCGCGCATCGATTCGGGAATGCAAGTCCCAATGTTCGCAATCGCGATCCTCGCATTGGCGCCACGAATGGCGCGGCCCTGCAGGCAGATCTGCGGAATGGGTGGTGGTTCGAGGGCTTGGGCAACAGATTCTTACTGTATGTTGCACACCGGGAAGCTCGCAAGAGAGTCGCCGCCACGATTGCTCAGCATGAACCAGCTCTGGCGCTGCTGATGAAGGCGTGTTTCTGATCCTCGAAATGCCCCTCGAGTCGTTTCCTTCATAGGAGCAGAACGTCGGCTGGGTGTTCTGCCCTGATATGAGGATCGGTAGAGGGCTTACAGCCGATCAGCAAAGATCGCCTCATGCAGTTGCGGGAGAATGACCAGCGATCAAAACTTCGCCCTCGATTGACGGGTTAGATGGCCATCGGCTCGTCGAGTCCCCAGGCGCTCAATTCTTGCCTCAAATCCGGAAGACTGTCGCGCGCGAGCAATAGCGCGTTACTCCTGTTCCAAAGGGCATGGCAACCTGAACCCTGGCAGCTCTCCTGGCGCAAAGCGACGCTTGCCTGCAGTCCGCTTCGTTCGAGAGTGGCAGGACCGCGCCGCGATCGCACCGGACTTCGATTTTAAGCCCATCTTGCCACCGTGGGTCACTCGATCAAACACCCCACTTGACTGGAGTCTCTGGCTCCGAGAGGCAGCTCAGACCGCTCAAGCGCGACCAGCGCTGGTCGCGCTCCGTAAGCCATCCGAACAGGAGCCCGAGCGAGGCCCAAAGCACGACCTGGATTCCCCACGAGGCTAGACGGAAATTCCACAGTACCTCTGCCGGAAATCCCGCAGGCACCTCATCGATCACTGGGAGCATTCGGGCCAGAACACTCACCAGAACGATAAAGACAGCCGCAACCAGAAGAGACCCGTTCCACAGGCCAAATTGATTCGTCAGCCGCCGGCCGAATTGCATACACAAACCCGCAGCGGCGATTGAGATCGCCATCATGAGGAAGTATGCGCCAGTTCGAATCCCGATGGTCGCGGGATTGCCGATTGCCGGCGGATTGGCGGGATATTTAAGACTAGGAACTAGGGCGACTGCCACGAAACCAATTGAGGCCAGAAACACAGAGAGTGTTCTGGGACGGGTGGGGCCGATTCGCCCGTACGAGAAAGCGAATGCAAGCCCAAATACACCCCCGATTGCCGTACCAAAGGTCAAAACACCAACCAGGAGCCCAACGGTCTTTTGCGTGTGGCGGCTAACGACCTCAGGATCCGGTGGCTCGCCTTTCGCCTGAGCCAAGCTGTCTTCAAAAGCGATAGCCCGATCGACCTGTGGTTCTCCGAGCCATCTCGCCGTCAAAAAGACTAGAAGGCCAGCCACGATTCCGACAAGCATTCCGCGGACGAGAAGACTTCTGGTCATCGAGAGAACCGTTTGCGCTTTCCTGATTCCAGATCAGTGGCAGGGGAAGCCAAGGAGATGGCGGCCGTCATGAACGAACTCATGAACCATCCGGCCATGGATGAGAAAAGTGGCGCCTTGCTCGGCTCCGACGAAGTAAATGGCCAATAGTGCCAAAAGGCTGCCAAAAACGGCCCATGGCAAGATCTCAGATACTGGAATCGGACGCACAAGGGTTGGCGACAAAATCGAGCCTGCGTGCGATACGGACATGATTGACTCTCCTCAGATGGAACAAGCATAGTGTAGCGCACGCCCCGTTGGAAAGCAGATTCCCGGGGGTGGTAGGCTCGTTGGGAGATCAAAATGAACGGATTGGACACGCCGACTCGAATTACTTTTGTCACTCATGCGGCAACTCCCGCGCAGAAGGCCGGGAGCTTTCCCCTCGATGAGGAGCTGGACGGCCCGACGATTTCGAAACTGGCCGGGCTAGACTGGAAAGCCCCCTCGGCGCTGCGCACTTGGGCAAGTCCAGAGAAGCGCGTTCACCAAACCGCGACTGCATTGAATCTGAGCCCTTTAGAAGCTTATGAGCTGCGTGAATGCGACTACGGGGCCTGGAGTGGACGCTCGCTCGAACAAATCCACGCTGAAGACCCTTCGGGACTCGCCTCCTGGCTCTCCGACTTTGGTTCGACTCCCCACGGAGGAGAATCTTTTCGTCAACTGATCTGCCGAGTTGGCCACTGGATCGAGAGGCAAAAAGGAACCGGACATTCAATTGTGGTTTCCCATAGTTCCATCGTCCGGGCGGCAATTCTATATGCGTTGGCTGCACCGGAGGAATCCTTTCGCCGCATCGAGGTTGCTCCGTTAACCCTAACGGATCTTCGCCTGAATGGACCGTATTGGCATTTGCGTGCGTTTGGGGCTGCGCTCAGTTCACCTCGTGGCGAATTGTGATTATCACCAAGAGCAAGCCCAGCTTTCTGAATGAATTAGCTTCAATTCAATGCGCCATATCTTCACCAGCAGACCGGTGATGGTCAGTGTGTGTCTCCACACCGGCGGAGAACCCCTGGGGCACAGCACAGACGATTACTTCCAATAATCTGCCCCTCCGGCTCGCCTTTGCATATCGTCGCAATGGATCGCAGTTTATCCGGGCACAAATTGCCAATCGAAATCCGGCCCATGGCCATGGGTTCAAGGACGTGCATCCCCCGAAGGCCGCTTTGGCCTCCGTGGGGTTGTGATGAATTGATCCCCTGACCCGATTTGCACCAAGTGACGACCGGAAAGTCTAAGAGGGTCCGGACAGTGCCCAGCTGGTTCGCCGCTGTCAATGGGGTTCTTGTCAGGTGCTTGGCTGCACACGATGCAGAGCCGCTGAGGTTTGATTGAATCCACAGAAGAAGCTCGATCGATCTCCCCGATGGAGCCCGATACACAGCTCATCATCCTGGAGTTTTCCTCTCCGGCCTAACACTCCAGTACTAGACTTCTTCATGGCCGGTTTGCTCGTCTCGTGCGCCTCCAGCGCGTCGATAGGAACGCATCCAGCCCGAGACCGGCCTTCCGATCCCAGCTGTTGTCATCAACTCCCATGTAGGCTCATGAGGCATCCTCGCCATAGACGGATATCGCTCATTCCGCCCTGAGTGCTTCGACGGGATCAAGATGAACTACTTTTCGTGCTGGAAGCAGCGAAGCCGAAAGCGCGATGGCGCACAGCAGCAGTACCGCACCGGCAAGGACGAATGGGTTGTTCGAGGTCACTCCATAAAGGAAGCCACGAATCAGCCGGGTAGAGAGGACCGCAGCGACTGCTCCCGCGACGACCCCGATCAACATTAAAATGACGGCCTGGTGCAGAACAAGCAGCACAATTCGGAGGCGAGTCGCCCCCAGGGCCATCCGAATACCGAACTCTGTCGTTCTCTGGGTGACGCTTCTCGAAAAGAGCCCATACAGGCCAACGCCGCTAAGCAGGAGTGCCAGTCCGGCAAAGAATCCAGACAAGGATGCCAGCACTCTTTCCAACGATGTCGAGTCATCCATTTTCTGAGTGATCAGAGTCACTTCCGAATCGGGACTTCCCGGTGCAATCTCGTGCAGTGTTTTCCGGTAAGCGTTCTGTGCGTCCGCGAGCGAGCGTGCGTTGATCACGAAATTCATCAGGCCTGGATTCGGCATATCCGAGGCGATGGGCCGGTAGACCAGGGGCTGAGGCGGCATGCGCAAATCCTGGAGCTTTACATCGCCCGCTACGCCAATCACCCGGCAGGTGTTTTCCGACGGGCCCCCTCCAACCGAGAATTGATATTGACGCAATGTCGATCCGATGGCTGGAGCGTTTGGAAACATCTTCTTTGCGGCGGACTGGCTGACGATGCAGGTATCCGTATCTGCATCACTGTTCACGAAGCCGCGGCCCGCCAGCAGGGGAATCTCCATCGTAGAAAAAAAGCCCTCGCCGACTTCATTGAACTGAAGCACCTGTTTTGCTTCATGTGCCGAGGGTGTGTTTCCATTCACGGCGCTGAAATCCATAGATTGATTCCCGTAAAAAGGTGGAACTGCGACGAGGGCCGCATTCTGCACTCCCGGCATCTGCTTCAGGCGATCTGCCATTTGCCAATAGATATGCGTCAGTGCCGTCCCTCTTTCCGAACGGGCCCTCAGATCCATCATGACCGTCGAAATATTCTGAGTACGAAAACCAGCATGACCGAGCCTGAGCTTTACCAGTGTCGTGCTCAACAAGCCCGCAACCACCACAAGCATCAGAGACAATGCGATCTGCGCACAGACGAAGCTATTTCCCAGCCATTTGCTTTCCACCCGCAGCAGGGAGCGGTTTGCCGATTGGCGTATCATCTGCTCTGGAGCTGTGCGGCTCAGCATCCATGCCGGAGCTATGCCACAGAGCAGCCCGCAAAAAGCGGCGCAACAGGCTGTTACGGAAAGTACCGTTGCATCCGGACGGATCGAGAGCGCAATCGGAAATCTTTCAGCGCCTGTCGACAAAAGGCGCAGCAGGACGCGGCATCCCATCCACGCAAACGCCAACCCTAACAAGCCGCCTGGAACAGTCAGCAGCAGGCTTTCCAGCAGCACCTGCCGCATCAGGCGCAGGCGCGGAGCCCCAAGAGCAATCCGCAAGGCAAATTCGCGCCCGCGGCTGGCGCCGCGTGCCAGTCCCAGACCGGCGAGATTGGCACAACAGATCAGCAGCACGATGCCGACCAGTCCCTGCATCAGGAATAGAGGCTGGCGGTAGCTGATTCGCAGAAAGCTCCACCCCGAACGCCCGGGTAGTGCTGTCAAATGCAAGGGCGGCGAACCATGATCCTGGCGCAAAACCGCGGCAGGCAGAACCTCCTCAAAAATCTGCTGCGTTACAGCCGCTAACTCGGCAGAGGCCTCGGCTAGAGTGACTCCAGGTTTTAGCCGTGCCATTGGAGTCAGTTCGAATGAGAGAGGATTGTGGAGAAACGAATCTCTTTGACGCTGCCGCATCACAGGCTCATAGTTCAGCGGCATGTAGAAATCGGGACGCGATGAAACCATAATCCCTTCAAAGTCCGCCGGAGTTACGCCAACGATGGTGACGCTATAGCCATTCAACTGAACATGACGGCCAATGACAGAACGGTCGGCAGAATAATGCTCTACCCAGAATTGATGACTGATGACCACGGCCCAACCATCCGTCCCCCCGCCCGGCTGATCATCCGCGTCGGTCAACAGTCGGCCTGCTGCCGGTCGAACGCCCAGAATATCGAAGATGTTGCCGCTCACAATGGTCCCCGGATAGGTATGCGTTCCATCGCTTTCCAGAAGATCGGCGCCATAGTCGCACCATCCAAAGACGCCGGAGAAAGAGCGGGTGTGCCGCTCCAGCGATTCAATGATCGGCAAATTCATCATCGGCGTCGGAGAGCGGGCAAAGGACGTAGGATTGTTCGCTTGCATACCGATGAGAATCAGGCTGCCGGGATCTTTTACCGGAAGGCTTTGCAGCCATAGAGAGTTCAGCAAGGTAAAAATTGCTGTGTTCGCGCCGATGCCGAGTGTCAGCGTCAGCACGGAGATGAGTGCGAAGCTGGGAGACTCGCGGAACTGGCGCAGAGCGTATTTTGCATCCTGGCGCAGGTTTTCGAGCCAGCTCCACGACCATTTTTCGGTGATCTGGTCACGAAGCAAGGCAGGATTTCCAAACAGCCGCATGGCCGCGTGCTCCGCTTCCCGGTTGCTCATTCCTGCGGCAATGTTCTCGGCGATCTGCTGCTCCAGGTGAAACTGAAGTTCCTTGTCCAGCCGCTCAGCCGTGCGGCTGCGGTGAAAGAGCATCAAGAGCCAGAAGCGCAGCTTTTCAAAAGCGCGGACCATATTCTACCTCGCGTCTTTTCAGGATTCTTCAATGACCAGATTTACTGCTCCGGAAAGCCGTTTCCAGTTTTCCGCTTCGTGCTCCAACTGCTTCCGCCCGGCCGATGTCAGCGAATAGAACTTGGTTTGACGTCCGTTTTCGGTCTCCGCCCATCTGGCTTTGAGCCAGCCCTGCTGCTCCAGGCGATAGAGCGCCGGATAGAGCGACCCCTGCTGCACCTGCAAAACCTCTTTGGATATCTGCTGGATGCGCTTCGCGATGGCCCATCCATGCTTAGGCTCAAGCGAGATAGTCTTCAGGATCAGCAAATCCAGCGTCCCCTGCACGAGATCGTTCGGTTTCCCCATGGGCACTATTATCGGCACGAGAATTGCAGATAGTCAAGGCATATCGAATCTCTGCAAAAATAATTGTTGACTATCTACAATAACCATTGTAGATAGTCATAATATGTCCATGTCGAAAACACTTCGATTGCTTTTGTGCGCGAACCTGGCCGTATCAGCGGCAATGGCAGCTGAAAAGCCCCCAACATTGTCGCAAGTGGATTTAGAGCAACGCCTCGACAAGCTGACTGCGCTCGAGCAGAAAGGCAGCTATGCGGAAGTGATGGAGCCGCTCGAGCAGCTCATACGCTCAAATTCCCTCAATGAACACCAGTCCGGCCGCGCACAGCTCCTGCTCGGTATCGCATATCACCAGCAGGGAGCATTCATGCAGGCGCAGAGCGCATACGAGAAAACGCTTCATATCCTCTCGCACAGCCCGGACGAGGCGGCGGACCATGCTTCTGCTCTCGATAACTTCGCGCGCCTCTTGCTCGATACAGGGCATCCGGATACCGCGCTGCGCATGGAAACCAACGCGCTTAAAGAATACGAAGGATTATCGGATCACGCGGATATCGCCCGATCCTGCACTACGCTCGCGAGTCTGGAGATCAACCAGGGACATCGTCGCGAAGGAAAAGAGTATCTTTCCCGGGCGCTTCAGCAAGCAGGTTTGGCATCCGGCCTGGATCAGGATTTCTATGCCGCTGTCTCCTCTGCTCAGGGATGGCTTGCTCTTCTGGACAAAGATACGGCAACTGCCATCACTCGGTATGCGCATGCCGTGGAACTGTGGAGCGACGCCCACGGCGAGCAGCATGTACTCACCGGGTGGGGGTACATGCTTCTAGGCAAGAGCTTTGCGCAGGCCGGGCAGAATGACAAGGCCCTCGAACGGATGCAGAAGGGACTGAAGATCCTGGATCAGGCAATTGGTTCGAGCGATCCGAAGTATCTTGCCGCGCAGATAACTTATTCGCAGGTACTGGATCAGTCAGGCGATCATGATGAAGCTGCTCGTATAAAAAACTCAGCACAACAAGCTCTCAAGAGGCTCTCTCGAGATACGTGCGTGGACTGTACTGTGAGCGCATTCGCCTTGCATTGATGCCCAGGATATCCCTACCTTTATCTCGATCTCCACTGGAGGAACCGATCGAACGCCGTCCGGCAAGGGTGGGACAGCTTCCGCTCGCTTACGACAAATCTTCGCGCAGCAGGCGTTGACTTCAAGACGGCGCGGGAATTATCGCACCATGCCAACTCACGACGCGCTCGACGTGTACACATGTGGATATTGCTGGCAATGCAATCGTCACACCTTTGCCAGTAGACTTGTTATGGCCGGAATGGATTTGCGCACCGCCGCAGAGCTGCTCGGGTACAAAATGCTTCAGATGGTCATGGGCATGCCCATCTTTCTCTTGAACTCCAGGCATCGGCGGTTGGTCTTCTCGTTATAAGCGAGAATCAAAGGGACACAAATCGGACATCGAGAAAATAGTACAGTTAACAAACGGAGAGGTGGCAGTGCCCGATTGAATGCTCTTGACTCGAAGAGTGATTTTGCCGTCTTCCTCACCGAGGAGCACCGCTCCACATCCTTCCGCATAAATACAATCAAATCAATTTGATGTAAACAATATTCGTTCCGCACGCGGCCGCGTCGGGGCGCTCCAGAGGACCTTTTCCGGGATCTTACCGGGGTGAGCATATCTCAAACATTAGTCTTCCGGGCTTTGAAGCTCTTAGGAAAACCTGCTCCACGGGACGCTTGAAGTGTGATCCGCAACATTTGGCTCTTCCCGATACTCAAACTGACTCCGAACTGAGACCGGACGGTGTTGCCCTATTCAAAAGCATAAAGCGATTATGGAAACCATTGCCACAGCAGTCGTGCCAGGAGTTTGCGTCATTATTGAAGATAGACGGTTTGGCTCCTCGATTGCTCCCTCATTCACAGCGCAACGCCTCCATCGGCTGCACGCGCGCCGCGCGCCGCGCCGGGATCCAGGCAGCCGCCAGCGCCACTGCCAGCAGCAGC
>Ga0116129_1002161_pt1 | contig 10165 bp, 1 predicted proteins | sample June2015DPH_17_2_FD_89732 | JGI IMG/M metagenome (GOLD analysis project Ga0116129, IMG submission 89732) | Peatland microbial communities from SPRUCE experiment site at the Marcell Experimental Forest, Minnesota, USA - June2015DPH_17_10 | ecosystem: Environmental > Terrestrial > Soil > Wetlands >...
GCGCCTCTACCGCGCCGGCGACCTGGCCCGCAGGCTGCCGGATGGCGAGCTCGAGTTCCTCGGACGCATCGATGCGCAGGTCAAAATCCGCGGCTTCCGCATCGAGCTCGGCGAAATCGAGGCGGCTCTGGCGGCATGCCCGGGCGTGGCGGATGCTGTCGTCATCGCCCGAGAGGACATACCAGGCGACAAGCGGCTGGTCGCCTACCTCGTCGGCAAAAACGCGCGCGCCCCCAACCCGGAAGACCTGCGAACCGCGCTCGGCGAAGTACTGCCCGGACACATGATTCCCGCACACTTCATTGCACTCCCAGCCCTTCCGCTAAACCCAAACGGTAAACTCGACAAATCCAAACTCCCTGAGCCCCAATCAAACAAACTCCAGGACGTACCTCTCGCGTTTGCCGAGCCGCGCTCAGAGAACGAGCGCAAGATTGCAGCCGTATGGGCTGCTGTTCTCCGACTTGAACGAGTCGGAATAGATGACAACTTCTTTGCACTCGGTGGCGATTCAATTCTTAGCATCCAAGTCGTCGCCAACTGCCGCCGCGCCGGAATTTTCAACATCGCCACTCGCGATCTATTCGAGTACCCGACAATCGCAGCGCTGGCGCGCTGCGTGGACGGGCGCGAGCAAACGGCAGCCCCGTCCGTCGCCCGCTCGTTCGGCAGGGTCGATCTCACGCCAATTCAGCACTGGTTCTTCGAACAGAACTTTAACGCGCAGCATCACTGGAACCAGGCGTTCTTGTTCGAGGTTCCGTCCGATCTCGACGATCATATCCTGGAGAAAGCACTTCAAGCCGTCTGTGCGCAACATGATGCCTTTCGCCTTCGCTTCCGACGGAGTGACGAACGGTGGCGGGCGCTACTCGCAGACAATGACGAAGCGATCACGATCTCCCGCCACGACCTGTCGTCTCTGCCCACAAGCGCCTGGGCAGGGGTAATCCAGACGCGGTGTGCTTCGGCGCAGGCGTCTCTGGACATCGAGGGGGGCCCATTGCTGCGCGCGGCGCTCTTCCGTCTCGGCGGCGAGCGGCCCAATCGATTGCTACTCGCGGTGCATCATCTCGCTATCGACGGCGTATCGTGGCGCATACTGATGGAAGACTTGCAGACAGCGTATGATCGTCTGCGCGAAGGAAAGACAGTCGAACTCCCTCAAAGGACAACCGCCTACCAGACGTGGGCCGCGCGCCTTTGCCAACACGTCAGGGATAGGAGTGTGGAGGCGACGGCGCAGGCCTGGCAAGCAATGCTCGCAGCGCCGGTCGCATCGCTTCCGGTGTCGTCTGTCGAAAATCTGGAAGCCGATGCCAGTTCCTTCCTGGTCGAACTCACTGTGGAGGAGACGGCGGCTCTGCTGCAGGAGGTGCCGGCCGTATACCGAACGCAAATCAACGACGTGCTGCTCACGGCACTCGCAATCGCGCTGCAGCGAAACACAGGCGGCTATTCTTTCCTAATCGAGTTGGAGGGCCATGGCCGCGAAGATATTGGTGATAATCTAGATCTGTCGCGCACCATTGGCTGGTTCACATCGCTGTTTCCGTTGCGCCTCGATCTGGCGCCGGGCGTCGGAATAGAGTCGGCGCTCAAGTCTGTTAAGGAACAAATTCGGAAGGTGCCCGATCGCGGTCTTACCTACGGCTTGCTGCGTTATTGTTCCGCGGATCCCGCCCTGCGAGCCAGCCTCGCTTACCGCGCACAGCCACAGTTGCTGTTCAACTATCTGGGCCAGTTCGATCAGGTCACACGCGACTCCAGGCTCTTCGCATTCGCTGCCGAGCCGAACGGGCGTTGGCACGCCGAAAGCGGACATCGCACCCATGTGCTGGAGGCATTGACGCAGATACGCGCTGGAAAATTGCGCGCCGAATGGATCTTCAACAACAAGCAGATGGCCGGCGCGAGCATCGAACGGCTGGCAACCGATTTCATTGCAGCGCTGCGCGCCATGATCGACCACTGCCGCGGGGCAGATGCGGGTGGCCGCACTCCGTCCGATTTGCCGCTCCTCACGCTCAGCCAGGCCGAAGTTGATCGTCTCTGGCGGCTCCATCGAGGCTTCGCGGATGCATATCCGCTCACTCCCATGCAGCGGCTGTTCTATGTGATGGAGCAGGCAGGTTCGTCTGTGGGGCTTGAGCAGTGGCAATTTCGAATTGAGGGCCAACTCGATCCTGCGCTGCTGCGCGCGGCTTTCGATCAAGTCATCGCACGCCACAGCATTCTGCGCACCAGCTTCGTGACTGCGGAAAGCGGGGAGCCGGTGCAGGTCGTGATGCCGGACGCGGTTCTGCCGTGGCACGAGGAGGATAGGCGGCACCTCGACGCCAATGCACGTGGCAGCACCATGCAAGGCGAGCTCGAGCATGACGCGCAGATGCCCTTTGATCTTTCGCGGCCCCCGCTGATGCGCGTCAAGCTGCTGCGTCACAAGGATGACGAGTGGCAGTTGCTCTGGACCACACATCATCTTTGCATCGACGGTTGGTCGTGGCCGCGCCTGTTTAATGAGATTGCGAAGATCTACACGGCTTTAAGCGACGACCGGCCGCCGGCGATCGAGAGCCCCTTGGGATATGTGGAATATGTCGGATGGTTGGCGCGCCAGAAGACGGCCTCGTCTGCTTATTGGCAGGAAGCGCTGGCCGGTTTCGCAGCACCAACGCCCGTCGCCCTTGGTCCCGTCGCAACGACTTCGGCGCGCAAATCAGAGAACCGGCTACAACCATCCGAGACAACAGTGCGCCTCTCGCAGCAGACGACACAAGGTCTTCGCCTGCTGGCTCAATCGGCCGAAATCACCCTGAGCACGCTCGTACAAGCAGCTTGGGCTTTGCTGCTCGGTCACTATGCGGATACGCGAGACGTGGTGTTCGGCGCTACGTTGTCCGGTCGGCCGGAACACATCGACGGCATTGAGGCGCTGATCGGACCGTGCGTCACCAATGTACCGGTGCGTGCGAAGTTTGATCCCGGCGAGCTGCTGAAATCCTGGCTATCGCGTTGCCAAGCCCAACAGCTCGACCTCATCCAGCATCAGTTCATGCCTTTTGAGGCGATCCAGGGCGTGAGCAAAGTGCCCTGGCATCATCGGCTGTTCGATACTCTTCTGGTGTTCCAGAACTATCAGGTAGATGCCGCTGTCGGGCGCCTGGGCCGGCATGCAAGGTTGATCCCGGTTCAGGCCCCGGAAGCTACCAATTTTGCATTGACGATTGCCGTAAGTCCCGGCGAGGAGCTGAACTTACGGCTTATCTACAATACAAGTCGCATCGACCACGGCACGGTCGAGGCGATAGCGAACGATCTTCCCGCCATTATGGCGGCGTTGGCGTCAAGCCAGCCAAACGCGACAGTCGTTGACATCTTCGCGTACATGCCGGCGGAAAGGCGAGGTAAAGCCGCCGCCCAGGCGGCCAATGTCGTGCGTTTGCAGACCCGCACAACTCTGGTGTCCGCAAGCGGAGAGACGGAGCAAAAGCTCGTCGACATTTGGAAAGAGTTGCTGGGAAGATCGGACATCGGTGTCGATGACAATTTCTTCGACGCAGGCGGCCAGTCACTCCTGCTTCTGCGCATGCACCGTCTCATCGAGAGCGCTTTCGGCGTGCAGCCGATCGTCAAGCTGTTGGAATATCCGACGATCCGAACGCTAGCCGCTCACCTCAGCTCATCGGATGGCCTCGAGCAGGGTGGACGTCGCGCGGAGCAGGCTGCCGAACGCGCGTTGAAGCAGCGCGCCGCTTTTGCCAGGCAGCGCACGAAAGCCAAGTTGGGTTGAAAATGTCTTATGCGCAGAACTACGACGCTAACGATGGGATCGCCATTATAGGCATGGCGGGCCGCTTCCCCGGTGCGCGTACGCCGGGCGAGTTGTGGCGCAACCTATTGGAAGGCCGCGAGACAATCACCCATTTTGGCGCCGGCGAACTCGAGCCGGCGGACGCCGAGGAGATTGCCGCGCGCTCGGATCCGGCCTATGTCGCCGCGCGCGGCATTCTCGAGGATGTGGACAAGTTCGATGCCGGCTTCTTCGGCATTACACCGCGTGAAGCCCAGGTGCTCGACCCCCAACAGCGTCTGTTCCTGGAAGCCGCATGGGAGGCCCTGGAGGACGCAGGGCATGACCCGCGCTCCTTCCCCGGCGCTATCGGCGTCTATGCGGGCGCGAGCAACAACACCTACTTCGCCAGGAACCTGTTCGAGCGCAAGGATGTGACCGATCTCGTGGGTTGGCTAACCACGATGATGGGCAACGAGAAGGACTATTTGGCCACGCGCGTGGCCTACAAGCTCGATCTCAAAGGCCCAGCGCTCAACATCGTCACAGCTTGTTCGACCTCCCTGGTGGCGGTAGCCACGGCCGTGCAGAGCCTGTCCACGTGGCAGTGCGACATGGCTCTTGCCGGAGGCGTCTCGATCTCATTGCCGCAAAAACGCGGCTACCTCTGGCAGGAAGGCGTGGTCACGTCACCGGACGGCCACTGCCGGGCATTCGATGCAAACGCCGCGGGTACCGTCTTTAGCAATGGTCTTGGGATTGTGGTGCTGCGCCGGCTGGCAGATGCCATCGCGGCCAACGACCGCATCTATGCCGTCATCAAGGGGGCTGCCCTCAACAACGATGGCAGCGCAAAGGTTAGTTTCACCGCGCCTAGCGTCGATGGCCACGCGCAAGTCATCGCAACCGCGCAGGCGCTTGCCGGCATCGACCCCGATACAATCTCCTACATTGAAGCCCATGGCACCGGCACGAGTCTCGGCGATCCGATCGAGATCGCCGGCCTGACGCAGGCCTTCCGGGCGGGCGGCGCGGTCGACAATGGCAGCTGTGCGATAGGCGCGCTCAAGACCAACATCGGACATCTCGATGCGGCCGCTGGTGTTGCCGGACTCATCAGGACGGCCCTGGCGCTGCATCACCGGACGCTGCCGGCAACGCTGCATTTCCAGACCCCTAATCCGAAGCTCAATCTCGACAACACACCGTTCGTCGTAAACACGAAATGCCGTCCGTGGGACGCCGGCGGTCGTCCTCTCCGCGCCGGTGTGAGTTCTTTCGGTGTCGGCGGGACCAACGCCCACGTCGTGATCGAGGAAGCCCCCGCAGCCGCGCCTTCCGAAGCCGCGCGGGCCAGCCACCTCATTGTTGTTTCAAGCCGAACCCCGGCCGGTCTCGAGGAACAGCGGCGCCGCCTGGCGGCACATCTGGCGAGCGAACCGGAGCTGGATCTGGCTGACGCAGCGTTCACCCTGCAGACCGGACGGCGCGCGTTCGACTACCGCCAAGCCTTCACCTGCGGCGATCATGACGGTGCCCGCAAGGCCCTGTCTGTATCGCCCGCCAAGGCACCGCGGTCGGCGGCAGCGTTCGAGGGCGTCGCTTTTATGTTTCCGGGCCAAGGCGCGCAATACGTCGACATGGGCCGGTCCCTCTACGACGAGGAGCCTCTCTTCCGGCGCGAGGTCGACGAAGCTTGCGAAATTCTCGCCCCGCTCGTCGGTCGAGACCTGAGGCAGACCATCTACCCGGCGTCCGACCGCGCGTCCGCCGCGGCGGAGGAACTGAAACAGACCTGCTTCACCCAGCCGTCCTTGTTCGTCATCGAGTACGCGCTCGCCCGTTTATGGATGTCGTGGGGCGTGCAGCCGGCGGCGTTGATCGGACATAGCCTCGGCGAATATGTGTCAGCCACGATTGCCGGCACCTTCGAGCGCGATGCTGTCCTGATGCTTGTCGCGAAACGCGCCGCCTTGATGCAGGCTCTGCCGTCGGGCGCCATGCTCGCAGTGAAAGCGCAGCCGGCGCGCCTCGCGGGTCTTCTCACCGGGGAGGTGTATCTCGCAGCCTATAACACGCCCGGGCTGGTGGTTGTCTCCGGCGCTCATGATGCCATCCATCAGCTTGAACACGAGTTGTCCGCCCACTCGATCGGTCATCGTCGGCTGGAAACATCGCACGCGTTCCATTCGCCTGTAATGGATACGATCGTTGAGCCTTTCCAGCAGATCGTTGGCGCGGCCCGTCCGAAAGCTCCCCGCCAGCCCTGGATATCCAGCCTCACCGGAGCGGAGATCGCGGACGCGGAGGCTACTGATCCCGCCTATTGGGCGCGCCAAATGCGCCAGCCTGTTCGCTTCTCGGAAGGCGTGCGGCAATTGAACGAGCGCGCGCTCGTGCTGCTCGAAGTAGGACCTGGCCGCACGCTCGAGACGTTCGCACGGCAACACGGAGTGCGCGCATCCGGAGCGCCACGGCTTACGTCGCTGCCGGCCGAGCCCGGAGAGGCGGGCCAGCTCGATCATACATTGCAGACGCTCGGCGAGTTATGGTGCGCAGGCTGTCCAATCGACTGGGAGGCCGTCAACACAGGTCACCGGCGCCGCCACATCTCGCTGCCAACCTACGCGTTCGAACGAACGAGGTTCTGGATCGACGCGCCCGCCCCCGGCTTTCTATCGAGTTCCATCACAGCCGTGACCCAGCAGAGGGATCCTGAAATCGTGGCACCTCTCCAACCGAACATCCAATCCGTCGACCAGGTGGCAACGCCGACAAACACGTCAAGCACCCTCGTGTCCAATTCAGGGTCGCATATCGCGAGCCTTCGTCAGTTGTTCTCCGATCTGTCCGGGTTGGAGCTCGAGAGCCTTGATCCAGCGGTTCCGCTTGTCGAACTCGGACTCGATTCCCTCGCTCTCACTCAGGCGGCAGGCGCGCTGAACAAGCGGTTCGGGCTCAAAATAAAATTCCGCGAGCTGCTTGGCGAGCACGCGACCATTGCCGCGCTGGCGGACCGCATGCCGTCGCTTGCGCCCTCCACAGCAGCGCCGGCCCTGGCGACGACCATCGTGGCCACGACCGCTCCGCTCGCGACGCCAATGACCCCTGACGCAGGCGCGACGATAGATGCGCCCGCACTCGTTCAGCTGCTTAGTCAGAACGCGCAACTGATGGCGCGCCAGCTCGATATCCTGCAACAGCTTGCCTTCCAACAAGTCGTACCGTCCCAGACAGTTGTTACTCCCACACCGCCTGCCGCGCCGCCCCCGGCTGCCATCATGGCGAAGCCGATCGAGACGCCGTCAGAGGTCAAGGCCTTCGGGCCTTACCGGCCACCGACCACTGGCGCGAGAAGCGCGCTCAGTACCGAACAGCAGCGCAACATCGATTCCTTCGCCCAACTCTATGGTCGCCTCACGAGGCAATCGAAGGAGCTGACCTCGCAGCATCGTAAACATCTCTCCGATCCTCGCTCGAATGCGGGTTTCCGGCAGCACTGGAAGGAGATCGTTTATCCGATCGTGACCAAGCGCTCGCTCGGCTCGCGCTTGTGGGACGTCGACGGCAACGAATACGTGGATCTCGTAAACGGCTTCGGATCGATCTTCTTCGGGCATAATCCGGATTTCATCCGTTCCGCGCTCAAAACTCAACTCGACGCCGGCATCGAGATCGGCCCCCAGTCTCCGATTGCCGGCAAGGTCGCTCAGCTCGTGTGCGACACCGTCGGTATGCAGCGGGCGGCGTTCTGCAATACGGGGTCGGAGGCCGTCACCGCCGCGATCAGAACTGCACGCACGGTGACTGGCCGCGACAAGATCGCCATGTTCGCCGGCGCCTATCACGGCATCTTCGACGAGGTTCTCGCGCGCCCGGTAGTACGTGACAGCGTGCCGCGGGCACAACCGATCGCCCCGGGCATTCCTGAAGCAATGACGGACAACATCATCGTCCTCGACTATGGACAGGACTCTGCACTCGACATTATCAGGGCCCGGGCCGGTGAGCTCGCGGCCGTGCTGGTTGAACCGGTGCAGAGCAGGCGGCCGGATCTGCAGCCTCGGGATTTTCTACACGAGCTTCGCGCCATCACGGCTCAATCCGGCACCGCTTTGGTGTTCGACGAGGTCGTAACGGGTTTCCGCGTGCATCCGGGCGGGATGCAATCCGTGTTTGGCGTGAAGGCTGACCTGGCCACCTACGGCAAGGTGCTCGGCGGCGGTTTGCCGATCGGAATCGTGGCCGGCGAGGCGCGCTTCCTCGATGCGCTCGACGGCGGAGCGTGGAATTTTGGCGACGAATCCGCGCCCGAGGTCGGCGTTACCTTCTTTGCCGGCACCTTTGTGCGTCATCCGCTCGCGCTCGCGGCGGCTTGTGCCGTGCTCGAGCGCCTGCGGGATGACGGTCCGGAGCTGCAGCGCGGACTGAACTTGCGCACGGCTCGGTTCGTAAAGCGCCTCAACGAAATTGCCGAGGAGGCACAGGCGCCGGTGCATCTGCGGCACTTCGCGTCCTGGTTCATGTTCGAGCTTCCTGCCGATGCGCCGCTTGCGACGCTGTTTTTCCCGTACATGCGTCGTCACGGCGTGCACATCTGGGAGGGCCGACCCGGCTTCCTGACGCTTGCCCACGCGGATGGCGATCTCGATCGTGTCGCGGAGGCTTTCAGCCGATCCATTGAGGAAATGCAGCGGGCCGGCTTCCTTCCGCGTGGTGGAGAGACACCGCCGATTGCGGGCGCACGGTTGGGTCGCGACACAGAGGGAAACAAGGCTTGGTTCGTGCCCGATCCCGACCGGCCGGGAAAGTTCCTACAGCTCAATCTCCGGAGTAGTGCTGATGCTTGAAATCAGTGAGGCGGATCTCAAACCCGTCGATTTCGATCCGTTCGTTGAGACCGCGATTGTTACGCTCCCGCTTACAGTCCAGCAAAGCGAGGTGTGGGTCGAGTCGCAGATGGGCCCCGAGGCGAGCTGCGCTTTTAACCAGTGTTTTGTGCTGCATCTTCAAGGGCCGCTTTCGGTGGAGTTAATGCAGAGCGCGCTCAACCATGTGGTGCGCCGGCATGGCGCGCTGCGCGCATGCTTCGAAAAGGAAGGGAACAAGCAGCGAATTCTGCCACAATGCGAGCTGGGGCTTGCTCTCCAGGACTTGTCTGGCCTCGGAGAAAAGCAACGCCAGGACGCAATCGAGCGGATCCTGGACCGCGAAACCGGCGAGCCGTTCGACCTCGCCAACGGTCCACTCCTTCGGGCGACGGTGGTCCGAGAGGCTGCTGATCTATATCGTTTGATCCTGACGGTGCATCATATTGTATGCGACGGCTGGTCCTCTTCCGTACTCTTCTCTGATCTTGCAGCAAGCTATGCGGCTGGTCGTTTCGGGCTGGACGCACAGCTCGCCGAGCCGATGAGCTATCAGGAGTATGTTACGAGCGCCGTCAGCCGACAGGAAGCAGTCGCTGACGAGGCCTATTGGCTTGGACGGCTCGCTGGCGAGCTACCGAGCCTGGACCTCCCGTTGGACCGTAAGCGACCGTCGATGCGATCGCGCAACGGTGCCCGCGAGATTCTGCGCATTGATTCCGACGTTTACAGGCGCATCAAAGCGGTTGGTGCGAGCCAGGGCGCCACCCTTTTCCACACGCTGCTCGCGGCATTCGAGGTCTTGATGTTCCGGCTATCCGGCCAGAATGACCTGATAGTCGGTATACCGATCGCAGGGCAGTCGGAACTTGAGAACGATCATCTCGTTGCGCACTGCGTTACAATGTTGCCGCTGCGTTGCCAGGTAGATCCGGATGCAACCTTTTCGCAGTTTCTGAAGGCCCTGCGCGCAACATTCCTCGAGGGCCAAGGGCATCCAAATGTCACGTTTGGCAGCTTGTTGTCCAAGCTGACGATACGGCGCGATGCCAGCCGTCCAGCGCTGATCTCGGTCATATTCAACATCGACAGGATTGGAGCGGCCTTCGATTTTGGCGATCTTTCCCTCAAGCGCGTGGAGACTCCGAAGCGCTTCGTGACGTTCGACCTCAACGTCAACGTTATCGACTCCGGACACGATCTGCTTATCGAATGCGACCACAACAGCGATATTCTGGAAGCGGACACGATTCGGCGTTGGTTGGAGCATATGTCGACGCTGCTTGGCGCGATTGTGCGTGATGCGGAGCAGTCGATTGCTCGGATCGATATCCTGGGCGTTGAGGAGCCCGACGTCCGGGCTGACGCCGCGGCGTACGACGTTGCGCCGTTGCATTTTCTGTTTGAGGCCCGGGCAGGGGAGACGCCGGATACGGAAGCGGTGGTGGCGGGTGAGGAACGGCTCACCTACCGTGAACTCAATGCCAGGGCCAACCGCCTGGCC
>Ga0116129_1002162_pt1 | contig 10160 bp, 7 predicted proteins | sample June2015DPH_17_2_FD_89732 | JGI IMG/M metagenome (GOLD analysis project Ga0116129, IMG submission 89732) | Peatland microbial communities from SPRUCE experiment site at the Marcell Experimental Forest, Minnesota, USA - June2015DPH_17_10 | ecosystem: Environmental > Terrestrial > Soil > Wetlands >...
TATACGCTTCTTTCAGACCCCGCCTCGCGGCGATAGCCCTTGCGTTCTCACTAGCCCTTCACCTCCATCAGGTTGGGCGGGGGACTTTCACCCCCAAGCTGCTGAGCATGCCCAGCACACAACTAAACGCTCCGCGTAGTCGTCCCGATCCAGCCTCTCACAGGCGTGCCATTAGGATGGCGCGAGGCTCCTGCGGAACAATGGATTCGGTTATTCCCCAATGACCTATCCACATTTCCAAGCAGCCATCGCATGACAGAGCCTAATCGTAAGGCTGCGGGTGGAAACCCCGAAATGCGCCGGGAAAGGCTTGGCTATCTGGCGTTTCCGGACCATACGCCCATGGGATTTCTGCTTGAAGTGAATGCCGACGGTCACGTGTTCGGCGCGCCGCGCGATGCCTGTTTCAAGTCAGGGGCGGGCGGGTCCGATATCTACGTTGTTCGTTCCCTGGATCTGGCGATGTATAAGATGGCCGCCATTGACGCTCAATCGGATCCCCAGCTTACCGGTCTCCCGCTGGGCTACGAACCCGACCCCTCGCGCGACGATTGGAAGCCGCTCCCGCACGATCAATTTCACGATGGGCCGGTTGGGGGCGACGACGGCGTGCGCAGGCTACTCGAGATGGTAGTAGCGGCTGTCGTCCAATAGGGTCCAATAGGTCCAATAGCTCACGCGGTCAGGTGCGGCGCTTTGAAAAACAGTATGCTAGGAGGTGCGATGCGTCTCTTCGTTCCCACAGTGATTCTTCTGCCGCTGAGCTGGGTATACGCCCAGCCCACGCCGGAAACTGTGAAAGAACAGTTCGCGAAGAGAGCCGCTGGACTCTGGTCCCTTCAGCCGGTTACCAAACCGGCGGTACCGGCGGGGGTCGCCACGTCGACAAATCCGATCGACGCATTCATCGCCGCCGACTATAAAGCCAAGGGTCTGCTGCCAGCCGGCAAAGCGGACAAGTTGACGCTCCTCCGGCGGGTTTATCTGGACCTGATCGGCCTGCCTCCCACTCCGGCCGAACAGCAGGCTTTTCTTGCCGACCCCGCTCCGGATGCCTATGAGAAAATTGTGGACCGCCTTCTCGACAACGAGCAGCACGGCGTGCGCTGGAGCCGGTACTGGCTGGATGTTCTGCGCTATGCGGATCTGGATGGTTTGGACGGCTCGGTGATGCCCGCCGCGCCGGGCATGTATCTGTGGCGCGACTGGGTGATCGCGGCGCTCAATCACGATATGCCGTACGACCAATTCGTGCGCGCGCAGATCCTGGGAAATCGCTACCGTCCCGAGATCGCGACCAGCGCCAGCGGCCGCCGCACCCGCGTGGAAGGAAGTGTGGAGGACTCGTTCGCACTCGGTTTTCTCGCGCGCTCGGCAGTTACCCGCAACGATAAGGATCAGGACATTGCCTTCGGTGCGGTGGAAACGATTTCCACGGCGTTCATGGGCATGACCGTGGGGTGCGCCAAGTGCCACGACCACAAATTCGATCCCATCATGCAAAGAGACTTCTACGCCATGAAGGCGATTTTCGACCCCCTGGCGCTAAAGAATGTCATGCTCGCTACGCCGGCCGAAATATTCGAGAACGGCCAGAAGCTGGATGAGTACAAGAAGAAAAGCGCTCCGGTGAACGCGGCCATCGAAGCCCTGACTGGCGCTTACCAGACTAAGCTATACAACGAACGCGTGGCGCTGCTGACGCCGGAAGTTCAGGCGGCGATTCGCAAACCGGAGCGGGACCGGACACCGGAAGAACAGAAGATCTTCGACGACTACTATCCCGTGCTGCGGATCGACCCCGAGAAGATCAAAGAAGTGATGTCGAAGGACGAGGTGGCTCAATACAACGCGTTGCTGAAGGAGCAGCAGGCCATCGCACGCCCTGCTGCACTGGCTTCGTATTGGACAGTGGAAGAGGATCCGGGGCGATTGAAAGAAAAGAGCTACATTCTGACAACCGGCGATCCGGCGAAACCGGAAAAGGACCACGCTGTGGAGCCCGGGTTTCCTTTTGAGCCGGCCGATACGGACTTCCGCGACGGCCGCCGCGAGGCATTCGTAGAGTGGCTGACCGCGCCGGCGAATCCGCTATTTGCGCGCGTCGCGGTCAACCGGATTTGGGGCTGGCATTTCGGAGAGGGGCTGCAACGGGTTACCAGCGATTTCGGGCTGCTGGGCGGCAGGCCGGCCAATCAGAAACTGCTGGATTACCTGGCTTCGGAGTTTGTGGCGCACAACTACAGTATGAAGTGGCTGCACAAATTGATGGTCACCTCAGATACCTACCAGCTGTCTTCGAAAGCCGAGCCGGCGCAGGTTTCACAGGATGTTCCGATTGACGCGCGGAATACTTACCTTTGGCATTTCCGCCTGCAGCGTTTGGGCGCGGAACCGATCTGGGATTCCATCCACTACGCGTCTGACGATCTGGACCTTACAGTTGGGGGAAAATCGTTCCAGCTTTCCGCGCCGGATCAAAAACAAAAGATTTTCCTTCCGAAAGACGGCGTTACCGATGCCCGCACCAACCGGCGGGGAGTCTATATGGTCCGCGGTTATATTCCGAGCACGGACGTCATGAATAACTTCCTGACATCATTCGACGTGGATGACGGCCGAACTCCGTGCCCGATGCGGACCCAGACCGTGACGGCTCCGCAGGCGCTCTTCACGATGAATGGTGAACTGGTGCAGAACGAATCGGAGAAGTTGGCAGCGGTGGTTTTGAAAGAATCTTCGGGTGATCTCCCAGCGGCCGTGAACATCGCTTATCAGCGTGTTCTGGGACGGAAAGCCTCCGCTGCCGAACGCGATTACGCGCTCACCTACATCGCGAAAGACCCCGATCGAGTGAAGGAACTCGGGTGGCTTCTCTTCAATCTGGACGAGTTTATTTACGTGAGGTGAACCATGCGCGATCTTCGCAGCCTCTACCCATGCGGCAGGATTGCACGCCGCCGATTCCTCTTCCAGTCCGCAGCCGGATTCATGGGTTCGGCGCTGAGTTCCCTTTGGGCGGACGAGGGCAAGCTGATGCAGGACGCCCGCCTGCCGGGTACGCCGAAAGCCAAGTCGGTCATCTTTCTGTTCATGTGCGGCGGCGTGAGTCACATCGACACATTCGATCCCAAAGACAATAAGCACGCCGGCAAGATTATGGACGCCATCGGCTTCGGCGATAACAACGCCCCGATGAAGCGCCCCGTGATTCCCATTCTCCGGACATACAAGCAGTACGGCAAATCGGGCATTCCTGTATCGGACTGGTTTCCCAATGTGGGCGAAACCATCGACGATATCGCCGTGGTTCGTTCCATGTATTGCCATCAGACAAACCACTTCCCGGCCGTGCTGGAAGGAGCCACGGGCAAGCCGCTCCGGCAGTTCGAACATCCCTGTCTGGGCAGTTGGGTTTCCTATGCGCTGGGCACGGCGAATAAGGATCTGCCCACATTCGTCAACGTTGGACGTCCGTCCTCGCCGGTGCAGTTGTCGGGCGGATATCTGGGGGCCAGTTACTCGGCCACGCCCTTTCAGCCGGGTGATGTGCCAATCCCGAATTTGCTGCCGCCCAAAAGCTCGGGCAGCGGACAGCGCGACCGCGAGATGCAAGCGCTCTTCGAATTGGACAAGCAGTTTCGCGCGGATTATGCAATCGAAAGCGAAATAGCCGGCCGCACGCGTGCTTTTGAGCTGGCGGCGAGCATGATGCTGAAAGCGCCCGCTATTGTCGACTTCACCACGGAGCCCGACCACGTCAAAGACCTGTACGGGATCGGGGTAAAGGAGACCGACGATTTCGGCCGGCAGCTGCTGCTGGCCCGCCGCTTGGCGGAAAACGGCGTGCGCTATATCCAGATATGCCACGCCGGTGGAGGCAACGGCGGATGGGATTCGCATTCCGATATGAAGTCCCACGCGCCGCTCTGCCGCGCCGTGGACAAGCCGATTTCCGGTCTGATCCGCGACCTGAAACAGCGCGGCATGTTGGACAGCACGCTGGTGGTCTTTACGAGCGAATTTGGCAGAACGCCGTGGTCGCAGAATACTACAGGGCGCGACCATAATGCGATGGGATTTACTTCGCTTCTGGCGGGCGGCGGCGTGAAAGGCGGAATTGTGGAAGGCGCCACCGACGAAGTGGGTTATCGCGCGGTGGAAAAACCGCATTACATCAGCGATCTGCAATCGACGATTCTGCGGCAGGTGGGCCTGGACTACAAGAAGATGGACTTTGTACTGAATGGAAGGCCATTTCACCTTGTGGAAGAAGGCTTAGGGCCGATTGAGGCGATTCTTCAGTAGGGCTGGAGTTAATGGCGTTCGCGTTGAGGCCAAGGGCATCGCCGGAGGAGACTGGCTTGGTCATGGGGTTTTCTATCAGGCGCCCCATTACCCATACTTTCTGGCGTTAGTCTACCGGGTCTTCAATGACAGCGTCGCGACCGTGCGAGTGATCCAGGCGTTGCTGGGAGCGTGTTCATGCATCCTGCTGTCGGTCGCCGGAATTCAACTCTTCGGGCGGCGCGGAGCCATCGCCGGCATCCTCCTGGCAATCTATCCGCCGGCGGTTTTTCAGGATGGCTTGATAGACAAGTCATCGCTGACGACGTTCCTCGCCGCGGCGTTGCTCGCCCTGCTCTCGGCGCCGGCGGAGCGTATGACCGCGCGCCGCCGGTTCGGCGCAGGCATCGTACTTGGACTGCTGTCTCTCACTCTTGGCAGGACGCTGGCGAGCCAGGGCCGGATTGCCGAAGCCGTACCGCACTTTGAACGCGCTTTGGCGCTCGACCCCAATTACGCGAATGCCAGAGCGAGCCTCGATGAGGCGCGAGCGATCCATTCCCGGACGTCGCGGAGGTAGCGCCGTGTCGACGCAAAATGGCCGTTGTTTGGCCCGCCAGCCGATATCTCAGCCATAGCCAGTATGTTTCTTGCCCGGCTCCCGACTTACAAGCCTCTGCCGGCAGCCAGCACGATTTCCTTGCCCGAAGCATGGTCGACGACGATCAGCTTCCCGCCTTTCAGTGTCACGTCATCCACGCGCGTGAAACCATCGGGAACACTAGTATAAAAAATCAGAAAATGCGACTGAATCTTAGACTTCGCCGGCAACCATTTAAAGGTCGCGGTCCCGAACAGCGGATTCATCTCCACGGTTTCGCGATGGGAGATATCGAAAGGCTGCGTGGAAAACTCCATGCCGCGCGCGGCGTGGTCGTCACCCGTAAAATTCATCCAGCTCATGACCCACGGATAATCCCGACGCGGAAAAACATACCCGATCAGAAGTCTCTTCGGGACGTTCAAAGCCGTCACAAAAGCGAGCGCTCGCGACGGGTCCATTTCGCAGCTCGCCAGATCCAGGGTCTTGGCGTCTGTGGGAACGCCGCGAATGTCAGTTTGTTCCAGAGCGCTGTTCGGCGCCATCGGCCACTGGAAATCGCGATCGTAAATCAATTTTCCTGGAATCGGCCCCGGTTTGTACGGGCGAACGCGGCAATTCGTCGCCGACATATCCACGAACGTTTCGCCCGGCGCGAGAAATGGCGGCCCGATGGTGGCATGTTCCGCCCAGGAAACCGGCCGGTCCACATTTAACTCACTCTCAAGCTCGCTGTCGACGTAAATCACGTTTTCTCCGTCCCGCAGTTCAATCGTCCGGGTGAGTTTTTCCTGCGCCAGCGGCAGCGAACTCTGCAAGACTACCGAACGCGCCGGACCGTTGCTTTCCTTAGAGACAATCTGCATCGGTTGATGAGAAGCTTCTCCGTGGAATGGCATCCCCGCGGCCTGCTCCTGCGGCGTCGGAGCGCCGAACCCGTCGAGCGCCAGAAAATGGCCGATCGAGTGATACGGGCTCAGGTGGTCGCCGTCGCGTAATTGCAGCTTCTCAAAGCGACCGCCCATCGACGAAATCGTAAACTCCAGCTTGTCGCTCGACAGCACAATCGACGTACCGGCGTTGGCCGGATTACCCCGTCCGGACCGTCCGCCCTGGGCGAAAGCGGAGAGAGTCACGACAAAGGCGGCAGATATCAATCGAGGGAAACGCATTTGATCATTTCTTAGCCTGATAAGTCTTGCTAAAGTGATTTCGACTGTTGGTGACCGTGAACGATCCATCGGACTCGGCGGACACCTGAATCCAGTTTCCGTGCTCAGTAGCGTCCACATTGGCGATAAAGTTTTTAGGAGCGTTAGCGTCCACCCCCCCGGCCACCGTAAAATGGGCCTGCCAGATGTCTTCCAACCCCGGAGCGGCGCGCAGAATCGGCCAGCTCTGTGGATCGCCGCCCTTGCGCGAGCCATTTCCTAGAAGCATTACCTTGGCGTGAATCGCGTTCGCAAGTTCCGGCGCGATCCCTTTAATCTGACCGTGCACATTCACGTTAAAGACATCCACGTCGCCGATCAAATTATTCGGACAAACCAGATTGCGCGTCACATAAGCTTCCAGATCCGCCAAGTCCAGCATGCGGAATTTCCCATAAGTAAAAAGCATCCCGACGGACAGATTGTCTTCCACATCCCGCTCAATCCGGGCCTGCTGCGGATACTTCGCGCACTCGTGATTGGGCGCTCCTCCACCGGCCACCGGTTTCTCGATAGTTTTGCCGCCCGCCGAAAGAACCTGAACCTCCGCGCCTTTTAACGGAATTGTGTCTCCCGGCTTCACTACCGTGTGGCCGACCTTTTTCCGCAACTTGTCGTAAGCGCGGAATCGTTCCTCTTCCCCCTGGATCATGGCTTTATACTGGGCATCGTCGAGTTTCGGGTTACTTTGAAACTCACTATGATCAAAGACACGCCGCACCGGAAGTTTTGAAGCTAACTGAGGTACGTCGCCCATATGATCCACGTCAAAATGAGAAATTACTAAGTCATCAATTTGTTTCACGCCCGCGGCCTGCGCCATAGCCACGATCCGATCGACGGAAGCTTCCCGGTTGGGCGAAGCCGGCCAGCCCGCGTCGATCAGCATGGTCTGTCCGCCGGGAGAAATAATCAGGACGGATTTTCCGCCTTCTACATCGATCACATAAACTTCCAGCTTGCCCGCCGCCGCGGCGAAACCGGCAATCAGCGTCATGAGCCAGGCGGCTACGGCGATCTTCATGTGAGCTTTCCTCATTTCACGCTAATCGCTAATAAAACGTTTCCCGGCATGCTGGAATATCCGGAATTGACGTATACCATTCCGTCCACCACCACCACGCCGGTGGCGCTGAACGAGCCGCCTCGCGCGGCAACTCCGTTGACGGTCTCAAAATCGCGCAATGCGTCAAAATCCCAAATAATCGCGCCCGTTTTTGTGTCGAACGCCCGAATGTGGCCATCCATCGACGGAGAAAAAACCGCGCCGGGGATCACCGTCGGCGGCGAGCGCAGCGCGCCGGAGCAGCCGCGCGCGCCGGCGCAGGCAAGTTTCGGCGGCGGCGCCTTCCAGATAACTTTGCCGGTCACGGCATCCAAAGCAAACAACCCGCCGCCCGACGCAGGCTGCCCGCGCACGGTGTCCGCGATCGGAGCGAACACAAGCTTATCGATAGGGCTGTACGCCACTCCCCACTGAGTCCCGCCGCCTGGACCCCCTGTGCCAATGCGCGTCTGCCAAACCACTTTTCCCTTCTGATCCGGATCGAATCCCCAAACCACCGCGGACTTTTGACCATCCAATAGCATCTGCCGGCCATGGTCCAGATCGACCAGAATCGGGGAAGCTCCAAAGTCCACATCCGTTCCCGCATTAGGAGGACAATTGGCGCCGGGAACGCCGCCTCTGCCTCCGCAGCCCCAATTGAACATGTCCGGTGCGGCCTGCTGCGACCACTCGATTCTGCCGGTCTTCATATCCATGGCGACAATGGCATCGGCTGTCCCGATGTCGGGATCGGAATAACCATTCCCGGTGGCTACATAAATCAGCTTTCTTTTCAAATCAAGCGTAGGAGACGACCAGATGGTCGCCCCCGAAGGCCCGTAAAACTGAACTCCGGCAGCGCTTTTTCGCGTCGGCTTCGGCTCCGGCGAAGTATAGGTTCTCCAAACAATCGAGCCATCGTTGGCTTCGAGGGCCACCACATTTCCACGAAATGTACAGCAGGAATAAATAGGGCTGGCGCCGGCATTTTCTTCCTGCGAAGCGATGGGGACATACAGCCGGCCTTCATGAAGTTTCGCCGTGCCGGTAATTCGCGTGAACGGCCGATCATCCAGTTTCTTCTGCCAGACCAGTTCACCCGTGTCCGCGTTGAGCGCGTAGAAATTGGACTCCAGATCGCCGAAATAAACCCGCTGCCCCGGACCGATGACCACCGCGTCGCGAACCATGGCCTTTGCCTGGTATCTCCAGAAAATGCAGCCGGTCTGTGCGTCGAGTGCATAAACCGTACCGTCATTACTGCCGCTATAAACACGCCCGGCGACCAATGTCGGCTGCCCATAGGCGGAAATCGCGCCGGGAAATCCGAACGCCCATTTCAATTTAAGCTTCGGCAGATCCTGCGGCGTGAGTCCGGCTTCCCTGGCCGGCTGGAAGCGAGTGTTTCGCTCATCCGGACTCCATCCGTTCCATGAGGTCTTGCTTTTAATCGGTTTGGTTTCCGCAGTGCAAAACCCGGTCATCGCGGGCATGGCGACGGATCCCGCTTTTCCCAGATAGCGAGCCACGGCGATGCGCTCTTCGGAATCGAGTTGCGCCCCCTGCGCGCGCATTTCTCCGGTCTCCAGTGTTTTGACGATATTTTCCCAGGGAATATTCTGCAGCGCATCGCGCAGAGGAGCATGTGCGTCGCTATTCTGATCGTGACACTGCTGGCAATGCTCAATATAGACCCGGGTTCCTTCCTGCGCGGTGCAGCCGCAAGCGAAGGCAAACGCCAGGACAACGCTTCTAAACATAGATTTCTGCCGCCGTGTAATCCAGACGACGTCGTTCAACTGATCGGCTCGGTCCCTGGTTTCGTACTTTTAGATTGTATGTCAAGATCGCCTGCGTGGCAGCGGCGCAGCCAGTGACCTCCAAAAGCCCGCCTACCGCTAGAACCAGAACCTGAGTGAAAGAAGTATTTTCCTGAACGCCAGCCGGCGAAAATAGCGCGGCGGCGTTCACTACACTACTACACTGAACTTGGCGTGGTTGAAAACGTTGTAGGTTTCCCAGCGGAATGTGAGAACCCGTCTCCCGCTGGCGAGGTGGAAATTCGGAAAAGCGTCACGTCGAAATTGTTGATCACGGGCCTTCGAATGGGATTTCGATCGGTATTAGCCGGGGCGCCGACTCAGCTTTTTCCAATCGATAATGATCCTGAAACGAGGTTTCGTTTCCAACACAAGATGATCCTGAAATTGGGGTGGGTTTAAAGGCTGAGGAGTAGTTCCTTTCTTCTCCTGAAAACTCTTGCCTCAGACATGCTCAGTGCCCGACAAACGGATTAGCTCCAACCGCGCCAGATGTTCGAGCCATCCCTCCCCTTGTCGAGGACGGTATGGCCGTTGGCTTTTACTCCGTCGGCGCCCAGTTCGCGCCGTACGCTCATGGAAACTTGAAAAGCTATGCGTACATCTGGGTCATCGGGGCGTTGGTTTTTCCGCCGTGGGTATTTTCTTACCAACCTTCACTATTCACCAGATGCTGCAAGCGGCAAAGGACGAGCGGGAGAATCGCCTTTCAGAACTCAAAGCCCACCTTTTGCGGTCTTTCGAGTTTACAGTTGAGGGCACGCCCAAAAGCTTTTGGAAAATACTCGGTCGCATCGTATCGATTGAGGCAGTGGCCTTCCTCATTGGCAACCGGGGAACCGTTATGAAAGTCGCCGCGAAACTGACGCACTAAGGAACCAGGAGACGCCACGATAAAGCCGGATAACTAAGCCAAGATCGGTGAACCGCGTCAAGCCTACAAGCGAGTTTCGAGTTTCTTATGCGGTGGGGAATGCCGCGCGGAGCGAACAGGAAGTTGTCTGGACCGCCGCGTACGGCATCGCTGCCGCAGACGAATTCGAACTCGCCTTCCAACGCGTAATACGCCTCATTTTCCTTATCGTGGACGTGCAGCGGGGGACCGGCTGGCGCGCTTGATATGGTGCGCTCGAAAACAGCGAGGATAATGTCGAGATCGAGCCGGCCGCCAACGCGAGAGATGGGTGTAGGCA
>Ga0116129_1002164_pt1 | contig 10157 bp, 7 predicted proteins | sample June2015DPH_17_2_FD_89732 | JGI IMG/M metagenome (GOLD analysis project Ga0116129, IMG submission 89732) | Peatland microbial communities from SPRUCE experiment site at the Marcell Experimental Forest, Minnesota, USA - June2015DPH_17_10 | ecosystem: Environmental > Terrestrial > Soil > Wetlands >...
AAAATTTCTGGGCTGCCTTGAAAGAGCTACGGCCCGAATCCTTTTTGGGATTCGGGCCGTAGCTCTTTCTTCTGCTGATTCTGAGTAAAGCATAAATGGGGTTAATTGCATGCAAAGTTTCTGAAAGAGGTGGGGTTACGAAAGGGTGGTGGACTTTGGTAATGGGGAAAGAAAGGGAAAAGGGAAAAGAGCAGTTCTCCTCTTGCTGTGGAGCGATCCCTGCCTGGCCGCTAAAACGAATACGCGGCCAGGCTGGGGCGTCCGAACTTTATACCTTCGGGAGAGATGCCCTAGTGGCCCACGGGAGTGACCAGTAGAAGGTTGTCGTTGTGGCCTGTGACGCGGACGGGTGCGCCGGTGGGGATGGGCTCGCTGAGATTATTGGCAATGGCGCGCCAGATTTCACCTTCGACGAGAATGTGGCCGGCGGGAGCGAGCGGTTCCATGGCGGAGGCGATGTGGCCGATGAGGGCTTCAACGCCGATGAGGGTTTTACGACGGCGGGCGCGGACGGCGAGGCGCAGCAGGAAGACGGTAATGAGGCCGAAGGCGATGCCGATCGACAGGGCGAGCCAGGGGTGGACATCGAGCTGCGGGATGGGCGATGCGACGAGAGTCATCATGCCGAGGACCAGGCTTAGGGTGCCTGCGATGGCGAGTGCGCCGTGGCCGCCGAATTTGGCTTCGAGGACGAGCAAGATGACGGCGGCGACGAGGAGCATGACAGCGGTGTAACGGATGGGAAGCAGGTTGAGCGCGAAGACGCCGAGCAGAACCATGAGCGCGCCGAGCGCGCCGGGGACGATGGTTCCGGGCGTGTTGAATTCGAGATAGATGAGAAGCGCGCCGCCGACGAGAAGCATCAAGGCAATGTTGGGATTGATGAGCCAGTCGAGAAGATTTTCTCGGAGAGTGGGCTCAAGATTCTGAATGCGGGCGTTGGCGAGGTGGAGGGTGAGCTTGCTGCCGTCCATGCGGGTAATGACGCGGCCGTCGAGTTTGGCGATGAGGTCGGCGTCGGAGGCAGCGGTGAGGTCGATTAGGCCCTGTGCGAGAGCTTCTTCAGCGGAGTAAGCGTGCGAGTCTTTGACGGCGGCGATGGCGGCGTCCTGGTTGCGGCCGCGTTTGGCGGCGTAAGAGCGCATGAACGCTTCCGCGTCATTCTCGACTTTCTGAGACAAGATGGGGTCGGGCTGGCCGGACTCGAAGACGACGTGTGCGGCTCCGGCGTTGGTTCCGGGGGCCATGGCGGCGATGTCTGCGGATTCAAGGAGGAAGAAGCCGGCGGAGCCGGCGCGCGCGCCAGCAGGGGCGACATAAATGATGACAGGGACGCGCGAGGTAAGGATGGCGCCAGTCATGGAGCGCATGGAATCGACGAGGCCGCCGGGGGTGTCGAGCTCGATGAGCAGGGCGGCAGCGTTGTCTGCGGAGGCTCGAGCGAGGGCGCGGTCGAGCTGGCCGGCGGTGACAGGCTGGATAGTGTCGGCGAGGGTGAATTTGTCGACGAGGGGTTGTTGGTGGGGGGATTGGGATAAAAGCAAGGGGACAGGGAATAGGGAACAGGGAATAGAAAAAGCAACAGCGAGTTTGCGGAGGGTGTGAAGCACGGTGATGCCTCCTGAATAACGCTTAAGGATAGCTGAAAAGCAGCAGGTCTTTCACTCCCGCCTGAAGAACGGCTGCGTTCAGAATGACACTCGATTTTTATTCCATCCAATTTGGCGGGGTGGATAGCTATTTGGACTGGGTGCGTTTGAGGTCGATCTGGCGGAGGAGGTCGCGGGCTGACATGCTTTTCGGATCGAACTGGATGGCGAAGTTGGCGTTGCGAGAGGCGTCGTCGTACTGGCCTGCGGCAAGATCGATGCGGGCGAGGACGAGGTAGGCTTCAGCGGAGGGCTTGAGCTGGATGGAGGCGAGAGCTTCGGCGCGTGCGCCGTTTGTGTCGCCGGAGCGCTCGCGGACTTCCGCGAGGCCTTCATGGGCGTCGGCGAGGCGGGTATCGGCGGAGGCGGCTTCACGGAAGAGGCGTTCGGATTCAAGCAAGAGGCCGCGGGAGAGATAGTCGCGGGCGCGGAGGACGAGAGCCTGGGCGCGCTGGTCGGGCGCGAGAGCATCAAAGCGCGCGGACTGCATCTGGTCCATCATGACGGCGGCCTGGCGGAAGGCAGAAGCGTCAAAGGTGCGGACAATACGCTCGAGTGGCTGGACGGGGGCTGGGGCGGGCTGTGCGCTGGATGGCGGGCGGAGGACGGCGTCGAGCGCCAGGGCCTCAGAGTCTGTGGGGCGGAGCTTGAGGTACTGGGCTAGCTCGGCGGAGGCGCCGTTTGTGTCGCCGTGGCTGCGGAGGCTGACGGCGAGATTGAAGTGGTAGTCGGGAGTGTTGGGGTCGGCGGTGACGGCCTGGCGAAAGAGCGCGGTGGCGTCATGGTTCTGACGGCTGACGGCGACTCCCTGATTGTTGAGCACGGGGGCGAGCGGAAGGACGCGGGAAACCTCCGTGAAGGCGGTTTCGGCGGCGGCGTAGTTGCCGGTATAGAGGAGCGAGAGGCCGCGGTAGAAGGAGGCTTCGAGGGTATCGGGAGCGGCGTTTGGCGACAGGGCGGTGACTTTGGCGAAGGCATCGGCGGACTGCTCATACTGCTGGTTGGCGAAGTCTTCGCGGCCAAGAGCCATCCATGCGGCAGGGAAGCTGGGGTTGAGCTTGACGGCGGCCTCAAGGTGATGGATGCGCTCAGTCTGGTCGGCTTCAGAGATGCCACGGATGTACTGCTCGAATGCATCGAGCTGAAGATTGGCTCCGGCGGCGACGAATGCCTCTTCGCTGATGGGAAAAGCAGGATCGAGCTGGCGGCTTAGTTCCCAGGTGAGGGTGTCGAAGACGGAGACGAGGGAGTGGATGTCTCCGCTGGCGGTGACGGGCTGGGAGATGCGGAGGTGCGGGACATCGACGATGCGGGCGGTGGCGGTGAGGGTGGAACCGGAGATGGTGTATTCGCCGGCGACGATGGCTTCCGCGTCGAGGGTTTGCGCGAGCTTGATGGAGGTAGCGCGGGAGGGATGGAAGGCTTGCGGGAAGCCGAGGTGGTCGAGGGCGTAGCGGCGGTCTGTGCGGCTGAGGGGTGAGAAGCCGGCGGCAGTGAGGCGCGATGTGAGGATTTCCGGTGCGGCTTCGCGGATCCACTCGATGTTGGGCTGATTGGAGCCGTTGTCAAAGGGGAGAACGAGAAGGATGCGGCTGCGAGGGTTGGCGGCATCCGCGGTGACTTGGGAATGGGCCGCTGGGGCTATGAAAAATGCAATGGTAGCGGCGAGAAAAAGAGCCTGCCGGAGATGCGAACGAAGTGACAACACGATGGGGAAATTATAGAAGGGCTAGGGGAGTGGAAGGCTAAAGGGATTGAGAGACTTTGCGTCATATTGGCGCTGGAAGCGAATGATGGCGGCCCATTGGCCTTGATGATCATCTTGTTGCCAGACGAGGGCTCCGTGGAGCTGGTGGGCGATAGCTTCAGGGGAGAGGTCGTGATGGAGGCCGAAGTATTGCTCGTCAAGCTGATGGCTGAGGGGACCGAGGGTGATGAGCGGGGGCGGATCGATCTTGGTGGAGAAGACGAGGGCGGTGGAGTAGCTTTCCGGAGTGGCGGCGGCGCGGGTGATCTGCGCGGAAGAGAAGTCCTCAATGGGAAAGACGTCAAAAGGGGCTTTGACGTAGCCGAGCTCGGGTTTACTGAGCTCATCGGTGGCCGGCCATGCGGATAGGACAGTGGAATCGAGGTATTGGGCCTGGATGCGGCGGATGGCTGCCTGATGGAGGCGGATCATGCGGGCGTAAGCGAGATTGTCTTCCGGCGCGAAGCCGTAGGGAGGATTGATGAAGAGTCCGGCGATGAAGGCGGCGGCGGAGAGAAGCGCGAGGACGGGCCACCAGCGGACGCGGCGGTAGATGGCGGTGATGGCGAGAAGCAGGACGAGCGGATACATCGGCAGGAGATAGCGGCAGAGCAGCGCGCCGCCGAGGAGGCTGAAGAGGATGGCGTTGGCGGCGAGGAGGATGAGAATGCGGTTTCGGACGGATGCGCTGAGGCTGGGGTAAGGAGTGCCGTCGGCGTTGGAGCGTGGAGGCATGAGCAGAGCAGCGAAACCGAGCAGGACGGGCACGAACATGTTCATGTGCGCTGTGAGGTGCAGAACGCGATGGGCGAGGGCGGCGAGGAAGCGTAATGGAGTGAGATTGGCCTGGGCGTTGTAGCGGAGGAATTCGGGGTTGCCGAAGAGAAAGCCGGTGCGGGAGTAGTGGTAAGCGTACCAGGCGGCGAGAGGCAAGATGGGTGTGAGGAGCCATGCGGCTTCGCGCAAGAGGGTGTTGCGTGTGGCCGAGTTGCGGAAGGCCTGCCACAGAGCGAGTGCGGCGAGGCTGAGCGGGATGAGGATCGCTGTTTCTTTGCACAAGGCGGCAGCGGAGAACCAGGCTGCTGCTACGAGGGGGCGGCGATTGGTATTGGGCAGCGAATAGACTAGGCCCCAGAGAGTGCAGGCGGCGGCGAAGATGTCGGCGTGCGCGAGAGTGGATTGGGCGAACCAGATGGGATAGAGCGCGGTGAGAGCGACCGTGGTGAAGGCGATAAGGCCGTTGCCGCAGAGACGCATGACGAGCCGCCAGATAGCGAGTAGAGCTAGAGCGGCAACGAGGACTACGGCCTGGCGGGTGACGGCGGGGACAAATCCGGAGGCCTTCCACCAGAGGGCGAGATAGATGCTGGGCAGAGGCGGGTGCGCGTTGGTGAGTGTGGAGGTGGGGATGAGGGAGCCGGTGCGGAAGAAATCCCAGGCGGCGGGGATGTAGTAGCCGGCTTCGTCCCAGTAGTAGGGCAGGCGGAGGAGGTTGAAGTGGGTGACGTAGAGGGCGACGAAGAGGACGGGGAAGATCATCCAGAGGGGGAAGGGCGCGTTGAGTCGTGGCTCCAAAGCTCGCGGGATGAGTGATGGTTTCCGGCTCACGCGTACTGATCCTCGGGGACTAATTGACGGGGCCCTGCGGGAAATTGACAGGCAGGTTTGGGTTTTGCGGCTCAAGGTTGATTTCGCCGAAGGCCTGTTCGTATTGGGCGAGGTTCTGGGCGAGGAGATTCGAGAGGGCTTTAGCCTGCTGCGGGCTGAGGAAGATGGCCTGATGATTGCGGATGGTGACTTCATCGGGTGCGTCAGAAGAGGCAAGGCCGAAGAAGAGCTGGAAGTCCCAGACGGAGACGCGGACCTGGACGCTGTTGGCGTAGTTTTCGCGGAAGTCAGGCGAGGGGGTGACGGTGATTTTGGGTTGTTGCGGGGCGCTCATGGATACAGATTATCGCGGCTGGGCAGGATTGGTGCGGAAGAGGGGACTTGAACCCCTAAGCCTTTTGGGCGCCAGCTCCTAAGGCTGGTGTGTTTGCCATTTCACCACTTCCGCATGGGTGGGCCTTTGTTTCCATTGTACGCGGAGAGTTATTCGGAGTCGCCGCGCCAGCGGCCTGCGGCTACGTTTTCGATATAGCGGCGGGAGTTGAATTTTTTGCCGGTGGATTGGCCGGACATGTAACGGATGGTGCCGAAGATGGGGCGGTCAAACCAGGGGCGGTCATGGACGCCGGCGATGGACCAGGCGATTCCGCTATAGCCGTTGGGATCGCGGCCATCTAGTTCGTAGCGGTCATTCAAGAGGACGGCGTGCTGGTAGGCCAGATGGGGCGATGGGGACCACTCGAGGATTTTCTTGGCCCAGTACATGCGCATGCGGTTGTGCATCCAGCCGTAGTGGACCATCTGGAGTTGCGCGGCGTTCCAGAGATCGTCGTGCGTGCGGCCCTGCTCCATTTCTTTGAGGGTGTAGAGCGTGGGGCGAGGGTCACTGGCATGCTCGCGGAGGGTTTTGGCGGCCCAGTCGGGGGCGCAGTCAAGGGAATCGTAATTGGGAACGAATTTGACGAAGTTTACGGAGAGCTCGCGCCAGCCGATGAGCTCGCCGAGGAAGATTTCACAGGCAGCAGCGGTGGCTTTGCCCTGCTTTACTGCGCGCTGTGCGGCGAGGGTAATAGTGATGGGGCTGATGTGGCCGAAGTGCAGGTATGGCGAGAGGCAACTGGTGCCGTCGAACTCGGGATGGTTGCGTTTTTCCGGATACGCGTGAAGCAGGCTGGAGACGAAGTGTTTAAGGCGGCCAAGAGCGGCGTGCGTTCCGCCTGTGAAGGTGTCGACAGGTTGGACGGAGCGGTCGAGGCTTGTCCAGCCTTTGGTAATGTCGCCTTGGAGATCGTAGCGGAGGAAATTCTTTGGAATGAGCCAGGAGTGAGTGGCTTTGAGATTGGGCTGCGGGACGAGGTATGTGGGCAGATGCGCGAAGAGGCGCGGCTTGAAGATGTGAAGCGCGTAAAAGTGTTTGTCGAAGAGACTTGAGGGGACAACGACGTCGGCGTCGACGGTGAGAAAGGGTAGAGTGAGGCGGCGGGCGAGAACTTTGCGCCAGCGCTCGGGTTCGCGGCAGTGGTTTTCATCGCCGATGAGAAGCGCGGCATCGACCTCCTGAAGGAATTTTTCGAGCTGATTGTCCGGTGGGCGGCGAACGATGAAGGCGACGTTGCGCTCGGCGAGGTCGGCTTCAATGTCCGCAAGCCCCTGGCTCAAGAATGCGTAGTGGCGAAGATTGGCGTTGGGATAGTTGGCAATGATGGAGAGAACGACGATGACGGGAAGGTTGAGCTCGTTGCCGAGAGCGATAGCGAGATCGAGTGCAGGATTGTCTAAAGCGCGCTGGGCGCGCTGCATCCAGTAGACGATGCACTTGCCGTCTTTGAGTGGAGAGCCTGCGCGGCGCACGGTGACACGCGGGTCTTGCGCGCGGGAGAGCAGAGGTTCCGGCAGCGGGCTCGCTTTTGGCATAAGTAGAGTTCAGCAAGGAGGACTATTGAAGCTGCTTCAAATCTTGTGCTGTTGTTGGAATGAGTTCAGCAATGGTGGGATGTATGTGCATGGAGCGCTGTAAGAGTGATATAGGTTTGCGCGCGTACATGGCCGTAAGAATGCAATGGATTGCTTCATCGGCTTCAGTGCCGAGGATGGATGCGCCGAGGATAAGCTGGGACTCTTTATCGACGAGAATCTTGATGAAGCCCTGTGTCTCGCCTCGTTCCGTGGCGCGAGCGACGCGGGTCATGGCGCGGGTGCCAATGAGCGCGGGCTTTCCGGTCTTTCGCACCTGCTCTTCAGTCATGCCGATTTGTCCCAGCGGCGGATCAATATAGAGAGCGTGAACGGGGATGCGGTCGCTGAGTTTGCGAGAGTCTCCGTCGAGTAGATTTGCGGCCACGATTTCATAGTCGTTATAGGAGGTGTGTGTGAACGCGCCGTGTCCGTTGCAATCGCCAAGAGCCCAGATGCCTGTGACATTTGTGCGAAGCTGATCATCTACCTGAATGTATCCGTGAGGGTCGAGCTGAATTCCTGCCTTGTCGAGTGCGAGTAGATCGTTGTTCGGCGTGCGGCCCACTGCGAGAAGCACGTGCGAGGCTGTGACAGTTGGTGGGTCAGTGTGGCAGGAAACATGCACGAGAACTTTTTCATCTGCCCGCTCCAGCCGGATGCATTCCGCATCGAGGCGCAGATCGATTCCTTCGCTGGTGAGCACTTTGGCGACAGCATCACTGACGTCAAGGTCTTCATGGGAGACGAGCCTGGAGCCGCGCTCGACGACAGTTACCTTTGCTCCGAGACGGCGGAAGATTTGCGCGAACTCCAGGCCAACGTAGCTTCCGCCGACTACTACAAGATGTTCAGGGATTGTGTCGAGATCAAGAATGGTTGTACTGGTGAGGTATGGAACGGAATCGACTCCGGGTAGATTTGGGATGGTAGGGCGTGCGCCGACGTTGAGGAAGATTTTGTCTGCTTCGTAGTGCTCACCGTTGACCTGGAGTGTGTGGCTGGAGACGAAGGAGGCTGTGCCTCTGAGCAGAGTGAGATGCTCCATTTCTCCGAGCCATTTTTCGAGGCCGCTTCTTGATTTCAGAACGATTTCCTGCGTGCGCGCCTTGATGTGGGGCATGTTGATAGCCACGTCGCCCGGAATACTGAATCCCATTTCATCGCCACGGCGCGTTTGTTGAATGGCTCTCGCGTTGGCGACGAGTGCTTTGGTCGGCGTGCATCCGACATTGACACAGGTTCCGCCAAGCCAGCCCTTTTCAATGAGGGCAACTTTTTCTCCGGCGGCTACAAGACGTGATGAGAGAGTTGGACCAGCCTGACCGGCGCCAATCACGATTGAGTCGAAGCGTGATGTCATTGGATTTTCACCCGAGGATTTGCGAGCAGAATTTATTTGAAATCGAATGCCTCTGCCTCAATCAACCGAAAGGTTGCAGGAGCAGGTGGCCCGTCCACTATAACTTGAATCGCTAGCGTCGCCGCTGCAGGAAATGCAAAATGATTGCGAACATTGGAAATCGGATGCCTGCTGGGGTCATGCAGTTGCTCTGGCATAGGTCAATAACCATTGCGCTTCGGATTGGTAAACATTTTCTCGGGAATCTGAAAATAGATGTTGTTTCCATGTGCTGCCAGGAACAACCTATTGAGGTTGATATTTTTTGGGATTGCTCCTATTCTGAAAACGCATTCTCGCCAGTCGGTTAATCCTTATGCCAAAGCCAAGACGGAGTCCTGGCTCCAAAAGCGGTTTGATGGACATACGCACCGTAGCTGAACGGGCGAATGTCTCCGTTGCCACTGTTTCGAGAACCATCAACCGCGTTCCCACGGTCAACGCCAAGATGGCGAAGCGAGTATGGGATGCAATTCGCGAGCTTAATTACTTTCCGAATACGCAGGCACGGGCTCTTGTCTCAGGACGAAGCGGCGTTTTCGGTCTGATTGTTTCCGAAATTACCAATCCGTTTTTTCCTGAGCTGATACAGGGATTTGAAGATGTGGCGGTTGAAAATGGCTACGAGATCCTGGTCAGTTCAACCAACTACGATCCCAAGCGCTGGGAGCTTTGCATTCGGCGCATGCTTGAGCGCAAGGTCGAGGGCGTGGCCGTGATGACCTTCGGCATTGAAGAACCGCTTCTTGAGCAACTGGCTGAGCGCAACGTACCTCTAGTTTTTATTGACAGCGGTCCGAACAGCTCGCAAGTGAGCTTGCTGAAGGTGGATTATCATCATGGAATTCGTCAAGGTGTGCAGCATCTGGCGGCTCTTGGTCATAGAAATATCGGATTCATCTCTGGCCCTGGGCGGCTGAGCTCGGCCCATGCTCGTCTTGAAGCCTTTACTCAGTCGCTGCGGGAATGCGGCATCCCACCGCAGCCCGAATGGATCATTGAAGGCGATCACATGCTGGAGGGCGGAATTCGGGCGACAGAGCAGTTGCTGGCCGGGAGTCGGCTTCCGACAGCGGTGATGTGCTCGAACGACATGACGGCGATTGGCGTGTTGCACAAGGTGTACAGGGCTGGGCTGCGTGTACCTGATGATCTTTCGGTGATTGGATTTGACGACGTACAGATGGCGCGCGTGATGATTCCGCCGCTTACCTCGATACAAATGTCGCGGGTGGATCTGGCCCGCGCAGCGGTGACTGCGCTTCGATCTCACGTTGAGAACACGGCGCCTCAGCGGGAATACAGCATTGACACGCAGCTCGTGGTGCGGGAGTCGACGGGGTATCCACCGGGTGCGATGCGGGATCTTTCCACCGACTCGCACAGGAAGCGCGCAGTAAACTAAATTGCGCTGAGAAGGCGCAGAGCGGGATCGACGCATCGGGCAGTGTTCCGGCAGCGCAAATTCTATATGGAGGGCTATGTGTAATGGGCTGGGAAAACGTTTGCTAATGATCGGTCGATTCCGTATGATGCGGATGTTATTGAGGGATGATCCGAGGCGTCCCGGTCCAGGAGTTGGCCGTCCAATAGAAGGTTAAATGCAGTCGATTGAGGAGCATCGCAGATGGAAGTTGTCGCCGGTGTTGATTTTGGAACGTTGAGTGTGCGTGTCACGCTTCTGGAACGTGATCGCGGTCGCCTTGGCACCGCTGCTGCTTCCTATCCGCTGAAGCGAAAGAAAGAGGATCCGAATTTCGCGACCCAGTCTCATGCGGACCAGATGAACGCGCTGGTT
>Ga0116129_1002165_pt1 | contig 10156 bp, 9 predicted proteins | sample June2015DPH_17_2_FD_89732 | JGI IMG/M metagenome (GOLD analysis project Ga0116129, IMG submission 89732) | Peatland microbial communities from SPRUCE experiment site at the Marcell Experimental Forest, Minnesota, USA - June2015DPH_17_10 | ecosystem: Environmental > Terrestrial > Soil > Wetlands >...
CGTCGACTCCGTCCAATCCGTCATCGCGGTAATCTCGGACGTGTCAAGCGTGATGACGAGATTTTGACGAGGAAGACCTCCTAGCTTCTCCTCAAGCGTCGGCACAACACGCTCTAACCATACTTGTCCTGTCTCCCATAATTTGTAGAGGAACCTTCGGTCCACCCCCGCATTGCGTGCCGAACCGCAATCAATCCACCACGCTCTTACCGGCGACTCGATCACACCTTCGAGGAACCCCATGCCCGCCCTCTCCGGAGACCCGTAACGAGGACGCTTTTCATCCTCTTTGAAATAGGAGTTCGGTGCCGTGCGACAGACGCGAACCCATTCTCGACGGTCCGGACGATAGATCGAATGCGAGTCATGACCCCTGCGCGCTCTCTCTCGTAGTGGCAAAACTTCGTTACAACTGACCTCAATTACCGTTTGTCCTCTGTCAAGCGCCATATCAGGGATCAAACGATAATTTCTTCCCCGCCAATATCCATAGAGTGTCGCGTCGTCGGGAGAAACAAATTCAATCGCATAGTCAGACAGTGTTTTCCTCTGCTGGCATAGCTTCCAAAGCATCATCGGCCAATCTGATTCAAGCCATACAAGGCGCTCAAAATCGAATTGAGACCAAACCAGAAGGAACCATCCAGCCGGCAGTCTAGTAGGAATGGCGATCTGATACGCTCGTCCGATTCCAGCCATTACCACAAGCGTCAACCCACCTTCAGTTCCCGTCCGCTGACGCAAGGTGGTCGCAATACGCTCGAAATGATCAGCGAGGGCAGCGTTCGCCGTGGGTGTCCATGTTCCATCGATGCCGCTACTAAACGCGTCCTCAATGTCGTCATGCACGATGACAACGTGCAGACATTTGTTCCCATCTAGGCGAAAAGCGATCTCCGAAATGCCGGGAGGACGGTTTCCTCGCTTGTCGAGATCATCACCGGTTCGAACGATATCGTCTCGGTCGAATGGGTGCAATGCAGCCTCGAGCAACCTATGGGCCTGCTTCTTCGTGATTGCTGCCCCGAATTTCCGAAGGGCATTCAGATGATTCAGATGAGCCAACGCATAGGCTGTGACCGCGTCCGCAATCGACGTGGGAAATGCGATGAAGTATACGTCGCCAAGCCTGACGAGAAATTTTTCACGGGTGTGGACGATTTGCTGATCGAGTGCCGAGGTCTTCAGGTCATCCGGAGCGCAGACAAATGGCTGAAGATCGGCTTCTGACAGGGCAAGACGACCAATGTCCGAGATCGTAATGATTTGCGATGCAGTGAGACGCCATAGTTCCTCGTCATTCTCGGGAAGAGTGACTGCGTCGCCCGGTGTCCCCATGGTAAAGCGACTGTATCCTCGCCGTCGGGCTAATTCATTAGACACAGCCAACGCAGCCATGACGGATCGTCGAATCGGCTCTACAAGATCGGGCCCGGTCATCAAAGTGTCCAGCACGTCCTGGAGGTAAGCATCTGGACCACTCAGGCTCCCATTGAAGATGAGTCTGTCGCCGTCTCCGGTACTGACAATTCCCACAGCAAAATCTTCCGGCGGATCCTCCAAACGGTCGACATCCGAAGCAGCGACTTCCTGATTTAGCCAACGCACAAGATCGTGAATCGAAGGTGTTCGGTAACCTGCGCAGCAATATGCAGCCAAAAAGATCAACGTATCGAGCCGGAAAATGAAAGTGTGGTTGCAATCTAGGCTCGCAAGCGCGGCGGCGACGGAGATTACCTTAACCGCATCAAACTCCCGCAACTCTCGCTCCAACTTCGAAACCTGCGGAAGAATATCGGCAATCTTTAGCAATCGGCTTGATTTGACCGCGGCGAGGAAATCTTCTGTTGGCCAACTCTGCCCAGAGTCGTTGGTGGGATCGCCGTGGCACTTCTTCCATTTTTTCCCCGAACCACACGGACATGGCTCATTGCGACCTATTTTCATAACCAATCTGTATCCCTTCAATCAAGCAGCGCAGAACGCTCCAATCGCCTAATGGGGGTTACCGACATTCTCGGCGGGATAGTTGGAAAGATAGGCCGATCCGGGCAATGTCTTCTTAGAGCCGCTTGGGGAAATGTGGGTGAAGGATGCAGATCGCGTTTAGAACGACTGATTCGTACGCTGTTCCAAGTCAGAGATGGCGGCAAGAACATCGTCAAAGCGGGGTACCGCCCCGAAGATCATTCCGGCCATAGCCTCGTAATCGCGACGCAGAACGTCAAGCATTTTGTCGTGCGGAGCCAATGCAAAGGTCCCAGGCTCGGCAGAAGCCAAGTCAAGGTCGGGTCGGTTGAAGAACATCTTCGCGTGGCGGACGCAGTCACGTGCCATATCCAAATTATTAACGGCTTGCTGCCCGGTGTTGCGCGCCAATATTCGCGCCACGTCGTAGTAATGGCGGGAGACGCGCTGGCCGCCGCCTCGGAGTTCGCCCCGCCGCTCAAACCATTTCCGCAGGCCGTGGAGGATCACGACCTTATCCCAAAAGGTGCGGCTAGGATCGACGGTGGTCACGTTGTGTACGCTGAGATCGCGGCCCGCGAGATCGTCGGCGACGAAGGGCCGGACGACCACAGGTGAATGAGGATCGAGCGCCGATTTCGCGCCTGATTCGATCTTGATTGCCCTGCGGATGTAGTCGTTCCCTGCGGCGGTAACACTTGGATACCAGAGCAACAGGCTTTGACCGTCTGGATCGTCGGCGTCTAATTCCACTCGCCCAGCCTTGCCGGGCAGTTTCGCTGCTTCAAGTGCTCGTCGCAAGAGAGTTTGCATCTGCTCCTGCAGCGGTCCGCGAATGTACTCCTGGCATGCGGCCCTGATTGAATCCAAACGTGCAGTGCGTTTCTTGCCGCTCAGCCCCTCCAGTTCCTCGACCGTGGCCGGTTGCCCGATGTCCTCACGGAAGACCGTTATGTGTCGATGTCTTCCGAGAATCGCTCGATCAGGCCATAGCCTTTGGAGAGTGATGTGCCGCCTTTGAAGAGCAGGCGCGGGCCGCCCGCCGCGAGGTCGTTAAAGAGCGCATCGAGGGTCCAGCATACCCAGAAATCTTTCTCGGCATTCTGTTCGGCGGTGCCGAGCCGGTTGGCAGTTGCAAGGAACAGGTCGCGGCGTTCGCGTTCACTTGCCGCCAATACGGTTTGGAATCCCTCGATCATTGCTCAGCCGCCCGTCTCTTCTTTTTCATCATAGGATCGCTCGCGGATGCCATTGCCGGCACACGCCGGACCGGCTGCGCCGCGGGCGTGTCTTTCACGGGCGGTTTTGTGTCCTCGGCGTCTCTGAGCAGATCGCGCACGATGACGCGCATCCACTCTGGGAGAGCGGAAAAGCCCGCGCGCAGGTCGTCACGGATCGCCAAGCCGTGGTCGGGGTCGCGAAGAATCGAGATAAGGCGTCGTCGCAATCCCCCGTCGTCCGAGGGAAGCATGTCGCGTAGCCAATGGAGCGCCTGCACAAAGCGCATGGCAGGGCGGCCCGCCCAATAGAGACGGCTGGGTGCGGCGTAGTGAAAGTCGATGGTCAGATTGCCGAGTTTGATGGGCCGCAGCCGCCCGTCGGTGAGCACCTCGATGCGGGCGGGAACGGCATCGGTCAGCCCCAGGTCGTTGGCGGCGGTGATGCCGTCAACAAGGATGCGTACTTTGCCCTTCCGGGTCAGCGCATCGATCACATCGTGCGGATCGGGAGAGGTTGGCTTTCCGGTAAGGCTGTTGATGGTGGGAACGTCATAGAGACCGCGGGCGATCCGGCGTACGTTGTCAGTCGAGACTAGACGGTGCAAAGCAAGATCGACGGCACTCCGGGAACCAAGGTCGGCGAAGTCATCTGCCGTCCAAACGCGCGGCTTCTTCGGAGCCCGGATACGGCTCTGAATGGCGGACTGGATGCTTGGCGCAGAAGTCGGCATTAGCGCATTTCCTGTAAGCAAATTGTAGCAAATTTCTTACAATATAGACGCTTCCATTGTAGGAAAAATGTAGCAAATTTCTTACGGATATCTGCTGTACCAGGACGGTACCACCGTTGCGGCTGTTGCAGGGACCTGAGCGAGCAGCAAGACAGCTGACGTGGGCGGATTCTCCGCCACCTCCCGAGATGTGCGCCAAAATCACGCTTGCTGAAGGCGAGCAGGACACCCGCCGCCTCCCGCATTCAGAAGAAAAGGCGAAGATCGACCTCAAAAGGTGCCGAAAACTGTACCAAAACTGTACCAAGAAAGTGGCATTTTGGGCCTTTAGGCGGTTCTGTAAGCAATTGAAAATAGATAAGTTATTGAATATAAACTGTGGAAAAATCGTTCGACTCCCGCCGCCTCTACCATACATAAGTTGTTTAATATAAACGGCTTATCAGATCGGACTCAAAAATCGGACCAAAACTGTACAGTCACTGTACAGTCGCCCTCTGGATTTTTGCCCCACTTCAGCAAATCGAGCACAATCCGAGCTGAAGTCGGGGAGTCCCTATGCTGTCTGTCTATACACGCCACCATCCCAGTTGTAAGAATTCCGGCGACAAAACCTGGCGCCGCTGCAACTGCCCCAAGTGGATCTGGGGATCGCAGAACGGTCAATTCATCCGCCAGAGCGCAAAGACCCATAGCTGGGAAGCGGCAGAGGAACTTCGCCGGCAGCTGACCGAAGAACTGACTCAGCCCAGTCGGACGACGCCGGAGATGCCGCCTAATCCCGTTTTGGCTGCGCCAACCAGGGCGCAACCGCCTGTCGCGCCTCGACTGCCGACCGAGGATATCATCCCGGTCCAGCATCGGAAACCAAGAGTCACGGTCGAGAACGCCGTCGATGCCTACCTGGCTGATGCCCGCAGCCGGGAGCTCAAATCCTCCACCCTTTCAAAACTCGAGACCATCTTCCGCAAGCAGTTCCTTGTCTGGAGCCGGATCGAGGGCATCGAATACCTCGACCTGATCGATCTCGATACGCTGCTGAATTTCCGCAGCACCTGGAAGGACGGCAAGCTGGCCAAGCAGAAGAAGCAGAGCCGCCTCATCGGGTTCTTCTGGGCTTGCGTACGGCGCCGGTACATCATAGAAAATCCTGCTATAGGGCTGGGCAAGATCAAGGTCGTTCAGATCCCCACCGATTACTTCCCCCGGGACGAATTCCAGAGGATACTCGACGCGACCAATCTTTATGGAGATCCTCGTGGCGGATTTATCCCCATCGGAGACTTAAGGACCCGTCTCCGCACCATGACTCTGCTGATGCGCTGGAGCGGGTTGCGCATCCGCGACGCCATCACGCTCGAATGCCACCGCCTCCAAGGTGACAGTCTTCTTCTCTACCAGGCGAAAACGGGAACGCCGGTCTATGTTCCGCTCCCTCCCTACGTGGTCGAGGCCCTCGACAATGTTCCGCCTGGCCCCAAGCCCAATCCCCGCTACTTCTTCTGGAGTGGCAATGGAGATCCCAAGAGCGCGGTCGCCAACTGGCAGCGAAGCTATCGCCGTCTGTTCGAGTTGGCAGACATCAGGAGACTGGACGGCGAGCGAAAGCGCTGCCACCCGCACATGTTCCGCGACACCTTCGCGGTCGAGATGCTGCTCGCCGGCGTTCCCATCGATCAGGTCTCGCTTCTGCTCGGCCATGCTTCAGTGAAGATCACCGAAAAAAGCTATGCTCCTTTCGTGAAGGCGAGGCAGATCCAGCTTCAGGAGAGCGTACGCAATGCGTGGCTCGTGGGCCAGTCCCCGGAACCGGAACCGACGCCGGCCCCGAGAATTTCTTCAACCAACGCGCGGCGATCCGTGGACCCCGGGGCTGGCTGGCAGCTGATCCGCACCGCGCCCCGCCCCGGTGCTACTGGAGACGAGCACCGGCGTATCTCGCCACGTGATTCTGAACGCGCTCATAAACCCGACTCCAGTTCGCGTCGATCGTCTGGAAAAATCGCTCGGGTAAATGATCGTTAAGAACGCGAGTGCGGAACCAGGTGCGGAAGAACATCGATTCCATGACATCGTCGTTGACATCTTTGCAGAACTCGATCGCATTCTGAAGATGTTCGACGGCCAGAGGAATCTCCCATTCCGCTTCTTCTTTCGACGCTGGCGCTTTTCCGAGCCACGTCTCCGGAATCGCCCTTGCTGATTCGATCTTTGCGATACGCTTTTCGATTGACGGGTTCCATGAGGGAGTTGGCAGATCATCATAGAACTCCTCCAACAGACCCCGGAGCTCAGCCACATCCGCACCGAACTTCTCGCGCAGCCGTTCGCCCTCCTCCGGGAGGATATGGAGTCGTTTCGCCAGTTGAGACAACCATGCGTTGAAGAACACGCCCTCCATCGCAAATGAACTGATCCCCTCTTTATGCGCTTCAAGCGTCGCAACACCGAGTTCGGAAACCGCGAAGCGCTTCCTGTTGGCCAATTCGGAGCGGCCCGATTCGTGAAGCAGCGTGTAACAAAGATCGATGGCCCGCTCATCTGCCTCTGCCCGCCGGCGATACTCGCGCTGGGCTTCCTTCCAATCGCGGTGCTGTTCAGGCGTCAGGAGATGGCGATTCTCCTCCGTGACAATTCGGCCGGTTCTGGAAAACGCGTAGATCAAATCGGGACTGACGTGGCTTCTGTGGAAGACCAATCTGAGGTCATCCGTGAGTTCCTGCCGAAGGGACTCTGCTACTTCGGCAGGCATATCTGGCGCCAACACGCCGGTACGGGCCGAACGCTGGACGATTTGTAGCCCCGGCTTCCCTGCCGATTGTCGAGCCTTCAGCTTGGCCATCTTCCACTCCCGCACCTTCGATTCTACGTTTGCCTGTCTCATCTCTTAAAGCCGTCAATGCCTTTGAACCCCGATTTGACCGAGCTTGGAGCGTGCGTTACTTGTAAATCGAGCGAATTTTGAGGTTCGCGGGGCCGCTTTTGTGTTTCGCCCTTTGCTTCCTCATGCCGGTTCACACGACAACGAATTAAGAGGGGTGCCGAATGGAACTTCAACTGGAACCAACATATGGCGCGACACCCGCCGTCGAGCGACAGTCATCACTGGGTGTCCCATCCCTTGAAACACACTATACGGTCGCTGAACTCTCTAGACTCTGGTTTTTCAGTGAAAACACGATCAGACGCCTCTTCACCAAAGAGCCGGGAGTGGTAAAGATCGCTCATCCACATACGAGGGCCAAGAGAGGCTATACCACCATGAGAATTCCTGAACGAATTGTTCAACGTGTTCACCGTCGCCTCCAGGGTTTGTCGTGATGGCTTTACCTGAACCTCACAGGAAATTAATTTCGCAGCTCCACTCGAAAGGCCTTACGAGATTCACGTTCAGTTCCTGCGAAACTGCGAATTTGACCGAGTCCTGAATCAAAGACATGCTCATTTCTGTTTGAGGAGGGTCTGGTGAAAGGACGAGAGGAGCGATTCGGAGTTGCCATCGCGTTGACGTTCATTGACGTGCTCAGGATGCAGGTGTACTCCGATCTCGAGAATTCCGGCTAAGACCGAATGCATTCGATACTGCGGATTCCCGCTGACCTACAGGAGTGGCTCAATGTTCGATTCGCTCGAAGATCTTTCCGTCAAGCTCGCCGCGACAGGCTACTTCATCGATCCCGTAATGGTACAGGTAGTCTATTTGGCCGCGAAGCTCCAGAAGCCTCTCCTGCTTGAGGGACCCGCGGGATCCGGGAAGACGCAACTTGCAATCTCAGTTGCCGCGGCTGCGAACACGCATGTCGAGCGGCTCCAGTGCTACCGCGGCGTAACAGAGGACAAGGCCATCGGCCGCTTCGATGAGGGCCTGCAGCGACTCTACATGGAGTTCTCGAAGGGCCAGCACGAGAACTGGCAGATGGTGCAGGCGAACCTCAAGGGGCGAGACTTCTTTCGGCCCGGACCTCTGATGCGTGCCCTCGAATGCGACCGGCCATGCGTGCTGCTCATTGACGAGTTGGACAAGGTAGACGAGGGGTTCGAAGCAATGCTACTAGAGATACTCTCAGCATGGACGCTCTCGATTCCTGAGTTCGGAACCGTAACCGCGATGAGCATTCCGTTTGTCGTGCTGACCAGCAATGAGGAGCGCAGGCTGGGCGACCCCATCCGAAGGCGCAGCCTCTACGTTCGCGTGGAGCACCCGACTCCTGAGCGCGAGGCGGAGATCATTGCCAGCCGCACTCCGCAGGCCGATCAGAAGTTTCATCGGGAGATGGCGGGGATTGCGCTCTCGTTCCGCAACTATTCTCTCGAAAAGCCGCCCTCGGTCTCGGAGATGATCGACTTTGCTAACGCACTTCAACTACTCGGGACCGACCACGTAACTGAGGAGCACCGCGACGTGTTGCTTCCGTTCCTGGCGAAAACCGAGAAGGACAGGCGTCACCTCCTGCTCCGTGAGGGATTCAAGAGCCTGCTCGACGATGGCGCACGATTTGCTCGGAGCCTGACGCTCCCTGGAGGGTCAGTTTCATGAAGCGATGCCCGCTCCTGCTGTTGCTGATGTTTTCCCGAGTTGCACCGGCCCAAGTCGATCCCGCGCCGGCGGCGCAGTTTGTGCGGCAATATGCAGGGCACTACCGCGTCTCACCTGAGTTGGTCGCCGCGCTGATCGATGTGGAATCGCGGTGGAATCCGCGAGCATTGTCGAGCAAGGGGGCGATGGGGTTGATGCAGCTCATGCCGGCGACAGCGCGTCGTTACGGTGCCTTCAAACCATTCGACGTGGAACAGAACATTGCCGCGGGCACGCGCTACGAGACGGCATTGATGTGGGAGTTCCACGGGGATCTGCGCCTGGTCGTCGCGGCCTATTACGAGGGCGACCATGGGATCGCCCGGGAGCAATTGAACTATCACAATCCGGACGTTGTGGCCTACGTGCTGGCGGTCCGGCGGCAGTTCATGATTCGCAAATATGCGGCCGTGAGGCCGCCGAGGAGGTCAACGCCATGAAGCTTCGCTGGTTCATTCCCATCTCACTTTTGATCCCACTGGGCCTCAGCGCGACGGACGCAACGGTTGGAGCGCGTGTCGCCACCAACACGATCAACCCGAGAGAGATCGCGGTCCTGCATCTGCGGCCGGAGTTTGGGTCAACAATCCGCATGCCGGAGGAGGTGACATCCGTCATTCTGGGCAGTCCGGGAGAGTTCAAAGCCGAGCATAACGAGGGAGAGCCGGACTACGTCTATGTCAAGCCCATCACCAAACAGGCTGCTCAGTCGAACCTCTTGATCGCGACAAGATCGGGTCAGCATGTGACGCTCGAGTTGGTCAGCGATGGCACTGGCATTCCGAATCAATCGCAGCCGGTGGATTTCCTGATCGAGTACCGATCCGCGCGGAGCTTTCTGATTTCCGACGACTCCGGAGCCCCAGCCATGCCAGTCGCAGCTGGCAAGGTCCCAGCGCATGAATCCAGTGGCAGGGACACCGGCCCGGAGTCATGGCCGCTTTCGAATCTCGACGAGGAATTCCAACAGCAGCAGAAGGTGAATGCTCCCAAATGGACGAAATGGGAGGACAAACAGATCGAGACATCGATCGGCGATATGCGGCAATGGAGCAACCAGACCGTTATCTCTTACTCCATCCTGAATAGCTCGGATCAGCCCGTAGAGATCGTTCCGCCGCAGATTCAGATCACGGGACGCAGCGCCGCAAAGAGGAAGAAAAAGAAGAATGAGGAAAAGGGCATCATCTCGGATCAGCTTGAAATTCGCGACTACCGTTTGAGTGCGACCCGGCTTGAGCCGGGAGGTCGAGCCGACGGCGTGGTTATCTTCGACCGGCCCAATTTCAAGGAATCAACGGAGAAGCTGTTTCTGCAGATCGCCCAGGCGGACCAGGTGGATCGTCCCATCTTGATTCGTCTGCCGTTCACCCCACCCATCTCCGGCAACGGCAAATAGAGAGGAGCACAGAGGCCATGAGCGTCAATGACACCAGCAGAAACGGAAGCATGCCCACCTCAGTCGAGGAATCCACTGAGCCGGTATCCTCGCAGGAGCCGGTCCGGTCGCGCGAGTCAACCGTCCTGAATGGAAGACAGGAACCTGCGACAACCTTCGCGACACGAGCTGACGTGAAGGGGGTGGAAGGGATCAGCAAGAGCAAGCTCATTCTTCTCGGCGGCGGACTGGCCGTTGCGGTTCTGTTCTTTGTGTTCACGGC
>Ga0116129_1002166_pt1 | contig 10150 bp, 10 predicted proteins | sample June2015DPH_17_2_FD_89732 | JGI IMG/M metagenome (GOLD analysis project Ga0116129, IMG submission 89732) | Peatland microbial communities from SPRUCE experiment site at the Marcell Experimental Forest, Minnesota, USA - June2015DPH_17_10 | ecosystem: Environmental > Terrestrial > Soil > Wetlands...
ATCCGCCGCGGAGATTCCGAAAAATACGCACGTGCTGCTCAAGATGGTGAACTCGATCAGCACGCGGACCGCGCAGGAGGGGGCGCAGGTCTACATGCAGACTGCGTCGCCCATTACCGATGGAGGTCAGATTATCGTTCCCGTCGGATCTTATGTGCAAGGGACCGTCCTGATTTCAAGGCGCAGCGGGAAGGTTTCGGGACGCGCGCAACTGGCGATTCGGCTCGATGTGCTGACGCTGCCGGGCGGGAGGACGCTGAAATTTTCGCCGCATCTCAGCTCGGTGGACGACGGCGAGACCACTCAGAAGGTCGTGAACGACGAAGGATTAGTCCAGCAGGGCAGTAATGTCGGGAAAGATGTGGAACGGATCGCGATTCTGGCAGGCACAGGCGCTGGACTGGGCGCGGTGGTCGACCGGAGCTGGACGGGCGCGGGAATCGGCGGAGCGGCTGGCAGCGCCGTTGGTCTGGCGACTACGCTGCTGACGCGGGGCAAGGAAGTAGAACTACGGCAGGGATCGAGTCTCGACGTGGTGTTCGATCGCGCGCTTGCCGTGGATTAAGCTTTTCCCAGGGTCCAGCCCTTGCGGTAAACCGGCTTGATCAGCTTGTTGGCTTCCGCGTTATTGGTCCTCATCTTTTCGCTATCCCATTCGAGCTTGCCTTCGAACCGGAGGGCCAGCGTCCCCAACAAAATCCATTCGGTGAAGGGGCCGGCGATGGCGAAATTCGAATCGGCCGGTATGCCCGTTTTGACCGCCTGAATCCAATCCGCATGATGACCGGCTTCATTACTGGCCGGCGCGCGCCTGAGGACCGGATTAGGAAATTTGTAGCCCTTCATGCGTTCGGCAGGGAGCAAACGGGTGCCTTCGCCGTAGGTGCCGGTGGTGATAAATCCTTTATCGCCGATGAACAGGCTTCCGTTGTACGATATGCGGCCGGTACGTTCCGGCGCGGGCTGGCCGTCGCGCGAACGGGGCAGGTCGCCCAGAATTTCGTCCTGCGAAAGACCATCCGGAGCCGGCGGCGGCTCCTTCATGCCATCGTGCCAGAAAATTTTCACCGGAGGCATGTTGCCGCGCTGCGGGAAATCGAAGCGGATAACCGATTTCTTCGGGAACATGAAGCTGCTCTTGCCTTCCTGCATGATGCATTCGACGCTGGTAGGGGCGCCCAGCATCAGCGCCATATTCGGCGCTCCCAGAATGTGACACGCCATGTCCCCTAACGCGCCGCATCCGTAATCGTAAAATCCACGCCAGTTGAACGGAGCAATCGCCTTGCTGTACGGACGCCCGGCGGTGGAAACACCAGTCCAGGACTCCCAATCCATAGTCGACGGGACAGGCTCGCCGGCCGGCTCCTCGGTGAGCCCCTGCGGCCAGATGGGTCGATTCGTCCAGGCATGCACTTCGCCCACATTGCCGATCGCGCCATCCCAGATCATCTCCGCGCACTGGCGCGTGCCTTCATTCGAATATCCCTGGTTGCCCATTTGCGTCGCGACACCGTATTTGGCCGCCAGATGAGTCAACAAACGGGCTTCCCATATGGTGCGCGTGAGGGGCTTCTGACAATAGACATGCTTGCCGCGCTCCATCGCCCAGGTGGAGCAGATGGTGTGCATGAAATCGGGCGTGGCCACGATCACGGCGTCGATGTTCTTGCCCTCTTTGTCGAACATCTTGCGGAAGTCGGTATATTTAGGCGCCTTGTCGAACTTCTCGAACATCTGCTTGGCGCTCTCGGCATCGGGATCGCACAAGGCGACGATGTTTTCCTTGGCGTGGTCGCAAATGTTAATGCTGCTGCGCGCCTTGCCCCCGGCGCCGATGGAGGCGATATTCAGTTTCTCATTCGGCGATTTGAAGCCAAGCATTTTAAGGTTTGGCGAGCTGCCGAATCCAGCCGCGGGAACCGCGCCTGCGAGCAGCGAACCAAAGAAGAAGTGTCGTCGGTTGAGAGTGTAGTTTGCCATAGCGAACGGGGCCCTACGAAGAATTTTAGCAGAATGGGCCGGAGCCGTTCTTACTCGACTTCCTCGCCAGAGGGCACCATCCCGGACGTCAGAAAAGTTTTCGGAAGGTCACCTTCGCCAGCAAGGATAAAACTGGGGAACCGCTTAAACCACTTCCCGGCCGGCACGTCCGGATCGGACTCGAGCCAATGCTTCAGTGCCGCGAACTCCCGCACCGAAATTCGACCCTCGCGATATCGAGCGACCAGGTGAGCCAGGACCCCGGCAGGCGGGGGCTTCCGGATCTTAGGCATTCTCGAATTGCTTGTGAAAGATAACCCGTTCGAGCTGGTCGGTCAGCTCACGAATCTCAGTGGGGTTGTCGGTTTCCTTCAGGCGTTTGAGGATGACTGTAAGGGCTTGGTCGGATGTGTCCAGAGGCGCATCCGCCGCCCTCGATTCGACCGGATCCTGGCTCTTCCTCACCATAACCCCATCATACGCGCAAAGCAGTGGTGGGCGCGCAGGGACTCGAACCCCGGACCCCCTCGGTGTAAACGAGGTGCTCTAACCAACTGAGCTACGCGCCCGAGCCTCCAGTTTATCAGTTACTCGCGCTGCCTTCTTCGGTTGGGTAATTTTTGGAATACCAGTCCGTATTCATATTCGTCGGGATATCCAAAATGCGAATGTGCGTGAACCCCATCTCTTTTAACGCATGATAGGCCGGCCGGATGTTGGGGCACTTCACCATCGGACAGCATCCGCAATAGATCACCAAATCGGCATCCTTGGGCAGATTCGCGACGGCTTTCTTCAGCATCTCGATCCCTTCGGCCTTCGAACCCGGACCGGCGAACCCCGCATGCGAGATGTGTTTTAAGCGGTACAGCACCGGAAACGCGACGCACAGAATCGTGGGAGACTTCCCGTCCTTGATCAGGCTCGCCAGCGCCGCCGGCTCCAGCACTTCCGATTTTGCCCAGGGATCCGAGGCGTCCTGGCATAGACACAACGTGGCGACCAACGCGATCAGGAAAAAGTTCCGCATGAGGGTAGCATACCAGTGGGGCGGTCCCCCGGACCGCAGCCGACGCCCCCGTCGGCTTCTTTCTTCCGCAACCAGCTACTCGTTCTCCGACGAATCCTCTTCGATCTCCGCCAGATCCGGTTTGCTCCCGTCCAATTCGTCGTCTTCTCTGATCCAATCCGGCCTCGGATCGTCGGGCACCATTGCCTCGTCTTTTTCTTTGCGGGTCGCTTTATCAACGGGTTTCATGTTGGCTCCTGCTATCGCATTGCAAATTGGCATCCAAACTGGAAGTCCATCAGGATCATCGGCGCGTGAGGGGTTCGGACTTCCCGGAAATGCAGAATATACCCACTTGTGACACACTAAGTAAGTTCGGGGAGGCGAAGTAGTGGAGCTGGTCGGGCGGGTCGTTTCTCATTATCAGTTTCTTGAGAAGTTGGGGGCGGGCGGTATGGGCGACATCTATAAAGCCCACGACGCGCGCCTCAACCGGTTCGTCGCGGTCAAAGTGTTGTCAGCGGCTAACGCCGGAGACCCTGAGCGCCGCCGCCGGTTTATTCAGGAAGCGCAGGCCGCCTCCGGTCTGAACCATCCCAACATCATCACCGTTCACGACATTGTGAATGAGCCGGAAGGCGACTACATGGTGATGGAATTCGTCTCCGGAAAGACTCTGGTCGACCTGATTCCGAAAGGGGGTCTGCGGCCGCCCCAAGCCCTGAAATACGGCGTGCAAATGGCCGACGCGCTGACCGTCGCCCACTCCGCCGGCATCGTTCATCGCGACCTCAAGCCGGGAAACGTGATGGTCACCGATTCCGGCTTGGTGAAGGTGCTCGATTTCGGGCTCGCCAAATTGACAGACCGCAGTCCGGTAAGCCATATCGATAGCACGCAGACCATCGCTGACGCTCCCCTGACCGTCGAAGGCTCCATTATCGGAACCGTCAGTTATATGTCTCCCGAGCAGGCCCAAGGTAAGCGAGTCGACACCCGTTCCGATATTTTTTCGTTCGGTGTGGTTTTTTACGAAATGCTCACCGGAACGCGGGCCTTCAGCGGGGATTCGGCGCTTTCCACGCTTTCAGCCATCCTGCGCGACGAGCATCGCCCCATGATTGAGATTGCGCCGGACGTTCCTCCTCAACTTGAATTGCTGATCGGCCGCTGCCTGCGCAAGAATCCCGACGAGCGCTGGCAGTCGATGAAAGACGTCCTGGCCGCGCTCGGCGCCCTCAAGCATGAGTCGGATTCGGGCCAGCTTTACCGCTCTCGAATTCAGTCCGTCGACATGAGCCGGCGGAACCTGCCCCTTCCTAAGAAAAAATCGTCTCTGCCGCTGATCCTGGGGATCGTGGCCCTCGTCCTGCTTCTCGCCGGAGGCGGCGCGGGCGCCTGGTGGTGGATGAAGCATCGTACCCCTGTTGCGCCGCCGGCCCCGATTGTGGTCGAGGTTCCGGCCGCTCCCGCGCCTGTCATCGCGCCGCCTGCCGAAACTCCTGCGCCCGTCGACGAAGCTGTCCTCACCAACGACAACATTATTGACATGGTGACGGGAAAAGTCCCGACTGGCGTGATCCTGAGCCAGATCCGCGCATCGAAAACGAATTTCGTGCTCACTCCCGCCGAAGTGATTCGGCTCAGCAAAGCCGGTGTCCCCGGCCCCGTCATTGAAGTGATGCGGGATCCAAAACACGCCCCTGTCTCGCCCGTCGAGACCGCAGCCAAGAAGCCGACACCGTCCGTCGCCACTCCTCCTCCTGTTTCGGCGCCGCCCGTGACCGCCCAGAATAACGGGAAAACCACCACCGCGCCCGCGCCCACCACCCCCGTGCCGGTGGCGCCCGCGAAACCTGCCGGAGTTCCGGTCACTGTCTCTGACGCGATGCCGTTCAGTATCAGACTCGCCGAAGACGTCCCGGCCGACTCCGAGGAAGGCCGTCCGTTGCGCTTCACCGTGATCGACGGTTTAAAAGTCGGCGATACGGTCGTGATCGCGAAGGGCGCCACAGTTACCGGCGCGATTGTCGATGCAGTCGGGAAGAAAAATATCTTCGGCGGCGGCGGAAAGATGACCTTCCAGTTGCTCCAGGTGGAAGCGGTCGACGGCAAGAAACTGAACGTGCGTTCGGAGCCCTCACGCGGCAAGAATGGTCCCGCCAAACGTAATATCGATTCGGGCGCGAAGGGCAAGAGCAAGGAAATCGCCGCCGCTGCCGGAAGCCAGTATGTCGGCTACATCGAAGGCGCGCAGACCGTGTCCGTGCATAAAAACTGACCTAAGATTTAGCCAACTCCTCTAGAAACTGCTTCGCCTCCGCCGTCCGCGATACGCCCAGCGAGAGCACGATCGCCCGTTTCATATCCGGACTTCTTTCCACCCGCCACCGGGCGATCAGCGTCTCCGCCGCCAGCGCTTCCGGACACTCGCCCAGCGCCGCCGCAGCCTCGAAGCGTAGATCTTCATCAGCCGCCGTCAGGAATCGCGCGACAAATGGAATCGAAGCCCGCGCATCGATCCCCAGCAGCGATAGGAAACATTGTCCGGTCACCGCCGGCTCTTTGTCTCCCGCCTGCGCCTTCACCCGCAGCATCAGGATGCTATCCTGCCCAGGCAATTGCGCGATGGCCCGCGTCGCGTCGCTCCGAACCCGCATCTCAGCGTCCGCTAAAGCATCTGCCAAATGAATCAGAATCGTATCGCGCGGCAGCGAACACGCCGCCAGCGCCAGTGCGCATGTACCGCGCAGCACCGCCGCCGAATCTTCCTGTCCGCCCCACACCGGTTCCTTCTGGACATGCGCCATCCCGCGCAGATAAATTTCCGGATCCTCATGCGCCAGATCTTTCAGCGCCTTCACGATCGCCGTCTTCGCCCAACACTTCGGATCAGTCTTGACCGGCTCTTTCAGGAACCGCTCGAACGCTGCCAGAAGATCTGGAATCAGATCGCGCAGCAATAGATCGCCGGCCACCGCCGCAGCCTTCGAACAAACCACGTTATTGCGATCCCGCAGAGCCTTCCGCAGCGGCTCGACAGCATCCGCCGGAGAGGACCGCAGCCCGTGGATCGCCGCAATCTTCTCCTCGACGGTGTCTTTGCTCACGGCTATTTCGCGAACGTGAATTTGAGCCCTGTCGTGAACAGAATATCGTTCGTCTTTCGACCCGGCAGCGGATCGCTCAGGTACCGGTCGCTCGCTGAAATCTGGAACGCCATCCATTTCTTGATCGCCGCCGCACCTGATATGTCGAAATTCAAGCGAAAATTCCCGGTGCTGCTCAAATTCGGAAACATCGCCAGGTTTTCATGCATCGAAATCGTCTTCGAGAAGCTGTGCGTCAGTTCCTCGCCGAACAGAAGTTCCGCGTAGCTTTGATCCACGCCGCCGTCGAAAAATTCCCGGTCCAAAGACGCGCCCAGCGACAGATCGAGCACCGTATTCTTGTTCTTGATCGCGTGATAACCCACCCCGCCCGCCGGCGCGAACCGCAAATTCAGGCTCTGGAACTGGTCGTTTTCCAAATCCACCAGTCCAAACACGAACATCTTCGGCGCCACGTTTAAGTTGTAATCGATCCCGCCGCGTTTCGCGTTCGCCGTCGTCAGATCCGGTCCGGAGGCGTTGCTGCTCGAATAAATCTGCGTGTACGTTACCGTGATCTTGTCCCGCGTCGTCGCTCGAACCGCGCTCGCTCCCAGCGTGAACGTCTCCGTTTCCGTGTTTCCCGCCGTCTGTGTGAATCCCAGGTTGAACGTGCCCGTCCATAAATCGATCAGCCGCGGATTCGTGTACCGGTCGATCTCCGTATCGTAAGCCTTTTGCTCCGCTTCAGACCGGATATACTGGACCACTTCGCGCGCCGCCGTCACATTCCCCGTATCCTTCGTCGCGACATTGAACTTCGTCCCGTCCGTCGTCACCACGCCCACAATCTTCTGCCCGTCCTTAAGCGTCACATACAGCGGCCCGGTCGACGTCACCCCCGTCACGTTCTCCCAGGGAATCGTCACCTCCCCACCCAGCTCCGATTTCATTACCAGATTCTTCCCGTCATACTTAATAATGGAGCCGGACAGCCGGTCGCCATTCTTCAGCACCACCTGATCGGCCAGTAATGCCTGCGTCAAGAGAAAGATACTAATGATGAGTCGTCGCATAGTTGAAATTCCGATTGTCCTACTATTCTTCGTCTTCCTGCCACTTCACGCGCAAGCTCCACCACCCCCCGCCGACCCTCTCGATCGCACCACCCCGCGCGGCGCCGTCATCGGATTCCTCACCGCCGCCCATAAAGGCGACTGGTCCACCGCCATTCAATACCTCGATAACGTGAAAAGCGAGGACCCCGTCGAAATCGCCACCCAGCTCAGCGTCGTCCTCGACCAGGGACTGCCCGCCAATAACCTCGACCTGCTCAGCGTAAAACCCGAAGGTAATTTAAACGATAATCTTCCCGCCTCCAAGGAACTGGCTGGGACCATCGTCACCAACGGCGGCCCTCTCGATGTCACGCTCGATCATGTTCGCCGCGGAACGCAGTCCGTCTGGCTCTTTTCCGGCGATACCCTCAAGGAAGTTCCCGCCGTCTACCAGGAATTCAACTCCGCCTGGATCCCCAATTACATCCCGCATGTTCTCCTGCGCCGCGGCTGGCTCGGCGTGCCGCTCTGGCAATGGATTGTCCTCGCCATCGGCGTCGCGCTGGCCCTGTTCGTCGCCGCCGCCATGCGGAAAATCGCCGTCCCGCTCCTCCGCCGCCTCTTCCGATCCATCGCCCTCGATCAGGACGAATGGATGCTCGACCGCCTCACCGGCCCTCTGCGCGGATTAATCTCGCTCCTCGTCCTCGCCACCACCATCTCCGTCCTCCGCCTCCCTCTGTTCGCCCGCGAAGCCTGGTATTTCATCGGCGGAGGCCTGGCGATCATCCTGGGCGGCTGGCTCTTCACCCGCGTCGTCCAAGTCTCCGGCAGACTTCTCAATCGCTCCGTCGAACGCCGGGGAGGAGCCGACGCCACCGCCGTCATCCGCCTGTGCGAGCGCACCGTCAACGTGCTCACCTTCGCTGTCGTTGTCGTCCTGCTCCTCAAAGGAGTCGGCCTCATTAAGGACGTCACCACGCTCGTAGCCGGCCTCGGCGTCGGAGGCATCGCCATCGCCTTAGCCGCTCAAAAAACGCTCGAAAATCTATTTGGAGGTATCTCCATCATCTTCGATAAAACCATCCGCGTCGGCGATACCTGCCGCATCGGCACCCAATCCGGCACCGTCGAAGATATCGGCCTCCGCTCCACTTCTCTCAGAACCGACGCCCGCACCGTGCTCACCGTCCCCAACAGCCAGCTTTCGGCCATGAATATCGAAAATTTCGGCATGCGGGAGAAGAGCTACTTCTATCACGTCATCGGCATCCGCTACGAAACCACCGCCCAGCAAATGCGCGCCCTTCTGGACGCGCTGCGCAAGCTCCTGACTTCAGACGCCCACCTCGAACCCTCCACCTCCCGTGTCCGCCTGATCCGCTGCGCCCCCTCGTCCCTGGATCTGGAAATCGTCGCCTATGTCCTGACCACAGACGGCCTGAAGTTCCTGGAAGTGCAAGAAGACCTCCTCCTCCGCATCATGGACACCATAGAATCCAACGGCACCGCCCCCGCCTTCCCCTCCCAAACCCTCTACCTAAACCGCGATCACACCCTGCCAACAGCCAGTTCGCCTCCCCCCGCCGACGCGTGAGTAGCGCGCGCGCCCAGGCCGAGCCGTGACCACAGGGAGCGGTGGCAAGAACCTGCTAGATGTTATTACAATAGTAATAACATGGTTGAACTCAAGGTCCGCAAGTTCGGCAATTCCCTCGGAGTAGTTCTACCCAAGGACGTCATCAACCGTCTCCAGACCAAAGACGGCGAGCCCTGTTCCTGCTCGAAGATCCCGATGGCAGCTACCGCCTGACTCCGTACGATCCCGCATTTGCAAAGAAAATAGCGAAGGCCGAAGACATCATCGCCCGCTACCGCAACACCCTGCACGTCCTGGCCAAGTGATCTGGATAGACCGTGTCCAGGAATTAACTTTGTAGGGCGGACCCCCTGGTCCGCGGCCAACGCCCTCGTCGGCCTCTTCGCGAAAACATGGACGATACGTGAGCCGGTTGCACAGAAGCCGGCCGCGGGGCGTCTCCGGACCCCGGGGGCTGCCCCACGGTGGAGCGCAAGGCATGACGAAGACCTGCTCGAATTTTGCCCGAGCCCGGCAGATGCACGCCTATGCAGACGGCAACAAACGCACCGGCTTCGTCATTGGTATCCTGTCCTCGAACTCAACGGCTACAGCTTCACAGCCAGCGAAGAGGACGCCGCCCAGGCAGTCTTAAACCTCGCAGCCGGTACACTCGACGAGCCAGGCTATGCAAATTTCCTGCGCTCGAATACCAGAGAGAATCGAAAACGCTCAAAAATAAGGGACTGACACCCTTCCTGTGCGCGCTCCGTGGCGCGAGCTTCAGCTTGCCGCGCCGGCTTCAGCCGGCGTCCAAAATTCCCTCAGAGAAATCTCTCCCCCTCCCCCCACTACTTATCACCCCACCGAGGGTAAGCAAATGGTAGGAATAATCCTCATCCTCTTAGCCGCCGTGCTAGCCGCTCAAACCCCCGACCCCGCCTATTCCCCGCTCGAAAAGGCCTATGCCGCCCTCCGCGCCAAGGACTATGACCGAGCCATCGCCGCCTTCCAAGCCGCCGTCAAAATCGCCCCCGACCGCCCCGCCATGCGCAAGGATCTCGCCTACACTCTCCTCAAGATTGGCGAAAATGAAGCCGCCCGCGACCAGTTTGCCGAGGCCATGCGCCTCGACCCTCGCGACGACCATGTCGCTCTCGAATACGCGTTCCTCTGTTACGAGACGAAACAGCAAGCCATCGCTCGCCGCATCTTCGACCGTATCCGCCAAACCGGAAACCAAACCGCCGCCGAAGCCTTCGAAAACATAGACCGTCCCCTCCGCGAAGGCATTGCCCGCTGGACCCAGGCTCTCGAAATGTCGCCCGATAACTTCAGCGCCCACCTGGAGCTAGCCCGCCTCGCCGAACAGCGCGACGAAACATCTCTCGCCGCCGAGCATTATCAAAAAGCCTGGACCCTGCGCCCCGAT
>Ga0116129_1002168_pt1 | contig 10149 bp, 9 predicted proteins | sample June2015DPH_17_2_FD_89732 | JGI IMG/M metagenome (GOLD analysis project Ga0116129, IMG submission 89732) | Peatland microbial communities from SPRUCE experiment site at the Marcell Experimental Forest, Minnesota, USA - June2015DPH_17_10 | ecosystem: Environmental > Terrestrial > Soil > Wetlands >...
CACGGACAGCGTCAGCGAGAGCCGCCGGCCGTAACGATCGGCGATGTACCCGAACAGCCAGCCGCCGAACGGCCGCATCAGGAAGGTGGCGGCAAACAGCACGGCCGCGTTGAGCTGCTGCACCACCGGGTCGCTATTCGGAAAGAACGCCGGTGCGAAGTAAAGCGCGAACGCGGTGTATGCGTAGAAGTCGTACCATTCGACGAGATTGCCGGCCGAGCCGATCAGGATAGCCTTGACCCGGCGTTCCATGTCCGCGAGGTCGAGTTGGCCGGCGACCGGCCTCAGGGCTTGATCCGTCATGTGAACTCTCCCAGTAACAATCACGCAACGCCGGCGGCGAAGGTCATTAGGCCGCCTTTGCGAACAGCATCGGAAGCTGGCGCGGCCCGCGCACGGTGCCTTCCGACCATGTGACCTTGCCGGCCGGATCCAGCCTGAAATCCGGTATCCGCTTCAGCCATTCCTCAAGGGCAACCGTCATTTCCATGCGTGCGAGGTTGGAGCCGACGCAACGGTGGATCCCGAGACCGAATGCGGCATGGCGGTTTTCCTTGCGGTCGATCACCACCTTGTCGGCATCGGGAAACATGGCGGGATCGCGGTTGGCGGCCGGAAACGACAGCAGCACCATGTTGCCGGGTTTTATCGGGCAGCCGCAGATAACCGTTTCCTTCACCACCTCGCGCGCCATCGTCACCGGCGCATAGGCGCGCAGCAATTCCTCGACCGCTGACGGCATCAGTCCGGGCTCCGCGATCAGGCGGGTGCGGTCCGCGGGCGTCTTCGCCAGATGCCAGAGCGAAGCGCCGATCGCGCTCCAGGTGGTGTCGATACCGGCGATCAGGAGCAGCCGCAGCGAGCCCTGCACATGCAGGTCGGACAGCGGCTGGCCGTCCTTGTCCCTGGCGTTCATCAGCGTCGAGATCAGGTCGTCGGTCGGGTGTTGCTTGCGCCGTTCGATATGGCCGGCGAAATATTCGGCCATCGCGTGGACGCCGCGCATCAAGGCGTCATCGTCCTTGATGCCCAGTTCGAGAATTTCGTGGATCCATTTGATGAAGAGGTCGCTGTCCTTCTGGGGGATGCCGAGCATATGGGCGATGGTGCGAACCGGAATATGCTTGGTGTAGCGCGCCGCGGCGTCGCATTGTCCTTCATCGATGAATTCGTCGATCAGCTCGTTGCAGATCGCGCGAACCCGGGGTTCCAGTTTCTTCATGGCGTCGGGCGTGAACGGCGGCAGCAGCACCTGCTTGGCGGGCTTGTGTGCCGGCGGATCGGAGGTGATCGGCGGCGCGTTTCCCGTCGGCTCGGGACGGACGTCGCGCACGATGACGCGGCGCGAGGAGAAATGTTCGGTATCATAGGCGATCTCTTTTACCGCCTCATAGGTGGTCGGCAAATAGCAGCCGAGGAAGCGGTCGGTGTGGACCACGGGGCATTCGGCCCGCAACTCGTCCCAGATCGGAAACGGATTTTCGGTCCAGCGCGGGTCGGTATGGTCGAAATCGTGAACCCAATCGGTGACCGGGGGGTGTTCGGGCATTGCGCTGGCGGAATCGGACATCGGGCGATTTCCTTTTGCTTCGTCGGCGCGATCTCTCGCGGCATCAATCGGCGGAATTCCCTATGGGGCGAAGCGGGGTCTAGTCCTCCGTCACGTCGATCGCAATTTCCGGGCAATTGGTCTGGGCGAGCCATGCCTTGTTTTCGAGCCCCGCAGGCACGGAACCATCGCCGATCTCATGTGCATTGCCGAATTGGTCGAGTTCGAACAGTTCGGGCGCCAGCGATTTGCAGCGGGCGTGTCCCTGACACTTGTCCTGGTCGACATGAATCTTCAGCTTTCCCGACATTCCGGCGTTCCCTCGTGCTTGCGCCTGTCGCTCGCGCAGTTTTCCGAAGCGATTATAGCGGTGCAGGCGCCCACCGCCAGCGTTCAAATCGTACTTTGTCATGCCGACAATAGCCAAGCCCTTGTTCGTCATTGCGAGGAGCACCGCGACGAAGCAATCCAGTCCTTCGCTCTGGATTGCTTCGCTGCGCTCGCAACGACGGCTTAGACGACTTGTTTTGCTGGTGCGGACCTCGGATCGATCGGCGTGGTGCCGCGCAACCCGAGAATATCCTCAAGCAGCCTGGCGCCGGCGAGAAGCCGCGCCTCACTGCGGGGTGCGGCCACCATCTGCAATCCGACCGGCAAGCCTGACGCGGTGAACCCGCACGGCAGCGAAAGCGCGGGGCAGCAGACCAGCGTGATCGCATAGACGATGGCCAGCCATTCGACATAGTTGTCGAATTTCTTGCCCGCGCATTCGGCGACATAGCGGTTCTCGACCGGAAACGGAGTGACGATGGTGGCCGGCGTCAGCAAGAGGTCGTAGGTCCCGAAGAATTCAAGCGTGCGCTTCGTCATCGCGACGCGCTGCGCTTCGGCGCGCTCGAGCTGCTCGACAGTCAGCTTGAGGCCCTCCTCGATGTTCCAGATCACCTCGGGTTTGAGCTGATCGCGCTTTGAGCGCAGCAGCGCCGCCTTGCTGATCGCAAAGTCGAACGCGCGCAGCACGTGGAAGCATTGATGGGCCTCGCGCAGATCGGGATGGGCCTCCTCGACGATCGCGCCGGCCTCGGTAAGCCGCATCGCCGCTTTCCGGGTGATGGCGACGACTTCGGGATCGACCGGGGTGATGCCGAGATCGGGCGAATACGCGACACGCTTCGGCTTGCTGCCGGAGCGCGCGGCGGACAGGAACGACGCTGGCAGTGAGGGCAATGAAAGCGGATCGGCCGGATCTTCGCCGCTCATGGCGTCGAGCAGCAGCGCCACGTCCTCGACATTGCGGGCCATCGGGCCCTGCACGCCGAGATTGCGATCGATCTTGAAGGCGGGGGTGTGCGCGACCCGGCCGATGCTCGGCCGCATCCCGACGATGCCGCAGAAGCTCGCCGGATTGCGCAAGCTGCCGCCCATGTCGGAGCCGTGGGCGAGCCACGCCGTGCCGGTGGCAAGTGCGGCCGCGGCGCCGCCCGAGGAACCGGCGGCGGAGCGCGACAGGTCCCAGGGGTTGCGCGTGGCGCCGAACACCTCGTTGAAAGTGTTGGCGCCGGCGCCGAATTCCGGCGTGTTGGACTTGGCGTAGATGACGGCACCATTGCCCTCGAGATGTTCGACCAGCAGGTTCGAACGCGTCGGCACCCTGTCCCGGTAGATTGGCGAGCCCTGCGTGGTCAGTACGCCCTCGACATCGGTCAGGTCCTTGATCGGCAGCGGTAACCCCGCGAGCGGGCCACGATTCCCGGCAGGCCTTTTCATCAAAGCCTTGGCGTGGGTCCGGGCCCGATCGAGGCACAGCGTCGGCAACGCGTTAACCTTGCCATCGACCTCGGCGATCCGGCTCTCCAGCACGTCAAGCAGATCGAGCGGCGTGACTTCGCCGGCGTTGAGTTTCTCGACGATGGCGCACGCAGTTTCCCGCACCAGCCCCTGATCAGATGCCACCTTAGCGTCTCCTAAAATGTTTTCGCTCGCCTGCAGCGGATTGTGTATTGCTGTAAAACATTTTCCGGCAAAGTGGAAACCGCGCCACATCAGGAGATTTGAGCATGACCACGCCGTTCGATGCGCCCGACTGGCGCGCCTTGAGCCAGCAAGATCTGGATCTCGGCCTCAACAACAGCGTTGCGGTGGCCGGAAGCGGCGACATGGTTGCGGGCTGGGAGCGGCTTTCCGCCGGCATGCGCGCGAAGCACCCCGGTAATCTCGACCTTCGTTATGGCCCGCGCGAGCGCAACCGCATCGACTTCCTCAAGGCGGGCGAAAACGCGCCGACGCTGGTGTTCATCCATGGCGGTTACTGGCAAATGCGATCCAAGGAAGTTTTTACGCTGGTCGCCGCGGGGCCGATGGCGCATGGCATCAACGTCGCGCTGTTCGGCTATACGCTGGCGCCGGATGCGTCGCTCGACGAGATCGTTGGCGAAATTCACAACGGGCTGGACTTCCTGGCCGGGCAATTGCCCGCGCTCGGTGGCGACGCCGGCCGGATCGTGGTCTCCGGATGGTCGGCCGGCGGGCATCTCACCGCGATGGCGCTGGCGCATCCGCAGGTCAGGGGCGGATTGGCGATCAGCGGCATCTATGATCTCGAGCCGATCCGCCAAAGCTATCTCAACGTCAAACTCGGGCTCGACGAGGCGATGTCCCGCCGCAATTCGCCCATGATGCAGGCCGCGGGCGCGCCAAAGCCGCTGTCGCTGGTTGTCGGCAGCGCCGAACTACCGCTGCTGCGCAGCCAGACCGCCGATTTCGCGGGCCACCGCGCCAAATACGGATTGCCGGTCAGCTATGAAGAGATTCCCGGCGCCAACCATTTCACCATAGTGAATGAGATGATGTCGCCGACGGGACGGATCACGACGCTGATCCGACAGTTGGTGGAGCGGACGGCTGCGTAAGTTTCGTGCTCGCGGCTACTGCGCTCCCTCTCCCGCTAGCGGGTCGCTTGCGAGGGGCGTCGTATGCGCTACCCCCAGCCCGCGCTGATGCCGCCATCGACGGTGAAGATCACGCCCGAGGTATAGCCGGAGCGGTCGGAGGCGAGAAACGCCATCAGGTCGCCGATCTCGCGCGCCTGCGCAGGCCTGCCGAGTGGAAGGCTCTTTTGAAATTCCTTGTAGCGGTTCTCGTCGCCGAACTGGTGCCTGGCACGGGTCTTGAGCGACGTGACGTGACGGTCGGTGTCGACGGGGCCTGGATTGATGCCGACCACGCGAATATTGTCGGCGAGGCTTTTTCCTCCGAGCGCGCGGGTAAACGCCATCAGCGCCGCGTTGCCGGCGCTGCCGCAGATATAATTGGCGTCGAATTTTTCGCCGGCATTGCCGATGTCGTTGACGATGACGCCATGTCCGCGCGATTTCATCTGCGCGTAGATCGTGCGCGCAAGGTTGATATAGCCGAACACCTTCAGTTCCCAGGCGTGACGCCAGGCCGCTTCATCGATCTTGTCGATCGTGCCGCCTGGAATATCGCCGGCATTGTTGACGAGAATGTCGATCTCGGAAGCGTCCTTCGCAAGCCTGGCAATATCCGCGGGGTTGCGCAGGTCGACGGCATGCGCCGTGGCGTCGATCTGATGGGCGGAGCGCAGCCGCTCGGCGAGCGCCTTCAATTGATCGCCGCTGCGGGCGGCGAGCATGACATGACTGCCTTCCTCGGCAAAGGCCTCGGCGGCGGCGGCGCCTATGCCCTTCGATGCGCCGGTGATCAGGACGCGCTTGCCGCGCAAATGAAGATCCATCGGGATTACTCGCTTGATTGGGAATGTCTGGAGGTATGGGGAGCGAACTGCAACTGTTAGGCTGTCGTCATCGGAAAGGTCAACCCTCGGATCAATTTGGGGGGCAGACCCTCGGGTCAAGCCGGAGAGCAGGCCATTGCAGTGCAGCGTTGCGCGAAGGCGAAGTTTGGTCCATTGCAATCCGATCCAGTCAACGGCTTTGCCGACGCAACAAAATTGAAGGTATCTCGCGATGAGCAACCAAAAAAAACAATACCGGATCGCGGTCATTCCCGGCGACGGCATCGGCAAGGAAGTGGCGCCGGAAGGCCTGCGCGTGCTGGAACAGGCGGCAAAAAAGCACGGCGTCGGCCTGCATTTCGACCATTTCGATTTCGCCTCCTGGGACTATTACGAAAAGCACGGCGAGATGATGCCGGACGACTGGAAGGAGCAGATCGGCAAGCATGACGCGATCTATTTCGGCGCGGTCGGCTGGCCCGCGAAAATTCCCGATCACATTTCGTTGTGGGGATCGCTGATCAAATTCCGCAGGGAGTTCGACCAGTACGTCAACCTTCGCCCGGTGCGGCTAATGCCGGGGGTGCCGTCACCGCTGGCCAACCGCAAGCCCGGCGACATCGATTTCTGGGTGGTGCGCGAAAACACCGAGGGCGAATATTCCTCCGTCGGCGGGCGGATGTTTCCCGATACCGATCGCGAATTCGTCACGCAACAAACCGTGATGACGCGGACCGGCGTCGACCGCATTCTGAAATTCGCGTTCGAACTCGCGCAATCGCGGCCGAAGAAGCATCTGACTTCGGCGACCAAATCCAACGGGATTTCGATCACCATGCCCTATTGGGACGAGCGGGTGGAGGCGATGGCCAAAAGCTATCCCGCGGTGAAATGGGACAAGTACCATATCGACATCCTCACCGCGAACTTTGTCCTCCATCCGGACTGGTTCGACGTCGTCGTGGGTTCGAACCTGTTCGGCGATATTTTGTCCGATCTGGGGCCGGCCTGCACCGGCACCATCGGCATCGCGCCGTCAGGCAATATCAATCCTCCGGGACTTTTCCCATCGGTGTTCGAGCCGGTGCACGGCTCGGCGCCCGACATCGCGGGCCAGGGCATCGCCAATCCGATCGGCATGATCTGGTCCGGCGCGATGATGCTGGAGCATCTCGGCGAGAAGACCGCCGCAGCCTCGATCGTGGCTGCGATCGAGCGCACGCTCGGCGAACGCACGCTGCGCACCAGGGATCTCGGCGGCAATGCCGACACCGCTGCCTGCGGCAAGGCGGTGGCCGAGATGGTGGAGTAGGGGAGTTTTCCCCTGTCGCCCCAGAGCGTGATGATTTTTCTTCGAATCGTCGCTCTATCTTTTTTTGAGCATGATCTTTTCGGAAAACCGGTATCCACTTTTCCGGATCATGCTCCGGCATGAATTGAGGATTGCAATTTAGACTAGCCCCTCGCAATCCTTCGGCAATGCTCCCACGCCGCCCCGATCAGATTCTCGCTCGCCTCCGGCGTGCGGAACGCCGAGTGCGCCGACAGCGTCACGTTTTGCAATTTTGTCAGCGGATGGTCGGCGGGCAAGGGCTCGGTGTTGAAGACGTCGAGCCCGGCATGCCGGATGTGGCCTGATTTCAGGGCATCGATCATCGCGGCTTCGTCGACCAGCGCGCCGCGCGCGGTGTTGACCAGGATCACGCCCGGCCTCAATGCGGCGATGCGCTCGCGCGCGAGGAAGCCGCGGGTCTCGTCGTTGAGCAGCAGATGCAGCGAGACGACGTGGCTTTCGGCGAGCAGTCTGTCCAGCGACACGAATTCGACGCCGGCAAGATTTTTCGGTGACCGGTTCCAGGAGAGCACGCGCATGCCGCTGCCAAGCGCGATGCGGGCAACTTCAGCGGCGATGCCGCCGAAACCGATCAGGCCCAGCGTCTTGCCGGTCAATTGCATGCCGTCCTCGCGCAGCCAGGTTCCAGCACGCATCTCGCGGTCCATCCGGGCGATGCCGCGCGCCGCCGCCCACATCAGCGCGATCGCGGACTCGGCGACCGCGGTGTCGCCATAGCCCCGGATCAGGTGGACCGCGATGCCAAGCTGGCCAAGTTCTTCCGGGTTCATATAGCTGCGCGCGCCGGTGCCTAAAAACACCACATGCTTCAGGCCCGCGCAGTTTTTCGCGATGTCGGTCGGCAACGCGGTGTGGTCGACGATCGCGATCTCGGCGCCATCGAGAATTTTTGGCAATTGATCCGGTGTCGCGTCGGGGTCGCGATGAATCCTCACCCTGGGATCGTCTGGCGTCGCCAGCCGTTCGAAAATCATCGCCAGCGCCTCGTTGGCGTCGACAAAAACTCCGTGCAAGGAAATCTCCGTTTGCTTTTGAAAGAAAGGGGATAACGCCCGGCTATGAAGCGACGCCCGCCAGCGCCAGCACGGTATGCATCAGAACGTTGGCGCCGGCGGCGCAATCGGCCTGGGTGGCGTCCTCAAGCTCATTGTGGCTGACGCCGTCCTTGCAGGGCACGAATACCATCGCCGCGGGAATCATGGTGTTGAGGTTGCAGGCATCGTGACCGGCGCCGGAGGTGATGCGCCGGTGCGAATAGCCGAGCGTCCGGGTGGCATTCTCCACGGCGTCGACAAGTTTGGCATCGAAATGGGTCGGCGGCTTGCGCCAGACCAGGTCGAGCGTAGCGTCGACCTTGCGCCGCGCGGCTATTTCGGCGACCGCGGCGCGCAGCTCCGCATCGAGCGCGTCCATGATCGCGGCATCGGCACTGCGGCAATCGACGGTAAAGGCGATCTCGCCGGGAATGACATTGCGCGAGGGGTTGGCGATCACGGCCTCGCCGATGGTACCGACCGCCTTCGGGCCATGCTTTTTCGCAATTTGCTCCGTCGCCAGCACGATTTCAGCCAATGTCGCCAGCGCGTCGCGGCGCAGCGGCATCGGTGTAGAGCCGGCATGGCTCTCGAAGCCGGTGATCTTGCCGTCGTACCACAACACGCCCTGGCCGGAATCGACCACGCCGATGGTTTTGCGCTCGGCTTCGAGGATCGGACCCTGTTCGATGTGCAGTTCGACGAAACTGGCAAATTTCTGCGTGCCGACCGGGTTGTCACCACGATAGCCGATACCGTCCAGTGCCTCCGCCACGGTGACGCCCTCCGCATCCCGGCGCGACAGAATATCGTCGGTGGTGAAATCGCCGACGTAAGCCGCCGACGCCATCATTGCCGGCGCAAAGCGCGAGCCTTCCTCATTGGTCCAGTTGACGATGCAGATCGGGATTTCCGTCTCGATTCCGGCATCGTTGAGCGTGCGCACCACCTCGAGTGCCGCCAGCGTGCCGAGCACGCCGTCAAACTTGCCCCCCGTAGGCTGGGTGTCGAGGTGCGAGCCCAGGCCCACCGGCGGTTTTGTCATATCGCGGCCCTCACGAAGGCCGAACATCGAACCGAGCGCGTCCACATGCACCTTGAGACCCGCGGCCTCGCAGGCGCTACGGAACCAGTCGCGCACGAGCTTGTCCTCGGGCCCGAGCGTCAGCCGCCGCACCCCGCCCTTTGCGGTGGCCCCGAATTTCGCGGTTTCGTGAATCGTACCCCAAAGACGGGTGGAATCGATCTGCAGGTTGGATGCGATTTTGCTCATTCGGCCTTCCGGAAATCCTGTTGGTGTCGTCCGATGGCATGGTAGAATCCCGCGGCACTGCCTGTCGAGCCATGGAGCGCTTTCGATGATTGTCGGTGTGGCAAAGAAGCAGCAAGCTGGCCGCTGTGAGGCGGAGGCGCTCGCGAGCCTGCAGGCGCGTCTGGCCTGCCGCGCCGGCATGGCCGCCAGTACGGCCGGCGTCGCCAACGGTTTTGTGCAGGGCAATCTCGCCATCCTGCCGGAACAACTCGCGGGCTCGTTTCACAGGTTCTGCCAGCTCAATCCCAAACCATGCCCCATTATCGGCATGTCTGATGTCGGCGACCCCCGAATCCCGGCGCTCGGGATCGACCTCGATATCCGCACCGACCTGCCGCGCTACCGGGTCTGGCGCGACGGCGAGGTGGTGGAGGAACCGACCGATATCATGACGCATTGGCGCGACGATCTGGTTGCCTTTGTGCTCGGATGCTCGTTCTCGTTCGAGGAGGCGCTGATGGCCGACGATCTGCCGATCCGCCACATCGAGCGCAAGATGCGGGTGCCGATGTACCGCACCAATATCGCGTGCCACCCGTCGGGCCCGTTCGCAGGCCCGATGGTGGTGTCGATGCGGCCGTTCAAGCCGGCCGATGCCATCCGCGCGGTGCAGATCACCTCGCGATTTCCGTCCGTGCATGGCGCGCCGGTTCATCTCGGTCATCCCTCCTCGATCGGGATATCGAATATCGCCAAACCTGATTATGGCGACGCGGTGCCGGTGGAGGCCGATGAGATTCCAGTGTTCTGGGCCTGCGGCGTGACCCCGCAGGCGGTGATCGCGGCGGCAAAACTGCCATTTGCCATTACCCACGCCCCCGGCCTGATGCTGGTGACGGACCTCAAGAACAAGCAGTTGGCAGTGCTCTGATGCAGCTCACGTCCATCGTGTCCCGGACGCGGTGCAGCGTTCTTCACGCTGCTCCGCAGAGCCGGGACCCATGCGCAAGTTGCTAGACCCCGGGTCAGCAGTGCACCGTGCCGCAAGAGCGGAGCACTGCACAGCATCCGGGGAACGCGTCACTAGAGCGTGATGATTTTTCTTCGAATCGTCATCTCGCTCTATCTTTTTGTTTGAGCATGATCTTTTCGGAAAACCGGTACCCACTTTTCCGGATCATGCTTTAACGCTAATGCCCATCCTCC
>Ga0116129_1002169_pt1 | contig 10139 bp, 5 predicted proteins | sample June2015DPH_17_2_FD_89732 | JGI IMG/M metagenome (GOLD analysis project Ga0116129, IMG submission 89732) | Peatland microbial communities from SPRUCE experiment site at the Marcell Experimental Forest, Minnesota, USA - June2015DPH_17_10 | ecosystem: Environmental > Terrestrial > Soil > Wetlands >...
CTGAGCGCCGTTTCCGTTGGTCCAGCGGAACCGGAAAACCCGAAAAGCATTTACCGAGTGAGCTTGCAAAAAGTCGGCCCGGGGTTCTTCGCCGCTTTGGGAATGCACGTAATGCGCGGCGCCGAATTTGACTTTCGCGACCTACGCTCCGAACCTGACTCGGGCGCCAGGCTGCCGGTGGTGATCAATCAGTCCGCGGCGCAGAAATTATTCGAAGACAATGATCCGATGGGCAGGGTCATCCGCGAGGGCGAGCGGATTTTTCAGGTGGCGGGCGTCGTGCGTTACGAAAAGTCGGCAGTATTTCAAAGAGATCCCGTGCCGGCGGTGTTTCTGCCGCTTACCATGCAGGACCTCCAGCGCGGCCGGATGGTGGTGGTTCGCGTCCGGAAAGGAGTTGGGTTTGCCGCTATCAGGGGTGAAATGAAAGCGATCGACAGCCGTTTGACCATGGTCAACGTGCAAAGCATGGATGAGTACCTGTCTCAGTTCAGTCACGCTCTCGAATACGTGACGACTATCTATGGCACGGTAGGTATGTTTGCGTTGATTCTGGCGTGCGTTGGACTGGCGGGAGTCACCGCGCAGGCGGTGGTAAGGCGGCGGAGGGAAATCGGCATCCGGATGGCTCTGGGCGCGAGACGGCCGGAGGTGCTGCGCCTGGTGATGAAGGAAGCGGCGGCCATGGTATTGGTTGGCTCGGTGCTGGGGATTGCCGGCGCCGCTGCTCTGGTGCGAGTGGTGCTTTGGGCTTCCGCCTCAATTGGTCCAATTAACCCGGGAGCCTTAGAACCGGCGCAGGTTGTGGGACCGCCTTTGTTGTTGATTGCGGTAGCTGCCGTAGCTTGTTATTTGCCGGCGCGCAGATCGGCTACTATCGATCCGGTTGCGGCATTGCGAGATGAGTGAGAACTTGCGTGGCGTACGCACTCCTGCGTGCAGCGTTTCCACTCTTGGGGACGCGCGTTTCGAGGGTGCAAGAATGCGTTCACACGAGTGTGAACGCGGCACGCATGAGTGCGTGCGCCACGAGTTGGGTACATGACTAGGGACATGACTAGGGGCTGATGGGTAGGGTGTAACTTTATGCTCGAACTTCGAAGTGTTACTAAGCGTTTCCCCGGCACTATCGCCGTGGATAACGTCAGCTTCTCGGCGCATCCCGGTGAGATCACCGGCTACCTGGGCCCGAACGGGTCGGGTAAATCGACCACCATGAAGATGATTACCGGACTTATCGAGATGACCTCCGGCGAGATCCTCTTCGATGGCGTACCTATCCAGAACGATCTGCTGGCTTACAAGCGGCGTATGGGCTATGTCCCCGAAGAGCCGCATCTGTACACTCATCTCGGCGGTCTTGAGTATCTGACGATGGTGGGGCAATTGCGCGGACTGCCCGCCAAACCGGCGGCCAGGTGCATTGACGGATTGCTGCGACTGTTCTTACTCCGCAGCGACCGTCACTCGCCCATCTCGAATTACTCGAAGGGCATGCGGCAGAAAGTGCTGCTCTCGGCCGCACTGTTACACAATCCCGATCTGATTCTGTTGGACGAGCCGTTCTCCGGGTTGGATGTGGGCACGGCGCTGGTGTTGCGCAGCCTGATCCAGGAACTGGCCGCGCGCGGCAAAGTGGTGCTGTTCAGCTCGCATGAGCTCGAAACCGTGGAGCGAGTCTCGTCGCGCGTCGTCATTTTGCACCGCGGCAAGATTGTCGCCGACGATTCCATTGAGCGCTTGCGCACGCTGATGGCGCTGCCGACGCTGGAAGACATTTTCTCGCAGCTTGCCGTGGAACAGGATACGGCGGGGATTTCGCGAGAGATCGCGGACCTGATTGGAGCATGAGGGCAAGAGACATGGAGAAGCTCCAATTTCGCATACTCTATCGCGAGTTCCTATTCCGCATGGTGGATTTGGAGTTGCTGTCGCCGCAGGGAGACATCACCAAGTTACTCTGGCAATTCGCTGCGGTATTGATTTGGATCAGTTCGGGCCTCTTCCTGGGCGCCCTATTTTTCGATACTCGCCACATTCCGCCCGAAAGGCTCGTGAGCGTCCTTTGGGGTCAGGAACACTTTCTAATAGCCACTACCATGCTGGTGGTTGGGCTGTTCGCGGTCCTGAGTTGGGAATCCACATTTCTGAACCGGCGCGACGTTCTGGTGCTGGCGCCAATGCCTATACTGCCGCGCACCATGTTTCTGGCCAAAGTGGCTTCCGTGGCTACCGCGCTCAGTCTAACAGTAGTGTCGCTGCATACTCTCGCGGGCGTCGCCTGGCCGGTGCTGGTCTTCTCGCCGGTGAATTCGGGGATTTTGGGAATGATCCGGTCACTGGCAGCTTATTGGGTTACCATGCTCGCGGCGGGCGCTTTCATTTTCTGCTGCGTGTTAGGCGTGCAGGGACTGGCGGCGCAACTGCCGCGGCGGTTGTTCTTGCGTTTGTCAGCGGTGCTGCAGATTGGGGCCTTTTGTCTGGTGGTGAGCGTCTACTTTCTTCAGCCGTCACTGGCCACGCCCGAAGCTCTCTCCGCCGCGAAGAATCAACATGCGCTCGCCTGGCTACCCTCCTATTGGTTCCTCGGATTGTTCCAGGCTCTTAACGCTTCCATGCATCCGGCGATGGTCCCATTGGCGAAGCGGGCATTTCTCGGCCTGGCACTCGCCATTGCGGGAGCCGGCGCGGCCTTTCTGCTGTCTTACTTCCGGACATTGCGGAAGATAGTCGAAGAGCCGGATATCGTGCCTGGCGTGCGCGGCATCAATTGGCTGCCGCGATTCGGTAACTCGCTAGAGACCGCGGTGGTCCAGTTCAGTATCCGCACACTGCTTCGCAGCCGCCAGCATCGCGTGATTCTCGCCTTCTATCTGGGAATTGGATTCGCTCTTGTGACTCTGCTTTGGAAGGGCGGAGGACCGCGGCAACAGGCGCACATACCGTTGATTATTTCGCCGATCATTTCGTCCATTGTAATGATGACAGCTTGGGTGGTGGGAACTCGCGTGGTCTTTGCCCTGCCGCTCGATCTGCGCGCGAATTGGATGTTCCAAGTCACTTCGGTTCACCCGACGCCGGAATATCTGGCCGCGATCCGGCGGCCTCTGTTCGTACTCTCCGTAGGCCCGGTCTGGCTGGCTTCGGCGGCGGTGCTTCTATCGGCATGGCCGTGGCGTCCAGTCGTGGGGCATCTGGTGATTCTTGGTCTCTGGGGGACCATACTGGCATTTGTCAGCCTGTATGGATTTCACAAGATTCCGTTCACTTGTTCCTACCTGCCGGGTAAGTCAAAGGTTAATCTGATGTTCGTCGCTGCTGGGGGGTTGCTGCAGGCCATCGGCTTTGGCATTGCCGCGGAACTGCGCGCGTTACGCAACCCCGCCAGTTACGCCGAGCTAGTCGCCGTTTTGAGCATCGCGGCGGCTTATTGCTGGTGGCGAACGGTGGCGCTGGCGAAAGCGGAGGAGTCGGTGGTGCTGTTTGAGGAGGAGGAGTCACCGGCGATTCTCGGCCTGGGGTTGTTTCGGGACGGGGCGTTGCCGATGGAGGCTTCGGCGCCGAATCCGCTTCCTTGAAGATCGGCCACAAGGTCGCCCGATGCGGGCGCTGGCAAGCTAAAGCATACCCTACCGGATGGATATAATGTCCGGAGACCGCTATGGCATGGACGCTCCCTACTGAGAACATCCTTAAGCTGGCAGCCCGGCTTGTAGTAGCTTTGTTACTCTATGCCTTCTTACGCAATGTTGGCTTCTATAACTTCACCGCCCGTGAAGCGGAAGGGTTGAGCGTCCTGATTCAACTGGTCGGCGATATCTATGCGGTCCTGCTTGCCTTTACCATCTTCGTCATCTGGGGCCAGTTCACCGAAGTCGAGAATTGCGTCATCCGCGAATGCAACTCGCTAGACGACGCGCTGCGCTTTAGCGGCTATCTGAACGCCGACGCCCACGCCGGCATTCGCCGCGCCATCGGATTTTACGCGAACCACGTTCTCAGGTCCGAATGGCCGGCCCTGGGCGATGGCCGCGCGGACACCCAGGCCGATGCGGTGTTCTCCAAGTTCGTCAACAGCGTGGTGGAAGCCGTACCCCTCACCGATGCCGAACAACGGATGCACGCCCGCCTGATCGACATGGCGCAGAAAGCCAGTGAGTGCCGCGACGAGCGCGTGGCCAAGAGTTTGACGCGGATTCCACCCACGCTGGCCGGTCTTGTCAATACCATCGCCGGCGTGTTGCTGCTGCTGATTTTCGTTTACCCTTTTCGATATTGGTACACCGGCGTCTGCTGCTTCACTCTGGTGGCGGCGGTGTTGTTCCTGGCTAACTTCGTGATGATGGACACAGACAACCCCCTGAAGGGTGTCTGGAACGTCAGCCCTCAGCCTTTTTCGGACCTGAAGCTGTAAGTGGTATCCCGTTGCGCGGGGCGTGGCTGCGTACTATACTCAGTCCAACGCTATGTGGATAACGACATGGATACCGACGTGGTTATCGAGACTCATTCTAATGTCCCTGGCAACGGTGGGCTGCATGGCGGCTCAAGTCTTGCAAGATCCCGGAATGCAGACGACCGCGCCGGACGCCTTTCAACACCTTCCGCCAATGCCATCGCAGGTGCAGCCAACGCCAGTTCCTGTCAAGATGCCCCTGGCGCTGCCGAAACCCGTCGTGGCCCACGCGCAAGCTTTTCCGTCCCGGCAATGCGCAATTCCCCTGCTGAACGTTACCCCGGATGACAGCATCCGTTACACGCTTCGGAAGACGGTTCCGCAGACTGGGCAACTTGCGGCGATGGCGTATGTGACTGCGGCTCCAACTTGTGGGGATGCTATCGGGGACGCTATCAAGAAGTAGTTATGAGTCTCGATACACGAGTGACCGTCGGGAGCCGCCTGAAAGGCGGCTGCAGCCAGGATTGGCTGCCCCACTAAGGCCACTTGTGCTTGGGATAGCGGCGCGATAGCTCTTTGCGCACTTGTGGATACAACCGCTCCCAGAAGCCCGCTAAGTCGCTGGTCATTTGTATGGGGCGCTGATTGGGCGCGAGTAACCGCACTACTAATGGTATTTTTCCGCCCGCAATGCGCGGAGTCTCCCGCATCCCGAAGAAATCCTGCAAGCGGGAGGCGATCCACGGAGGCTGGCCCGGCTCGTAGTGCACGCGCACCTGGCGGCCTCCAGGTAGCTTGATGCTCTCGGGCGCGATGGCGTCCAAGCCACGCGGTAACTGCCGATGCAGTGTGTGCAGTAACTCCCGCCGCGCCACCTCTTCCAGTTCCGCGAAGCTCTTTCGACTGCGCGCCAGCGCTCGCAAGACCTCGCTCGCCGCTTCCGCGCCCACTGTGGGCATTTCCATGTATGGCGCGGCGAAACGTGCGCGCTCGAGGAACGCTTCCAGCTGTTCCATGTCCACGAAGCGCGCCAAACCGGCCTCGATGGCTTTCTGAGCGAGTAACTCTCCGGCCGCAGCGGCATCCGGTTCGCGCCGGGTCTGCTCGATGGCGATCTGTCCGAACATTAGCGCGCTCACGCTCTCCACGCGCTCGGCGGAGCGATTCCACTCGACGGTCGCCGCTTCGGCGACGCGCTCGGGGAAGAGATCCACCAGCCATTCCGGCTCAATGGCGCTGGCGATGCGAATCAACGGCGCCTTTTGATCGCGGCGGTCTTCGGCTTCCACGGCTACCAGAAACTGCGCCTGGGTCACGGTGCTCGAAGGCGCAAGCTGCGCGGGTCCGCCGGCCGCCAGTTGGAAATCGTTTCCCTGGCGGCGGCGCGCCACGCGGTCGGGAAAGGCTGCGAGCACCGAGATCAAGAGCGCGTCCTCGTCGCGCTGGAGGGTGGATGAAGCAGCGGGCCGCGACTGCTTTGGCGGATTAACGGCGCGCCGCACCTGCCGCAGCACTTGTTCGGTACGCGCATCCCACGGCGCGGCACGTTGGGCATCCAGCAGCGCCAGCAAGTCCGAGCGGGAAGCGTGGGCCGCACGCGCGGGCAGACGTTCCCCGGCGCTGAGCAGCGCGGCCACGGTGCAGGCATCTTCCGCTACGCCGCGGCGACGTGCTTCCACGATGAGCCGCGCCAGGCGCGGATGCAGCGGATAGCGCGCCATCTCGCGGCCGGTCTCACCATCGGCGCCAAGCTGACGCAGCAGATCCTCGGCGTGTTTCGCGGCTGCGCCGGGCGGCGCGTCCAGCCAATCGAGCGATTCCAATCCACCTAAGCCCATGGCGCGCAGCAGCAGCGCAACGGGTGAAAGATCGGCGCGCAGGATCTCGGGCGCCTCATGCGCGGGGCGGCGCACGAAATCTTCCAGCGGATAGAGACGGATGGCGCGGCCCGGTCCGGTGCGCCCGGCGCGGCCGGCGCGCTGATTGGCGGAAGCCTGACTGATGCGAGCGATTTCCAGCGTGGGCATGCCTGACCAAGGAGAATGGCTGGCCACGCGCGCCAGACCCGAATCGATCACCGCGGCCACGCCTTCGATAGTGATGGAGCTTTCGGCGACGTTGGTGGACAGAACGATTTTGCGCTGGTGCGGGGTCATGATCACCCGGTCCTGCTCTTCCGGAGATTGATCGCCGTGCAGGGGTAAGACGATCCATCCGAGGCGCGCCGCAAGGGCTGCGCAAGCCGTCTGCGCGCGGCGAATCTCGGCGGCGCCGGGCAGAAACACGAGCACGTGGCCGGCGATGCTTCGGGCCGCCAACCGTTCTACGGCGGCTGCCACCTGCTGCTCCAGAGCCGCGGCGGAGTGCGGCGAGTATTCGATCTCAAGCGGATGCTGGCGGCCTTCGGAGCGGATCACTCGGGCGTCGCCGAGGTAGTGCGCCACCGGCGCGGCGTCCAGGGTGGCCGACATCACCAGCAGCCGCAAATCGCGGCGTGTGGTCTGCTGCAGGCGGCGCAGCAGGGCGAGTGCGAGGTCGCCTTCGACGCGCCGCTCGTGGAATTCGTCGAGCACCACGCAAGCGGTGCGCGCGAGGTTTGGGTCGGATAGCAACTTCCGGGTCAAGACGCCTTCGGTGACGAAGCGCAAACGGGTGCGCGGGCCGGCCGCTTCCTCAAATCGCACCTGATAGCCGACGGTTTCGCCTATGCGCTCGCCGAGCTGCTGGGCTACGAACCGGGCAGCGAGGCGCGCCGCCAGACGGCGGGGTTCGAGGACCAGGATGTCGCGGGGGTCCAGGTGGAGCAGCGCTGGTGGAACGCGCGTGGTCTTGCCGGCGCCGGGCGGCGCTTCGAGCACCAGGTTAACGGCTTCCCGCAGATGGCGCAAGATTTCGGGAATGGCTGAATCCACCGGTAGCTGCACGCAATTTGATGGTGGCATGGAGGGCGGCCGGACAGGCCGGGAGGCCTGTCCTACGACAACCGGGCCAGGCGTCCGGAGCGAATCAGAGATTCTAGCGCGGCGATGTCGCGGTAGAAGGGGCGGTCGCCAGCGATCGGCGGCGATGCGGCGCGGATGCGCGTGCGGGCTTCTTCCAGGGGCGCGCTGGTCTTGAGCGGCGCCAGCAAATCCAGGGCGCGCGCCGCGGCTAGCGTCTCGATCGCCAGCACGTTGCGGGTGTTGCGTACGATACGCTGTAGCTTTACGGCGCTGGTCATCCCCATGCTGACGAAATCCTCTTTGTTGCCGCTGGTGGTGATGGAACCAGTGGACGCCGGGTGCGCCAGCACGCTGTTTTCCGCCACCAGACTGGCGGCGGTGACTTGCGCCATCATCAATCCGGATTCGAGACCGGCGTGGCCGGCGAGGAATGGCGGCAGCTCTTCGTTGAGCGCGGGATTGACCAGACGGTCGACGCGGCGCTCTGAAATGCCCGCCAGCGCAGCGAGCGCGATGGCTAGAAAATCGAGCTGGAAAGCCAGCGACTCGCCGTGGAAATTGCCGCCGGATAGGATTTCATCGCCAAAGACCAGCGGGTTATCGGTGGCGGAGTTGAGCTCGATCTCGAAGACGCGGCGCGCTTCCGCCAGGGCGTCGCGAACCGGGCCGTGTACTTGTGGAATGCAGCGCAGCGAGTAGGCGTCCTGCACGCGCTGGCAGCCGATGTGCGATTGGCGGATTTCACTGCCTTCGAGCAAGTTGCGGAGCCGCTCGGCGGAGGCGAGCTGGCCGGGGTGCGGGCGCGCCTGATGAATCCGCGGGTCGAAGGCGCGCGGCGTGCCGCGAAGCGCATCGAGCGTGAGTGCGCTGACGACATCGGCGGTGTCCGCGAGGGTCTGGGCCGCATCCAGCTCGAGGCAACCAATGGCGAGCATGGCCTGCGTGCCGTTGATGAGGCTGATGCCTTCCTTGGGGTGCAGGTCGATGGGCTCGATGCCGGCGCGTTGCAGGGCTTCGGCGCCGGGGAGTATAGCGCCAGGGAGATCGGCTTCGCCCTCAGCGAACTCGGCTTCGCCTTCGCCGATGAGCACCAGCGCCATGTGGGCCAGCGGCGCCAGATCGCCGCTGGCGCCGACGCTGCCTTGCGACGGAACTATGGGCGTGACGCCGCGGTTCAGCAAATCGCATAGGCGCTCTGCGACCAGCGGGCGGATGCCGCTGAAGCCTTTGGCGAGCACGTTGGCGCGGATTAACATCATGGCGCGGACGACTTCGCGCGAGAGCGGCTCGCCAACGCCCACGCAGTGCGAGCGGATGACGTTGCGCTGGAGCTGGTCGAGCTCGCCGCGCGGGATGCGCACATTGGCGAGCAGGCCGACGCCGGTGTTGACGGCGTAGATGGGGTCGTCGCCCGCGGCCAGGCGGTCGATGAGCGCGCGGGAGTTTTCCATTTGGCGGCGCGCGGATGGGGCGAGGGTGACTTGGGGAAGGGGCGCGGCGACAGGCCAGGAGGCCTGTAGTACATCTTCGATTGTCAGGCTGGCGCCGTCTAGTTGCAGGGGCATTTAGCAGTGCTTCTGGCTGGCAGCTACTAACTGGTCGATCTGGACCAGGTCGGTCGGGTAGTCGCCGGTGTAGCAGGCGTAGCAGTATTCGTGGCGCTCGTCGTCACCCACGGCCTTGCGGAGCGAGCCCAGCGAAAGATAGCCGAGAGTGTCGGCTTCTACGAATCGGCGGATCTCTTCGATATTGTGATTGGAGGCGATCAGCTCGCCGCGCGTGGGCGTATCGACGCCGTAGAAACACGGGGAAACCGTGGGTGGGCAGGAGATGCGCAGATGCACTTCGCGCGCGCCGGCCTGACGCACCATGCGTACAATTTTGCGGCTGGTGGTGCCGCGCACCAGAGAATCGTCCACCAGCACGACGCGGCGGCCAACCAGCAGATGGCGCACCGGGTTGAGCTTGAGCTTGACGCCGAAATCGCGGATGGCTTGTGACGGCTCAATGAACGTGCGGCCCACGTAGTGATTGCGGATGAGCGCCTGGCGATAGGGCAATCCGGACTCGGAGGCGTAGCCGATGGCGGCCACCACGCCGGAATCGGGAACTGGCACGACCACGTCGGCGTCGGCGGGGCATTCGCGAGCCAGCAGGCGGCCGAGCTGCTCGCGCGATTCGGCGACGGGACGTCCGAAGACGATGGAATCGGGGCGCGAAAAGTAGACGTGCTCGAAGGCGCATTGCGCCAGCGCCTGCACCGGCGCGTAACGCTCATGCGTGATGCCTTCGGGGCCGACGATCACCATTTCGCCGGGCTCCACATCGTGCAGGTAAACGGCGTTGATCAAATCGAAAGCGCAGGTTTCGGATGCGAACACGTAGCACTTGCGGCCGCCGGAGACTTCCATTTCACCGACGGCGAGCGGGCGGAAACCGTGCGGATCGCGGGCGACGATGATGCGATCTTGCGCGAGGAACACGAGCGAGAATGCGCCTTCGAGCTGCAGGAGAGCGTCGCGGAGGGCGCCGGCGAAGGTGCGCTCGGAAGAGTGCGCGACCAGATGCAGAATGACTTCGGTGTCGCTGGAGGCCTGGAAGATGGCGCCGCGGCGTTCGAGGTCGGCGCGCAACTCGGCGGCGTTGGTGATGTTGCCGTTGTGGGCGACGGCGACTTTTCCTTTGTTGCAGGCGACCGAGAAAGGCTGCGCGTTGAGCAGCACGGTGTCGCCGGTGGTGGAGTAGCGGGTGTGACCGATGGCGAGCTCGCCGGGCAGGTTGGCCAGCACCGGGGGGAA
>Ga0116129_1002170_pt1 | contig 10139 bp, 7 predicted proteins | sample June2015DPH_17_2_FD_89732 | JGI IMG/M metagenome (GOLD analysis project Ga0116129, IMG submission 89732) | Peatland microbial communities from SPRUCE experiment site at the Marcell Experimental Forest, Minnesota, USA - June2015DPH_17_10 | ecosystem: Environmental > Terrestrial > Soil > Wetlands >...
ACCTGTTGAAGCCGGGCGAAAAGCTCGACACTCCCATCTTTTATGGAGGCTACACTCCCGGCGGTCTGGGCGGCGCTTCGCGGCTGTTGGCTCGCTACCAGCTGGAGCACATTTTGCCGCGCACCCGAGCCACGGCCGATCAGCCACTGCCCAAGCCGCGCCCGGTAATTTTCAACTCCTGGGAAGCCACTGAGTTCAACGTCAACGAAGCCGGTCAGATGGCCCTTGCGGAAAAGGCCGCTGCGCTCGGCATTGATCGGTTCGTCATGGATGATGGCTGGTTCGGCCAGCGCAAGACCGATCTCGCCGGCCTGGGCGACTGGTACGTGAACCAGGAGAAATTTCCTCATGGCCTGAAGCCCCTGATCGACAGGGTGCACGCGCTGGGCATGGATTTCGGTCTGTGGGTTGAGCCGGAGATGGTCAACCCGGACTCGGATCTTTATCGCCAGCATCCGGACTGGGTACTGCACTTTCCCGGACGTCCGGAGACCGAGCAACGGCATCAGCTGGTGCTCAATCTCGCCCGGCCGGATGTGTATGAATACGTGCTCAACTTCCTCGACAAGCTGCTCAAGGAAAACGATATCGCCTTCCTCAAGTGGGATTACAACCGCAACTGGAGCGAACCCGGCTGGGATCAGCTTCCCCCCGCAGAACAGAAGCGCGTCTACGTCGCATTCACCGAGAACCTCTACGCCCTTCTGAGCCAGTTGCGCAAGCGCCATCCCAACGTGGAGATCGAAGCCTGCTCCGGCGGCGGCGGCCGCGTGGATCTGGGGATTCTGCGCTACACCGACGAAGTGTGGCCGTCTGACAATACCGATCCCTTCGATCGCCTCCTGTTGCAGGATGGCTTCAGCTATGCCTACCCGCCGCAGATCATGATGGCCTGGGTCACTGATTCGCCGCACTGGCTCAACCAGCGCAGCACGTCGCTGAGCTACCGCATGCTCAGTTCCATGCAGGGCTCGCTCGGCATCGGGGCCAACATTGCCAACTGGACCCCCGAAGAGAATGCCCTGGCCAAGCGGCTCATCGAAGCCTACCACCAGGTGCAGCCAACCATTGTGCGAGGCCAATTGTACCGGCTCATCTCACCGCGCGACGGCAGCGAGTTCTCCGCCACCCAGTCCGTGCGCACCGACAGGAGCCAGTCGGTCGTCTTTGCCTTCATCCACTCGACCGAGAAGGGGCATACATTTCCCACGCTCAAGTTGAAGGGACTGGACCCGGCGGCCGAATACGCGATCAGCCCGATTGAAGGCAAAGCCCAGCCAGGGACTCCGGCTGCGGCCACGGGCGCCTGGTGGATGAACCATGGACTGGACTTCGACCCGAGCTTCCGCGGAGATTTTCAAGCGATGGCCTTCCGGCTGGACCGGAAGTAGATCTTCGCTTTCGATGCCGGGCCGAGGCACTCAGATTCTCGTCCGCCGAGGTTAAGGCACCGGAAACTCGAATGGTTTCCGGTGCTTGCCTGAGGCGGGTTTCTACCGGTTCTTCGCCACTTCCTCTACCGTCACCGGATCGAGGAAGGGCATCGCCGCGCGCAGCTGCTTGCCCACAATTTCAACCGGATGCTTGGCTTCGGCTTCGCGGAAAGCGAGAAACTCCCTGCGTCCGGAGTTCTGATCGGCCAGGAAGCGCTTGGCGAAAGCGCCGTTCTGGATTTCAGTGAGGATGGCCTTCATCGCCTTGCGGCTTTCATCGTTGATCACGCGCGGACCGCTCACGTAGTCGCCCCATTCGGCGGTATCGGAAATCGAGTAGCGCATGTAGGCCAGGCCACCGCGATAGATCAGGTCGACAATCAGCTTCAGCTCATGCAGCACCTCGAAGTAGGCGCTCTCCGGCTGATAGCCGGCTTCGACCAGCGTCTCGAATCCGCACTTGATCAGCGCACTCACGCCTCCGCACAGCACTGCCTGCTCGCCGAACAGATCGGTCTCGGTCTCTTCCTTGAAGGTGGTCTCCAGGACTCCGGCGCGCGTGCAGCCGATGCCCTTCAGATAGCTCAGGTTCAGCGCATGCGCACTGCCGGTCGCGTCCTGATGGATGGCGATCAATCCCGGAACGCCTCCCCCCTCGGTGAACACTTCACGAACACGATGGCCGGGAGCCTTGGGCGCAGCCAGACCCACGTCGATGTCCTTGGAGGGCACGATGGTGCCGAAGTGAATGTTGAATCCGTGCGCAAACAGCAGCAGCTTGCCGGCAGTCATCGAAGGGGCAATCTCTTCGGCATAGAGCTTGGCCTGCGACTGATCCGGCGTCAGGATCATCACCACGTCTGCCCATTGGGCTGCCTCGGCAACGGTGGCTACTTCCAGGCCGGCCTTCTCTGCCTTGGCGCGGGACTTCGAACCGGCCCCCAGGCCGACCTTCACCTGGACTCCGGAGTCTTTGAGGCTCAGCGCGTGTGCGTGCCCCTGAGAGCCGTAGCCGATGATGGCCACTTTCTTGGCCTGGATGAGGTTAAGGTCGGCGTCGTGATCGTAGTAAGTCTTTGCCATAGTGTTGTCGTTTTCCTTTGCTTCGAAGTTTAAAGTGATTGCGAGCCCGATCGTAGAATTCGGGCAAGTCCCGTCATGCCTTTAGGAAAGTTGTCAAACTGCGTCGACTCCGTTCGCGCAGCTGGCATTCGCGGAGCTCATCGGCAAGCGAGGCAAGATTCGGCACGCCATAGATGGAAAAATTTCCGAGCTCCTGATCGGAGGAGAACAAGTGTAAGGAGCCCTGACCTAACAGCCTCATGCCCAGCGGCCGGTGCAACTGGAAGTGATCGATGCGGAACAATTCAAGCGACTCCTGAACCTTCGACAGCAGGCCCCGCTCCAGCCTGATCCGCTGATTTGTGATTCTGTACTGAATGCTCCGGCTCTTCACGTAATAGGAGAGGCAGAGGATGCTGCAGGCTACCAAAAAGAACAGGCACGCATCGAGCACAGCATGATTGAAGGTAGCAAAATACCCTCCAGCAGCGGCGATCGCGGCGATCAACAGAAAAGGTGCCAGTTGCCCGATGCTGTAAATCATCCTCGGATGGCCTGAGAAGAGGTCTTTCTCCGTCCTGAGGTCCTGGATTCCGCCATATGCGGCAAGGTCGGTATTACAGAAACGACACTTGATCGCTACTGCCTTGATGATCTCTCCGCAAACTGGGCAGGCCTTGCTGTCGGAGTCCATATTTTCTTCCTTCCAACTGAGAATAGCAATGAAAGCCGGGGATGGAGGCGGTTGAACCCTTTCTTCGCTTCCTGTCTTCGCTTATTGGGGCTAGACATCAGCATTTTGTTGAGCCGCTTGGTCAGGTTCCTCGCCCGGGGAATCTGGTTCTTCCGGGCCCGCGCCCATGGCTTTGAGCACGCGACTGGTGTGATGGCCGCGGCGCATGGTCATTTTGCCGCTGCGGCAGATTTCAAGAATGCGCCCGTCGTCTTCGCGCAGCACTTCGATGAGTCCTTCAATCTTGCTTTCGACCCCCGTCATTTCAATCATCAGCGATTCGGAGGTCAGGTCGACGATGCGCGCGCGGAAGACCTCAACCAGGTCGAACAGCTGCGAGCGGTTGTAGGGGGTTGCGGCCACCTTGATCAGCGCCAGCTCGCGTGTGACCGACGGAGCCTGCTGAATGTCATCCACGTCGACGACATTCTCAAGCTTGAACAGGCTGGCGCGGATGCGATTACCGGCCTCTGCCGAAGCCTCGCATACCAGCGTGAGCCGGGACAGGCCAGGCCGCTCGCTGCGGCCCACGGTGAGCGAGTTGATGTTGATATTCAGCCTGCGGAACAGCGAAGCGACGCGTGTGAGCACGCCGGGAATGTCTTCAACGTATGCGACAAAGGTATGCAGCATGAATGTGTCCTTGTCTTGCAATGAGGAGCTGACAGCCAGCAGCGGTCGGCCTCTGAGAGATGAGTGCCGGCCTGTGGGCTTGCCGGACTCAGGGCCCGGTTAGCGATCATCAGCAGTTTCAAGAAGCGGATCGATACCCGGTCTGCGAATCATTTCGTGCAACGCGGACCCGGCCGGAATCATGGGGTACACTGACTCTTCCTTCTCCACCATGAAATTCAGCAGGAAGGTCCCCGGCGCCGAGCGTGCCTGCCGAACCGCGCCGGCCACTTCAGCCCGCGTGCGCACTGCCAGTCCGGCTATGCCGTGCGCGTCGGCCAGTTTCACAAAGTCCGGGCTGATCAGCGGCGTCGATTGGTAGTTGCGCTCGTAGAAGAACTCCTGCCACTGGCGAACCATCCCGAGAAATCCATTGTTAATGATGGCGATGTTGATCTTGATCTTCTCCTGCACAATCGTCGACAGCTCCGCGGCCGTCATCTGAAAGCCGCCGTCGCCGGCAACCACCCACACTTCCTTTTCCGGACATGCGAACTTGGCGCCGATTGCCGCCGGCAGCGCGAAGCCCATCGTGCCCAGGCCGCCCGAGGTGACCAGCGAGCGGGGATGCTCGTGATGGAAATACTGCGCCTCCCACATCTGGTGCTGGCCCACATCGGTCACCACAATCGCATCGCCTCCCGTGATGCGCCAGATGTCGTGAATCACATGCGCAGCATAGAGGTGGCCAAGGTCGGGCAGGTTCTTGATGTCGAGCACCGCAGAGGCGCCCTTGCTGGCTTCGATCGTCCGCAGCCACGCCGAGCCGTCGCGGCCAGCGATGCGCGGTAAGAGCAGTTCCAGCACCTCGCGTAAATCGCCCACCAGCGCGACATCGACTTTGATATTCTTGTTGATCTCGGCCGGATCAACCTCGATGTGAATCTTTTTCGACTTCAAAGAATAGGTCGAGGTCGAGCCCGTCACGCGATCGTCAAAACGCATCCCGCAGGCAATCAGCAGGTCAGCTTCCTGGATGGCCTCGTTCACCCACGATTCGCCGTGCATGCCCATCATGCCCAGGTTCAGCGGATGCGAAGCAGGGAAGGCGCCCAGGCCGAGCAGCGTGAGCGCGACAGGGATCTGCGCGCGCTCAGCAAGGGTGCGCACCTGCTCCATTGCTCCGGACTCCGATACACCGTGCCCGGAAAGAATCACCGGCCGTTTGGCGTTGCGGATCAGTTCCGCAGCGTGCACGAGGCCGGCCTCGTCCACCTGCAGCATGGGGTGAGGTCGATACGGGCGCGGTTTGGCGGCGTCGAAGTCGAAGGTCGTTGTGGCTTGCTGCGCGTCTTTGGTGATGTCGACCAGCACCGGACCGGGGCGGCCGGACCGCGCAATCTGGAATGCGAGTCGAATCGTCCTGGCAATGTCTTCGGCGCGAAGAACGAGGAAGTTGTGCTTGGTCACCGGCAGTGTGATCCCGGTAATGTCCACTTCCTGAAAGGCATCGGTGCCCAGAACCTTCGACGACACATTGCCGGTGATCAAGACCATGGGAATCGAATCGAGCATGGCCGTGGCAATCCCGGTGATCAGATTGGTCGCCCCCGGACCGCTGGTGGCCAGCGCTACGCCCACCTTGCCCGAGGCGCGCGCGTAGCCATCGGCCATGTGCGAGGCGCCCTGCTCGTGGCGCACCAGGACGTGGTGAATGGGAAACTTGCGCAGCGCGTCGTACACCGGCAGAATGGCTCCGCCGGGATAGCCGAAGACGGTATCCACGCCCTCTCCGACCAGCGTAGCCCAGACGATCTCTGCGCCAGTGAGGCGGGCAGGAGCGATAAGATGCGCGTTCGCGTTGGTATCCATGAAGGACTCCTTTGAACGCTGGCAGTGAACCGCTGACAGCGTGGTCTATGGGGACAGGCAGCTCAATTTAAATCGCTTTGTCGACAGCTTCTTACGATCTGCTGTTCCTAGGTGGTTGCACCTTCCGAGGCAGAGGTGACGCGATCAACATATTTGCCAAACACGCCGCGCGGCCAGCGCAATGGCGGCGGTTGAAAGCCCTTGAGCCGAGCCGCAATCTCCTCCTCGCTTAACTCCAGCGTCAGGCGGCGGTTGGGAATATCGAAGTGAATCATGTCGCCTTCGCGCACCGCGGCGATGGGGCCGCCCACGAAGGCCTCGGGAGCCACGTGACCCGCGGTGAAGCCGCGCGTGGCGCCGGAGAAGCGGCCGTCGGTCATGAGCGCGACGTTCGCGGCCAGCTCCGGGTTGGAAGAGATGGCTGCGGTCACCTGCAGCATCTCGCGCATGCCCGGGCCGCCTTTGGGACCCTCATAGCGAATCACCAGCACGTCGTTGGGCCGGATGTGGCCTGACTGCACGGCGAGAAAACAATCCTCTTCGCATTCAAACACTCGCGCCGGTCCGCGATGCTCCACGCGGTTGGCGGCGGCAACCTTCATCACAGAGCCTTCAGGAGCCAGGTTGCCCTTGAGAATCACCAGGCCGCCTGTCGGTTTGATGGGATTGTCAAACCCGCGAATGACTTCCTGGCCCGGCGTCTCCCGGGCGAGCGCTGCTTCTTCCCCCAGCGTCTTGCCGCTGATGGTAAGGGCCGATCCATCAGCGTGGCCAGCTTCAATTAATCGCCTGGCCAGCAGCCTGGAGCCGCCCGCGGCCTGATAGTCCGAGGCCACATATTTGCCGGCCGGCGTCAGGTCACAGATGAACGGCGTGCGCCGGGAAATCTGATCAAAGTCGTCAACGCTCAGCGGGATGTTCAGCTCGCGCGCGATGGCGATCAGATGCAGGACGGCATTGGTCGAACCGCCGCTCGCGGCAACGCTGGCGATCGTGTTTTCGAGCGATGTGCGGGTGATGATCTCGGATGGACGGCGATTGGCGCGGACAGCGTCCATGAGGATGCGGCCAGCTTCGCGCGTTGCCCGGTGCTTGTCCAGGGAAATCGCCGGTACGCCGCTCAGATAGATGGGCGAGATGCCCAGAATCTCCCCGCTCATGGCCATGGTGTTGGCCGTGAATTGGCCGCCGCATGCGCCCGCGCCCGGGCACGCTGCGGCCTCCAGCGCTTCCAGCCCCGCGTCGTCGATGCGTCCGGATGCATGGGAGCCAATGCCTTCAAAAACATTCTGGATGGTGATGTCTACGCCGTTGAGTTTTCCGGGAGCGATCGAGCCGCCGTAGAGCATCATGCCGGGAATGTCCAGCCGGCACAGCGCCATGATGATGCCCGGCATATTCTTGTCGCAGCCGCCGATGCCCGCCAGGCCGTCGAACAGATTTCCTCTCGCCACCAGCTCTATCGAGTCGGCAATCACCTCGCGGCTTACCAGCGAAGCCTTCATGCCCTGCGTGCCCATGGTAATGCCATCCGAGATGGTGACGGTGTTGAACTCCATCGGCGTGCCGCCGGCCTCGCGAATGCCCTCTTTGAGTGCTTCGGCAATATCGCGCAGATGTACGTTGCAGGTGCCGATTTCGGTCCATGTGTTGGCGATGCCGATGATGGGCTTGTGCAGGTCTTCTTTGCTGAACCCTGCGCCGCGCAGATACGACCGCGCCGCAGCGCGGCTGGGGCCTTCGGTTAACGGGATGCTTTGACGCTTGCCTTCGAGGGTCATCTTTTCCTTTGGGAGCCTTGCTCGGGTGGAGGTCAAATTGAGCCGAGGCAAAAGCCGCCATAGCTGACTCGGCTCCCTCCGCTGCTACCTGGCCTTCAGCCAGCTTTCTTTGTCGTGCTTTGCTTCGTAGTTGTCGAGCGCCAGTTTATGGCGCAGGGTGAGGCCAATGTCGTCGAGGCCCTCCAGCAGGCAGAACTTGCGGAAAGGATCGACTTCAAACCCTGCCTGAAAGCCGTGCTCATCGGTCACCGTCTGCTTTTCGAGCGAGACCGTGAGTTGATAGTTGGGAATCGTCTTGGCGTTTTGGAGCAGGTGCCGCACATGCTCCTCACTGAGACGCACCAGGACCATTCCATTTTTGCCGGCGTTAGAAAAAAAGATGTCGGCAAACGTGGGCGCAATCACCGCGCGAAACCCGTAGTCGCTCAATGCCCAGGCGGCATGTTCGCGGCTCGAGCCGCAGCCGAAATTCTTGCCGGCAATGAGAATCTGCGCGCCCCGGTAGCGCGGATCATTCAATTCGAACTCCGGATTGGGATCCCCGTTTGGCGTGCGCCGCCAGTCAAAAAAAAGAAACTCGCCATAGCCGGTGCGCTCAATGCGCTTGAGAAACTGCTTGGGAATGATCTGGTCCGTATCGACATTGGTCCGGTCGAGCGGCGCTGCGATGGATCTGAGTGTGCGGATGGGCTCCATTATGCATTCACCTGTTCATGAACGTGCCAGTTGCGGATGTCGACAAAGTGGCCGGCAATGGCGGCCGCGGCGGCCATCTCCGGCGAGACCAGATGGGTGCGCCCTCCTCGCCCCTGGCGGCCTTCGAAGTTGCGATTACTGGTCGAAGCGCAGCGCTCACCGGGGGAAAGGATATCGGGGTTCATGCCCAGGCACATCGAGCAGCCGGGCTCGCGCCAGTCGAAGCCGGCCTCGATGAAGACCTTGTCCAGGCCTTCCTGTTCGGCCTGCGCTTTGACGGCCTGGGAGCCCGGGACCACCATTGCGCTCACCTCGGTTGAGACCTTGTAGCCTGAGGCGATGCGCGCCGCCGCGCGCAAATCTTCAATGCGGGAGTTGGTGCATGACCCAATAAACACGCGGTCGATCGCAACTTCTTCTAGCTTGGTGCCGGCGCGGAGGCCCATGTATTCGAGCGCGCGCTCCAGGCCCTTGCGATCCTGTTCGTTCTCGATAGCGGCGGGGTCGGGCACCCTGGAGGTGATGGGTGCAACCATGCCCGGACTGGTGCCCCAGCTTACGTAGGGAACCAGTGTTGAGGCGTCGATGACCAACTCGTGATCGAAGGTTGCACCTGGATCGGTGGGCAGCTTGCTCCACTCGGCTACGGCCTGGTCCCAGGCCTTGCCTTGGGGAGAAAAGCGCCGGCCCTTGAGATACGCGAAGGTCTTCTCGTCGGGAGCGATCATGCCGGCGCGGGCTCCGGCCTCAATGCTCATGTTGCACACCGTCATGCGGCCTTCGACTGAAAGCGCACGAATGGCCGACCCCGCGTACTCGATCACGCAGCCGGTTGCCCCGTCCGTGCCGATCTGGCCGATGATGGCCAGGATGATGTCCTTGGCGGTGACCCCGGTGGGCAACTGGCCTTCGACGGCGATGCGGAAGGTCTTCGGCTTGCCCTGCGGCAAGGTCTCGGTGGCCAGCACATGCTCCACTTCGCTGGTGCCGATGCCGAATGCCAGCGCGCCAAACGCGCCGTGCGTCGAGGTGTGCGAGTCGCCGCAGACAATGGTCATGCCCGGCTTGGTGATGCCCAACTCCGGCCCGATCACGTGCACGATGCCTTGCTCCTGCGAGTTGACGTCGTAGAGCTCGATGCCAAAGTCGGCGCAATTGTTGCGCAAGGTAGCGATCTGCGTGGCGGCGATCTGGTCGAGAATGTTCAGCCGGCCTTCAATCGTGGTCGGCACATTGTGGTCCACCGTAGCGATCGAGCGATCCGGGCGGCGCACCTTGCGGCCGGCCAGCCTGAGGCCTTCAAATGCTTGCGGCGAAGTCACCTCATGCAGCAGATGCAGGTCGATGTAGAGCAGCGTCGGCTCGCCTTCGGGCTCAACCACCACATGCTGCTGCCAGACTTTTTCAAACAGCGTTTTTGGTACGGTACTCATTGGGCTCCCAGTTTACATCTCAGTTGTTTGCGATCATCTGTCATGCGTTGACCAGCATCGTCTTTACCGTCTCGCGGACTCTTAGGCTCATTTCGGTTGTGGAAAGAACACGCAGTCCGTCCGCATTAGTGCGCGCCAGGTCGGGCGTGCGGAAGCCCAGCTCGAGCACCTTGCGGACCGCGGCCTCAATCGCTGCGGCCTCGGCTTCCATGCCTCCGGAGTGACGCAGAATCAACGCCCCCGTAAGGATGGCGCCAAGCGGATTGGCCAGGCCTTTGCCGGCGATGTCCGGCGCCGACCCGTGGACCGGCTCATAGAGATTCACCTTGCCGCCGATCGTCGCTGAAGGCAGCATGCCGAGCGAGCCGGTGATGACGGCCGACTCGTCGGACAGAATATCGCCGAACAGATTCTCTGTGAGGACGACGTCGTAATTGGTTGGCTGATTCATCAGGTGCATGGACATGGCGTCCACGTATTGATGTTCCAGGCTGACGCCGGGGAATTCTTTCGCAAC
>Ga0116129_1002171_pt1 | contig 10137 bp, 9 predicted proteins | sample June2015DPH_17_2_FD_89732 | JGI IMG/M metagenome (GOLD analysis project Ga0116129, IMG submission 89732) | Peatland microbial communities from SPRUCE experiment site at the Marcell Experimental Forest, Minnesota, USA - June2015DPH_17_10 | ecosystem: Environmental > Terrestrial > Soil > Wetlands >...
GACTTAATGTGGTTCTTCTGGTCTGAACTGATTTCAGGTAAACTCTTGACAACGGACCACAATTTCAAAACGTCATCTTGAACCTTTTGGATGTTGATTGAGCCGGAGACAGTGTCCCCACTGGCCATCTCCTCGACATAGACTTCAAGTTTCCGGACGTTTTCGTGGACAACTTCAGAAAGGCAATGCAACGCGCAGTGATTTCTCGATCAACAGTGGTAAGCCGACCGAAGTTGATGTCGTAGTACATGAGTAAACCATGTTGACGAACCCAATTCCAGGACGACTCACGAGTCGAAATGACGAGCCTTGAGGATGTCAAAGCGAGGTTGTATTCCTTCAATATAAGTATCGCCATGCTCGCGGTTGATGCTGTCGAGCTTGGCTTGCAATGCCAGATTGGTGGCTTTTTCCTGATCAAAAGCAGCCTGAGATGCAGGGGTTTTGGTGCAGGCACCGGAGCCGCAACAGGCTGGACTTGAGTGATAGGCGGAGCCAGAGCAGTGGGAAGGGGGTTTGTAGCAGGTGCTGGTGTAGATTGTATTGAGGCAGGAGCTGGAGTAGGGACAGGAGAAGGTTCAACAGGAACAGCGACAGCAGGTGCATATTTTTCAGATTCCGGGATGTGAATGTTGTTAGGCAAAGCAGTTGCGGGGTGGTAGAGGGTGTTCTTCGGGAGCAGGCGTGGGCGTTTGATTGACGTGTGGTTCGGAAATGTCGGTGGTGGGTGCATCGTCAGCAACCACAGAAGGAACAGTAGCTTGTACTGGTTCTTCAACGGTGGCAGCAGGGGGTGGAGCAGGTTCACGAAGTGGTTCGTAAGCCAGTTTGGGGGGTGACAGCGTCTACACCAAAGGCATCCAAGGCGCTAACGACGACCAGGACGGTGGTCCAGCCGTAATACAAGGAGAAAGGGAGGCGGACGAAAATTTCATCTCCATAGGACACTGCGGGGTGTTGCTTCTTGATAATATAGTAGATGTGCTAAAATACAATACAGTTAGCAGGGAAAATTATAGGAAAGGGAAAGATGGGCGCACCGTAACTGCGGAGCTGACAAAGATAGGAAAGACGAAGGCTGCCACCAAACATTAAGAATATGAATAGGAAAGGAAGTAAAGTATTTACCGACGGTATAACAACGAGTAGTCCAGAGGTTGACCTGGATGGCATTGAAGACCAGCAACATCTGTGTCTTGGAGTGGTTGTAAAGGTGAAGAAGTGGTTGTAGTATTTAGATGTGCTATTGAATTTGAGAGAGCCGATGCATCAACATGTGTCTGGGCTAGAAGATAGTTCTATAATAACAAAAAGTTAGGTACTAGCAAGACAAAAGTGATGGACGGATAGAGAACAAACACGCGATCTATATCATTTAAAGCAGGTTGACAGGAAATGAGACGACAAGAGGGCGCTTCCATCTGGTCAAGGGATAGGTTCAGAAGGAACGTCAGGACTTGAGAGATGAAAAGTGAGGTTCTTGACGGTGGAATAAGTCTGATGTTAAACTTGTAGATTATATCAGCAAACAGTCTCACGCTAAGATCCATAGCATGCCATAGCGTGCTAGTGCTGCATAACACTGTCAATCCCTGTCCCAACGCTCTCTAGCATCACAGGGACACTTCCACAGTACTTGGTAGACAAGACATATTAGTATGTAATTACCAGGGCAAGTTGCAACGTCTGTAGTAACTTGAAGGTCCATGATATCATATATGTGCAAAGTTCTGTTATTAGAAGTTTTATTAATTTAAATTTCATTGATCATTGGTATAGTCTATCTATGGGAGGAAGTAACAATCATGAACTATGAGTACAATGAAAACAGAACTGGATGAAAAAAAAAATAGCCAAGATGGGTATATTGGAAACTAAAGCATGTCGGGGTTGGGCCGGGTCAGCCTGGTTAAGCAGGACAATGCAACGCGCGGTGATTTCTCGATCGATGGTAGTAAGCCCACTGAAAATGATGTCATACTAGTAGTACATGAGTAAAGCATCTTGACGAACCCAATTCCAGGACGAGTCAAAATATCCTCTTCCCACTTCTTGAAAACTTTGTCCAGCTTCGGTGAGGAAGTTTGATCGTAGACGACTTGAGCGTACTCGTGGGACACATCAAATGGCTTTGCGATGATTTGGAATGTATTTGTCCACGAGCATGTCTGGGTTAAGATGACTAGGATTTATTTTTGTGGACAGGTCTGAAGGAGGAATTTCTAATGAGAGGCACTGGGTGAAAGTAATCAGCAGAGTGCGAAATCACAATTCCATTTACATGTAACATTGTCATGTACAATGTGTGAGAGTGAGAAATAGTTCCTTGGTAAAATATTTGTTTAACCAGAACTCGATGCTATATTCCACACTATTTTCCTTTGACAAAACACGGTTTGCCTTTTTTCCAAAGCGTGGTACAAGGTCTACTAATGCACGAATTTGATCCAAAGGGATTATGTCGCCTATGATTGCTTTGTTGCTACGTTTAGCGCGCTTCAAAAGATAGAGACCAGATGAAGGTTCTGGGTATGGCCCCTTAGCAGTCCTAGACCCTGAAACAGGTTCGTTTACATGAGGGATAATATTGAAACGTTGAACGTAGGTGAGAAATCGATTTCCGGATGGAGCCTGTGGATTGGTTGGAACGATTCGGAATATGAGTCGTAAATCAACAACAGCATGCCCTTCAGAATAGCATGAAAACAAACACCGCTTGAAGAAGACAAATATACATTTACCGTTTAGCCCAGTAAAAGGCCAATCCTTTGTAGGATCAATATTAATGATCACGCTATCATAGTGCCCAAGTCCTGACGGAGAAGAGGGAGGTCCTGCATTAATTGTTTGAGGAGGGAGAATCGGATGGGGAGGGTGGTAGGCTTTTGACTGAAGGTAAATCTTTGTCCAGACTTCGATATAGGAAAATGGAAGAGGGCAATTCTCTGGTGAGAGACGGCGGCCGCCAACATCTAGGCAATGCGTTTCATGGCCGCCAGCTGTACGATGTAAATAATCTGATAGCGCCGGTCGAAGATCAGGTAGGCAATACATCTGAGATGCCTCGTCAACCGACAATCGCTTGTAGCTAGGATCACGAGTAAGATGGAAGGCAATGTTTCCAGAACAGGTATCAGTACGAAGTGGAAGAGGAATCTTGATGTTAACTTGATTATAGAGAAGGCGTTTAAGTGCAGACGCTTGGTAGAAGTAGTTGACAGTATGACGTGAGGTTCCAGAAAGGGTCGATACAGGATCAATGTGAGTCAAAAGAGATGAACTTGAAGTGATATTCAAAACTTCTCTTTCGTCCAACTCAGCATCTTCTCCCTCGACATCTTCTCCCTCGACATCTTCTCCCTCGACATCGCCTAACTTGGCATGTGGATTTGCTCGAAAGCCAATTTTTGCGTCTTTTATGGCTGTAGCTAGGTCGAACTGGCGTAGCTTATCAAGGCGATCTAGGTATCGACAAATTTGAGATTCGTAGTTTTGATTGTTTCCAGATCGAGCTGGGTCTTTGACAGCTGTGATATGAGCATGTTCTGTTGTGTCTGCTGACCACTGAATGGCAACGCCGTTTGCGTGAATGTTCGGGACAACACTTTGTAGAAACTCTAGTTTTGGGATATACCAGTTGTCAATAGTAGCTTTCTTTCCACGCCGAGCACCAGCGTTGATGATAGCCTCTTTGTGATTATGGAATTCATGAAGTGAGTTATCGATAGCAGTACATGTTTCATCCGTGATGACTCGTGATTGGGCAAGATAGCGAAAGTCCATTAGGTTTCGTATAGCTATAAGAAATTCTTGAGGAACAGCATCAGTAATGACAGCGACGATATATCGCTGGACATCACGGTGCTCTCGTCCAGTGACTTGTTTCAGGGATGATATACCTTCCTTAAAGTGGCGAAAACCCGTATGGGGGTGCAAGACTGCGAAGCGGAAGTCGATCTCACTGCTTCCAACTGCGTAAATGCACCATTTTGCGTCATGGTCCCAGAACCCTTTGTGCCAGTGATGGAGAGGCTCGGATGTTAGGAATATGGAAGGATCAGATAGTGGCCAATCACGCCAGAAAGGACGGTGTACACCATTATAACGAAATTTCATAGCTTCTTTCCGATATGCAAAAAGGTCCCAAGGATCAACAAGTGACTCTGCTACCTGAAGTTTTGCGAGTGTCGTTGAGGCAGTTCTAGGTTCATGTCGGTAGTTATCGCCGAACTGTTTATAATATGCCATCGTCACTGATGACGTCTTTCCAGCAACACATGCCACCAATGCTGATTCTGGGGTATCGACAATGTAAGCTGCAAGCGGAGGAAAGCAGAACCGTCTCCATCCAAGAGGATCTTCCATCAACACTCCAAGCTGAGCTGCCTTCTTGAGAGGCTCCAAAATGATATCAAGACATTGATGAACAAGCCGACTTTCTAAAACACCTTGAATCTTTTTGTTTTCGTGAATAAATTTGGGGATTGGTAGTAAAGCGAGTAGCAAAAAAAGGTCGTTTGATGATTTTGTGCGGAAGTCCATGGTGATATTGGCAAGGGAGATAAGAAGGGGGTGCGCGACTCGATTCCCTGTCATTGCGGATATGTTGGTTTTGTCAGAAGATAAAATAGTACCCAATAGAGTAGCGCCAGCTGGTAGTTTTTCCTATCATGAAGCGAGAATAGTGAATGGTTAAATTTGGGAGTCATTAGGATGAAAGTCACCTGCATTGACCAAGCCGCGTCACCTGAAAGCCATTCGGTATAAACACGAACGAGTTTTTCCGCACTCTTATAAAGGCGTCGAGGCGTAAATTCGATGTAGTCTTTCAAGAGCGGATTGCGCATTAATGATCGTAAGCATTCAACTGCATCGCGATAGTACAGATAGATCTTGTGTTTTGTGGGGTAAACCGTTTCAATAAGTTTGCACATCCATGGAGGTCCAGTCGGAAGCGCCTCTGCTCGATTTCGTAAGTCTTTTGCGGAAGCAAATGACAGCCCAAGAGTTTTCACCTAGAGATAAGAAAATAATGTTGTCGGCCATTCGTAACAAGAAAAATAACTTACCAACTTGAGTTTGAAAAATTTGTCAATTGCACTCATGCTTAACCCTGAGCGAAGGAGAAAGGAGGCCAACTCCCATTCGTCTTTTGATGCAAAAGGATAATAGAGAAATTGTTTCCGTTCCTCTGAATGTTCAGCCTTATCAAAAATATCCATAAACGTTGGGCCTATTCCATAAGCTGAGGATGCACCTGGATAAAACTCTGTGAAAAATGGATTATCATTTGGATCTGGGGCATCCATAAGTTCGTCGGTGTCCATTGAGGCAGGTTCAGGCAGAGACCCAAGCTCCGGGAAAGCGATAGATTCTGAGCTAGAATCAAAGACTTCGTAGTTGGCTCCTGGGTCATTTGCAAGGTTGAATGTTGGATTGGGTGGATCGTGAGGAGCCTCTGTGCGCAAGGTTTCAGCAATTTGAAGAACTTCTTCATAGTAGGTACGGCAAGATGAGTATGGCTGGTTCATGTGGTTCAGGACACGGGCAGAATCTTGAAATTTCTTTCCACAACGATTGCAATAGGCTGGCATGATAGGGAGCGGTGTTGAAGTAGTGATCATGTGATCTTTCTCCTATGATTAGATGGACTTCGATGCCAATGTTTTTCAATCCCGACAGACTAATGTTATCCCCCCGGTTCCGCCTCAGTGTGCATCTATCTGTGATTCAATAAACCCTATTCTCTTACATGCTAGGTGATATCGATATCAAAATTTGTAGTATGTACAGTGACATTGAAGAAGCCTGGAGACCTGAGACTGAATGCGAAAAATAAGAGAAGTGCTGGCCAAAAGTGGTGATGACATGTCATCCCATTCAAACCATTCCTTTGATTGCAGGACTCCTACATCGGCATCAGTTTCGAAAGGAACCAGGTAATCCGGTTCCTCGGTGGTGTCGAAAGTGTTTTCATAGTCAACAAAATGACCACGGTATAGGAACGATGAAATAACTTCGATGACGGCCTGGTTGTTGCGACAGCAGTATCCCTTGACCTTGACAATCTTGCCTTCGTTTGAATTGGTCACGCAGACAATGCAAGCCTCAGGACGGCAAATATCGCCCATTTGCAGGGGCTTTGCGCGGCTGCGCCTTCTACCATTCGGAAGCTGTTTGACAAGTGAACTAATTTGGGCAGATCGCCATCAATAGCAGCTAGGAAAATGGATTTAAAATTTTATGATGGCCTAAACAGAGTGGAATGAAATTTTAGTAATTTGAAAAGAAGGTATACAAGGAATGAATATAGTCACCTTCCAGCAAGTAACGATGGCAAAATCCATTGGCGCCTGGACCCTGTTGCTCCTCGCAGTCTTGAACGATTCTCCGTGATTTCCCACTACGGCACTGTTCCACATCGCTCAAATCAATAGCAGCCTCGGGACCCACAAACTTCTCGTGAAGGTCAATGTTGGGAAGCACCTCATCGTTGCCATACCACAACTTCCAGTAGAACTGTTTAATGCGCTCGTTACGGCCAGTGGCGATTTCGTGAATGAGTGTAAAGCCTTGTGAGGGTTTGTACTGAAACTGCAGTGAAAGCGGGAGGGCAATATCTTGGCGCTCTTCAAATATGGTGAGGTCAATCAACTTCGTTTCTGGATTGAAGACGATGTCGAGGGCCTTGAAAGTGGGTATGTGTTCGCCGTAGGATCGAGCAGCTCCATATACGGTGACAGACGAAGGAAGTGACCCCACGTACTCAATTACAAACTTCTGCCCAGCCCGAGGTGCAAGGATACGGTGTAGAGCATGATCGACGTATGAAATGCCTTGAACAATTGTAGGAGAAGAAACGAGTGCGAAGAGCCAGTTGAGCTCCGAGCCAGCCAGAGTATGAAACCAAGCTCCAGTCTCAGGGAGCTTAGATCCAAACTTGAAAGTGACCGAGTTGCCAATTTTTGTGCGAGCAACGCCGGGCAGAGATTCTGGGCATCCAATTGTCGCTTTTCGTCCTCCATTGCTAATGTGGGCTGCTCGTCGTTAGCAACGAGGGCCGTAACTAAAAAAGCTTATCCATATCTGCAGAGGAATTTCTCGTCGATTTCCCAATTGCTATGAGCCAAGACATTGTCTCCATGAATTATAATGGCTTGGCGAAGATCCATGACACAATCAGGAACCTCGTAACGATCTGCGAAAGGTTCAATATAAAGTAGGTCACAGGCACAATAATCGTACCTCGGAAAAGGATCATACGATCTCTTAATTCGGGATGAAGTATACGATCAAGGAAACTCTGATAAACTTATATATATCAACTCATCTTGATATATGATCAAACACGCACCGTGAGGTATGGTTCTGGTGAAATGCGCATTAGTTTCCGGTAGCCTTTCCAAGCCGTGTCCGTTTCCGACTTGCTGATGAAGTTGTTGAAATCGCCAACTTCCCAACAGAGTTTAGGCGGGAATACACCCGCTCCCTCGCTGATGAATGTCGCCAGGCCACAGAGAAGAGTAGGAAGGGTTTGGTTTTCGAAGAAGGTGGTCAAGGATCTAGTCCCAAATCAGGTGCCAAGGTGTTCCCATACTCGCCAAGCCAACAAGGGGCACCACGAGTGGCTGGCATCGAGAAGCTATGGGAAAGTTAGATGACAATACTGGTGATCGCGGCAACGACGATGGCCACGGTCCCAGTAGTAATGTCTTCATATCTTTTCCATGCAACAACTCTGTAAGTACCTTTTATCTTTTTTTAGCACTGTGACAAAAACCGCGACACATGTGTCGCGTTTTTTGACGGAACGTGACAGACGGTAAATGTGTCCCCTTCCAATTGGCGACTTTTGAGCTAATGTTCGCTGTAGGATGATTGCTGGTCTTCCGGGATTGAAGACACAGAAGTTCGAAGATATTCAAAACATTCTTGGCAATTCGATGTGCGTCTTACAACCATCAGAAAAAATTTCTAGCAGTACAAATAGCATCTGAACAACTATAGAAGAACAATTGATAATATGTAAGGTTGGGATCAGTCCAGCACCACCTGAAGACAGCCATGTCCAGGGATGGCGACTCGATGCTTGACTGTCAAGTTTAAGATCAGAGTATAGTCAATAAATCTTGGTGCTCATTCTGCTCACCACTGTCATACTCAACAGCCATATGCTCCCAGATTGGCGTTAAAGGTGGTCGTCGAAAGCCACTCTTCTGAACCATATAAAAAACCTTACTGACATGCATCCTAGCTTCAAAAAGTTCCATATCTGCCTGTTCAGCAGCATTTATCGCTTCTTGGACTCGGATCAACAATTTCTGTTTAACAGCATGGCAAAGGGCTTCGTGTTTGTGAGCTTCTGTAATCGCAATCTGGGCTTCTTCGAGTGTTGCGACAATATCAGGACAATCCTAGTATCTCATCCGAGTCAGTAGTTGTATAATCAATAGTCTTTAGTAGTGAACACACAGGGATCGACTTGGAAGAAGAATCGGCGCCCATAATTAAGTATATACAGGAAAAGAATGTAATATTTGACAGCGACGTTGGTTGTTGTTGATGATGAGTCAGTGATTATTTAAATTTACAAAAAACCTCATCTTCACGAATAAGTACATAAAAATTAAATAAACTTATTATACCAAAATTTATTCTCATCCTTGCTACGTCAACACATCAACATCAACGTTCAACGCTTCACATAACCCCCTATCATTATGTCCAACTTGAAGACTATTAATACCACAAAGAAGCCAAAGAATGACAGCGGCCACAAAAGGAGAGGGTTGATTGATGAAAATACACGCGACTGTAGGTCGCCATTCTTTCTAACTATTTCTACTAGGTTCCTAATTGTCTAGCATCTGAAGTAGCACCTGATGAAGGCCATAGACGCCCTGTGAGATCAAACCGTGGCACAGGTGGTCAACTAGATCAACTTGCCAAAACTTCGGAAATAGTTGGCGCCCAACTATTTAACAAAGTGGCCGGTCACAAGCGAACTCGAAACCAGCTTGAGGATGTGTCAGCCAATTTACCTGACAATGACTTAGCACCGCCTGCTGGTAGCAAGCGCCAACGAAAATCGAAAGAAGTAGCATCTCTATTCTTATTTTCTTCTACAACTGGAACTCATGATTCATGTAGGATCGAACTGCTGGCAATTCCCGCCCAAACATTAGGCGTCCAGTGCATCCAGATTCCCCACTGAAACCTGCGCCAATTCCAGAATTGCAAACCGCTGCCAACAACTCCCAATTTGGCTTTCGTCAATATGAACCGAGAATGGACCTCACCACCATGAAGAAGACTGGTCGCCAGGAATTAGCTCAAGTCAAAAGTAATGGCCATATCTACAGCAACAACAAGTCTGCGAATGACAACAGTAACGACAATGATGACCATAATGACGATGACGACCCTAACGATGATGACGACCCTAACGATGATGACGACCCTAACGATGATAACACTAGCAACAACAATTATGATGACGATGGCAACTACTCCGGCGGTGGAAATGGTAATGATAAATGTAGCAGCAATAGTCAATTTGGACGCTAACTCTGACAAAGATTATGATGGCGATGATGCTAACTCTGACAAAGATGACGATGGCGATGACGGTAACAACGACAATCAAGACAATCAAGACAAAAGCAGCGATGGCTACAACTCCGACAACAGATACCCTGAGGAAAGTCAGGCTCAGCCTGAAGCTTTCTTGCCAACTCGAACCACCGGTATTTGTTTTATGGTTATTTATGCTCTTAACTTAGAATCAACTTGAATATCCAGACCCTGACATCGAGATCGATGAAGCTTCTCCATCAGAAGACGAGAGGGCTGCAGAGGCCGCTCTGAGAAATCCTGAGCAACACATGGTATGTTTTTATGTATAGTATTCATCATTTATTGATTTTTTTCATGGATCAAGGACCAGAATGTACTCGAACAACATCACCAACGCAACCGACCCAATCGTGCCCCAGGCGTAGAGCGACTTGAGAGGGCTGCAGAGGCCGCTCTCATGAGAAATACTGAACGCATGGTATGTTTTTATATATAGTATCCATCATTTATTGATTTTTTCATGGATCAAGGACCGGAATGTACTCGAACAACATCACCAAC
>Ga0116129_1002172_pt1 | contig 10135 bp, 6 predicted proteins | sample June2015DPH_17_2_FD_89732 | JGI IMG/M metagenome (GOLD analysis project Ga0116129, IMG submission 89732) | Peatland microbial communities from SPRUCE experiment site at the Marcell Experimental Forest, Minnesota, USA - June2015DPH_17_10 | ecosystem: Environmental > Terrestrial > Soil > Wetlands >...
CGGATTTACAGCGCCCGCACAGTATTTTCATGGGCGGACAGTCGAATTTGCTTTGGAATTACAGGAAAGCGCGCCGCGGCGGCAGTCGCCGGCGCTCTACTTTGGCACCGGCTTAAAATATCGGAGATCGGGCGGCGCCTGGTCCTTGTGGGTCGGCATCAAGACGCCGTTAGCGCCGAGGAAATAGTTCTCCGTACCGATGCGCACGTGCTCGTTGTGCTCCTCGCACACTTCCTCAAGCCAGCTCGGCTGCGGACTCTTGTCGCGCTCAAAAGTCTTGTGGACGGTCCACGGTTCCGTCAGCGCGCGATCGATGGTGGTGATGTCGTCGTGAAGCAGGCCGGCCTCGGCCTTGTCGAGATAGATGCGCTCCTTGATGATAGTCTGGTTGTCGTGGTGCAGCGGCAGGCCGGTGGTGTCGTAGGTGCGGGGACCTTTCATGCCGCGCGTCTCGATCTCAAGCAGATCGTAGCGGCCGTCATCATCGGTATCGATCCAGCGGCCGATGGAATAGCCATGGAAGCTCGGCTCGATCTCCTCGGGCCAGTCGCGCCCGTCGGTGTAGACGCGGCGATTGTCGTGGATATGGGCGATCAGGATGTGGGTGGTGTCCGGCGTGACCACGATCTCCATGGGCTCGAACACGTTCATGATGCGCGGCATGCCCGGCGGCAGGCACGCATAGGATGGTTCGTCGCCGTGGCCGCCGGCGGTCTGGCTCGCCACATTGGCGTTGTAGATCGCCTGATATTCGGGCGTCAGCGGCGCTTTCACGGGCCCGAGGGCAAATCGCGGGATGCCGGCGGGCCCCTGCAGTCGCTCCCATTTGCCTTTCAGGTTGGGATATTTCGATTCATCGAAGGCCTGGGCGAGCGAACCGGCCAGCGCCACGATAGCGATCGTCAGGACACCGATTGTGCCGCGGTAGAGCATGATGGTCCTCCGTCACTTCGGCGACGCGTTGGTCGAGCGCTTGAAATATTTGAGGTCGGGCGGCGCCTGGTCCTTCTTGGTCGGCATCAGGTAGCCGTCCGCGCTGAAGTAATAGCTCTCCTTGCCGATGCGGACGTGCTGGTTGCCCTCGGCGCAGACGTCCTCGTGCCACTCCGGACGCAGGCTGGGATCGCGGCGGTAGCTTTTCATCACTGTCCACGGGCGGGTCAGCGCATGGTCGATCACGGTGATCTCGTCGTGCAGGATGTTGGGATCTGCCTTGTCGAGAAAGATGCGCTCCGTGATGATGGACTGGTTGTCGTCATGGAGAAGCAGGCCGCTGTTGTCGTAAGCCCGCGGCCCCTTGAAGTTGCGGGTCTCGACCGCGAGCACGTCGAAACGACCATCGCCATCTTCGTCGATCCATCGACCGACCGAATAACCCTCAAAGGCCGGCTCGTCCTCCTTGGGCCAATCGCGTCCGTCGGTGAAGATGCGGCGATGGGCGTCGTAGACGTGATCGATCAGGATATGGGTAGCCTCGGGCGTGACGATGATTTCCATCGGCTCGTAAGCCGTCATCATCATCGGCATGCCGGGCACGAGGCAGGTATAGGTCGGAAAATCGCCCTGCCCGCCTTCGGCCATGTCTTCCAGGTTGGCCTCGAATTTCGCCTGATATTCGGCCGTCAGCGGCGCGCCCTGCCCGCGCCCCGGCGGCTTGCTCTGGTCGAACCGCGGCGCCGGCACAACGGCGCGATGCCATTGGCCCTTGAGGTCCGGATAGGTCGCATCGTCGAACGCCTGCGCGCCGGCAATCGGCATCGCCAGCGCAACCGTCAGCCCGACCAGGCCGATCGTGTTTTTGTAAGTCATGGCGTCCCCCTGTCGTCGATCCAGGCCGTCGTACGGCGCAGACCCAGCGCCGTACGACGCCATCGGATGCGATTTTCGCGCCAAAACGACCGGACATTGAAATGGCGCCGACGGCAGCGCCACGGCTCACGGGGCAATGACCGGGAATTCCGGCACTTCCGCTTAAGCGGTCTTGGACAATACGATACACCAACCGGGTCGGCGTGCGAATGGGCTCGGCAAGGCGGTCGTTTGTCGATTTGAAATGTCCACAGCGTCGCGCGCTGCGACGCACCATGTGATCGATGTCGGCGAGCCGAGGCAATCCGATTCCAGACGCTCGCGGCCCCTGATGTTCGCGGCCCCTATTAGAGGCACGGATGTTGGAGTATCTTTGGTGCCGCAAGGAGGGCGCGCCATAATACTTCAACGGCGTCAATTTCTGCATCCGGCAGCGTGTGCCGCCGTGCTGCCGCCGTTACCGCGGATTGCAAGGGCAAGCCTATTCGACGCGACCGGTGCGCATCATTTTCGGCTTTGATCCCGGTGGGGTGACCCACATTACAGCAGTCAAAGCGAGCTAAAGGCAATTGGGATGAACGTTCTCGGAATCAATTCTGTTTTTCATGAATCGTCTGCCGCGTTGCTGATCGACGGAAAAGTGGTGGCGGCGTGCGAGGAAGAGCGGTTCAACCGCGTCAAGCATGCCAAGCAGTCGGAGGTCGACAATCCGCACGAGCTTCCCGAGCAGGCGATCCACTTTTGTTTGGACTATGCGGGGCTGCAAACGTCTGAGATCGACCGGGTGGCGTACTCGTTCGATCCTCAGCTTCGCCGCGCAGAATATCGCGCGGAGTGGTGGCCTGACAGCCAGATGGAGGATCATTTCCTGCGGTGCCTGGGTGAGGTCGGCGGCGATACCGACCGCATCCTCCGCCGAAAGCTCGGCCGCGCTCTAAAGTTCGTGCCCCATCATCTTGCGCATGCAGCTTCCGCCTACTATCCGTCCGGTTTCGATACGGCCGCAATCCTCATCATCGACGGTATCGGCGAAGCAGCCTGTTCGACGCTGGCGCGGGGCGAAGGCGTGCGAATTGAAACCGTCGAGACGTTGTCGTATCCGCACTCCCTTGGATTCGTGTGGGAGCATGCCAGCATTCATCTCGGCTTCTCGCCCTACGATGCCTCCAAGGTCATGGGCCTCGCCACCTATGGCGATCCTGACGTATATCGGCAAGAATTGGCGTCGATCATCCAGGTGAGCGAGGACAGCTATCAGGTCGACCTTAGCGCGCTCGGCTTCCCGTCCTTCTATCCAAAGGGCTTCGAACCTTTGCTCGGGCCGAAACGAAAGCCAGAAGACGAATTTCTTGCTCGACACATGGACTTTGCCGCAGCGCTGCAGAACGTCACCAATGCGGCCGTCTTGGCTCTGCTGCGGCGTCTGGAGCGCTCCGTCGGGCTCAAGCGTCTGTGCGTTGCCGGAGGCGTCGCGCTCAATTGCGTCACGAATGACCTGATGAGGCAGGCCAGCGCCTTTTCGGATATCTTCATCCCGTCCGCCCCGCATGATGCCGGCACCGCGATCGGTGCGGCTCTTGCGGTTCACTGTGCCGAACAAGGCATAAGGCCACCGCCTAGCGGCGCGACCCCCTATCTCGGCCCGGAATTCGACGAACGAGAAGTTCTGGCCGCCGTCAAGGCGGCCGGTCTGACGCCGCGGCGCAGCAAAAACGCCGCTCGGGAGGCTGCCGACATGATCGCCGACGGCAATATTGTCGGCTGGTTTCAAGGCCGCATGGAGTTCGGACCCCGCGCGCTTGGCAATCGGTCGCTGCTTGCCGATCCCCGCCGACCCGATACACGAACCATCCTCAATAGCAGGGTAAAGCACCGGGAAGACTTTCGGCCGTTCGCGCCCAGCGTCCTTGCCGAACACGCCGACGATTGGTTTGAAGTCAGGCCGCATTTGGCAAGTCACGAATACATGCTGTTTGCCTGTCCAACAAAGACGGAGTGCCGCAATCGTATTCCGGCTGTGATCCATGTCGATGGCACTGCCCGCGTGCAACTCGTGCGGCGCGCGGCCAATCCGCGTTTTCACGAGCTGATTTCGCACTTCTTCGCGCGAACCGGCGTACCGCTCGTTCTCAACACATCATTCAACGACAGCGAGCCCATCGTATGCACGCCTGCCCATGCGGTCGCCACGTTCCGCAGCACGGGCATCGATGCGCTGTTCATGGGAGACATCTATCTGACGTCGCAGAGCTGAGCGGGTCGGCCCGCGATGCGGCCAAGCCGGACTTTAAAATTGACCTTTAAGATTTGATCCTATCGATCCATGAGCGCGCGGTTGGTACCGGACAACGCAAGCCAGCCGCGCAAAAGCAAAGAAGTGGCTACACCGACCGCGGCATGGTACCGATGAACAACCGCGGTGCGGAGCTTCAACGAGGGCGCGCTGACCGAATGACGGTTGACGATCCTACATGGCATTCGCACATAGCGCGGCTGTCCGGCCAACACGGCGCGGGCGAGATCCGGTTCTCGCCTAATTTCTCGGTTTATATCGTGCCTCCCGATGGCGTCTGTCTTTATTCGGAGAACCGGAAGGTTTTTCTTCGGGGTGAACTTTATTGCGTAATCGCCTCCCGCATTGGCGCTGGCGAGCGTCCGGAAGCCATCGCCAACGCGCTTTCCCGCGAATTTCCTCCCGGCAAGATCGATGAAGCCATCAAACGCCTGCTTGATCGCCGCTTCATGGTTCCGGTAAGCCTGATTGACGATACGGCGGCGGCCTATTGGGCGAGTTTAGGTCTCACCGACGAAACCGCCGTGGCGAACCTCGCGAATACCTGCGTGCGGATTGAATCCATGGGAGCGTCCGGCCAGGGGGAGTTGGATGCCGCTTTGCGCAAATTCGGCGTTCGGGTCGTCGATCACTCGGCCAATCTGGCTGTCGTTCTGGTGGACGACTATCTCGACAGCCAACTTGTGGAATTCAACCGTCAGCGGCTGACGCAAAGGCAGGACTGGCTGCTGGTGCAACCCTCGGGTATTTTTCCCCTGATCGGTCCGATTTTCCGCCCGGGAAAGGGCGCCTGCTGGACTTGCCTCGCCGATCGCATGAAATGGAACCGCCAAATCAAAGCATTTCTCGACCGGAAGAATGCTCACTGCGTGGCAGCGTCACCGCTTGGCAAAAACTTTCTCGCGCCGAGCGCGATTGGCCTTGCGGCGACCGAGATCGCCAAGGCCATTGCCAGCGGTTTTCGCACCGACCTGCACCACAATGTCGTCAGCCTTGACTTGTTGGGTTCGATAGTCGTCCGACATCATGTTCAACCCCGCCCGCAGTGCCCCTCTTGCGGTAGCAAGGACGTGCGGGCCCCTGATCGCGCCCCTCTGCCGATCAGGCTCCGCGTCGGCGGCAAAGCCGTTATGACGAGTGGCGGCTATCGATCGGTAGCGCCAGCCGAGACGATCGCTCGCTTTCGAAACCACGTAAGCCCGCTGACCGGCATCGTGTCGCAGCTTGAACGGATCAAAAGCGAGCAACCGATGGATTTCATCTTCCGTGCAAGACATAGCTTTTCGCCGCGTCCCGAAGCCGTCAATGCGCTGCAGGTCCAACTGATCGGCGACCGCTATGGCAAAGGCAGCACCGCGGACCAGGCCGAAGCAAGCGCCCTGATGAAGGCCGTCGAACGCTATTGCGGGATATTCCAGGGCGACGAGATCAGGACGACTCGCAGGTTTGTAGATTTTCCGGCGGGCGACGCGATCCTTCCTAACGACATTTTGTTGTTAAGCGATGCGCAGTACGAGCCCGGTGCTGTACCATACTCCGGCGCGGGCGGTTCGCGCCCATTCGATACGTCGGCCGAGATGGAATGGTCACCGGTTTGGTCCCTGCGCGACGAGTGTTTCAAGCACCTTCCGACGGGCCTCCTGTACTTTTTTCACGATGCCTCCGCCAAACATCAGCTCAATGCCGACTCGAACGGCTGCGCGGCCGGCAATACGCTTGAGGAGGCGATCCTCCAAGGTTTCCTCGAACTCGTCGAGCGGGATGCCTATGCGATTTGGTGGTACAACCGCTTGCAACGGGCCGAGATCGATCTCGATCGGCTTGGCGACAGTTATATTCGGGATCTGCGAGCCCAATTCGCCGCGATGGGACGCCGCCTGTGGGTGCTGGACGTGACCAGCGACCTTGCTATTCCCGTCGTCATGGCCGTCTTGCACTGGAAGGAAGATGGGCGGGAATGTATTGAGTTTGCTGCCGGCGCGCATTTCGACCTCCGTGTCGCCACACTCCGAGCGGTGACCGGGCTCAATCAATTTTTGGCCGTTGATCGGGTGACGCGCCTTGCCACCGCCCCAACCGTCGCAGACAGGGGCGGCGCGTTGCCGGTGCCGTTGCGCAAGCATGCCTACGTCCTGCCTCACGGCAAAGCGACCGCCCGGGGGGCGCGATCTTCAAAATTTGCAGGCTTGGATCGGCGCGAGCAGGTCCTCGCTTGCGTAAATCTCGTCAAGCGTCTTGGCCTGGATTTCCTCGTTCTCGACCAGACCCGGCCTGACGTCCAAGTTCCCGTTGTCCGGGTGATCGTTCCGGGACTGCGGCATTTCTATCGCCGTTTCGCTCCCGGGCGACTCTACGATGTGCCGGTCAAACTAGGGCTGCGCAAGCGGCCGTTGCGGGAAGCCGATCTCAATCCACTCCCTCCGCGAACCCTGGAGTTCCGGAGCGATCGGCCGACGCCGAACTAGGCCATAAACTCGAAAAGTTGCGGCCTTTTCGGACAAGATCATGCCAAAAATCCAAGATCATGCCAAAATTAAGGAATCCAGAGCGCGATCCGTTTCAACCTAAACTGATCGCACGCTGGAGCCGACCTTTCATTGCATCTCGAACGCCCGAGCGGTCGGATTACACAAGGTGATCGTGACGCCCGCAAAACGCCGCCCCAACAATATTTTGCCGCAACGGTCGGCCGCGACCGGCACAGCTTGCCCGGCCATGACGCTCGTCGCCGTGATGGCGTCCGCCGGCTTCCTGCTTACCATCCTGGCCTTGTACCCCGGCTACATGACGAACGACGCCGGCTATGTCCACGACTACATCCAACAATGGCATTTCGGCGATTGGCAGTCGCCGCTGTTGACCCTCATCTGGTGGCTGATCGACCCGATCTCACCCGGATCGGGGAGCATGTTTCTGCTGACCGCGGCGCTTTACTGGGCGGGCTTCGTCATTATCGCACTGGCGGTCGCCCGCCGCTCCCATTCCCGCTCCCCTGCCCGGTCCCCCATTTGGGCCATCGCCGTTCTGGTACTTGCGCTAGCGCCGCCGGCGTTCATGCTGCTGGCGATGATCTGGCGCGACATCCTGTTCGGCACCGTATGGCTGCTCGCCGCCGCGATCATCTATTTTGTCGCCGATCGGGCCGGCCCGTTGCGTTGGACCGCGCAAGCACTGGGGCTCGTTCTGATCGGGATCGGTATTCTGTTGCGACCCAATGCCATCGTGGCCGCGCCCCTGCTCATCGCCTACGCGGCATGGCCAACGCGCATGGCGTGGAAACGAACCGCACTTCTGTTCATTCCGGCGTTGTTCGCTGGCTATGGCCTCATCGATGTCGTTTACTACCGCATCATCGCCGCGCACCGCGACAATCCGCTGCATTCGCTCCTGGTCTTCGACCTCGGCGGCATCACTCACTTTACCGGAGAGAACCAGTTTCCGGTGTCGTGGAGTGCGGACAAGAACACGTTGCTCGTCACAAGATGCTACGACCCGGCCCGGTGGGACAGCTATTGGACCTCGGACCTGTGCAAATTCGTCATGAGCCGGCTGGAAAGCAAGGACGATGTCGTTTTCGGTACGCCGCGACTTTCGCAAGCCTGGCTGCGGGCGGTCGCGGCGCATCCGCTCGCCTATCTCAGCCACCGCCTGACCTTTCTTTGGACGTTTCTGGCGGGATCGAACCGCACGCTTGAGCTTGATAATCTGTCGCTGCCTGACAAGACACCGCCCGCTCGAAATCCTTATTTCATGACGCTCGTAGCCTGGCACGACGCGCTCAAATCCACCGCATTGTTTCGGCCCGGATTTTGGTTGCTCTTCGCGGCCGCGGTCGGTGCGTCGGCTTGGCGGGCGCGAATGACACCGTCCGGCGCGTTCGCCATCAGTGTCGCGGCCTCCGGGATGGTCTATGTCCTGTCATTTGCCGTGCTCGGGGTCGCTACCGATTTTCGCTATGCCTATTGGTGCGTGCTGGCGAGCCTCGCGGGCCTCGTTCCGGCACTGCTGGCGCGCCGCTAACCTTGCCGGACTATATGCTTTTCGTCATGCTGCGCCCGCGGCGCCGCTTGAGCCGCCAAAAAACCGGGAGGAACACACCATGCGCCATCACGCCGACACGACACCAACCGCGCGGTCCATAGTCGGGCGGCGCGATTTCATCAAGTCCACCGGCGCCTCGCTCGTTGCGGTCGCCGCCGCTTGGCCGGCGTTCGCCCAGAACGCAGCGGAGCGCACGCTGCTCAAGGGCGGCGTGGTGCTGAGCTTCGATCGCGGCGTCGGCGATTTCGAGAAAGCCGACGTGCTGATCGAAGGCCGCAGGATCGCGGCGGTGCAGCCCAACATCTCGGCCACCGCGACGGTGATCGATGCGTCGCAGATGATCGTGCTGCCGGGTTTCATCGACACCCATCATCATTTCTACCAGAGCGCGCTGCGCAATGCGTTGGCGAACGGGCTGCTGTCGGACTATTTCCGCGACATTTCCGGCGCCGCCACCAACGAGTACCGCCCGGAGGACGCCTATGTGGGCAACCTTGCGGGCGCGTTGCGCGCCATCGACGCCGGGATCACCACCATCACCGACCTGTCCCAGGTGTCCAACACGCCGGCGCACAGCGACGCCTTGGTCAAGGGACTCAAAGACTCAGGTATTCGCGCGGTCTACGGCTACTCGCGCGGCTCCGGCGCCGCCCAGAAATGGCCGGACGACGTGGAGCGGCTGCAGAAGCAGCATTTCGCGTCGAACGACCAGCTCGTCACCCTCGCGCTCGGGACCGGGATCGACAAGGACCAGTGGCTCACGGCGCGCCGGCACGGGCTGCGCATCTTCACCCATGTGGTCGGCGCCAATCGCGGCGTCGGGCCGGATCAGGTGATGAAGCTCGGCGACGACGGCCTGATGGGGCCGGACAACGTGTACATCCACTTCACCAATGGAACGAACGAGCAGATGCGCCGCGTCAAGGACACCGGCGGCTCGCTCTCGATCGCCTGCCCGATCGAGATGGCCATGCGGCACGGCATGCCGCCGATCCAGCAGGCGCTCGACGTCGGCATCAGGCCGAGCCTGTCGAGCGACGTGGAAACCACTATGGCGGCCGACATGTTCACCCAGATGCGCAGCATCTTCACGTTGCAGCGTGCCCTCGTCAACGAGCGCGCCATCAAGGGCGAACAGGAACTGCCGCCGCTGCTGACGGCGCGCGACGTGATCGAGTTCGCCACCCTTCAGGGCGCCCGCACCGACGCGCTGGATTCGAAGATCGGCACCCTCACCCCCGGCAAGGAAGCCGACATCGTCATGCTGCGCACCGACCTCACCAACACGCTGCCGTTCAACAACGCCTATGGGGCGATCGTAACCGCGATGGACACCAGCAATGTCGACACGGTATTCATTGCCGGCAAGGCGATGAAGCGCAACGGCAAGCTCGTCGGTGTCGACCTCGCGAACGTGCAGCGTGAGGCCGCCGCTTCACGCGACTCTCTCGTCGGCAAGCTGGGTTGGCCGCGTTCGGTCATCGACACCAGCCGTTCCGGCCACTAAAAAAGCTGCCGTCAACAAGGAGGATCGCCGTGACCAGGAAAACCAAAGCTGCATTGGCAGGGCTCGGTGCCGCCGGCATTACGATTCTGGCCGGCGTCGCCAGCGCTGCCGATATCACGGTGATCGGCTCGCCGGGCACACGGGCGCCCTATAACCTTTTGGTGCCCAGCTTCGAGCAGGCGAGCGGAAACAAGGTCACGACCACCTGGGGCGGCGTCAACGAAGTCGCCAAGCGCGTCGCTGGCGGCGAGACCGCCGACGTGGTGATGCTGCCCGCCGCCCAGATCGACGACCTCATCCGGCAAGGCAAGATCATCGCCGACAGCCGCGTCGATGTGGCGAAGTCCGCCATCGGGGTGGCGGTCCGGGCCGGCGCCCCGAAAATCGACATCGGCTCCGCCGACGGCATCAGGAAGGCGCTGCTCGCCGCCAAGACGATCGCCTATTCATCGGGACCGAGCGGCGTCCACATCGCCCGCCTGATC
>Ga0116129_1002173_pt1 | contig 10133 bp, 2 predicted proteins | sample June2015DPH_17_2_FD_89732 | JGI IMG/M metagenome (GOLD analysis project Ga0116129, IMG submission 89732) | Peatland microbial communities from SPRUCE experiment site at the Marcell Experimental Forest, Minnesota, USA - June2015DPH_17_10 | ecosystem: Environmental > Terrestrial > Soil > Wetlands >...
CGGCATCTTCAGGGACTGATGATGGAAGCCGGTCGGAGGTATGCGCTGGCGCTGAAGAACGAACGTCGGTCCCGGCGCGGGGATTAAATCGGGGCGTGGCGCGGCGTCCGGTCCGTCGCTCTACGCCACCGATCTCGACTACATCGCCGCCGGCCTCGCCAATGACAACCGCAATGACTTCACCATCGACAAACAAAGGCAGATGGTCAGCCTGACGCTGCCCCGCGATCTGGAACGGTCCCTCAAGCGATCACTGCCCAAAGGCACCCTACCCGACGATGGCCGCCTCCACCTGAGCAGTGACACCAAACTGGTTCAGGAAGAGATCCGCAAGACCCGCAATAGCAACGACCGGCTGTGGCCGCAGATTCATTTGCTCTGGGATCTCCATCCCGCCGTCGAGTGGTTGAACTACAAGCTGCTGGTGAACTTCGACCGTGCGCAGGCCCCGGTAATCACTCTGAAAGGCGTCCTCGCCCCTCAGGAGCTGGTCTTCCTGATGCAAGGGGAAACTCCGAACCGCAAGGGCCAGCCCGTGGTCCACCGCTGGTTTGGCGTGCGCTTCGAATCCGGCAAGTTCACCGGCATCGAACCGCTGGAGCAGTTCCTCGAAAGGACCGGCTTCCATCGCACCGAATTCGCCAACCCCGCGCTGCTGCCCGAGGTGACCGCCGCCGGGACCCTGCTCCCGGAAGCCATCGCTCACGGTCGCAAGTACATGTCCGGGTGCCGCGAGGCAGTGAACTCCGAAATGCTCCCGAAGCTGGCGGCCGAACGCAGAAAACTCGAAGCCCTGCGAGTTGCGAAGAAGCAGCAACTTGAAAGCGACTTCAGCGAAGGCGCGTTGGGCGGTATTCGCCTCCGACAGAAGCAGGCTCGTGAACGGAAGATAGACGCCACCTTCACAAACTGGACCGCATACGTGCAGGACACTCTGACCACCGAGGACGCTGCCTTTCTGCGTGTGGCGGCCGTGTTCCGGGGAGAATGACCATGGCGCTTGATCTCACGGGCATCACTAACGAGAGGGAGTACTACCCTGATCATTACTTCGCCTCGGTGCTCGAAGACGGCCTCCGTCCCGTCTTTGCGCGCTGGGCGGCCGCCCCCGATTCAAACGTCGCCTCGCCCGCCGATTCGCCCATCGCCGCGGTCCGCCGCTGCGGTGCCGCCTGGCCAGCAATGCACACGGAACTGGAGGGCATCAGCGATCCCGCCGCACGGCTGGATTGTCAACGCGCATGGCTCCGCACTCTGCTAGACGCCCTCGGCTATCCGTGGGAACCCGCCCTACGCGAGAGCGAAGACGGCATCGCGATCCCCATCGCCGGTGAGATCACCCGCGCCGACGGCTCGCCCGAACTCTGGCTCATCGAAGCTCTGGACGCCACCAACGAACTCGGTGATCCGCTGTCCCTGCCCTTCCTGCGCGAGCAGCTTCCGCCTCAGGAGGACCTGAAATGGACCGGCGACGCCACGCTGGAAGATGTCCTCACCGATCACGTCTTCGCCGGCGAAGAGCCGCCGCGCTGGGTGCTGCTCTTCCATGCCGGGCAACTCATTCTGATCGACCGCACTAAGTGGTCGGACCGCCGCCTGCTGCGCTTCCACTTTGACCGGATCTTCACCAGCAACGATGCTACCCGCCTGCTGCCTGCGCTCGCCGGAGCGGAGAGCACCTGCCCACGCGATGGCAACAGCGAGCTGGACCGTCTCAACGAAGAATCCCACAAGCACGCTGCCAAAGTCTCCGAAAACCTGAAGTACAGTGCACGCAAGTGCATCGAGCTGATCGGCAATGAGGCCCTTTATTACCTCGGAGACGTGCTTAAAGAGAAGGTATACGGTGTTCTCGCCCCTGGAGACCTCAGCCGCGAATGCCTCCGCTACCTCTACCGGCTGCTCTTCCTTTTCTATGTAGAGGCGCGCCCGGCGCTGGGCTACGCCCCCATGGATAGCGAAGAATACCGCACCGGCTATAGCCTGGAAAGCCTGCGTGAACTCGCGCTCGCTCCCCTCGATACCGAGCGCAGCCGCAACGGCTACTTCATCGACGCCTCTATCCGGACCCTCTTCAAGCTCATTTACAGCGGCTTCGCGCCCAAAGAGCAGATGACCATTGCAGCCGCCGCAACCGGGACCGATGGACGCAGCCTGGTCCATACCTTCGAGATGAAGCCGCTCGAAGGCGATCTCTTTGATGACGCCCGCACCCCCACGCTGCGCCGTGTCCGCCTGCGCAACCATGTGCTCCAGCAGGTGCTCGAACTGCTTGGCTACTCCCGTAAAGGCTCCGCGCTTGGGAGGGGGCGTATCAGCTACGCACAGCTTGGCATCAACCAGCTCGGCGCGGTTTACGAAGGCCTGCTCTCCTACACCGGATTCTTCGCCAAGACCGATCTATATGAAGTAAAGAAGGCGGACACCAAAGAGATTAACGAGCTCGACCAGGCTTGGTTTGTCACCAAAGGAGACCTGGACCAGTACAAACCTGAAGAGACTGTCTACGACGACGAGACTGGCCACGCCAAGGTCTATCCGCAAGGTAAATTCATCTACCGTCTGAACGGCCGCAGCCGCCAGAAATCGGCATCTTACTATACGCCGGAAGTGCTAACGAAGTGCGTGGTCAAGTATGCGCTAAAGGAGCTGCTTGAGGGCAAGAATGCGGATCAGATTCTGCAACTCACGGTGTGCGAGCCGGCCCTCGGCAGCGGCGCGTTCCTGAACGAAGCTATCAACCAACTCGCGGACGCATACCTCGAAGGAAAGCAAGCGGAATTGAAACTCCGTATTCTCGAGAGCGATCTGGAACAGGAGTGCCAGAAGGTTAAGGCATTCCTGGCGGACAATCGCGTCTTCGGTGTGGACCAGAATCCAGTGGCTGTGGAACTGGCCGAGATCTCTCTGTGGCTCAATACCATTTATCAAGGCCACACCATCCCATGGTTTGGCGGCCAGCTTGCAGTAGGCAACAGCCTGATCGGCGCGCGCCGCCAAGTGTTCCGGCGCGGAGAATTAACGGACAAGGCCCGGCCTTGGTTGGATGCTGTGCCAGAGCGTGTTGCGGCCGTCGACTCCCGCCCTCAGGATGGCATATATCATTTCCTGGCACCCGATAAGAGCATGTCCAACTATGGGGACAAGGTAGTAAACGCGATGTGCCCGAAGGAGATGAAGCGGATCTCCGACTGGCGGAAAGCATTCTGCGAAAAATTGGATGCCGCCGAGGGCAGCACTCTCGTTCGGCTAAGTGAGGCCGTGGACCGCCTCTGGACCCGCCACACGGATGATCTCCGGATTGCGCGCGCCCGAACCGCGCACGACTTCGCCGTCTGGGGGCAGCCGGCTCGCGCCGAGCGGGGCCAGAAGCTGACTACGCGGGAACGGGATGCGATTTTCCGCAACGCCATTCGTCCGGACCAGGGACCTTCCACCGCGTACCAGCGGCTGCGATTTGTGATGGATTATTGGTGTGCGCTCTGGTTTTGGCCCATCGAGAGAGCCCAATTGTTGCCGACGCGGCACGAGTTCCTGCTTGAAGTGGGGTCCGTATTGGAAGGGACGGTCCGGGCTGCTCAGTCCATCCGACCCACGCAGGGCGAGATGTTCAATCCGGAGCAGGCGAGCCTTACGGTGGCGGACGAGTACGGTTTGGTAGACGTCAAGGACTTTTGCAACGGCTCTGATCGCCTGACGCTGGTTCGCGAGATAGCTGGGAAGTACAGGTTTTTGCATTGGGAACTGGAGTTTGCGGATGTTTTCGCCGACGCTGGCGGCTTTGACCTGATCCTTGGAAATCCGCCCTGGATAAAAGTGGAGTGGAATGAAGGCGCGGTGATGGGTGATGTTCAACCGCTCTATCTGCTGCGCGATTTTTCCGCACCGCAAATGGCGAAACTCCGCGCCGACGCCATAGCGAAGTATGCCGGACTGCGCGACCTCTATCTGGATGAGTATGCAGAATTCGAAGGCACGCAGGCGTTCCTGAATGCTCAACAGAATTATCAACTATTGCTAGGTAGCCAGACAAACACGTTCAAGTGCTTCGTGACCAAAGCATGGGATCTGGCGAGCCCGCTAGGGGTTCAGGGCTTCCTGCACCCGGAGGGGGTGTATGACGACCCAAACGGTGGCAGACTCCGCAGCGCCTTGTACCGACGCCTTCGTTATCATTTCCACTGTCGCAATGAGCGAGCGCTGTTCGCTGAAGTGCATCATGACGTGAAGCCGTTCAGTGTTAACGTCTACGCTCGCCCTGCGCCTCCCAGTTTCCTTCACATCGCAAATCTGTTCGGGCCGGGCACAATCGACGCCTGTTTCCGCCATGATGGCTACGGACCCGTACCGGGGATCAAGAATGACCAGAACGAGTGGGAAGAGAGTGGTCACCACAACCGCATCCTGGCTGTAGACGAGCGAACGTTGGCCCTGTTCGCAACCCTCTACGATGAGCCCGGCACTCCAGCGAGCGAGGCACGCCTACCGGCGCTACATGCGTCTGAACTGGTTGAAGTTTTAAGGAAGTTCGCAGCTTTCCCGAAGCACTTGGTGCAACTTGCCGGGCAGTACATGATGTCGGAGATGTGGCATGAGACGAACGCGGTAAAAAGCGGTACGATCCGACGTGAAACGCGTTTCCCTTCAGGGGCAGACGAGTGGGTGCTTTCGGGGCCGCACATACATGTCGCCACGCCGCTGTTCAAGACGCCGCGCGCGGCCTGCACCAAGAACAGCGACTACGAAATGCTCGACCTTACGGAACTGCCGGAAGACTATCTGCCACGCACTAACTACGTCCCGGACTGTCCAGCCGCTATCTATCGCGACCGCACCCCAGATACCCAATGGGATGAAAAGAAGAAGATCACCGACTTTTTTCGCATCTTGAGCCGGAAAATGCTGAGCCAAGCGGGGGAACGGACGCTAATCGCAGCGATCCTGCCTCCCTGCGTGGCTCACATAGACGGCTGCACATCGCTAACCTTTGAGCGAACGACAGACCTGATTTCTGTGGCAGCCGGGAGCAATTCACTTCCTTTCGACTTCTTCATTAAAACAACAGGCAAGTCAAACTATCGCGACGAATTGGCGCAACAACTGCCGTTCCTAGGTAGCTCGCCGTTTCTCTTCGCGCGTACGCTCCTTCTCAACTGCCTGATAGCGCCCTACGCTGATCTTTGGCGCAAGTGCTGGGACATGACCTATATCCGCGACCGCTGGGCCAAGGACGACTCGCGTCTGCGCAACCAGCGTTTCTCGACTCTTGCCCCAGACTGGTCGTGGCACACGCCGCTCCGCACCGATTATGAACGCCGTCAGGCCCTCGTAGAGATCGACGTCCTTGTCGCTATTGAACTCGGGCTTACGGTTGAAGAGCTTTGCTCCGTCTACCGAATCCAATTTCCCGTGCTGCGCCAGTACGAACGCAACACTTGGTACGATCGAAATGGTCGCATCGTCTACCTCGATGGCGACCAGTCATACGGCCTCTCTACGCCAGAGTGGAAGAAGAAGCGCCACCTTGTTCGGATCGAGCACGCAATCACCGACGACACGCTGCCTGGTGGCCCGCGCGACCGCACTATCGTCTACGAAGCTCCCTTCGACCAGTGCGACCGGGAAGCGGACTACCGCACCGTGTGGGCCGAGTTCGCGCGGAGACAAGCATGATTCCGTCCGTCATCGGCACGCAGGTCCGGCGGGGAATTGAAGAGTTCCTGCGGACCACCTTCCCGATCACCAATCCTTATTTCGCCGGGGCACTGGACGAACTGTTGGCCCGCCCGGGCGAGGTCTTCCGCGGACCATACATTTCGCTCAAGCTCCCGTTTACTGCGTCCCCAGATGCCCGACAGTTTTTCCCCGGCGTTGTGCCTGAGTGGTTCCGGCCATTCCGCCACCAGGAGCAAGCGTGGGAGCGCCTGGATTGGAAGGCCGGCAAGAGCACGGTGGTCGCCACGGGAACGGGGTCAGGCAAGACCGAGTGTTTCCTCTATCCGGTCCTCGACTACTGCTACCAGCACCGCAACCAGCGCGGCATCAAGGCGATCTTCATATATCCGATGAACGCGCTGGCCACTGACCAGGCGGGCCGCATCGCGGAAGCGATTTACCGCAGCGATACATTGCGCGGGCGCGTCACCGCGGGGCTGTACCTCGGCGAGCAGGACCAGACGCCCACGGTGTCGATGACAGAGTCGCGCGTAATCACCGAGAGGGACACCATGCGGGACGCTCCGCCAGACATCCTGCTCACCAATTACAAGATGCTCGATTACCTGCTGCTCCGGCCGAAGGACCTTAGGCTATGGCGGAAAAACGGGTCGGATACCCTACGCTACCTGGTGGTGGACGAACTGCACACGTTTGACGGGGCACAGGGCGCGGACGTGGCTTGCCTCATCCGGCGGCTGAAGGAACGGCTGCGGACGCCGAAGGCGCACCTGATCTGCGTGGGGACTTCGGCAACGCTGGGAAGCGACGCCGCAGTCTCGGCGACGCAGCTGGTGGAATACGCCGGCAAGGTTTTCGGCGAAACCTGCGACACCGACAGCGTCATCGGCGAATCGGTACAGACCCCCGCGGAGTTTCTGGCTGGCGCCGGAGTGCGCTACGCGGGCACGCCGGGACCGGAAGCGAAGGAGGTGCTGAACCCGCTCCGCTACGGCAATCCGAACGAATATCTTGAAGCGCAGCGGCGGCTGTGGTTCGGCGATGCCACGGGAACACCGGATTCTCTGGACTGGCAACTGGCGCTGGCGAACCTGCTACGGTCGCACGGGTTCCTCCGCAGGTTGCTCGCCTCCATGACGTCCACCGCCATGGAGGCCGCTGAACTGGTGAAGCGCCTGGAGGCAGCTTTGCCGGCTTACGGCAGTCCGGATGCGGAATACGTGGAACTGGTGCTGGGGAGCTTCCTGGCGCTGGTTTCGGCGGCACGTATTTTGGGTCCGAGCGGACCGCAGCCGATGATTCAGGTGCGGTATCAATTCTGGCTGCGGGAACTGGCGCGTCTCGTTTCGAGCGTCGGGCCGACGCCCAAGTGGGCGTTCGCGGCAGACCTCAAAACCGAGGAGCTGAAGCACAGCCTGCCAGTGATTCACTGCCGGGAGTGCGGACTGACCGGGTGGGCGGGTACGGTGAAGGATGCCGATGACCGGCTGAACCCGGAGCTGGACGTCTTCTACCGCGCGTTCTTCGACTGGAAGCCGGAAGTGCGGTTCCTCTTTCCCGGGGAGTTCGGGCCGGATGCACAAATGGAGCTGCCCCAGTTCCTCTGCCCCGAATGCCTCCACTTCGGCCACGCGGAGAGCGCGCTGGAGTGCTCGTGGTGCGGCAAGGAGGCCGAGAAGATGATCCGGGTATGGATCCCGGACACGTCCGAGAAGAAGGGTGGGGAACATACCAGGCTGGTGGGCAAGCACGATTGCCCATCGTGCCAGGGGAAAAACAGCCTGACCATCGTCGGTTCGCGCGCGGCGAGTTTGACGGCGGTGCTGATTTCGCAGCTCTGGGCATCGCCGTTCAACCCTGAGGAGAAGAAGCTGCTGGCGTTTTCGGACAACGTGCAGGACGCCTCGCATCGCGCTGGCTTCTTCAAGGCGCGGACATTCCGGTTTAACCTGCGGACGGCGATCCAGAAAGTGGTGCAGGATGCGCCGGGACCGCTGCCGTTGACCGATCTGCCTCGGCTGTTTCTGGAGCGCTGGGAAAAGGAGTACGAGCGTCCGGGGCGCTTTGTAGCTGCGTTCCTTCCGCCTGATATGGAATGGCTGGAAGACTATGAGGAACTGCGCCGTAAGGGCGTGCTGCCCCCTGGGTCCGGTCTTGCGGCGCTGGTACGCAAGCGGCTGGATTGGGATATATGGAGCGAGTATACGCACAACTGCCGCATTGGCCGGTCGCTGGAAAAGACGGGCTCGTCCACAGTGCAGCCGCGACCGGAGGCGTTCGAGGCGGCGGCCGCGGCGGTTCTGGTCAGGTTGCAGAACGAGATCGGCGGGCTGCGGGAGATCGGGCTGGATGCAGTGCGGCGGTTTCTGCACGGGTTTCTGCTTAACCTGAAGAATCGCGGGGGCGTGTGGCATCCGGAACTGCTGCCCTACCTGCAAGGTTTTGGCGAATCGTACCTGCTCAGTCACACCGGCGGGCGGGACCTGTACATGCCGCGGTTCGGGAAGCAATCGCGGCTGCCCGAATTCCTGGTGGTGAGTGGCGGGAAGAACCGCTTTCTGCCGCTACTCTCCGGCAGCACCAGCACCCTGAGCTGGCACACAACCTGGCTCGGGCGGGCTTTCGGTGCCTTCGACCCGAACATTCCGCAGCTGACTGTGCCGATATATCGAGCAGTGCTGGAGGAATTGCGGAGCCGCAACGTTGTGTTCGAGGTAGATGCGGGCGGAGCGCCAGTGTGGGGTGTCGCGCTGGAGGCTCTTGAGGTAACTACCGATGTGCGGCAACTCCGCTGCGACCGGTGCAGCTTGATGCTTTCGGTGGGGCCGCAGGCGGCGCAGTGGATGGATGCGGGTCCGTGCCCGCACGCTCCGTGCAAATCTGGCACCCTGCGCAAGCAGCCGCGCACCGAGGATTATTACGGCCGGCTTTACCGGGCGGGCGACGTTGCTCGCATCTTCGCCGAGGAGCATACGGGACTGCTGACCCGTGAGGTGCGGGAGGCGGTGGAAATCGGCTTCGAGAAGCGCGAGAAGCCGGGCGATCCGAACCTGCTCTCTTGCACCCCGACGCTGGAGATGGGCGTGGACATAGGCGACCTTTCGTCGGTGGCGATGTGCTCAGTCCCGCCGAAGTCCAGCAACTATCTGCAACGGGCCGGGCGCGCCGGCCGCAAGCACGGCAACGCCTTCATCGTGGCAATCGCGAATGCCCGCCCCCACGATCTGTTCTTCTTCCAGCAGCCGGACGAGATGTTGCAGGGGCGGGTGGAGTCGCCGGGCTGCTACCTGAACGCGTCGGCGGTGCTTGAACGCCAGTTCACGGCGTTCACGATGGACCGGTGGGTGGAGACCGGGCTACCGACGGGCGCCATCCCTGACAAACTCTCGCCGGCGCTTGACGCCGTCGAGAAGGGAGGGCCGCCAGAGGCGTTCCCGTGGAATCTGCTGACATACTTTGAGCTGAACCGGACCGCGCTGGAAGATGGATTTCTGGCGATGTTCGGCGCCGAGGTGTCCGACTGGACCCGCGAGCGGCTGCTCGCTTTCTCACGAGGCGAGGAGGGGCTTCGTTACGGTCTGCTGGACGGGCTGCGGGTGCGCGCCAAGGAACTGAAGAACTGGCGCGGACGCGTGCAGACTCTCAACAAGCGCATCCGCGAAGTGCAGGATGAGCCGATGCGCGAAGAGGACCGGCAGAAGGAATTCGACGAGCTTCGTCAGGAGAAGGCTGCGCTTCAGCAGTTAGTCAGGAATCTGCGCGACCGGAATGTTCTGAACTTCCTTACCGATGAGGGCCTGCTGCCGAACTATGCCTTCCCGGAGCAGGGCATCACTCTGCGATCCGTCATCTATCGGCAGCGGAAGAGCGAGTCCGACCCGGAGCGAAGATACGTTCCGCTGACGTATGAGTACGTGCGTCCCGCCTCCGCGGCTATCGCCGAACTGGCGCCGGCGAACAACTTTTACGCCGAGGGCCGGAAGGTGACGGTTGACGGCGTGATTTTTGAACGCGAGGATCTGGTGGCGTGGCGCCTTTGTGCGAACTGCACGTGGATGGAACGGGAAGGCGAGCGCGAATCACAGCCGGCGTGTCCCAAGTGCGGGCACACGCTGTGGTCGGACGAAGGCCAGCGGCAGACTCTCTTGCGGATGCGCGAAGTGATGGCTAATACGGAGGACCGGAAGAGCCGTTCCTATGACGAGAGCGACGGGCGGGAGCCGAAGTTCTACGACAAGAACATGTTCGTCCTCAAGAGCGACGAGGATGTGACGGAGACCTGGTATCTGGACTGTGACGAGGTGCCGTTCGGTTTCGAGTTTTTCCGCAAGATCACGCTGCGGGAAGTGAACTTTGGTGAATCCAGCGGCGGAGGCGCACGGATTCAGATAGCCGGCCGGGAGCGCACAGCCCGGTCTTTCGAGTTGTGCGAGGCCTGCGGCAAGGTGCGCCGCAAC
>Ga0116129_1002174_pt1 | contig 10128 bp, 8 predicted proteins | sample June2015DPH_17_2_FD_89732 | JGI IMG/M metagenome (GOLD analysis project Ga0116129, IMG submission 89732) | Peatland microbial communities from SPRUCE experiment site at the Marcell Experimental Forest, Minnesota, USA - June2015DPH_17_10 | ecosystem: Environmental > Terrestrial > Soil > Wetlands >...
CGGCAGTGCGCCTTCGCCGGGACCGCAGGTTGTCCCCGCCGATCAACTCCGCAGCAAGCTTGGGCTGTCCACGGTCACAGTCATGCAGGGCAACAAGCCGCTCGCCATCATCGACAAGACGCTCGCTTAATCGAGAGGATATTCCATGCAGAAACTGATCAACCAACTCCGCCTGACCACGGCGCGACTCTCCCCCGGTCCCGCCGTGGTCGCCGCGATGCTTGTGGGTCCGGTCGCCGGCGCTCTGTTGGCGTTCGGCGCCGTCGCCGCGCAGGAGGAAAACGTCGTCACCATCGACAACTTCACCTTCACCGCTCCGGAATTGACGGTCGCGGTCGGGACGACCGTGAAGTGGGTCAACCACGACGACATCCCGCACAACGTGGTGAACAAGGACAAGCTCTTTCGGTCGAAGGCGCTGGACACCGACGATTCGTATTCCTTTACGTTCGCCAGCGCCGGTAGCTTCGATTACTTCTGCGGGCTGCATCCGCACATGCAGGGAAAGATCATCGTCAAGTAGGCCCGTCGTGAACGGCCCCGGTGAAACAAGCATGACCACGACACTCACGGCGCACCGGACGGGTTTCCAGTGTACCGAACCCAAAACCGACATGCTAAAGGACCGGCTGGAAGGCTCAGATCGCGTCTCTGGCCAGCAGAAGATTCCGGTCGCCGTCGTGCAGAACAAGGATGAACGCGCCGCGTTCGACGAAGTCTTCGTCCCGCACATGGCCGAGGCCTATCGCCTCGCGCAGTGGCTGGCCGGCAACGCCTCGGATGCGGAAGACATCGTGCAGGACGCCGCGATACGGGCGTTCCGCGGCATCAAGAGCTTCGGCGCCGTCAACGCCCGCGCATGGTCCCTGACCATCGTGCGCAACACGGCGCTGAGCTGGTTGACAAAGAATAGGTCGAGAAAGGTCAGCTATATCGATGACCTCAATGCGGCCGAGCAACAAGAACTTGAATATGAGGGGCGACCCGGGGCGAGAATCGAGACGCCAGAGGAGGCTGCGCTTCTCAAGGCAGATGCGGAAGAGATTGAGCGCGCCCTGGCGCAGTTGCCGACGCAGTTTCGTGAAGTAATCGTTTTGCGGGAAATCAATCAGATGAATTATCGCGACATTGCCGAGATCACCAATGTTCCCATCGGCACGGTCATGTCCCGCCTGTCGCGAGGAAGGCAGCTCTTGCTGTCGCTTCTCGGGGATCGAAATTAGCCATGGCCGAGTCCTTGCGAGATAACGACGAATTGCAGTTGACCGCCTATTGCGACGGTGAGCTCGAGCCCGCTGCCGCGGTCAAGTTCGAGTGGCGCTTGGCGGCCGACGAGTCGCTGAGAGCCCGATATTCTCGGTTGACGTCACTGCAGAAGGCCGTTCGTTCGCTGCCGCAATTTGACCTGCCCCCAAGCTTGCAAGCTCGCATCCGGTCTAGATTGGACGCGGAACGCTCGAGTAGCGTCAAGGTTCTGCGCCGAAGCTGGCCGCTTCAGGCCTTGGCTGCTGCAGCCGTGTTCGGCGCAGTGCTCTCAAGCTCGGTCATGATGACTATCGAACATTTCGGTCAGGGCGAGGAGGTTGCGAGCCAGGTGGTTGCCGGCCACATTCGCGGGCTGCTGGCCCCGCAGCCCTTCGATATCGCATCTTCCGATCGCCACACCGTCAAGCCTTGGTTCACGGCCCGTCTGGCGGAATCACCACAGGTGCCTGACCTCGCCGCGCAGGGCTTCTCCTTGCTCGGTGGCCGTGTCGATGTGATCGGCAACAGTCCGGTGGCAACGATCGTCTATAAGCATGCGGCGCATACCGTTAGCCTCACGACGCTGCGAGCCGGCCAAGACGTACCCGAGCAGACCATCGCCGGGTATAATGTTCGAAGCTGGAGCGACGGGATTTTCACCTACGTGGCGGTGTGCGATTTGCCGAGGGCCGATCTGGCCGCATTTGAAGGCGCGTTTTCGGCCGCCGAGTCGACGGCTCCGGAAATCAATTAGTCTTGGCAGGACTGCGGCATGAGGAACACATCCTTACAAGTGTCCCCATGCCCCAGTCGGAGTGAAATTAGCTACTGGAGGGGCGGCGCGTGGTGTCCTCGCCGCCCGTTATCGACGGGTCCCTTTCATTGTTGCCGGAGTTCTCCGGATTCCAGTGGTCCCGCGTTCGGGTGGCAGTGTAGAACGGCCCGTTCGACTGATTATACGCTCCGCGTGGGCTGGGTTTTGACTCCAAACCGTAGCGGCTTCCCGCCCCGCGCAAGCCCGTGTCTTGAGCGAACACCGGCGTGGCAACGGCGGCGGAAAGAATAATCAAAACACTTAGCATTTTCATTTTGGTCATTTGGCTTTCTCCGTTCAATCACGTGAGCTTCGATGCGCACGAAGCTGATTAGGTTCGCGATGGTTAGACCCGGCCAGACGCCCCGAAATTCCCGAGCGTATTTCTCCTTGGCCGCATCCGGTGAATGTTCCGGGACGTAACCGGGAAAACGCAAACGATCGCTTAGTTGATTTGTTTGGTTCGACACGTATCCGGCGTCTCCCGTCGCGCACGTTGTGTTGATGAGTTGGTGACACTTCGTCATCAGTGGCCGATTTCAAGATCAGCCAAAAAGTTTGCGGCGACATCTCAGAGCCGTGCATTGTTGCGCTGCGTTTGATTATCAATGTCGACGCAAAGTCAGTAAAATCAACGACGCATGGAGGTTCATCACCTGCTTTTCGCGTTCGATGCGTCGCTGCAGTCGAGGCGATTGATTGCAATGCAGCAAGCGTTTCCATGAGGATCGAAAGGCTCATCAGGTCCCGCGCTCAAGACAACGTAAGCGGGAATAAACTTTTTGAGCGCTCAGTCTTGTCCGTGTCCGGCTTCGTTGCTGGTCGCAACAACAAGAGGAAACGCGCATGGCGCAAGATAATCACGACGACGGTATCGATCGTCGTCACGCTCTCGAATGCATGCTCTGGGGCGGCACCGGCGTTCTATGGACGATTTCAGGTGGCGTACCGAAGTCTTTCGGTTTGTTGAGTGAGGCTGAGGCGGCAACCGCCACGAATTCATTCACGTTCTTGCAGATTTCCGACAGCCATGTCGGCTTCGACAAGAAAGCAAATCCCAACGCGCTCGGTACTCTGCAAGAGGCGATCGCGAAGGTCAAAGCGCTTCCCAACAAGCCGGCGTTCATGCTCCATACCGGCGACATCACCCATTTGTCGAAGCCAAAGGAATTCGACGACGCCGCGCAGGTCATCGGTAGCGTAGGTCTTGACGTGCACTACGTGCCGGGCGAGCACGACAACCTCGACGATGTGCCACTGAAGTCCTATCTTGAGCGCTACGGTAAGAACACCAAGGGCACCGGTTGGTATTCCTTCAATCAGAACGGTGTCCATTTCATCGGTCTCAATAACGTGATGAACCTCCAGGCTGGCGCCATGGGCATGCTTGGGCCTGAGCAGCTGGCTTGGCTCGCCGATGATGTGAAGGGCCTTTCGGACTCCACGCCGATTGTCGTCTTCGCGCACATCCCATTGTGGACGATTTCCAGGGAGTGGGGCTGGGGCACCGAAGATTCCGAGCAAGCGCTATCGATGCTGAAGCGGTTCGGTTCGGTGACGGTGCTCAATGGTCATATTCATCAGTTGATGCAGAAGGTCGAAGGCAACGTCACCTTCCACACCGCCAGATCGACGGCCTTTCCGCAGCCGGAGCCAGGTACGGCCCCTGCGCCGCTACCATTGGTCGTTCCGGCCGAAAAGCTGCGCTCCGTCCTCGGCATCAGGACTGTCGTCTATACCCAGGGTCAGAAACAGCTTGCCGTTACCGATCAACCGCTGGCGGCGAGCTAAGCCACGTCGAGCCGCGGGTGCATTGATTCTTCAAGACCCTATTGAGGACTCTTTGTGTCAGTGGCACGGCAGCCGTGTCATCGTCGCTTGGGCCCTTCGTGGCTCCCTAGCTGAAGGTTCCGGGCGTTGATGACACGGCACCGTCCACCAGAAAACATACGCCTCCGCCTTGGCGGTGCGGATCGAACTTTCATGCTTGAGCACTAACGCAAACAACCGGGCAGGCGATTGCACACCCAATCGAGGGTGCCGCTGGGTCTCAATATCGGAGTATGATGATGAACAAGTTTATCTTAGCCGCTGGTGCAATTGCCGGCATTATGCTCGGGGCTGCCGCCGTCGCGCAGACAAAATCAACGATTCCGGTCATCGTGAAAGATTTGAAGTCGCCCTATTGGCAGGCCGTGCTGGCAGGCGCGCGCAAGGCCGGTCAAGATCTTGGCGTCAATGTTGTTGCGTTCGGTGATTCCGACGCGAGCAAGCAAATTGGCATCCTCGCAACGGTCGTTGCTTCAAACCCGGCGGCGATCGTGATAGCGCCCGCGGATTTTGCGGCGCTTGGAAAGCCGATCGATGAGGCCGCCAAGAAAGTCAAAATCATCGGGATCGAGTCCACAGCTGACACCAAGGCGATGACTTCGCTTTTGGCGACCGATAATCTGAATGCAGGTCGCATCGCTGCAGATGCTCTGGCTGTGGCGATCACGAAGTCGTATGCTGACACCGAAGGTGATGTTGCGATCATCACCGCAATGCCTGGAATTACCTCGCTCGATCAACGTGCCAAGGGATTCAAGGAGGTGGTTGCCGAAAAATATCGGGCGCTGGATGTCGTTGCCGAAAAAGCTGCCGACGGAAAGCCGGCGACGGCCATGAACATCATGAAGGATCTGATCGCAAACATAGCCGACCTGCGCGGTGTGTTCGTCTCGGATCCGGTCATGACGCTGGCGGTGGGCCAGGCCGTTGCCGATAAGAAATCGGACGACAAGATCAACGTCGTCGGCATTGGCTCGGACGAGAAGCTCATCGAATTCCTTCAGGATGATGTCATTACCGGGCTCATCGTGGAGGACCCGTTCCGTATGGGTTATGAGGGGGTGAAGACGGCGCTCGCCGCCTCGAAGGGCGAACAGGTGTTGGCCAAGATCGATACCGGGGCAACCCTTGTCAACAAGGCCAATATGAGCGCCGCGCGTTCGCAGGAACTCCTCAAGCCCAAAGTCGAATGACTGGCGTGAAGCTCAAAATTAAATCAAGCGACACCAGAATTCATTCGGAGATGGGAGCTTGATCGCTGTGGCCCGATAACGTCGAGTGTACATCTGGGCCCAGATTGCCGGCGACAGTGGGTTGCCGCCGGCCGCGCGGGGAACCAAATATACGCAAGTCCGCGAGCGAGTGATTTGTTGGGTTGATTGGTTGGCGAAATACGCCCAGCCGCCAAAGCCCTCCAACCATCACCACGTCCGAGTTTAATTCGGTACAGACAGGCGCTTGCAGCCTCGGGGAACTCTTTGGACCGGCCGTAATACATCGAGGCGGCGATGCCGTCCCGACGGGACAGGCGCGGGAGTCTGACCGGACTCCGGGTTAAAGAACGAAAAGTCTTAAGTCAGCGCCCGATCCTTAACATGCTTTAGGCAGTCCGCCCTTAATTCACGTGGGGTACAGCCAAAGCGATTCCGGAAGGTACGACTAAAGTGCGCAGCTCGTTCAAGCCGCTGTGTTCGGCGCCATTCACAGATAATCCTAAATCCTCGGAACTGACAGCGCTCGCGTTAGTCTGGGTCATCGAAAATGTGCGTGCCCCGCTGTGTCTTCAAGAACGCGGGATCACAAGGCATACGCAGCCGGTCGACCGCGCGTTTTGTGTCATCAGTTAGGAGACGGGTGAGTTCTTTAGAGTAAGCGGCAATTTCACCACGGGGGTTGATCGGAAAGCGTCAGTGAGCGCAAACGCATCAGCGGTCCGAAAAATCTCGTTGGTCAACCAAAAAGAATTTTTGAGCACTGTCGAGCCGGACCGGACATCTGGGGCAAGTTGGGCGAGTGATGAAGACGCCGGACGAGGGTGCCAGATATGAAGGATGGACCGGCGCGGCGGGTGACCGCCGTCAGAACCTGCCGATTGTCACCGTCGTCCTAATTCTTTGCGGGGTCGCGGCCTTGCATCTGGCTCTTTGGGGTCTGGCAGAACCGCGCTCGTCTGCGGCACATGTCGAAGCGCCGCTAGCGAGCGTCTCATATAACCGGTTTGCCAAACCAGCCTCGGCGGATGTAGGGGTGCCGGAGGCCCGGATCCGTGCCGATCTCACCGCGATCGCCAAACAAGCAAACGCGGTGCGCACCTATGCTTCAACGCAAGGTCTGGAAAGTGTTCCGGCGATTGCCGCTGAACTCGGGCTCACGGTCACGCTGGGCATCTGGATCGATCAAGATGAGGCCCGAAACAAGCGCGAGATCGAGACCGCGCTCGCCTGGTGCGGCATAACCCCAATGTTATCCGCCTGGTCGTGGGCAATGAAACAATCTTCCGGCATGAACACACGGCGGCCGAAATTGCCAAAATCGTCCGGCGCGTCAAACAAGAAAGCCCGGTGCCGGTGGCGACCGCCGACAACTGGAAAACATTTATTGACCATCCAGAGCTAGTTGACGCGGTCGACCAGGTCTTCGCCCACATCATTCCCTATTGGGAGGGCTTGCCGCAGAAGAGTGCCGTCAAGGGATCGCTCGCGATCTACGACAGACTGCGTGCAGCTTATCCGGGCAAGAAGATCGTTATCGGGGAGTTTGGCTGGCCAAGTGCGGGGCACAATTTTGAGCGCGCTGTCCCGGGTCCGTTCAGCCAAGCCGCCTTGCTGCGCGACTTCGTTGCAGAGGCCGACGCGCTCGGCATCGACTACAATATTGTCGAGGCGATCGATCAGCCTGAAAAGGTCTTCGAGGGTAACGTCGGCCCTTATTGGGGTATCCTTGATGCGTCGTTGCGGCCAAAATTTGCGTGGACGGGACCGCTTGTCGACACCGGCATTTCCTCGAAGGGAAATAAAATCTCGGACAGCCCTAGTGTCCTAATCTGCCGTCGTGAGTGTCCTAATTACGTTAACTTTTTCGAGGTGAGCAATATTGACCACTATGTCGGCCAGCCGACATGCCAGAGTTCTGCCCATCCTCTAAATGGAATGGAGCAGCACCATGCCGCGACACCATTTCACTCCGACTGAATCACTTGAAGTTCGACTTGCCACAGAGGCGGCGAAGCTTCGAAAGCAAGCGCAAGGTACGCCCTACGGGATCGAGCGAGATCGACTTGTGAGACGCGCTAGGCAGGCTGAAACCGGCTCACACATAAGCGAATGGCTGCGCTCGGCCGGACTACAGTCGCCGAAGTAGCTAGCTGCTAGGAGGCGCTATGGCAGCCGTCTTAGTTTTAAAAATAGCCACCGTTGGACTATGCGTCTTTTCGACGTTGCTGGCGTCTATGCTGTACTTCAATTTGTAAGAAGTAAGGCCGCCTCATGTGTGGATGGCCCCCGACTTGCAAGAGTTTTTTGTGATGAACGGTGGTCGCTTGCAGTCATGTGTCCGGCCTTTCGGTGCGGTCACATGACCGCTGGCCTTGATGGATTCCGCGGATCGAGGCCTTATCAGTTGGTCGGGATTGGAACCCACTGAGGCGGTCAGGTTTCTCTCGATCTGTCGGATAACCGACCGTACCATCACGTATATCTACTCTCGCAAGCTTGCGGCACGCTCCGGCTTAGCAGGTTATGCTGCCAGTGCTGCGTGTCGATAGGTGTCCTGTTTGCTCATGATAGCCCATGCCACTCGTGCCGTTTTGTTTGCCAATGCAACTGCTGCCACAAGTCTTGGCTTTCGACTGAGCAGGGACGTTAGCCAAGGGTCGGTCTTGGCATGTTTCGAACAGAGCAGCACGGTGTGGGCGCTGTTAACAAGCAGGCGACGGAGATAACTGTCCCCTCGTTTGCTAATCCCACCAAGACGCGCTTTGCCTCCGGTGGAGTTTTGTCGCGGCACAAGGCCGAGCCAAGCGGCAAATTCTCTGCCGCTGCGGAATATATTCGGATCTGCAACTGTTGCTGCAATCGCAGTGGCGATGATCGGCCCTATCCCTGGGATAGTTGCCAGACGTTGGCTGACTGGATTGTTCTTGTACCATGCCAGTACCTGCCTCTCGAGTCCGACAATCCGTGTCTGGGTATCCTCGATCTGGTTGACGATGACCTTCAGCACCTGACGGGCAATATCCGGTACACGCCCGTCGTTCTCGTCCATAACAATCGCGATTAGTCTTGCTACCTTGTGCAGCCCCTGCGCTTCGATAAGACCGAACTCGGCCAAGTGCCCACGCAGAGCATTCACCAGCATAGTGCGCTGGCGGATCAGAAAATCCCGAGCCCGATGCATCATGAGAGCTGATTGTTGCTCTACCATTTTTATCGGCACAAAGCGCATCGATGGACGCCTAACCGCCTCGCAGATCGCTTCAGCATCGGCCACGTCATGCTTGTTGCGCTTTACATAGGCTTTCACATAGCTGGGCGGCATCAGGCGGGGTTCATGGCCAAGCGCAATCAACTCGCGCGCCCAATGATGCGCCGTCGCGCAGGCTTCCAGCCCCACGAGGCACGGCGGAATTTCCCCAAAGAAAGCGAGGACCTGTCCGCGCCGCAGCCGCTTGCGCATTACTACGCTGCCTGCCTCATCGACCGCATGAACTTGGAAAATGTTCTTTGCTAGATCGAGACCGATTGTTGTAATATCGCCCATGGATGGCTCCCGTTACTGGTGATCTTTGACGACCACCATTTTGGCACTCGATGCCGTGAGGGGGCCATCCACCCCATCAGTTGGCGGCCTTGAGCGTTTGTATAGAGTCTCAAATGAACACTCATCAGCGACACGTATCAGTTGAACCGACAATCAACCTCATCGCTCAGATGAACGAATTGAAGCGACTCCGTGACTTGATCAGGAAGGCGCAGCTATCGGCCAAAGCACGGCGGATTCCGCGCAGAAAAGAACTCGCAGTTAAAGAAACGGGCCGCCTCAGATGGCGATACTTCGAGCTACGCCATGGCTTCAACCGGTGCCGACGCACTCGATCTGGTTGTATTCGACCCGCTAGGGAACTGCCACGCTTTCGGTCTTCGTGCACGTGATGAACTCAACCATTGGAAGTGTTGCTCTAAGGAAGGCAGGCCGGCAGCGAGGAGATTTCTTTCTCGATGCCCTCGGGTCGCAATGATTGCACCTGTTCAAATAAAAGATTCAGGAAAACGATCGAAGCCTCTGAACTGGTCTGCAAGAGAGTCTAAAGCCCCGAAGTTCTGAAGTCGCTCTCAGGAAATCTTGGGAATTTCAGGCCCCGAAAGAGGACCCGTACCAACCAACGCTCGAATGGAACAAGGGCTTCAGTTCCGAGTTACGCGAGAAAACTCAGGAGGATCATCTCATGGATCAAACAACACGCTGCCCGAAGTGCGGAAAACGAATGGTCCCAGTTGTGACCGTCTCCGGCCGCACCGACCTCCAATGTATAAGCTGTGACGACCCCGCGGTGAAATGGGCTGAAAGTCCGATTACGGCGTCTGAGAACCCAATCGTACCAGAACCTGTTTGACCACTCCGCTTGACTTGGGCTGAAACGGCCTACGTTCCTACGCGAGCAGCCACCCCGCGAGGCCAAAGAGCAATAGCGCGACTCCTACGCTTTCGAGCGAAAGAGCTACGATCCCGGTGGCAGCTCCACAGCGCTCGTAGGTGCTTCGGTGGTCGCGGTGTCCGTGGGGCCGCCACCCGTTTTTGCTCATCGGTGGCCATGGGGCTCACAGGCAGTCTCGGGAGTGGCCGGGCGCACTTCATTCGGCATGTCAGCGCGTCTGCGATTTGGGCGCTATCAGGGGCAAATCGCGCTTGTCCCATGTGGCGGGAGTACTGTCCTATTTTTCCCGGTGTGGTAGTGTCCTCAATCGTCTAGAATTGACGGCGTCCGAGCGAAGGAGGTCTGCTATGAGCAAACCGCTTACAGACATGTTCGACCCAAAGGACTTTCTCGCAAAGGTTGGTACCGGGAAAGCGATCCTCGAATTTCACAAGAACCAGAAAGTATTCGAGCAGGGCGATGTCGCGGACACCGTGTTCTACATTCAGAAGGGTAAGGTCAAACTCACTGTCCTGTCCGAACAGGGTAAGGAAGCCGTCGTCGCGATCCTTGAGCCTCTTCAGTTCTTCGGCGAAGGGTGCATGAA
>Ga0116129_1002175_pt1 | contig 10123 bp, 3 predicted proteins | sample June2015DPH_17_2_FD_89732 | JGI IMG/M metagenome (GOLD analysis project Ga0116129, IMG submission 89732) | Peatland microbial communities from SPRUCE experiment site at the Marcell Experimental Forest, Minnesota, USA - June2015DPH_17_10 | ecosystem: Environmental > Terrestrial > Soil > Wetlands >...
CTTCCAGGGATAGGTCCATGCGCCGTTGTGCTTTTTGATCTCGATCAGGAAGTAACACGCGGCCAGAGCCAGAAGGGTCCATCCCCCGGCATAGAGCACGTAGGAACTTGTCCACATTCTTTTGTTGATGGGAAACCAGATGCCCCAGAGACTCCCCAGCGCCAGGCCGGCCATGGCGGCCGCCAGCAAGCCGCCCGCCTTGGTCATCATTGATCTTTCAGTGCGCAGCCAAAGCCCGGTCAACACTCCCAACAGGCAGGTGCCGAGCGCGGGAATATTGCTGATCAGCCCCTCGGGATCGAATACCCCTTCGTCCAGTCGCCGGGGAAACAGCGCTCGATCCACCACTGCGTCCAGGTTCATGTACCGGTCGAGAAAGGGGATATCGCGCCCCGGCATTCCGAATCCCGGAACCGGCACCCAGCGCATGAGTATCCAATATCCAACCAGGCAAACCGCCGCGACCCCGGCCAAAGTAGCCACCCGCCTGTCCCACAGATAGAGCAGAGTCGCCAGCAGGTAACAGATGGCAATTCTCTGCAGCACGCCATACACGCGCATCGTCGCCAATGGATAGTCGGGAAACCCGTGCACGAACAGGCTCAAGACGAAGATGATCGCCGCCCGCCGGAATGCATGCATCACCAGAACCGACTTTGTCTCCCCGCGAGAGATCCGCGATGCGGTCGAAAAGACGATGGCGATCCCCACCAGAAAGAGAAAAGTCGGAAAGACCAGATCCGTCGGAGTACACCCATTCCAGGCCGAATGCTTCAAGGGCCAGTAGGCAAGCCGTTCGCTGCCGTTGTTGTTGACCAGGATCATGAACGCGACCGTTATTCCCCGAACAACATCGAGAAAAACGAGACGCTGGGAGGGTTTCGTCACCGTCCCCTGGGAAGAACTGTCGGCCATCGGGAGATCATTCCCCTTTCCACTGCGTGAAAAACAACACCAATCTGTCCAGCCGCGAGAGCCAGCACGTGCCCCGTCAGGCAACTGCTACCGGATCGGGTTGCCGGATCGTGCTCTGGTGCGGCACACCATGGCTCGCCACAGTCATGTCGCGCCAAGGAGAGCAAGCGCCTCGAAGCGAAGTAAAGCACGAGTGTCGCTTGCAACTGAAGGCGATCCGCTCTGCCCGAGATACGTTTCGGCACCGGTCATCACCCCCACTGAGGGGGGAGGAATTCACCGTGCCAAATCGTTTACGGTCCCGAGGATCCTCCTCAAGCGAGCTGCCGCATATTCTTGTTTAAAATCGGGACGACCAACCCAGGCGAAATCGCCACCCACCTGAATCGCAAAACCACATCGCGTGCGTCGATTGCTATGGAACAAAGAACAGCAGGGAAAAATTCATTGAGCGTACCTTTCGAGACGAGCGAAACTGATCAATAACTCCCTGCCCGGATCTTGGGGAAGATGCCTGATTCAACCTTGGGCGTTCGGGCAGACAAAGTATTGAATCGTTTGAACAACCAGAATATTGATGGTTTGACGCTTACTTAGTCAAGCTTTAATTTTCGCGCTGGTCCGGCACCGATCCATTTCGGCGCATGCAAACAACGGTAGAAAAATGGGTTAAAGTCATTGTTGACGGCCAGCAATGGGGAAGATTGGCAATCCGGCCTTGTCCTTTGGCCCCTTGCTTCGCCCGTTTGGCCGCCCGGGTCAACCCTGGGTCTGCCAGCTTGGAGAAAAGACCGCACGACCGGGCTTGCCATGAGAAGTCTTCTGGTCCTAAGCCATGCATTAGGCCAATGGGGAACAATATCGTTCAATTGCCGTTGGTTCGAGGAGAGAGCAGTGGCCCAGAGAAAATCCGGCCACGTCACGTTGGCTGACGTTGCCCGCGCTAGCGGATTCGCCGTATCCACGGTTTCGATGGTGCTGAGCGAAGCGCCCTTCTCGCAGTATGTGGCTGCCACCACGCGCGAGCACATTCGCGCCGTCGCGCAGCAGCTTGGCTATCATCCCGATGCCTATGCACGTTCTCTGCGGCGCCGGCGCAGCCAAACCGTCGGGGTTCTGGCCTTCGATCTTTCCGACCCGTTCTGCATCCCCATCGTGCGCGGAATTCAGGCCAGCCTGCAGGCAGCCAACTACCTGCCCCTGCTGATGGATGCGCAAGCCGAGCGGGGACTGTTCGACCGCTATCTGCAATTGGTTCTCGAAAACCGGTCCGAGGGACTTGTCGTCATCGCAAGTTGGATCTTCGAGGAGGCAAACCTGCTGACCGACCTTAAGAAGAACCACGTTCCGATCGTGATTGTGGCCCGCGATTGGACCGCGCGCGGGATCAGTTCGGTGCTGGTGGATAACGAGGCCGGGGGCGAGCTGGCCATGCGTCACCTGTTCGAGCTCGGCCATCGCCAGATTGCTGTGATTCGCGGCCCGGAAAAGCTGTTCGACAGCGCGCCTCGATGGGCCGGAGCGCAAAGCTTTGCGGCGAAGGCAGGCATCCGGCTCGATCCGCGGCTGGTCTTTCAACTGCCGGGCGACCTCGGTCCAACTTCCAGCTTTGAGGGTGGACTCAAGTTTTCCAGGCAGATGCTCGACTCAAACCGCTCCTTCACCGCCGTTCTTGCCTTCGACGATCTGGCCGCTCTCGGCGTCGTGCGTGGACTCAGCGGCGCCGGACTGCGGGTTCCTGAGGACTACTCAGTGCTGGGCTTCGACGATGTGCTGCCGGCCGCCGTGGCGACGCCTGGGATCACCACCATCCGCCAGCCGCTCAAGGAAATGGGGTTGCAGGCGGCGGAGTGGGTGCTCAAAGAGGTTGCTGCGCGCGAGCAGAAAAGTGAGCCAACACCGCAGCTGTACAAGGCACAGCCAGAGTTGGTGGTCCGAATGTCTTCCTCCCGCCCCACCCGTAAATCTTCATCCCCAGTGCGAAACCAGCCGCCAGGAAGAGATCAAAGTCAAATGGGGTGAATTGCCATTTACGGAATCGGCCGCCAGTCGCCGGCAAGTACAAAGCCGGCCCAGTAGTAAGGATCTTTCCATTGCGGGTCAGCAACCATTGCCTGCTGCGCTCTCTGAAGAGCTTTCGCGGGGGAATGCGATTCTTTCATGGCCTGATAGAAGTGTCCCATCCACTCGCTGGTTGCCTGATCGTCCACCTCCCAGAGAGTTCCCAGGACGCGCTGGGAACCTGCGGCGAAGAATGCCTGGGTAAGCCCTCGCAGGCCCTCGCCGGGAACCTGCGCTCCAAGCGCCGTATCACATGCGCTCAACACCACAAGCTCCAGTGGCGCATGCAGATTGCGGATGTCTCCGTACCAGAGCAGGCGCTTGGAATTGAATCGCGATATAGAACCGTCTCCGGAGGAGAGCGCGGTCAGTTCGGCATATTTCTGATTCAGAACAGCGTGCATGGCGAAGTGGCCGATCGTGAACTGCTGCCAGTTCAGATTTTGCAAGGCGGATGGCGAGAGGGATGAGGATGGGAAAGTACGTACAGCATCGGCGCCGAAGATCTCGCTGATGGACTTAGCCTCGTCGCCGGTAAATGGAAGGGCTGCGGATGCATCAATCTTGGAAGCCATTTCGCGTCCGTGTCCCGCCGATCGTCGGTCTGCGGAAGAATCGGCCGTGAAGACCGCCAGCCGCACAGGGCGGGAATTCATCGATCGCTTTTCAAGAAGGGCGAAGATGGTGGCCGAAGGTTCGTTGAGAAAGGTGATCCTGCGAAGCCGCCGGTCGGGTCCAGGAATCATCGAAAGCCCTGGCAGGACGGCCAAGGGCAGCGTTTCGACGGCGCCATCTCCGACAACCAATACGGTAGACGTGGAGGGTAATAGAGCACCAACGGGAAACAGGGATGTACCCAAATTTGCGCCAAGCTGCTTCCAACGGTCTTCCTTTGCGGATTGCGTCCGAACGCTTTCTTCGACTGACACGCGCGGATCGCGCACCGTCGCTGCCAGCAACGCCTTTCGAAACGCAGCACACTGACGATCGAGGACCGCGGCGGGCGGAAGGTGGAAGCTTCGTATGCCTCCACGGGTCAGGCTCCACGCGTAGCTTCCGCTTTCTCCTGTCCAATATTCCATCAGCACAGAGTGCTCGTCGGGCAGCAGGCTTTCGAGCGACTCGAGTGTCAGGGCAGACGATGCGCTTTCCGCTTGGCCGCTCCCGGCAATCTCTCGACGCAGTTCACTCACTGCAACGGTCAGCCGCGCGATCGTTGAACGGCTGGAAATCGCGGATGGACTGTCCTGCGTCCCGCCATTGCCCGGTGGCTTAGTCTCAAGCCTTCGCAAACGTCTCTGCAAGTCCTCGTACTCCGCAATCAGGGCCTGCGATGCTGCTGCGCGCACATCGCTGCTGGCCGTCACCTGGTCGAGCAGTGTGCGGGCCCGGGCGCGCTCTGCGATCAGGAAAGCGCGCCATTGGTAGCCTTCGCCGGGATGGGCAAGGCCCATGCGCATCAGGATCTGAATCTCGAGATCGTAATAGGCGTGCTGCGAGGCAAAGTAAGTAGTGCGCAGATCCTGATCGCGCAAATGGCCGCGAATGGCCTCAATCTCGCCCAGAGCACGTTCGCAATGCGCCTCCGCTTCCTCCAAGGCGCCGGATTTGAACCCGATCTCCGCCAGTCCTCCTTCGGCTCGAATCTCGGTGTAAGTGTCGTGCGCGGCAACGGCCGACTGGCGGCACTGTTCATAGTCGCGATCTGCCAGTGCGAAGTCATGCTCTTGCCTTGCGGTGTCGCCGAGAAGGCAAAGAGTCTCGGGAACACTGTCTGCTTCGTTGATTTCGCGGGCCAGCTTGAGTGCTTTCTCGAGATTCTCCCGTGCGGGTTTGCTCGAACCCTGCTGCAGGAAACTTTTGCCGATTCCTCTGAGCAGAAAGGTTCGCGCGCGATCGACTGAGCTGGCTTCCGCCAATTGCAGCCCGCGGGTGTAGTACTCGCGGGCGACTGCGGGCTGATTACGTTCGAGCAGCAGATCGCCATAGTCGTCCAGTGTGTTCAGTTCGCCGGCAGTATCTGGCTTGCCCTTCCATATCGCAGTCGCTTGATTGAGTGCATTCCCTGCGCGGGTGAAGTCGCCCATGAGTGTGTACAGCACGCCCATATCGCTCCAGATGTAACCCTCGATGCGAGGATCGGGAGCGGTCTTCAAAAGAAGAAGGGCGCTCTCATATGCGCTATTGGCCGATTCCAGGTCCCCTGCACTTAGATCGATTGCTCCTATCTCTTCCTCGATCCCAAGCTGACGGTGCGCGTCGCCAAGCTGAGCAGCCAGCTCGGCCGCCTTGGTCGCGTGCCGGAGAGCGGCCTCCGACTGGCCTTCGAGCCGCTCCACCTTGGCAAGATTGTCCAGCATGACTTCCTGGTTAAAAAGATCGCCTGTGTCTGTGAACAGCGCCAAAGCCTGCTGGTAGGCATTCGCACCGGCTTCGTAGTGGGCCAACTGCGCGTTAACGAAGCCAGTTATCTTCCAGCAATTGGCAGCCTCAACGGGTTGCAATTGAGGGATCAGCTGCCCTGCTTGGCTCGTTATGGGCAGTGCGCCTGCGTAGTCGCTTTGTTTGATAAAGAGGTAACCCGCCTTCCAGATTAGCGCCCGCGCGAGTTCCTGCTGGTTGCCAAGCTCTCGCCACAGTGCAATGGCGCGATCGTAAGCTGCCAGTGCTTCCGAAGACTGATCTTTGCTTCCTTGGGCGCGCAGAAATTCCGCGTGGGCGAAGGCATCTTCCGCTGCTCGCTCCTGCTGTGAAACGGCGTCTGCGGGAGACGCGGGAGTCAACGAGATCATCACTCTTGCAGATTTTTGCGACGGATTCGTGAGGCGGACCGTCTGAGCCGGCTCGGGTCCGGATGCCAGATGGATGTTAACCCCAGAATGCAGTCCGGCTTGGTTGGTGTAAGGCTCCATGCCGTTGGCTGCATCGGGCAATCGCAACTCGACCACTCCCTGTGCCTGCTCGGCCGTCAACACTCTGACGGTACCCGGAGGCAGAACGGGGTGTAGATCAATGCTTTGTTTGGAAGCCAGCGTGACGGTACATCCCGAAAGATCCTGCGAGGGGCCCGTACTGCAAGCGGTGTCGGAGGAGACCGGCGCGGCCTGTGCTAAGAGGAGAAGTCCACAGTTTGCAAGCGCACAAAAAGCGCTCAAGGCGCGCAGCGTTCGTGGCTTGCTGACTGTCCCACCCCAGTTGCTCATCGGACCTCTCTCTGTGGACAGTTTCTTCGTTCCTCGACTTACTTTCTGTAACACTATAGCGTCAGGTGCAAAAGTCTTGCACAAAATAAAAACTAAATCCTGCATTTTCAATTAGTTATGGCATCCTGCCTTTGTTCTCAAATAACGTTTGCCCTGGCATTGCCACTCTAGAGTGAACCTACTCCGCCGACTGCTTTGATCTCTCCTTAAGCGAGTTTTTCATGATGCAAGCCACTGCCGCCGCCTCTCGGTTCGACGTACAGGTCCAAAAGCTGTTGGCCAGCACTCGGGCCCGATCGAGAGAACTTCGTTCGCCCGCCCAGTTCCTTGAAAGCCGCGGCGCCCAACCTGCATCTGCGAGGCAGGTTGCGTGGGCGTTCCTGTTTTTTAATGCTCTTTTCCCTTTTGTGCTGGGCTTTACCATTTACACCCTGTGGAGATCGACAAAGCTGCTGATGTTTCGCGCCTACCAGCAGGCTGGTTTATACCCGTCAATCCTGGCACTGCGCGCTCATACCTCTGGCGTGAAGCATCTGATTCCCGGCCCCATTCTCTATTCCGTGCCTGATGCGTTGTGGGTATACGGGGCAACGGCAGCGCTAGGCTATCTCTGGCTAAGCCATCCAGGGCGCTACACACGATTGTTTTGGACTCTTCTGCCGGTCTCGATAGGAGTCGGCTCCGAATTCGGTCAACTGTTCCGACTCGTCACCGGCACTTTCGATTGGATGGATGTCTCTTGTTATGTCGTAGCGGGAACTCTCGCCGTAGCTTCCATCCATTTCTTTGCCCGCAGCGGGGCTGGTTTGCGCTTCGGTTTCTGGTCCAGGCGGTCAAAGCGAACGCCCCAATCGACGCTCAACGTCTCGAAGCACGCTGCCCGGAGAGCAAAAACTGCTGCCACGCAGAAGCAAAATTCATCGCCGCAAAATATGCGCCAGGGCCACTTGCAGGCCAGCGAAAACATCGGACCAGGTGCTGGATCGTCCCGCGCAAACTTAGAAATCGCAACACTTACCTTGGAGAGTCAACATGCAAACCGAATCTGAATCCATTCGTGAAGAAGTCGAGATGGACACACTTGCACAGCCGGGCATGGGCGCCGAAGCGCCAGTGAACCGAGGCGCTGACCGAGCCATGTCCCTCCTCCGAATTCTCGGCTCGCTGGCCGTCATAGCGGTCTTGGGACTGTCGATGCTGGGCTCCGATTTCACGGCGGATCAGAGTGGTATTTGGGTCAGCTCAGGCGGAATAACAATAAACATCTTACCACCGTCCGCCATTAACTACGTCGGAGACGGTGATGTCATTAGCCCTAGCTCTTTCCCGAATACAGGTACCCAGAGTCGCCAAAGCGCAGACGATACCATCATTCACTCTTCCGCCGCTACCGCTGGCGTTATCGCTGCCGTTGGCCTGCACCGCGAGACCGATTGCAGCATAACGGAATACGGGTTCTCCGGCGGCAATGGCATAAGCGGCACAATGACTCTCTCCACCGTTCCAGACTTTCAGGCATCCTTGCACGCGACGGCGCACCTGACGACGACCGGCGGAACGTGGCCCAACGGCTGCAAGGACCAGGAGCTGGGTATTGCAGCAAGACTTGGGGTCAACTTAGGGACGACGAAAGACGGCAGCAGCATGATCGGCGCCGTCATCGATTTCAACAACAATCTCTTTGTTGCGACGGGGAACCTGACCAACGGATCCTACACAACGTCAGAGTTGCTCACCGGAACCGCGGTCGCGCTGATCGCCGCCGATGTAAACGGCGACGGCTATCCAGACCTGCTGGTGCAGACCTTCGCCTCGGGAGGCTCGGCCCTGCCAATCACCGTCTACCTCAGCAACGGCGACGGAACTTTTACGGTGGGCACAACCGTCCTCCCTAGTACCGCGACCGAGTCCTTCACTGCGGACGACATCAACGGAGACGGCAAGGTCGATTTAGTGGCAATGACCGCGAACCAGGTCCTGGTCCTGCTCGGCGATGGAACCGGGAAGTTTGGCACGGCGATAGCCACCACCACCACCACCTCACCGTCGACTTTCCCCTACGTGGCAACAGGAGACTTCAATGGGGACGGGAAAAAGGACCTGATCCTCAGCAACTTAGTTGTACTGCTGGGCGATGGTACGGGCAACTTCACCGCTGCCCCTTCATCACCGATCACGGACACCGGCCCTCCAGTGGTGGGTGACTGGAACAACGACGGCAAGCAGGACGTTGCTTTTGAGACCACAGGCACCGGAGGCGGCATCATTACCACCTACCTGGGCAATGGGGATGGTACGTTTACGGTCAGCAACTCCTACGCCACCATCGCCGGCGCGAACTACCTGAGCGCGTCGGACATCGATGGCGACGGCAACACGGATCTGTATGTGGGCGAAGCCAACGGAGGCGTTTACGGTTCGGATTTCAACTCCAACGGATTGCTCCAGGCGGTGTTGGGGGTTGGCAATGGCACATTCGCTGGCGCCCAGGCCTATCCCAACGGCACCTATGACAAGACCGGGTCGGCGTTGGAACCTTTCGCTACGGCGGATTTTCATGGCAACGGGTATCAGGACGTGCTGATGCTGACCGACACCGGCCTCGAAATGCTCACCAACAATGGCAAGGGAACCTTCGCGGAGAGCGCGATTCTAGCCGGGACAGTCCCGACCGCGGTCCTCGCCGCCGATATGAACGGGGACGGCAAGAGCGATGCCATCTTTGCCGAAGGCACTTCCGGCGTCTACGACATAGCTGTGGCCTTGGGGAACGGCGACGGTACATTCGAGACCAAGATCACAACCACGGTTCCGGCCCTTCCCGGCCGACTGCTTGTAGGCGACTTCAACGGCGACGGCAAGCCAGACATCGTGATGACCTCCGGCGTCTCCGTGTATCTGTTGCTGAACGATGGAACCGGTACCCTGAAAGCGCCATCGATGGTGAACACTGAAGCGAACACGGTAACTGGAATCGCGGCTGCCGATCTACGGAACAACGGAAAACTCGACCTGGTTCTCACTCAGGCAGCCCTCTTCCAGGCAACAACTGCAGGATCGGTCGGTGTTTTGCTGGGCAATGGCGACGGCACCTTCCAGGCCGAAACGGACACCACTGTCGGCTTCTTGCCTGTCGCGATCGCTACAGGCGATATGAACAAAGACGGCAAAGTCGATCTGGTCGTGGCCAGTGGTTCGGACCAGGTACAGAGCACGACGAGCCTTTACGTGCTGCCCGGCAATGGCGACGGAACCTTTGGCACAGCGACCAGCTCCGCGCTGAATTCTACCGATGTGACGGGCCTGGCTGTTGCCGATCTCAACGGCGACGGCAACCTCGACGTTCTGATTCCGAGCTGCTGCGGCGCCACCATGACCTCCATCGCGCTGGGCAGCGGCAACGGGAATTTCTCGAGCATCGGTGCTCTTCCGCTGGCCGGTTCTTCGATGGCTGCAGGCGCTGTAGACCTGAATGGCGATGGCACACCGGATCTTCTGATCAACAGCAATGCCGCCGGCAGTGATCTCGTCGTGATGCTGAGCCAGTCCGGCACAACAACAACCACGCCGACCCCAACCACGACCGAGCTCAGTGCCTCCGCGACCAGCATTGCGGCCGGGGCAAGCGTCACCTTCACCGCAACGGTCGCTGGGTCGGTTTCGGGATCAAGCACACCGACAGGCACAGTGACGTTCTACGACGGCGCAACCAGCATTGGGACCGGTACGCTTGCGACGGGTACTGCGAGCTATGCAACAACGAGCCTGGCTGCCGGCACACACTCCATCACGGCCACTTACGGAGGCAGCACCACCGATGCTGCTTCGAGCTCTGCAGCGGTCCCCGTTACTGTGACGGCAGCTACTCTGGCCTCTACCACTACCAGCCTCACCAGCTCCGCGAGCACGATTTCTCAGGGCACGAGTGTGACCTTCACTGCGAC
>Ga0116129_1002176_pt1 | contig 10123 bp, 6 predicted proteins | sample June2015DPH_17_2_FD_89732 | JGI IMG/M metagenome (GOLD analysis project Ga0116129, IMG submission 89732) | Peatland microbial communities from SPRUCE experiment site at the Marcell Experimental Forest, Minnesota, USA - June2015DPH_17_10 | ecosystem: Environmental > Terrestrial > Soil > Wetlands >...
GAACCACCCAGGGCAGCAGTCCGACACGCTGGCGTGGAGCGCGGCGTGGTCCTCTCTAGTTGCTTGCCCGATTTACTGCGGCGCTGTCCCTCGATGCCCTATCGGAGTTCAGCGAGCAACATCCATCCCCAGATGGTTCTCCGTCTCCCCGTCTCCGCTTGCGAAGGCACACGCCTCGGGAAAAATTCAAAAGGGCTGCTTGGAAAGAAAAAATCTCTCTCTCCTTCCCACCACCAACACCAAACTTCAGCCACACCCCCAGAGGCATGGGGGCAATTTATCTGAACACGCCTAGGGTCAAATTAGTTGACTGCCGTCGCCATAGACTCTCGACTTCCTTGCAGTGGCCGCAGCCATACTTGAAGATTAGGTTGTAATGGATCCCATCACAACCAATGATGGATACCGCCGCTCTCTCCTGCTGCCCCACCCATACGTGCGGACGACATCTCCGACACTCAGCCGATATGCGCGGTGTCTTCATTCGGACCGCAGTGCCTGCATCGGATCAACCGAGGCGGCACGCCGTGCGGGGACAAGCCCCGACAGCAACACCGTTAGTAATAACAAGATGGCAGCTAGACAGTAGCTGACTGGGTCGTATGGCGCCACCCCAAACAGCATGGAACGCAGCAAATGCACCGCAGCTACAGAGCCAAGGCCGCCGATCACAATACCCAGGAGGACAACGCGGATAACTCCATGCAGCACCAGGCGGATAATGCGTTCGCGGGTTGAGCCGAGTGCAATACGGAGCGCGAACTCGCGATGCCGCTCGATGACCGAATAAGCCATCACAGCATAGAGTCCCATCATTGCAACAAGCACGCTTGCAATTGCATAGACTCCGAGGAGCTCGGCAGGAACGCGGGAGTCCTGGTATTGCCCGTCGGTGACTTCTTCCAAAGTCGTTATCTCTTCGAGCGGTAATCCGCGGTCAAGAGCGGCCACCGTCTGCCGCAGTTGTCCAGCTATGGCCGTTGCGGTGGTACGGAACCGGATCGCCAGGATCGCGTAATCGTAGCCCGTTGGACCCTGCAGATAGGGTAGAAAAAGGACTGGACTGGGTTCGGTGTCATCGGCGCCGTGGTACGCAAAATTTGGAACTATTCCTATGATCTGCCGCTCGATCTTGTCCCCAACAATGCGGCTGCCAAGCGCGTTGCCTTTGGGCCAATAGCGATCAGCCATTCCTTTGTTGATCACTGCCACCTTGGGAGAAGTGGCGGTGTCTAGAGACGTAAAATCTCGGCCCTGCAGGAGTCTGATTCCCATTGTGTGGAAGAAATCCGGTCCATCAAAATCGCTCACAACCAGCATTTCCTGGTCTCTGGCGGGGACATAGCCTGGAATGCTGAAACCAAGGGTGTTGCCTGAGCCATTGTCACCCATCGGCAGATGTGTGGTGAGCGTGACGGACGCAACTCCAGGCGCGCCGCGTAGCCGATCGAGCAAGGTTGTTAGGAAGATTTGAGCGCGCTCCTGACTGTAACCCACTCTGGACAAGTCAACGGTGGCTGTCAATGTATGGTGACGATCGAACCCCGGGTCACGGCGAAAGATGTTCACTGCTGTGCGGGTCAGGAGGCCGCAGCAGACGAGGACCATGAAGCAAATGCCAAGCTGAAGACCGAGCAGGATTTGTTGACCAGTCCGCCTTCGTGGAGCCCCAGCCACGCTGATTCCCCCCTCATGTAATGCCTCCTGTTGCGAGACACGTAGCGACTGGCGCAGCGGAGCCAGGCCGCAGGCGAGCGTCACCAGAACTGCGAGTGCCACCGCAAGTACTTCGGTGCGCATGTCACTTTGGAGATTAAAAGCAAGTGGAATGCCAATATTCGGCTGCATGAGATAAAGGGTCTTCGATAATCCCAGGCTCGCCCCCCAACCCGCGAGCGCTCCAGAGAAAGCCAATATTCCGGTTTCAACAATCACCCGTGAAGCGATGCGGGAGGGAGTTGCTCCGAGTGCCGTCCTAATGGCCACTTCGTGTCTCCTCTTTGCGGCATGCTGGCCCAGAAGAGATGCGATGTTGATGCAAACCAGTACCATGAGTAAGGCCGAGGCGCCCGCCAGTATCGGCAATTGTTCGCTAATTCCATAAAATAGACCGCGCTCGAAATGCGAGCAATCACGCAGGTTCAAATCCCACCCGTTGCGGTTGCCGTTGTTCTGTTCCGCTGTATAGGTTCGCGCCAGCGTATGCAGTTCGGCTGCGGCAGTTCTGTCGTATATACCGGAACGAAGACGGACAGCAACCTGCAGGCCATAATGTTTCAGTGGATCGGGCGGCCTATCGGGCGAGAGATTGCGAAGGCTCGAGAGCGGGAGCCACGCAGCTTCGGCAAGACCGCCAAAAATTCCCAGAAAGCCCCTTGGGGCGATGCCAACGACGGTGAAAGGATGCTGATTGACGGAGATTGTGCGTCCGACCAGCACAGGATCGGCATTGAACTGGCTGCGCCAGAGCGCATCGGAAAGAACGACTTCGTCTTGTGCCCCATAGGTACGATCATTGGCATCGGGCTGAAACAGACGTCCTAGCTCAGGCTTTACGCCGAGAATCTGAAAGTAATTCGACGACACAGTTCCAACATTTAAAACCTGTGGCTGCCCGTTTGCCGGGTTCAGATTCACAACGGTGCTGGAAAACGCAGCTGCTTCAGCAAAGGAATGACCACTTCGCCGTAAATATTGAAGCTGGTCATAGTTCACCGAATAACCTTCATTCCCCAACACAGTGGCATCGACAAATCGCAGGGAACGTGCATTGGTTACTTTCGGCCACGGATTGAACAGTACCGCATTAGTCCACGTCGCCACCGTGGTAAGCGCAGCAACCCCCAACGCCAGCGTGAGCACCGCAGTTACAGTAAGTCCTGGCGATTTAAGCAGTTGGCGCAGGGTATATCGGACGTCGTACAGCAGATTCTCCATAATTGGCAATCCCTCCTCGGCGTGATAATGTTCCCGCACAGCTTCAATAGCTCCGAACTTCAGCCGGGCGGCGCGTCGAGCTTCGACCGGCGGCATTCCTGCCCTGATGTTTTCTTCTGTCTCCAGGACAATGTGGTATTCAATCTCTTCTCGGAGCCGCTCGTCTTCACCGTGGTTAGTCGCAAAATTACGGACCCGCGCAATGATGCGTTTCATTGCCCTCATGCCAGACCCTCCGCCCGCACCTCAAAGAACCGTTTGTTGATGGCCGTAGTCTGCTCCCAGTCGAGTTTTTCCGCTTCAGGGAGTTTGTGCCGAGCGCTGGTCAGTTGATAAAAGCGCGCCCAGCGATTGTTTTCAGAAGGGGCCCATTCCGACCTAATCGCGCCCTCCTGCTCCGGCCTTAGTAGCACGGGGGAAAGAGTCCCCTGATTGACCTGATTGACAAAGAGAAGGTCACCACCGATCTGCTCGGTTCCTTGTGCTATTCCATACCCGCGTAGCGGTCCGAATATTTCGACTGTCTTCAGCCCCATCAAGGCCAGTGTCCCGGGTTGTATGTCTTTCTTCGGCCTCATGGAATTTGCCTTCACAATCCTGCCATTTTGGTTACCAACAGGAGAATGGCACATTTTCATTGGGAAAGCAACAGGTGTGGTAGAGTCTGCGACTGATCGATTGGTTGAAGCGCGGCCGGCCGGCTCCCTATTTTGGGTGCGCCGTCCGTCTCAGTGGATATCTGCCCGAAGGCGGGCCGAATGCTGTCAGGGTTTACCAACGGGAAATTCGGCGACGGTGGCCGCGCTTATCGCGGAAGGAGTTTGGCGCCTGGAGCACCGCTCGCGGGGTTGGCTCTTCTCCCCAAAGAACCACTCCGCCTTCGGCATCGGCAGAGAAGGGGGCGACACGGCACTGCGGGCTCGGACGCTGCAAGGTTGTTGAAGGTTCCTGCGTCGGGAAGCTATTGAGAATGCAACGGTTCGCCGTGAAATGCACTGTTCCTGCAGTGCTAACCCTGCTGGAACCGCTTGGGGGAACCTCTTGAGACACAAAACAAGAGGCCGGAACCGGCATCCTGGCGCACTCACGTGCGTGTAGGCTCCGCTCTTCCTTACCTAAGGGCTCGCCGCTTCGCTCCGACCGCTGCGCAGTGTGCTGCGCAATGGCTTGACTGACGGCTCAGCTGCCGCTGCTTGTCAGCCGTGAGAAGAATGTCTTCTTCTCATGTACGCAGATCGTCGCCTACAGATTCGCCTTTGCCAACCTTCGCAAGAAAGCACCCTTGGTTGCATGTGTTTCGCGAAGCCCTTTCAAAGTCATCTGGAACCCGGTTTCATCCGCTTGGCGAACAGCAAGATCATGCAGGTCGGTGAGCAGAATCACTGCCCTGCCGTAATCGGTCGGCTGCCCTTTCTGGATATACGCCTCTACCTGCTTCCAGACCGCCTTCTCGCGCTTCGCCAGACCTTCAAGGTATACCGCGCGATCCGCTTCGTCCTTCGCTTTCTTCCGCGCGGCTTCCGCCGCTCGGTCCGCACTCAGTCGCCTTGCGCGCTCGTCCGCGCGGACGCGAGTTGCTGTCAGCAGATTTTCCGCCGTGCGCCGATCGATTGCGTCGTGGTCTGCTGGAACGGCGTTCTCTCGTTGAAAGCGTTGCAGAAGTTCGAGCCTGCTCCGCTCACTGAACTCTGAAAGGAAGCCGGTAAGCAGGTCGTCCTTTTCATTCGCAGGCAAGCCCCGAACCCAGGCTGCAAGTTCCTGGCGCGACGGCCCTGGTTTCAATGGCACAGAAACGGAGGCCGCAACTCCGACGAGGTCCTCATCGATTCCAAGAAACTCGACCAACGAAGCAAGGGACTCAGACAGTTCGCGCAGGCCGTCAGGCACAGGTGGCTCCAACGCATCTCCAGGGCATTCGTCACTCTGTACGCTACGTAGCCATCCCAGATAAAGGCAACGGAGATCGCCCCGCAGCAGATCGGAGCGCAGGGACAGCAACGAACCCATCCAGTCCGCGCCGTCATCCCGGTCGTCGCCGGCCTCAACTTCACGTTCAAATGAGACAATCACGAACTGTCCGGCACTTCGTGCCCGAACGGACTTGCCTGGCAGAATTGATTGGAGATGTTGGAAGTCAACCAACTCCTGCGGCAAGCGAAGATGGAATTCCCGCGTTCCCCAATTTGCCACATAGACAAATGCATCGAAATACTTTTCCAGAAGCTTGAGCGGATCGGCTTTCAAGTCGCCCCACTCGTAGTGATTCGTAAAACTCGTCGTGGTAATTACGGCGCGCGAGGAGATGGCACGAAGGGCGGCCATCTCGGTCTTAGTCAGCGCATGGTCGATTGCTTTGAAGTCGTAATATTGGGACTGGCTCACCTTAGAACCCTCTGCGCCAATGGCTGTATGCCGCAATCCATTCCGCGCCGGCCGGTGCTGGCTTAGGCAGCGGCAGATCATGAAGATCAATTCTCTGCCTGATGCCGTTTCGCCGGCACACCGCGACAATTCGACCGTCGCGCGTTATATCCACCTGCTCCACGGTGGCTTCATTACCGAGGATACTGACAGAAAATGGCAATGCCAGATGCTCCTCCATCATGGTGAGGAAACCTGCTGTCTGTTCGTCGTCGTCGTGAGCATCCACCACGGCTTCCTCGATCAGTGCCTCCAGCTTTGCCTTGCTGAGAGAAGGAGAATTGGTCTCAGGTTTAGGTTTCAGCTTCCGAATATCCATATGAACAACGGCGGGCTTGTTTAGCTTCTTTGTCATATTCCTTCGTTCCCTCCGGGAGTTTCAGCATCCGGTCTTTTCAACTTCAGGCCGGTCGTTCGCCGTTCCGTTCCGAGCACCTCATAGGGCGTATTGCAAATCCGGTAGCCGATGGCACTATAACCCTTTAAGCGGCGCGCATACATCCTTGCCAGCATGAGGACCTTGGCATCGACATAATCGTAAACCCTGACAACGCGTTTCGCATCGTGCAGCCGGTGGAGGCGCCCGACGTATTGCTGCAATGTACCCTTCCATGAAATGGGCATTGCCAGGAACAGAGAATCAAGACGTGCGTCGTCAAATCCCTCTCCGATGTAACTGCCCGTTGCCAGGATGACTCTTGGATCGCCATCTGGTACGGATTTAATTGCCTCCGCAATCGACCGCCGTTGCTTCTTTCCCGTACCCCCTTTCAGCACAAAGACGTTCTCAACCTTACGTGCGAGAGCCGTCTCAAAATACTTCAGATGCTCGGTCCTAGCGGTCAATAACAACGGTGAGCATCCATCTTGTACTGCGCGCAGCAGATCGCCGACAATCAGTTCATTGCGGGCTCTATCATCTACAAGACCAGCATATAATTCCTGAATCGTCGTGTCACCCTGCTCAGGGGGCACACAAAACTCTGTCAGGCGTGGGATTACCTCATGCTCGAAGGGTGAGGAGGCTGTCATTGAACGGGCGCTGAGCTTGTATCGTATCGGACCGCACTGCATATAGATGATCGGATGATGCCCGTCTTTGCGTTCGGGAGTTGCGGTCAGGCCAAGAACATACTTCGCCTTAACCTGTTTCATCACCTGCTCGAATGTGAAGGCGGATAGATGGTGGCACTCATCCACGATGACCTGACCGTACTCAGCGACGAATTCCTTTACCCCCGCTTTGTCATGGCTGCTCTGGATAATGGCAACGTCTACGTACCCACTTGGATTACTCTTGCCGCCGCCAATTTGTCCTATTGATTTTGCCGGCAGGTTGAGGAACATTGCTAATCGTGCCTGCCACTGATCGAGCAACTGCTGCCGATGGACCAGCACGAGAGTGTTTACTTTCCGTTGTCCGATCATCCAAGCTGCCAAAGCAGTCTTTCCAAAAGCCGTCGGAGCGCAGAGAATGCCGTCGTCGTATTGAGCGATCGTGGCGGCAGCTTCGAGTTGCGCCGGACGTAGTTGTCCAGAAAACATCACGTCTATCGGACGGCCTGCGAACCGCTCATCGCGGGTCACCGGCGTGATGTGGTGCGCTTCAAATAGCCGCAGGACATCCCCGATGCAGCCGCGGGGCAGAGCGATGTAGTTAGCAAGATCTTCGCCACATGCAATGACTCGTGGCTTGTTGAATGTCGGAAGCCGCATAGCCTGAGCTTTATAGAACTCAGGATTCTGAAATGCCGCCAGACGTAACAGCCGATTCAACATCGCCGAAGGCAGACCATTTTTCTCTACGTATACAAAATTCGACCGGACAACTTGCACCTGCGCCGGGAAAGGTCCAAGAATTTCGGGTTCCGCCCTCGCCTTGGACGGCGGCAACGCCCAAGGACTAAGCTCTTCATCTTCGGCGCTGTTGATCCTGGCACCGAGGAGGTCTCCGCGTTGTTGCGCCTCTACAACTACAGCTTCGACGGCGTCCGGAGACATTATCTTAACGCTTGCCAAGAACTCCCATTGATCCGGATATGGCCGGAACTCTCGATCAACAAAAACGCTGTTATTGTTTGCGCGGGGGAGTTTTTGCAGCGGAAGAGCGATCAGGTTGCCAAACCCACCCTTGGGTATGGTGTCCTGGTTGGGAAACAAACGATCATAGGAATCCAGCCCGAGCTGGTGGCGAGATTCCATCGTTCGAGTGAGGATTACGCAGCCCAGTTTTCTCGCGATAGAAGCGGGGATTGCTCGTTCAAAGAAGATCCAAACATGGCCCCCCTTCCCTGATCGTGAGCGTTCCAAGGCCGCCGGCACGCTCAGTTCGCCGCAGGCAGCTAGAAACGCAATAGTGTCTTCCTGCCATGCCTTCTTGTCGAAATCAACCGCAAGCAGCCAGCATGTCTCATCCTGCAAGAGCGGATAGATCCCGACCGTCTGTTCACCGACAAGATGCCCGTGAATGACATCAGCAGTGAGCGGGCGATAGGTTCGCGTCAGCCGATCAACCTTCTTGCGGTCTTCATCATTTGCACTTAGATAGGACTTCCAGTCGCGATCCGCTTTGGGCATATATCCAGATCGCCCGTCGTTATTCTCCCAGCGAATGGCATAAATATCTTCACGGCCGCGAAAGAGGCTGCGAAACAAAGCGATTCTCTGCTCCGCTGTGGCTATTCCAGGCTTCCGGGCCTCGGGCGCAGGATTCGAGGCCTGAGGAGGATGCAAAGCTGGTGGTCCGGCCTCTGGAATTGGTATGCCATGCGCCATCAAGAGGCTTCGAAAGCGAGCGTTCTCTTCCAACAGCCGACGAACTTCCACGGCGGAAGCAGCTGAACTCGATAGTTCTTGATCGACTGAGTTCATGCTGGGTTCCATTCAAATACTCCTGTATATTGACACCAAAATGATCGCACATCGCCGGAAACATCTACTCTCTTCACCGGCACAGCCGTGTGTGTCATGAGAAACGACGGTTGGGGTTGGCCGCTAGCATCCCCCAATTCCCCAGACGTTGCCTGGAGATTTGCGCAGGCTGGGAATGATTCAGACGCCGTCTGGATAATCTTTGGAACCCCTTTCCAAATAGGGCAGACTTTGCCTTTCGTTGCATTATGTCATTACAAGTCATTGAGTAATGACGGTTTGACACAATGAGCACGACAAAGCCAATTGAGAGAACGATGCAGTACGTCTGCCGGAAAGGAATTGTGAGGCCTCGGGACTTGGAGGCTCTGGGCATTGCACGCGAGTACCTTCTGCGTCTCCACCGTCGAGGAAAGCTGAGCCGAACCGGGCGCTAGATCTATACTCTGCCAGACCCGGCGGTCACGGAGCGCCACTCCGAAGCGGGGGCAGCAAAACGAGTGGCAGAAGCGGATCGGTGCCTGCTTTCTGCGCCGGCCTTTCACGAAGTTACAACCCAAAGTTCGGACGCGGTCTGGATTCCTCTAGGCTAAGGGGCAAGAATGTCTGCTATCCTGCGGCCTTCACTTCGGGTGGTTCGTCTCACGGAACCTTAGCTCTGCGATTGCGTCGAAGAACATGCGGTTAAGGGAGTGTCTGGGCGCGTTTACTGAGCCGCAAAGAGACGGTTGCGGATTGCTTCAAGTTTCCCCGCAAGATCGGGCTGGAGATCGCCATCAAGGCGCTTAAGGATTGCCTCTGCCAAAACAAGGCTACCATCCAGGACATCTACCGTTATGCGAAAATCTGCCGCGTGAGCAACGTCATACACCCATATATGGAGGCGCTATGACCCGCAAACCAGCGAAGAATCCGGCAGCCTCTATCCGCGCGCTTGCTTGTTCTATCCCGGAGCCAAGAGCCAAGATTACCAGCGAGTCTTGGGCAGATATGCTATCGAGCGGTTTCTGTATTGGCTGGACAGTTCGACCTACCGCGACAGATTCGCAATTAAAGGGGCAAGCTGTTCACGCTCTGGACGGGTAATACCCATGGCCCAAGAATGGTTTGGAACTACTCGGCCGGGGATCATCGGACATTCGGAAGAGAAATTCCCTCTGACGCCTCTCAGTCCGCTACCCTCAATTCACATCGTCGCTCTGTTTCGGATCATCGAAGTCCTGTTGGCAATCTGGTCCTCTGATTCTCCAGTTCAACACACACTGCAGGGCGCATCGCGCCTTATTCGAGGGGTGAAGCGGAAACCGTTACATGGAGTCCAAAGTTCTGCACGCTCGCGACTGCGATGAGTAGGGTTCGACCCAAGGAAGATAGGCCAGTTCCCCCCCCAAATCTCCTGACTGCGATGCGCACGACATTGGCCTTTTGCGGACGTTGCTAGTGGTGCGCGTGAAACTCGAAGAGCATCGCCCCGCATTCGCCGTGTGTTCCGGCTTCAAGCCGGCTCGGGACTGTTCTTGCCTTTTTATCCTTGCGAATGGCGTTAGCTCATCAACGAGCAATCTTGCATCACCAACGCCAGAATCCAGATCCAATCTCTAACCGGCTGACTCAAGTTGCACTGCTGGCTCGAGTCTCTTTCCCAGTCGACTTCTTCACGGAACGGGGTTGATCCAAAAACCGGATGCGCGGAGGAAGGCCCATCTTCATGCGCTCGGCTTCCCGCCGGCGAACAGTGATATAGACATCGTCCGGGTCACGCAGCTTCTCTTCTTCGCTGCGCTGTTGGGTTTGAAAGAGCCAGGCTTCGGTATGCTCGACGCCAGCCATCGACTCCACGATATCCAGGCTGATTACAGCGCGAGCAAACTGAATCAGAGACTGGTGGTAGAGA